>ENA-OZKB01000676-OZKB01000676.1-human-gut-metagenome-genome-assembly--contig:-NODE-676-length-17610-cov-27.682370_pt1 | contig 17610 bp, 14 predicted proteins | sample MGYA00244821_ERZ653753 | MGnify/ENA primary metagenome ERZ653753 (study PRJEB26926, sample SAMN06165256) | human gut metagenome | biome: ENVO:00009003; feature: ENVO:2100002; material: ENVO:00002003...
GAGATTGCCTCTTGTCTCGTGGGCTCGGAGATGTGTATAAGAGACAGCATTATACAAGTACTTATTTCTTCTCTTTCAGCAAGTCACGAATCTCAGTCAGCAACACCTCTTCTTTAGTAGGAGCAGGTGGTGCAGGAGGAGCAGCCGGGGCTTCCTCTGCCGCCTTCTTCGTGGTCAGTTTAGTGATCAGACGTATAAATAGGAATATAGCAAAAGCTATAATCAGAAAGTCAAAAGTTGCTTGCAGAAATTGTCCGTAATCCAGAGATACGGCAGGAGCAATCTCCTTACCGTCTGCTCCAACTTCAGCCGCTTTCATTACCCATTTCAGATCTGTAAAGTTCACACCACCAACCAATAAACCTATTGGGGGCATAATAACATTCGCCACCAGTGACGATACGATCTTCCCAAACGCGCCGCCGATAACTACACCGACAGCCATGTCAATGACGTTCCCTTTCATAGCAAACGCCTTAAAGTCTTGTAAAAATGTGCTCTTTCCCATCTTTTTTCAATATTTAATGTGAATTTAATATGCGAATATAAAAACATTTTTGTAATTTTGCACCGCATTTGAAAATAAAACAAGTGCGCAGGTCGAGAGATATTTGAACAAATATTATAAAACCCTTAAAAGTTTAAACAAAATGATTAAAGTAGGTATTAATGGATTCGGACGTATCGGACGTTTCGTTTTCCGCGCTGCAATGAAAAGAAACGATATTCAAATCGTAGGTATCAACGACCTTTGCCCGGTAGACTACTTGGCTTACATGCTGAAGTATGACACAATGCACGGTCAATTCGACGGTACTATCGAAGCAGATGTTGAAAACAGCAAACTGATCGTTAACGGTCAAGCTATCCGTATCACAGCTGAAAGAAATCCGGCTGACTTGAAATGGAATGAAGTAGGTGCAGAATACGTTGTTGAATCTACAGGTTTGTTCTTGAGCAAAGACAAAGCTCAGGCTCACATCGAAGCTGGTGCAAAATATGTTGTAATGTCAGCTCCTTCTAAAGATGACACTCCGATGTTCGTTTGCGGTGTAAACGAAAAAACATACGTGAAAGGTACTCAGTTCGTTTCTAACGCTTCTTGTACTACTAACTGTCTGGCTCCTATCGCTAAAGTATTGAACGACAAGTTCGGTATCCTTGACGGTTTGATGACTACAGTTCACTCTACAACTGCTACTCAGAAAACAGTTGACGGTCCTTCTATGAAAGACTGGAGAGGTGGTCGTGCTGCTTCTGGTAACATTATCCCTTCATCTACCGGTGCTGCTAAAGCTGTAGGTAAAGTTATTCCTGAATTGAACGGTAAATTGACTGGTATGTCAATGCGTGTTCCGACTTTGGATGTTTCTGTAGTTGACTTGACAGTTAACTTGGCTAAACCGGCTACATATGCTGAAATCTGTGCAGCTATGAAAGAAGCTTCTGAAGGTGAATTGGCTGGCGTATTGGGTTACACTGAAGATGCAGTTGTTTCTTCTGACTTCTTGGGTGATACTCGTACTTCTATCTTCGATGCTAAAGCTGGTATCGCTTTGACTGATACTTTTGTTAAGGTGGTTTCTTGGTATGACAACGAAATCGGTTACTCTAACAAAGTATTGGATTTGATTGCTCACATGGCTTCTGTAAACTGCTAATCAGTTAAAAACCATATAGCGAAAGCCGTCTGAAGTAATTCGGACGGCTTTTTTTTATGTAGTTTTGCGTGCTAAGTTGCACATTTTCGTTATCTTTGTGCGACTGTTACAAAAACTTAGGATGGAAAAGTACGATTTGATAACGATATTAGGACCTACCGCTTCAGGAAAGACTCCTTTGGCAGCGGCTTTAGCTTACAAGTTGGATACCGAAATTATCAGTGGAGATAGCCGGCAGGTATATCGCCGGATGGATTTAGGTACGGGAAAGGATTTGGAAGACTATGTCGTGAATGGACAGCAAATACCTTACCATCTGATAGACATTGTAGACCCCGGATATAAATATAATGTATTTGAATTTCAACGTGATTTTTTGAATGCTTATGATCAAGTGAGATGGAAAGACAAACTTCCTATATTATGCGGAGGTACGGGGATGTATCTTGAATCCGTGTTGAAGGGATATAGGCTGCTTCCTGTTCCAGAGAATCCCAAACTTAGGGACTCGTTAGCAGATAAATCATTAGCGGAACTCACCCGGTTGTTGTCAACTTACAGGAAACTTCATAACTCTACGGACGTAGATACTGTAAAGCGGGCTATCCGGGCCATTGAAATAGAAGAGTATTACAAGCACCAATCAGCGGAATACCGTGAGTTCCCGCAAATTCATAGTTTGATCATTGGAGTAGATATAGCTCGTGAGTTACGTCGTGAAAAAATATCCCACCGTTTGAAGCAGCGTTTGGATGAAGGGATGGTAAACGAAGTGAAGGCTTTGTTGGATAGTGGTATTTCTTCCGAGGATTTGATTTATTACGGATTGGAATATAAGTATTTGACTTTATATGTCTTGGGTAAACTTTCTTTCAATGAAATGTTTCATCAATTGGAAATAGCTATCCATCAATTTGCCAAACGGCAGATGACCTGGTTCCGGGGCATGGAGCGGCGAGGGTTCACTATACATTGGCTGGATGCTTGCCTGCCTATGGAAGATAAGGTGGAAAAAATCATTAATTTGTTACACACTAAAAACTAAATGTTATGGCTGTAGAACCAAACAGATGGGGGATTATTTATAATCCGAAAGCCGGAAGCCGTAAGACTCAGAAGCGTTGGAATGAGATACGTAGCTATATGGAAAACCGTAAGGTGGTTTTTGACTACGTACAGTCCGAAGGTTTTGGATCGGTGGAACGACTCGCCCGTACCTTGGCTAATAATGGTTATCGAACCATTGTGATTGTAGGTGGAGACGGAGCGATCAATGATGCTATTAACGGTATTATGACTTCTATGGTGGAGGATAAGACAAATATCGCTTTTGGAATCATTCCTAATGGTATTGGTAATGACTTTGCCAAATATTGGGGGTTGGATGAAGATAATTATAAAGCAGCGGTAGATTGGATTATCAATCGTCGTCTGAGGAAAATTGATGTGGGGCGTTGTAATTATTTTGATGGAGAGAAGCACACCTCCCGCTATTTCCTGAATGCCATATATATAGGTTTAGGTGCGCGTATTGTACAGATCTCAGATGGTACCCGCCGTTTTTGGGGAATACGTGAGTTGTCTTTTGCCGCTTCCATGTTCCTGTTGCTGTTTGAACGTAAATTGTACCGTACACATCTTTGTATCAATGGCGAACATATTCGTGGACGTATCATGACGGTATGTGTGGGAAGTGCCCGTGGATACGGTTTGACACCTAGTGCAGTTCCTTATAATGGCTGGTTGGATGTGTCGGTTATTTATCGTCCGGAGTTAATTCAACTTTTCTCGGGTATGTGGATGCTGTTGCAGGGACGTATTTTAAATCATAAAATGGTGAAACCTTATCGTACACGGAAAGTAAAAGTACTACGTGCGCAGAATGCTTCTGTCAGTTTGGACGGGCGTATTTTAGACCGCCATTTTCCTTTGGAAATTACGATCCAGCCGGAAGCTATAACTTTGATTATCCCTAATTAAAAACTATAGATATCCATTTCTTGCTTTAAGGATAGAGGCAGAGTAGATATCTCAATGAATAGACGTAAGATAATGACAATTTCAGATTTAAGAAAGACAGATAATTTCTTTTTACTGGCTGGTCCTTGTGTGATCGAAGGAGAGGAAATGGCTCTCCGAATAGCAGATCGTATTGTGAAAATAACAGATAAACTGGGTATTCCCTATGTGTTTAAAGGATCTTATCGTAAGGCTAACCGTTCCCGTTTGGATTCGTTTACAGGAATAGGTGATGAAAAGGCCTTGAAAGTACTTCGTAAAGTACGGGAAACTTTTGGAATTCCTGTGGTAACCGATATTCATAGTGCTGGAGAAGCTGCTATGGCCGCTGAATATGTGGATGTGTTGCAGATTCCTGCTTTCCTTTGTCGCCAGACTGATTTGCTGCTGGCGGCAGCTCATACCGGAAAGATTGTCAACATCAAGAAAGGACAATTTTTATCACCTGGCGCCATGCGTTTTGCTGCTGACAAAGTGGTGGAGGCGGGTAATGATCAGGTTATGCTGACCGAGCGGGGAACGACTTTCGGGTATCAGGATTTGATTGTAGATTATCGGGGTATTCCGGAAATGCAGACTTTAGGTTTTCCTGTAATTCTGGATGTGACACATTCTTTGCAACAACCTAATCAGACTGCCGGTGTGACAGGTGGTATGCCGCAGCTTATTGAAACGGTAGCCAAGGCTGGCATAGCGGTAGGAGTGGACGGTTTGTTTATGGAAACCCACGAAGACCCTTCTGTCGCTAAGAGTGACGGAGCGAATATGTTGAAACTGGATTTGCTGGAAGGGCTATTGACCAAACTGGTAAGAATCCGCCAAGTGTTATAAATGTTATTCGTTGGGGATTCACAGGTAAGATGGGTTAATTTATTTGGACTATGGGGCAACTTGCATGAATAGTATAAAATAAGGTCGGTTTTTGCAGTAGAAACCGGCCTTACCTTTCTTTCTCCGTCAAAACAGAAAAAAGAATAGAAGCAGATGTGGATTATTTTTTTAGAATATAAGCCTTCATGCGGGCTATATCATTTAAGTAATCTTGCAAATCTTGTTCATGGTCTTCTTCTTCTGCCATAATATGTTTGGCAATATCACAAGTGGTGAAGTCAATTCCGTTTGTGAATTCAGCAATTTGCTGATAGCGGTAGATGGCACAACGTTCGGATTCTACATTTTGTTTCAACAAGATTTCCGAACCGAAATCTACGGGCGCATCATATTTGCAGCGAGCTAAATCAAACCATTGTTTAGGGTCAAGTACGGGTACGCCTTCCAATTCAATGATACGGTCGGCCAATAATTTTGCATGGTTATATTCCTCGGCTGCATGTTCTTGAAACTCGCGTTGTACATCACCGCGCATAGCGCCTTCTACTACGAATGAACCTACCCAGTATTGGTAGAAAGCCAACCATTCTTCGGACAGAGCTGCATTCAGCTGAGCCAATAAGTCCACAATGTCAATTTTATCCTTCAGGATATTCACAGATTCTTTAGCCATAATGTAAAGTTTAAGTTAGTGTTTATTATTATTTAGTCCACAGCGGGTATAGTCATGTCGTCTAACACACCTATGCCTTCCTGGTCTACATCTTTTTTTACGTCAGAACTGGTATAAAGCCAGATACCGAATCCCAGCACAAATAAAATAAGGAGGATGATTCCCCATAATTTACCTTTACTCATAGTTTCTTGGTTTTAGTTTCTTTAATAACAGCTGGTGCTGAAAAAGGTTTTGTAAGTAGAGAAAAAAACAGGCGTCTGTTATGGAAAAACGGACGCCTGTGTGTGTGAAGTATGAATTGATATTAGATTTTATCCTATTTTGCTGATTTTTTTTAGTTTCTCTTCATCAATGATTTTAATTTTTCTACCGTCGATGGTAATCAGTTTTTCAGTTGCAAAGTTAGAAAGCGTACGGATTGCGTTCGAAGTAGTCATATTTGATAAGTTTGCCAAATCTTCTCGTGAAAGGTAAATGCTTAGTGTAGATTCATCTTCTTCTACTCCATAAGTATCTTTCAAAAATAACAGAGATTCCGCCAATCGTCCACGAATATGTTTTTGCGTAAGATTTACGGTTCTTTCATCAGAAATTCCCAAATCTATAGAAAGTTGGCGGATAAAGAACAAAGCTAATTCAGAGTTGTCTTTTATCAGTTTCATAATGGCCGGCATGGGAATAAGGCAGATAGTGCAAGGCTCGAAAGCGGAAGCAGCTGTCACGAAGTTCCCTTCGGCAAAAAAAGCTCGGTATGCGAAATATTCTTTCGTCTTTAATACGCGGATAATCTGGCTACGTCCTCCCACACCTTCTTTGTAGATTTTTACTTTTCCACTAAGAAGACACATAAGGTGCATCGGAGTTTCTCCTTCGCAGTATATCGTCTCATTCTTTTTATACTTCTGTATCGTAAAGTTCTGAGCCAAGAACTCTCTTTGTTCCTGTGTTAAAGGTTGCCATAAGTCTGGTATACTTTCAGCAATCTCAGTTTCTGATAATTCTTTTCTAACCATAAACGTGCTATAAAACCGTGTTATAGAGCACAAATATAAGAAGAAAAAATAAAAGGACGAAGTAATCAGAAGAAAAAAGAAAGATATATTATTAATTTATCTTCAAAAAATAACAAAAGGATAGGTTCTTATCTCCTATCCTTTCTTTTTTTGTGAAATTTTATTTGGTGAACAGTAATTCACGATATTTAGGTAATGGCCAAATCTCATCGTCTATTTCTAGTTCCAAATGGTCAATATGGTCGCGGATTTCTTCCAGATATGGACGCACTTGTTCCTCGTAACTGAAGGCTTTCTCTACTTGGCTTCCCAAATGATTTGCTACTTTTCGGGCTTCTGTCATGTTGTGCACGGCTTTTTTAATAGCAAGTATGCGGTTTTGAATTTCACGTACCAAATTCTTCCGGTCTTCGGTCAGCTCTTCGTATTCTTCGGTGGAGAATATCTCTTTCAGACCACGAAGATTTTCTAATAGTCTGTTCTGATAAATTACAGCTGTGGGAACAATATGATTGATAGCTAGATCGCCTAGTACACGACTTTCAATCTGGACCTTTTTAGTAAACTTTTCCAGTTCCACTTCTATACGACAGAACAATTCATTTTCATTGAATATTTTTTCGCCTATCAGTACTGCACGAGATTGCTCATCGTTGAACTTCAGGATGGCTTCGGGTACATGGCAGATATTGGTCAATCCGCGTCGCGCGGCTTCTGCTTTCCATTCTTCCGAGTAGCCGTCACCTTCAAAACGGATGTTTTGTGAAGCGATGATGGTTTCTTTTAATACCTTATACAGAGCTTCTTCCTGTTCCATCCCTCCGTTTACTAATTTATCTATCTGGGTCTTGAACTCATTCAACTGGTGTGCCATAGCGGCATTGATCACAATCATTGATGCGGCACAGTTGGCAGATGAGCCTGCAGCACGGAATTCAAAACGGTTTCCGGTGAAGGCAAAAGGAGAGGTACGGTTACGGTCTGTATTGTCTTGCAATATGGCAGGTATGCGCCCGATACCCAATTGCAATGCTTTCTTTTCATCAGGGGTCAGTTCGGCGTCATTCAGACGTGCCACTACTTCGTCCAACATATGGGAAAGATGACGTCCTAGGAAAATAGACAGAATAGCGGGGGGGGCTTCATTTGCTCCCAGGCGATGGCTGTTTCCGGCACTGACAATAGAGGCACGTAGTAAATCTTGGTTTTTATAGACCATCATCAATACGTTGACTATGAAAGTCAGGAAAAGCATATTTCCTTCCGCAGTCTTGGCAGGAGAGAACAAATTGATACCTGTGTCTGTACAAAGTGACCAGTTGTTGTGTTTGCCCGATCCGTTTACTCCTTTGAATGGTTTTTCGTGGAGCAGTACAGTAAAATTGTGTTTGGAAGCGATACGTTTCATCAGGTCCATTACCAGCTGGTTATGGTCGTTGGCCAGATTTACATCTTCAAAAATAGGAGCTAGCTCAAATTGGTTGGGAGCCACTTCGTTATGCCGTGTTTTTACCGGAATCCCTAGTTTGTGACATTCCAGTTCCAATTCTTTCATAAAACTGGTTACACGTGGAGGGATGGAACCGAAGTAGTGGTCGTCTAGCTGCTGGTCCTTGGCAGACGAGTGTCCCATCAAGGTGCGTCCGGTCAGGCAAAGATCCGGACGTGCATTATATAGTGCGGTATCCACTAAAAAGTATTCTTGTTCCCAACCCAGATTGGCGAATACGCGTTTTACGTTTGGATCGAACATTCTGCAAACCTCAGTTGCCGCTTTGTCTACAGCACCTAATGCCTTCAACAAAGGAGTTTTATAGTCGAGTGCTTCGCCTGTATAAGAGATGAAGATAGTAGGAATACAAAGTGTGCTGTCTACAATGAAAGCCGGAGAAGAAACATCCCATGCCGTATAGCCACGTGCTTCAAATGTGTTCCGGATACCGCCGTTGGGAAAACTGGACGCATCCGGTTCCTGTTGGATAAGCAGCTTGCCCGAGAAGCGTTCTATAACATTACCGTCATCACCGAATTCAATAAAGCCGTCGTGCTTTTCGGCAGTTCCGTCAGTCAGAGGCTGGAACCAATGAGTGTAGTGGGTAACATTAAAGGTCTTTGCCCAATTCTTCATGCCATTGGCTATCATGTCGGCCATTTCACGATTGATAGGGGTACCTTTCTCGATTGCGTTTATTACTGCTTTATAAGCCTCACTAGGCAGATATTCCTGCATTTTTTTACGGTCGAATACGTGGTTGCCGTAATAATCAGCTAACTTTTCAGAGGGGTAGTCAACTTTAACGGGGCGTCTGTTGGCTAACTCCTGTAGAGCAAAAAATCTCATTTTGGACATGTTGTCTTTCTTTTACTGGTTGTTGGCTGCAAAAATACTGCTTTTTGATTAATAATTCGCTATATCGCTAATCATTTTTCATTTCTGTTAAGGATGTTAATTAAGTATTATCATGCGTCAGCCTGTTGGTTTTTGTTTATATTTGCTCTTCAAACAATGAAAAGAAAGTACATTGATGCACTATATACGGATTGTCAGGTTGATTATATTTTGTCTTTTGTTACCTTTAGCTGTTCAGGCTAAGAGGGAAAAGGTTGATATGCCCGACAAGCCGATGGTGTCCGATTCCATTCTTCAGTGTATTTTCCAGTTTTCGCCGTTCTATTCCCGTATCATTGATGAGTATAAGGCTGATTTATATATAAAAGGAAAAGTAAAGGTACATAAGCGCAATCACCTTATCCGCTATGTACCGTCCATGTTTCGTTTCGAAAAACACATCAATGATTACCTTATGGAATCTCTTAGTGAGCTGCATTATACGGCCCCTGATATATACGACCGTAAGATAAAAGCGGTATCCACTACATTTCCACGTAACAGGGGACAGATAACGGATGTGATGGATTATTTGAACATGAATATCTATTCTTCTTCATTGATGTCCGATAAACTTCTTTCTCCTTTGGATAAGAAATCTAGCAGATATTATCATTATTTATTGGATTCTATAGCCGGTCCTCCCGATTGCCAGCGGTATAAAATACTTATTATTCCCAAATTCCGTGGTACACAGTTGGTCAGTGGATATATGTGGGTTAGTGATCAGATATGGACTATTCGTGAACTTTATATTGAAGGCGTTTATGATGTGATCCGCTTCAAGGTCCGTGTCAAGATGGGAGAGGAGGGCGATGTGGAGTTTCTGCCGGTGCAGTTTGATTTGAATCTTGTTTTTAAGTTTATAGGTAACCATCTGGAAATGGATATGGGAGCCTGGTTGAAATACAATGAAATTAAATTTTATGAAGGAGCCGCCCGGCGTAAATCTCAAAAGAAGCATCGCCATGACCTGACGGAATCCTATAAGCTGACTTGTGACTCGGAACAGCTGATAACAGATAAGGAAAAGTTCAATGAGCTGCGTCCCATTCCGCTGTCCGCTTTGGAGGATTCTTTGTATAGAAGTTATGCTTTACGTCAGGATACGCTTTTACGCGTACCGAAAAAAAAGAAGAATGAACATTTGGAGTTTTGGGGGGAGTTGGGTGACATGCTTATCAGTAGTTACAATGTGAATTTGTCCAGTATGGGGAGTGTGCATTGTTCTCCACTTATTAATCCGGTGCTGTTGGATTATAGCCACAGCAGGGGCTTTTCGTATAAGCAGAAGTTTAAATACAGTCGGCTTTTTCATGATGGACGTATACTTAGAATCAGTCCGCAGATAGGTTATAATTTTACACATAAGGAACTTTATGTGAAAGCGGATGCCGATTGGCAATATTGGCCGGAAAAGCAGGCTAGTTTTGAGGTTAGTGTAGGTAACGGTAACCGCATATATAGTAGTGTCGTATTGGATCAGCTAAAGCAATTGCCCGATAGTACCTTTAATTTTGACCAATTGGAATTGGACTATTTCAAGGATGTGTATCTCAATCTGTTCCATAATATAGAAATAGTGAACGGCTTGTTTATTAAAGCAGGTGTTTCCGTACATTGGAGGTATCTGATAAATAATTCGAAAGTCATTCTTGAAAAGCCGTTGCCTGATAAGGATTGGGCTGCATTGCGAGGTATCAGATCAGAATACAATAGTTTTGCACCTCGTATACGTATTGAATGGACTCCCGGTATGTATTATTACATGAACGGTCGCCGGAAGATGAATGTAGGTTCCAGTATGCCTACTTTTATGCTGGATTATGAACGGGGCATTAAAGGTGTATTCAAGAGTACGGGTGCTCATGAACGTTGGGAGTTTGATATACAGCAAAACTTGAAACTGAGCGGAATCCGAAGTATCGGTTATCGCATTGGGGGGGGGATGTTTACCAAGCAGGAAGATATGTATTTCGTGGATTTTGCTAACTTTGCCCGTCGTAATCTTCCCGAAGGATGGAATGATGATATTGGTGGCACTTTCCAATTGCTGGACGGACGTTGGTATAACTCTTCACGTCAGTACTGGCGGGGGAATTTCACCTATGAGTCTCCTTTTATTCTCTTGAAACCTTTAAACCGTTGGCTGGGATTAGTCCAGCAGGAGCGTTTGTATGGTGGTATCCTGTTCATGCCACATCTTAATCCATATATCGAGTTGGGTTATGGCATCGGCACACATATATTTGATGTGGGGGCTTTTGTAAGCACTATCAACGGGCAATTTGATACCTTTGGTTTTAAATTCACTTTCGAGTTATTTAATAAATAATCCTGTTCAAACAATCTGTTTGGTTTTCTGTTTATTACAACATAACAGAAACTAAACAGTGTATGCATTATAAAATATTTTTATGTGTTCTTTTGTTCCCGGTTTCATTATCAGCTCAAAACGGGGAATTATCTTTAACATTGGAACAATCTGCCAGCCTGATGAACAAGGGCAGCCGCACGTTGCAAATGGCGGATAAGGCTGTAGATATAGCACGCAGTGAGCGACAAAAAATGAATGCTTTTTGGTATCCGTCTTTGAATGCATCGGGTGCATACGTCCATTTGTCCAACCATATTGAGGTCAAGGAACCTTTAAGGCAATTTACCGATCCGGCAAAAGACTTTGTACATTCCATTGTGCCCGATGATAAATTTATTTCTTCTATTCTTGATAATATAGGTGCGCATACCCTTACTTTTCCTTTATTAGAACGTAACCTGACGACCATAGATGCTAATGTGATGTGGCCGCTTTTTACAGGCGGAAAACGAATTTTTGCAAGCCGTATCGGCAACCGTATGGTAGATTTGGCCAAAGCAGGTAGGGAAGAGGCGGGAGCTACTTTGCAATCGGAGTTGGTGGAAACTTATTATGCTTTGCGTCTGGCGCAAAGAGTGGTGGATGTACGCGAGCAAACCTTTTTAGGCTTGCAGAAACATTACCGTAATGCCATGAAGCTGGAGGAGAACGGTATGATAAATAAGGCCGAACGCCTCTTTGCTCAGGTCACTATGGACGAGGCCAGACGTGAGTTGGAATCTGCCCGGAAAGATTTGAATGTGGCGCAAAATGCCTTGAAAGTCTTGTTGAATGTGGAAGACGCCATATCCATCAACCCCAGTTCTCCTTTGTTTATGAACCATGATCTGCCCGATGAACTTTATTTCAAGAATCTGGTAAGTACCGGCAGCTATATAGTAAGTAAATTGCGAATACAGGAGGCGATGGCTGATAATCAATTGAAAATCAGTAAAAGTGCATATATTCCTACCATTGCATTGTTTGGAAAGCAGACACTTTATGCAGAGAATCTTCCGAAAAACCTGATGCCCCGTACTTTGGTAGGAGTGGGTTTTACTTGGAATATATTCGACGGACTGAACCGTGAAGCCAATATCCGTCAGACACGTCTTACTAAACAAACTTTGCAACTGGGAAGGGAAAAGGCTCAGAATGAATTGGGTGTTTTGGTAGACAAGTTATATAGCGAAATTCAGAATGCAAAGGATGATGTCGCCGCACTCAACACCACGATTGAGATGAGTCGTGAATTGGTACGTATCCGTAAAAAATCCTTTCAGGAAGGAATGGCTACCTCTACTGATGTGATTGATGCGGAAACGATGTTATCCAAGGTGCAGATTGCTTTTTTGCTGGCTTATTATAAATATGATGTGGCACTGGCATCTCTGCTCTCTACTTGCGGAATGCCCGAAAGTTTTTGGCAGTATAGCCGTACCGGACAAACCGAGAACTTTATATTCGGGAAATAATAAAAAAAGAAAACAATATGGAAAAAGAGAAGAAACAGTTAGGAGTCGCTTTTATCGTTGTTCTTGTGGCCATTGTTATGGTGTCTGCCATTGGGATTATAGCTATGAGCAATAAACCGGTTGTATTGCAGGGGCAGATAGAAGCTACTGAAATACGGATTTCCGGAAAACTTCCCGGTAGAATTGATACCTTTTTGGTCCGGGAGGGACAGTATGTAAAGATGGGTGACACCTTGGTTGTGATTAACAGTCCTGAGGCTTGGGCGAAGTTCCAGCAGGTAAATGCCTTGGAAGATATTGCGAAATTTCAGAATAAGAAAATAGATGACGGTACACGTCGGCAGATAGTCCGTTCGGTAGAAGAATTGTGGAACAAGTCAAAGAGTGACTTGCAACTGGCCACGGTGACGTATGACCGTATTCAGGCGCTTTACAAAGATAGCGTGGTCACCAGCCAGCGGAAAGATGAAGTGGAAGCCATGTATAAAGCTGCTGTTGCCGCCGAACGGGCGGCGCATCAACAATTCCTGTTAGTGAAGGACGGAGCGCAGAAAGAGGATAAAGAGAGTGCCCGCTCCTTGGTGGATGCGGCTCGGGGCACTGTGAATGAGGTTCAGGCCTTGTTGATGGATGCTCGCCTCACAGCTCCCGAAGACGGACAGATATCAACCATCTACCCCAAGCGTGGAGAACTGGTAGGAGCGGGGACTCCCATTATGAGTCTGGTAGTATTGGATGATTGTCATGTAGTGCTTAATGTCCGTGAGGACTATATGCCTTATTTCCGTATGAACGAGAATTTTATGGGAGATATTCCGGCTCTTGATGTAAAAAACAAGGCATTTAAAATCAATTACATCAGCCCGTTGGGGAGTTTTGCCACTTGGCGTTCTACCAAGCAGACGGGGACATACGATATGAAAACTTTTGAAATTCATGCGCTGCCTGTAGAGCCGATGGAGGGATTAAGACCGGGTATGTCCGTCTTGGTAAATCTGGATGAATTGAAATGATAGAAGGATAGCTATGTTATTCTGATTGCAGTGAATGGTAAATATAAATGAACTACTTGAATGAAAGAATCTCCTTTTATAGCGGTATTGAAACGTGAACTGGACCGTATGGTTTCTCGGCGCATTTATTTTGCGTCGTGTATCGTCTTGCCTTTGTTCTCTATCTTCTTTATGGCTACAATTTTTGGTAACGGACAGATGGAGAATCTGCCTGTGGGTGTTGTGGATGGTGATAATACAGCCACTTCTCGTGAGATAATTCGTATGACCGAGGCTGTTCCCACTTTCCGCATCACTCGGCATTATGCCGATGAAGCGGAGGCCAGGGCAGATGTGCAGCGGAAAAGTATTTATGGATACCTCAGTATTCCGTCTGGTTTTGAAGCAAAGGTGATGGATGGTAAGGAAACAGCTCTGACTTATTATTACCATTATGCATTGATGAGTGTGGGAAGTGAGATTCACGGAGCATTTCAAAGTTTGTTGAAAAGCATCTCGGTAGTTCCCATTGTCACTCATGCTGTGGCATTGGGTATAAATCAGGAAGAGATAGAATCTTTTCTGTTACCGGTCACCACACAGAATCATCCGTTATTTAATCCTGATATGGATTATTCGGTCTATCTTACACAGCCATTCTTCTTTGTTTTTCTGCAAGTTATCTTGTTGTTGGTCACTACATACTCCATTGGCAGTGAAGGGAAATTCCATACTTCAGCCAATTGGCTGGCAGTGGCAGATGGGAATATCTGGGTGGCGGTCACTGCCAAGTTACTTCCATACAGTTTTATCTTCATCGTTATGAGTATTCTGGCAAACTATGTCTTTTTTGGTGCCATGCATATACCGATGGATTGTGGTTTTTGGGCGTTGAATCTTACTTCGGCACTATTGGTCATTGCTACGCAGGCGCTGGCGGTTTTTCTGTTCTCTCTTTTTCCTGCGTTGAGTATTATTATCAGTATCGTTTCCATGGTAGGATCGTTAGGCGCTACCCTTGGCGGGGTTACCTTTCCGGTGCTTCACATGTTTGCACCGGTGTACTATGCCTCTTATCTTTTCCCCGTCCGTCACTTTGTCGAGATTGGACAGAATCTGCTTTATGGCAACTATGGTTATGCGTATATGTGGGGCAATGTAGCCTGTCTGCTGTTGTTCCTTATTCCTCCTTTATTGTTGTTACCTCATTTGAAACGCTCTTTAATCAGTCGGAAATATGACGATATTGAATAATATATTAGCTGTATCTTGGCACGAGTTTCGTGTGATGTGTACCCGCTATTCCATTTTATTGGTACTCAGCGGTGGCATCTTTGTGTATGGATTACTTTATAACTATATGTATGCTCCCAATGTGGTACGCGATGCTCCGGTGGCAGTAGTGGATATGAGTCGCACTCCGTTAAGCCGCAGTTACATCCGTTTGCTGGATGCCACTCCGCAGGCACGGGTATTGACAAACAATGCTGATTTGCCTGCTGCTAAGGAATTGATGAAATATGATGAAGTGGTGGGTATTGTTTACATTCCCGCGGATTTTGACGCTCGTGTGGGGCGTGGTGAAGAAGCGATATATATTATGTACAGCACCACTACGGCTTTCCTTTATTTTGCTTCCATGCAGGAAGCGTCTGCTGGAGCCATGCTTGCTGTGAATGATGATGTCCGACCCGAGCAAGTGGTTTTTCTACCTCAGGATGATATACAATCTGTGGTTCAAACAAGGTCTGTCGATGTGGTAGGTACTGCCCTGTATAATTATACCGATGGTTATGGTACTTATTTGATACCTGCCGTTTTGATGGTTGTTATTTTTCAGACGTTGATATTTGTTATCAGCATGTTGAGTGGGAAAGAGCGTGAAACTGGAGATATACTGATGTTTGCAGGCCCTGAAGGAAGGGATCTTTCTTTTTTACGTATGGCATCCGTAGTGATAGGAAAATCATTTACTTATTTAGTCTTTTATGCTTTATTCTCTGTCTTTTTGTTGGGGCTTCTTCCTTTAGTTTTCCAATTGCCTCATTTAGCATATCCGTGGAAAATTGTGGCACTTATGATACCTTATATTCTTGCTACCAGTTTCTTTGGATTGGCCTGTTCGTTATTTTTCAGTGATAGTGATGCTCCATTGTTGTTGGTAGCTTTCTTCTCTGTAGGATTGATTTTCCTGTCCGGAGTTTCTTATCCGCTGGAGTTAATGCCTTGGTATTGGCAATGGATTCATTATATGGTTCCTGCGGCTCCCGGAACTTTGGCCTTTGTTAAGATAAATTCTATGGGAGCTAGTATGTCTGAAATCAGTCAGCAATATATTATCCTATGGATACAATGTGCGATATACTTTGTTTTGGCTTGTCGAGCCTATCGCTACAATATAAAGAAAGCAAAGTGTGAAAGACAATAATTTTATGTGTGATTGTTTTTTATGTAATTCGTTTTGCTGATTCTCCATTTTTTATAAGGTCTGTTTGGAGCTGGAGCGAGGAGCCTGAAAGTTGTTGATATTTTAATTCTTGGTGATTATTCTCTTGTTGTTTCTTTTGTTTTTTCAGCTCCTTTTATGAGATGATGCAAGGGGGAAACTTGCAAACTTGCACAACTTGCAGTCTTTCCACACACACACACACGAGCGCGCGCGATTGCGCGTATGCGTACATTATAATGGCGATGGATTATTATATCCTGGTAAAGTAATGACATACAATCCGATGAGAGTGTGAAGGGTAGAGTGGAGGAAGAGGTGGAGTGGTGTGTTGGCTTCCATCTTTTTTCCTAGTTCTAGGTAGTGAATGGTCTGGTTCTATCCTGTTTTTTTGTAATGGGGGGATGAAGAAAATCTTTCTGGAGGTTATGGTAACCGATGAGCGGTAGGTGAACAGCAGCCGGCAGCTTTTCTGACGGAGTATCTGGGTATTGGACGGGATGCTATGTGCTTTTGTATAGTTTGTGTGTTCCGAAGGGTTAGTAACGTGTGTTCCGTAAGGTTAGTAATGTGTGACCTTGTACGTTACTAACATAGAGGCCTGTATGTTAGTAACGTACCTTGTTTAAAGTAGCTAGGAGGTTTTTCGCATGCAGGATACGTGTCTTCCGCAGAATTATGTGAATTGTATTAAGGTTAAAGTGTGTGGTTGCCGCAGATTCAGGAAGTCGGTCCTTTACGGTCAGTGTTTGTTTTGTTCTAGTCCTTGTCTTCCGCTTTCTTATTTTCTCCTTGTCAGGCTTTCCTGCTCTTTTCCACCGGAAGTCTTGTCACGTATCTCCCTTTCCGCCTTTTGCATTCTGTTATCCTTTCCTCCGTTGTAGTTCTCTCCGGTATCGTCCGTCTGTCTTCCGCTCTCTTTTTTATGCTTTATTATTTTTTCATATTATAATGTACGCGCACGTGTGTGTGGAGATGCTGCAAGTTTTGCAAGTTTGCAAGTTTGCCTTCCGTTTTTCCGTCTTTTCTTGTTTTTCGTCTGCTGTTTTCGTATGGGCCCCTTCCTTTTTTCCGTCCTTATACGCGCGTGCGAATATTATAATGTGTGTGTCTTTTTCCTCCGGTGTCCTCCGTTATAAAAACATGCTTTGTAACACATCTGTTATTCAGAGTATTACAAAAAAGTTTCAGGAAATCCGTATAATTTTTCCTTCGTATGTTTGCTGGTAATCGTTAAAAGGTCTACCTTTGCATCCGCAATCGAGAGAGATGCGGCACTTCAGACAGTGTGTGACTGACTTGGTGAAACAAACGTAGGAGAGTTTTCCTTGACAGTGTCTGCACCCAGTATCTTACCTTAGCGGGGCTAAGGGAGCGAGAACGGATAAGACGTGGGGAGGATGGACGTCCCGCCTTTTATGGAAGTTTCGAAAAAAAACTTTTTCAAAAAAAACTTTCGAAACATTTGGCGGTTACGATAAAATCTCTTACCTTTGCATCCGCTTTCGGAAACGATGGCAAAACATAAATGAGAGTTCTTTGAAAGATTTAAGATAAACAAACAAGTAGTACAAGCCGGTGCACCGTATGTAATATATATATGGTGTACGGAAAAAAACAAGAACCGTCAATATTGATATTGATAGATTTGGAATCCTTGAGCAGATTATCAACTGAACAGTTGGAAAAAGATATTATTACAATGAAGAGTTTGATCCTGGCTCAGGATGAACGCTAGCTACAGGCTTAACA
>ENA-OZKB01000684-OZKB01000684.1-human-gut-metagenome-genome-assembly--contig:-NODE-684-length-17554-cov-4.705012_pt1 | contig 17554 bp, 8 predicted proteins | sample MGYA00244821_ERZ653753 | MGnify/ENA primary metagenome ERZ653753 (study PRJEB26926, sample SAMN06165256) | human gut metagenome | biome: ENVO:00009003; feature: ENVO:2100002; material: ENVO:00002003...
ACGAGATTGCCTCTTGTCTCGTGGGCTCGGAGATGTGTATAAGAGACAGGTCAAGTATTAATAACCGCCGAAGCGATTTGGTTCTCTATTTTTCCGCGAAAATATGACTTTATTTATTATACGCAAGTATAATCCCAAATAATTTCTTTACCGTTATTATTTATGCATTCTTTTCGTGCCAGAACGAAGAAATAATCCGATAAACGGTTCATAAATATCAATACAGGCTCCTCAACGGGGCAATTCTCGGCCAAGCGATAGATTTGTCGCTCGGCACGACGGCAAACGGTGCGGCAAACGTGTGCGAGGGCGGCCGAGCGGCATCCTCCCGGTAGGATGAACGCATGCATTTTCGGCAGCTCGTTATCCAGACGGTCTATCTCCCGCTCGATACGCTCGATGCTCTCGGGCGTTACCTTGCTCTCGATTTTCAATTCCGTGGTCGCTTGATCCGTGGCTAGGTAAGAACCGATCGTGAATAGCTTATGCTGGATGAATGATAAGAAATCAGTATCTTTCTCATCATTCAAGGCCGTGATTAATAATCCGATAAAGGAGTTCAGCTCATCTACGGTGCCATAGCTCTCGATCCGATCGTGCGCTTTCGACACGCGTTGTCCACCTACCAGTGAAGTGGTTCCTTTATCGCCTGTTCCGGTATAGATAATACTCTTCTTCATATCTGACTTGTTTTGAATCCTAAAAATAAACAATATAATCTCGTTTGTGCAATTTCTTGTTGAATAAGACAATCCCTAGCGAGTAAAGATCTAAGGTGACCGTCACTTCCGGACATGCGCAGATCTCTTCCCAAAGTTCACGCATCTTACGGCTCGCCTTGATTCCCTCAAAAACGAATACCGTATCGTTGTGCGCGTATTTCATACATTCATTAAACAGCCAGAGGTTGTTATGTTGTTCATATAAAGTGTTGAAAAAAACAAAATCTAAGCTATTTATGTCATTTAAGGCTTGGGGAAGCAAGTCCTTATAATTACCGATACGCAAATCGACGGGATTACGTCCCTCTTTAGCGAATGCTTGACGGGCAATCGTGGCGAATTCCGGTACATTTTCCAAGGCGATACATTTCAATCCCGTGGCATAGGAGGTTAGATATAAGGTAGACAGCCCCATCGTGGTTCCTATCTGGAGGATATTCTTGGACTTGAAATAGTTTGTTAAACGGAATAATAAGGCGCCATGCTTGGGCCGGATGGATTCCCGTTTTACGATCTCGCTGATGGAACGGGTCTTTCGTTTCCCTTTGTTCTGCCGGTCTGGATAGGTGATCTCTCCTTCCCTGAATAATAACTGCTTACGTAAAAGCTCTATATCATAGAAACTATAATAGGAGCATTTTTCCTCGATGACCTTCGTGATGAGGTTAAAAACGAAAGGCGAATGTACTCCGAATCCTTTACGGTAACGGATGCTGCGGTACAAGAGCGATCCTTTTCGTAATGTATTAACCTTTGGTAGTATTTGCATTTCTTTTTGTCATTGGGCAATGAGACCTTGCCATTTACCGCGAACTTACATAAAAAAACGCAATTAGCATAAGCCTCTAGTCATTAAACGGGGTTATAATGACTTGTGCCATGCGGATGGCACACCCGTGCCATAACGGTGGCACCAGCGTGCCATCGCAGTGGCACAGTCATGCCATCAGCGTGGCACTGGCTTTATCTTAGAAACTGGCTTTCTCCGGTTCTGGGCGGATATAGGTTAATATCTGCCCGCTTAATTGAAGCAGCGAGATCTCACAGATCTTGGTGGAGTATTCCGCCACGGAAAGACGCTCCTCAGCTTCCAGCAGACTGTTTTGTGCCTCACGCAATTCGATACCAGACAACTCGCCGAGTTTATAGCGGTCGATGGCGATCCGGTAGTTCTCTTGGGCGGCTACGAGGTTCTCTTTCTCTAGGCTCCATAGGTCGAGGTTGTTTTTATAGGCCATCCAGAAGTTGCTCATGTCCGCACGCAGGGCAAGTTCCAGTTCTTGGATGCGCAATTGCTGGTTCTCGATTTGGATGCGGGCGTTGCGTTGCTCACGTTTCCGGTTGAAACCGTCGAAGAGGCTCATACCGATGGTCACGCCGTAATTAAGCCCCAGCCGTTGTTGGAGGTCGTAATTGCCCACTTCCGTCCAGTTCGCCGTGTAGCCGTAGCCTGCGTTTAGCTTGACATAGGGATAATAGCGGCTTTTTACCTTTTTATAATCAAGCTCAGACAACGTCTGGTTCTTTTGGGCGATCAGGAGTGAGGCGTTGGCTTCGAGGGTATTCTTCCATAGATCTACCTCGTCGAGGAACGGGTTCGGGTAGATCAAGGAGTCCTTGATCTGGATTTCCTCCTCCACATTATTTAATGCCATCAACTCGTTCAGGCGGATACGGGAGGTATGCACGACCTCCAATTGGTTTAATACCTTGGAGCTATCCGAGTTGAAGTCCACTTGAGCCTGTTGCAAGTCCAGACGGGACATGGAGCCGATATAATACCGTTCTTCCACGATCCGTAAACGCTCCTTGGAAAGATCCAAGGTGGAACGGAGGTTACGCAAACGGATTTTCTGCCGGATCAGGTTGTAGTACTCGCTGGAAAGGTTGGCTACGAAATCCTCGATGGTCATGCGGGTGTTTAATTCCCCCATTCGCTGTAATTCTTTCAAGCGAGAGTATTCGGCTTGGATACCGAAACCGTCGAAAACCGTCCAGTTAACGTTTAGTCCGACGTTGCCCGTCTCGCTGTTTATACCATTCGCCTTCTCGATCGATCCGTCTTGCAGGCTGTTACGGTTGTTATTGATATTTCCGCTGAATCCGCCGCTCATATCTACGGTAGGCAGATAACCGGCGTTTCCCGGGGTGGCGTTATTGTCGCTGATCTGTTGCTCGTTACGAATGATACGGATGGAGTAGTTCTGCTCTAATCCGGTTTCGATACACCGTTTCAGATCGAATAGTTGCTGCGCTTCCGCCATAAAGAGGGAAGAGAAGGCAAATAATAAGGTATATACATATTTCTTCATAAATCTACAACTTGGTGTTTTGTTTTTTTCGGTTGGTGGATATAAATGAATACATGGCCGGTACGATAAACAGGGTCAAGAAGGTCGATACCAACATTCCGCCTACTACCGCTACACCCATGGCGATACGCCCTTGGGCACCCTCGCCCGTAGCGTATACCAATGGCACCAAACCGAGGATGGTGGATACGCTAGTCATCAAGATCGGGCGCAGACGCTGGGTCGCGGACGAGCGGATCGCTTCCGGCAAACTAAGTCCCGACTCTTGCCGCTGATTGGCGAACTCTACGATCAAGATACCGTTCTTCGCCACCAAACCAATCAACATAATGATACCGATCTGGCTGAATATATTCATCGTGATACCCGAATAACTCATGAACATCAGCGCACCGGCGATAGCCAAAGGCACGGTGAACATCACTACCAACGGGTCCTTGAAACTCTCGAACTGGGCGGCCAACACCAAATAAATCATCAACAAGGCCAAGATCATGGCGAACATTAAACTGGAAGAACTCTCACGGAACTCTTTCGACTCGCCGGAAAGAGCGGTACGGAAGCTACCATCCAGCACCTCCGAGGCGATACGGTCCATCTCGTCCAGACCATCGCCGATCGTGTATCCTTTATTCAATCCACTGGAAACCGTCGCCGATACGAAACGGTTATAGCGATACAATTGGGGCGGCGCCACATTTTCCGTAACCTTAACCAAGTTATCCAGCTGGATCATTTCCCCATTGTTACTACGTACATAGATCGATTTTAAATCGACAGGGGTATTTCGTTGCTGGCGGTTGATCTCGCCCAATATCTGGTATTGCTTACCATTCATATAGAAGTAGCCCATACGCTGTCCGCTCAACGCATATTGCAAGGTCTGGGCGATATTCCGGGTGCTGACACCCAATAAGGAAGCCTTATCCCGGTCGATCTCGATACGTGCCTCCGGCTTGGTGAAGCGCAAGTTCACGTCCGCCATCTGGAAGACCGGGCTCTCGTTCACCTTTTGCATAAACGTGGGCAGGAACTCTTGCAGTTTATCCAAGGTCGGGGCCTGCAGTACGTATTGGATAGGCATACCGCCTCGGCGTCCGCCGAAGGTGGATTGCTGTTGTACGAAGGCGCGGGCCAAGGTCTCTTTGCGGACTTCTTTCGACAAGGTCTCGGCGATCTCCATCTGCGAGCGTTCCCGTTCCTTGATATCGCTTAATATGAGGTTTAGCGAACCTCCTCCTTCCCACGAGCGGGTCATGATGGATTGCTTCTCGGGAGCGATGGAGTCGGCTATTTGCTCGATACGGTCCGCGTAGTCGCGGATAAACTCGAAGGTAGCCCCTTCCGGCCCGCGCATATTCACGGAGATCATGGAACGGTCCTCCAAAGGCGATAACTCGGAACGAATGTTCTTCCAGAAGTACCCGATCGATCCGAAAAGAAGGATAACGATAGGGATCGACCATATCTTATGGTTCAAGAACGCGTTCAACGACTTGGCGTAGATCGTGTTCAATCCCTCGAAGAACGGCTCGGTCTTCCGATAGAACCAGTTTTTCTTCTCTCTCCTCTTCAATAGCTTGGTAGCCAACATCGGTGTAAACGTAAGGGCCACGAACGAGGAGATAGCGACCGAACCGGCGATCACGATACTGAACTCCTTGAATAAGCGCCCCGTCATACCTTCCATAAACACGATCGGCAAGAATACGGAGATCAGGGTGATCGTGGTAGATACCACGGCGAAGAAGATCTCTTTCGATCCTTCGATACCCGCCTCTTTCGGCGACATGCCTTGCTCGATACGTACATATATATTCTCCGCCACCACGATCGCGTCGTCTACCACCAGACCGACCGAGAGCACGACCGCCAACATCGTCAATACGTTGATGGAGAATCCGGAGATATACATCACAAAGAAAGCTCCTACCAACGATACGGGGATAACGACGACAGGAACCAGCGTGACCCGCCAGTCACGGAGGAACAAGAAGATAATCAATACGACCAAGAGGAAAGCCTCGTAGATCGTCTGTTGTACCTCGCCGATAGAGGCCCGGATAAAGCGGGTGTTGTCATACATCATCTCGATCGTGACATCTTCCGGCAGGTCTTTTTGTAATTGCTCGATACGCTTGTAGGCTTCGTCGGCGATCTCGATATGGTTGGCTCCCGGTTGGGGGATGATAACGGTCATAACCATTGGCTCGCCGTTCTTCTTCAGTAAGCTCCGCAAGTCCTCGGGAGCTACCTCCGCACGTCCGATATCACTGAAGCGCACGATGTTGTTGTTGTCTTCCTTGATAATTAAATCGTTGAATTCCTTGGCGGTATGCATCAATCCTAAGGTACGTATGGATAAGGAGATCGTATTTCCCTCGATACTACCGGAAGGAAGCTCCACGTTCTCGTTATCGACGGCGTTTTTCACGTCCATCGGGGTCACTCCGTAACCCGCCATCTTGATTGGGTCCAGCCATAGACGCATGGAATACCGTTTTTGTCCCCAGATATCCACGCCACTCACGTTCTCGATGGTCTGCAAGCGCTCTTTCACCGTCAGCTCGGCGATCTCGCTCAACTCCATCAACGAGCGTTTGTTGCTTCGGATGGCGATCTGCATGATCGGGGAGGCATCGGCATCCGCTTTCGATACCGTAGGTGGGTCGCAGTCACGGGGAAGGTAGCGTTGGGCACGAGATACCTTATCACGTACATCGTTCGCCGCCGTCTCCATATCCACGGACAACTCAAACTCTACCGTGATACGGCTGCTGCCTTGGCTACTCACGCTACTCAATGAACGGATACCCGGGATACCGTTGATATTCTGCTCCAACGGCTCGGTGATCTGGTTCATGATCACGTCGGCGTTCGCTCCGGGATAAGATACGTTGACCGAGATAATCGGCTGGTCTACGCTCGGGAACTCCCGGACGCCAAGGAACCGGTAACCGATAAAGCCGAACAGGAGGATGACCAGCATCATCACTGTCGAGAGTACGGGCCGGTTTATACTGGTTTCTGAAATATTTGCCATCGTTCTTCTCCTTATTCAGTCAAGTTGTCAATAGAAACTTTCATGCCGGTACGTAACTGCATCACGCCGGACGTGATCAGCGTATCGCCCACATTCAACCCTTGCAATACCTGTACACGGCTCTCGGTTCGAATACCGATCGTGATCTCTTGAGGCTCGGCCACGCCGTTCTTATATAAGTAAACGATGTCTTTTCCCATCTCGGGGATAACGGCCTCGCTGGGGATGGCTAAAGCGTCCTTGATCTCCCGCTTGCTGATCTCGACGGAGGTATAACGGCCGGGTAAGATATTCTCGCCCGGATTCGGGTAAGTGGCACGTACTTTCAAGGTACGGGTCGCCATATCTACCTTGCTTTCCACGGCGTAAACGGTCGCCTTATAGTTCTGCATCATACCGTCTTTCTCCATGCGGAATAGGATCGGGGTTCCGTCTTGTACCTCGGCTGCGTAGCTCTCGGGGATGGAGAACTCGATTTTCAAAGGGGATATCTTGGTCAACTTGGCGATTACGGAAGAGGAGGAGGTAACGTACGCGCCCTCACTCACGGAGCGAAGTCCGATGATCCCGTCGAAAGGGGCCCGAAGCTCTGTCTGGGCGATATTCGCTTTGACTAGCTCGATATCCGCCATTAGCTTCTCGTATTCGGTGGCTACTTGCTCGTAGGCCTCTTGGCTGACGGCGTCTTTCTCCAACAAGGTACGTTGGCGATAGACACGATCCTTGGCTAAAGGAACTTGAGCCTCCAGCTTCTTTAGCTGGGCTTGCAGCGGCTTGTCATTGATTTTGGCCAACAGATCGCCCGCCTTTACGTGGGTACCTTCCGTGAAATAGATTGCTACCACCTTACCGGAGGACTCGAAAGCCAAATCCACCTCTTCGTCCGGAAGGGTACTCCCGGTACTCATGATCTTATCGGTTAATGATTGGTATTTCAATACCTCGGCGTTGATGTTAAGTGTCTGGTTTCGCAGGCTCGTGCCCGATGTGGGTACGACGGAAGCGGCATCTTGGGATGCCTTGAACTTGTTTTTCAATTGAGGGTAAGCGATCATTCCCGCTATCATTAATAAGATAGCCGCCGTAACTCCCCATTTCGCTCTCTTTGTCATCATGTTCTCGTATGGTATTTACTGATAATTTACACTCGTTACTCCAAAATATATAACTAAACGCAAGTTTAGACTGCCCTTTCGTAAAAAGGTTTAATCAAAGATATTATTTTTTTGAGAGATGAATCCTTGATTGGGAAGAACGGGAAAAATAAGGGAATTAAAACGAATCTAGGGAGGAAGTCTGATCGGTTTGTGGTAGAAGAAATGAGTGTCTCCTGTCGTATAGATCTTTTCACATAGGTGAAAAGAACGTTTCACAGCCGTGATCCGATCGTTTCACATGGGTGAAAAGATCAGATCACACTTGTGAAACGATCTGTTATAGCTTATGTATAACTTTCATTAACTGCTCGCCCAAGCCAATCGTATAGCCTTGAGAGACAAATACGACACGGTTGAACGTATCGGCGATCAAGAAGATCGGCAAGGTATTGGCGTTTTGCAATTTCATCGCTGTAGCCATCTCCTTTTGGATCGCCCCGTCGATATCCAGACCGTATGTGATCGTGCCCGGTAAATCGCCGAACTCTTTCGGATCGAAGTTCTTATAGCCCTTCTCGTCAGGGAAGAGAAGCACGATGCCTCGTCCCCAATCTTCTAGTTCCTTCTTCACGGCGGCGATATCACGCATCGCATGGTTTGTCGGTTCTTGGCGGGAGCCTAGAAGCGCTACGATATAGTAGCCACGTCCGGTAGTAGCTAGCAAGCTAGTTTCCTCGCCGTTGTCCGCACGTTTGAATTTATTCTCGGAGTTGAAATTACCGATCACCTGTATCTCGTCCTTGCTTTCGCGCATCTCCAATTGGATCGGGGTGGTCTTGTCTGCCTCCACATTGAAAAACTCGATCTCGGCCAATACGCTACCGTTTGCCATACGAGTACCGGTCACTAACATATAATTACCTTCATCCATGGATAACGGTTTCTTCAGTAATCCGCTCCAAGTATCTCCCAAGCCCATATCCACATTACCGCCTCTCTCGAAATTCAAGGTCTGTAAAGTACCGTTCGGCAAAACCTTGGCGATCGTGAAGTGACTGTAATATTTCGGGTCTTGCAGCGCCTTGATTGGTTGGTAAGAAGCGATTACCTTGCCTTGTTTAGCGGTCGTCTGTACGGCAGCCTCGAAATCGACGTCTACCCAAGCGTTGTCCTTGAAGTACTGGATCTTGCGGGCTACCGGCTCGATACGTGCCGGAATACCTAAGCTACGAGCCACGGCCACGAAGAAGATATTACGGGAGCCCTTATCAGCGATGCGGGATTTCCATACACCCATCGGCATGATCGGAATACGTTGTGCGTTTAGCGCGTCGTTAATGGAGACGTTATTCTTCACCCAATCCACCAATGCCTGTGGATTCTCTACGGCTTGTTTCGCAAGGGAAGGCTCAATGTTTGCAGCGAAGAAACTCTTATAAGGAGTCAGGAACTCATTGGCCACACGAGGATTCATGATATATTCATTGAACCATTCGCTTTGAACGGCCGGCGTATTGTTTAAATGGTCCGCGAAGACAGACGCAGGTGTATCACGTAGATCCTTAGCGGATACGACATCCAATAAAGCCATCGCTTGCGCACGCTTCTCGGCGGGAGTCTCCCGTAAGAACTTCTCGATCTCCATCCAGTTACCACGGCTACCGATCATGAAATCCTCCGTCTTCATCGGGTCGATACCCAATTCTTTCGCTAAAGCCTCTGCTTTCTCTTCCGTATAGAAAGTAGCTACATATTTATTACGGATAGCGTCTTCTTCCAATAAACGTTTGGCGTTCGCCTCCTTTTGCTCCGGTGTAACTTCTGCGGGGATAGAGCCGTCTACCGGTGGTACGATATCTAGGGCGATCGTCTCCACATCTCCCGGTTTCTTATTCAAGGCGATCGTAACCTCTCCGTCCTTGCCGAAAGAGACCTTGCTGTAGCCGAACTTGCCATCTTTGCTGGCCCATACCAGCATATCCCCTTTTCCGGCGGATAATGAGCATTTGCCATCCGCGTCCGTCTTCTTGCGGGCTACACTGTTAAACTCGGCATAGTTATAAATCTTGAATTCTACCAAAGCGTCCTTTACCGGCTTGCCATTGGCATCCGTAACCGTGATAACAGCTTTAGCCGAAGGTGCGTAATTATCGATCACGTTGATCTCGGTATACCCATCGGTACGTTCCATGACATCCTCCGGGCCATTGTATTTACCGAATACTTTCGTATGCATCAACATACCCCGGTAAGCAGGGCCGTTGAACCAACCCAGATTCAATACCGGTTCGGGCTCGCAAGCGCCGAAGAAATACCATTTACCATTCACCCAAGCTTCTACCCATGCGTGGTTATCATCCGTATGCGCCCAGCGAGGTGTATATACCTGACGTGCGGGGATACCCACGGAACGTAAAGCGGCTACCGTGAAGGTAGACTCCTCGCCGCAACGACCGTAAGCGGTCTTTACGGATGCCAAAGGGGAACTTGTGCGCCCATCGGAAGGGGTATAGATAACCTTCTCATGACACCAGTGATTCACTTCCAGTACGGCATCGTACAACGAGAGACCCTTCACCCGGTCTTTCAACTCATCAAAGAAAACCATGCGGCTTTCATCCAGATTCTCATTGTTGATTCGTACCGGCAATACGAAATGGCGGAAGATATCCTCTGGGATGCTATCGCCCCAAGGCATCTCATTCCGTGCTTGGAAAGAGGAACGGATGTTTTTCAAATAGAAATCGCCACTATAGTCCGTGATGTCTCCAATCGGCATATAGGCGTACATGAAGGTTAACGCCTCCCTCTCTTCGGGAGTCATTTGATCGTTAAATACTGCGAAAAGGTCTCCGTTAGGCAGAGCGGCCTGTTTCGCTTGGAAATCATTCTCAACCTCAGCTCGGTAAGCGGCGTCGGTAATAAAATGTTGTTGGTTGTTACAACTCGTCCATACGAGTAATGTAAACAACAGTGCGAATAGATGTTTTTTGTTCATAAAGCGGATATGTATGTGCGTCAAAAGTAATGATTCTATGTGAGATAGAAAAATTATCGAACCATTTGTAAGAAAGATTTGTTTTTCTATAAAAAGAATAAATCTAGCCTTCGTGTAAATTGGGGACCGGATTTCTTCTTTTTGTGTGATTATAATTACAAAAAGTTTACGAACTTTGTGACAAAGTATCAAATCACTAATCATAAAACCCGTTTTGCGTATGTTTCAAAATCCTGAGCAAGTGCTATTAATAGCTTCTGTGATCCTGTTTTTAAGTATATTCGCCGGTAAGGCCGGTTATCGTTTCGGCTTACCCGCTTTGTTGTTGTTCCTTGGTGTGGGAATGTTGTTTGGCAGCGATGGTCTGGGCATCCAGTTCAGCGATCCGAATGTAGCCCAGTTTATCGGCATGTTGGCGTTGAGTATCATCTTGTTCTCGGGTGGTATGGATACGAAAGTTGCGGAGGTCAAACCTATCGCCTCGCAAGGTGTGGTATTGGCCACGCTCGGGGTGCTGGCCACGACTTTTATCACGGGCGGGTTTATCTATTGGTTATTTGGTTTATTTGGCAAATATGTTACGTTGACTTTCCCGGAATCTTTATTGCTGGCGGCGGTCATGTCCTCTACGGACTCAGCCTCGGTTTTCTCCATCTTGCGCAGTAAAGGGGTTTATTTGAAAGAGCGTCTGCGTCCTACCTTGGAACTGGAGAGTGGTAGTAATGACCCGATGGCTTATATGCTTACCTTGCTTCTGATCGCTTACATACAAAGCGGAGGTATGAATATTTGGGAGGCCGGGCTATCCTTGGTCATTCAATTATCGGTGGGAGCTATCGCCGGTTTCTTATTGGGGAGACTGGCTGTGTTGATTATTAATAAGATCGATATAGATAACGAGTCTTTGTATCCGATCCTTTTATTGGCTACGGCTTTCTTCACCTTCGCCGCTACGACCTTATGTAAGGGTAATGGCTATTTAGCGGTTTATATCGCTGGTTTGGTGGTTGGTAACGCTAAGATTGTTCACAAGAAAAGTATGGGGACGTTCTTTGACGGTTTCGCTTGGTTGTGGCAGATCGTGATGTTCCTTACGTTAGGCTTGCTAGTGAACCCGCATGAGTTATTACCGGTGACGGGTGTAGGTGTTATGGTGGGAGTCTTTATGATCTTGATCGCCCGTCCGATTAGCGTGTTCCTTTGCTTGATACCTTATAAGAATTTCTCCTTCAAAGGTAAACTGTATATCTCATGGGTGGGATTACGCGGGGCGGTTCCTATTATTTTCGCTACTTACCCGATGATCGCCGGGATCGAGCATGCCGGTATGTTCTTTAATATCGTATTCTTTATCACGATTCTTTCTTTGCTGATCCAAGGAACCACGGTTACCCAAGCCGCTAAATGGCTGGATATGGTGGATGAGCCGGAACGAAAGGATGAGTTTGGCATCGAGCTTCCCGAGGAGATCAAGAGCGCTATGAGCGAGATCGATATTACCCCGGCGGTATTATCCCATGGAAATAAATTGATGCAGCTGACTTTACCCGATCATACCTTGGCGGTAATGGTGAAACGGGAAGGCCGCTATTTCATCCCGAAAGGAAATACGGAATTAAAGGAGAACGACAAGTTGTTAATGATCTCCGATAATGACGAGGCGCTTTTGCAGGCGTATGATTCCTTGGGGGTGAAGGATTATACGATGAAGAAGAATTGAAAATAATGTGCCAATGCGAATACTCTTTGTGTAGAATAAGCATTGGCACATTATTTTATCGTACCGGGAACTCGGTTATACGTAAAGTGGTACAGCCATAAGGAATTAACTCGATCGTCTCTTCATCACCCATCGGTTCGTTGGCTTGCATGAAGAAATTTACGGGGCCGGCGGAACCTTTGAACATTTTCCATGAAGGTAAGATCCGTCCCTTTGTTTTAATCGTGATAGGGGCATTCTCTAGGTTCCATGGGTAAGGGGCTATGTTCTCTGCCTTTCTAACGACGAAATTTTTCTCTAGTTCTTCTTCTTTCAGATATTTGCGAATCAGGGAATAATTCCATGCTGAAGTAGAGGTGACCTCATAATACCATTCTCCTTTATGTGAAGACTCCGGGCGTTGATCAACCTTGCGTTCCCATTTCTCATCCATCTTTAGGGAATACAATAATGGGCCTCGTTCGATGACAACCGCATCGTCATACCAATTGCTTGTGGATATACGCATGGGTAGCTCTAGCTGGATATGATCGCCATCTTTCCATTCCCGGTTGATTCGTACGATTTCGCCAGAGTGAGCTGCGATAGAGACAGCCTCGCCATTTATCGTAATCACGGGATTATTACACCAAGCAGGAATACGCAAGTGAAAAGGGAAAAAGGCTTTCTTGTCTTTCTTGCTAGGGAACGATAAATTGAAATCGATCTTTTCTTCAAAGGGATAATCGGTCTTCTCTGCGATTTTAACCGTGATGTCGTTTCCCACTTGGGCAGTCACTTCCGATGGTGCGTAGATAAGTGAAGCGATGCCATTATCGGCGGTGGCAAACCATAGATGTCGTGTGAATTTAGGCCAGCCTTGATGTAGATTGGAGGTACAACAAGGATAACCGCTCAATTCTCCGAAAACAATGTCTGTGTCCTCGTGTGGTGAGACAAAGTTACGTCCTTCGCAAGTGATCGCTATTTGATTGACTTGCTGATAATATTGTCGTGCGGAAAAGTCATCCTTGATCTGCGTTGGCAGTACATTGTATGCGACTTTCTCTAAATGATCAGCCCACTGGACATCTCCGGTTATCTCTAACATTTTCTCGAGAGAGAACATCATCTCGACAGCGGTACAGAGTTCTGATCCTTGTGTCGGGTTACCGAAACGTAAAAGTTCATCTCCCGCCCATAATCCTGTAGGAAAACCAATCGTATGGCGCATTTTCCGTACAGCTTCCTTAACCGCTTCCAGATTTTGAGGATTATGGCTCTGTTGGTAATAAATGACAGGTTCCTTGAATCCTTGGGCGAGATTTACACAATGCAGGCTGTTTTGCCGGGCTAAATGATCTTGGTTCAAGAACACGTCGGTCCAATTGAAGGTTTGCTTATGGATTAACTCTCCTAACTCCAGAAGGAAAGGATCGCCCGTGATATTATAAAGCCAATATACGACCATCAGATTATCCCCTCCTCGTTGTTCAGCCCAGAAAGTCCATTTTCCCAGAGGACTTTTAGGTAGTTCAGAAAGCTGGTATTTGAAATAATTAGTGAGGAACGAGATAACTCTTTGATCGTTGGTAGCGGAATAATATTGTTGCAGAACTTTGAGCATAACCATTTTGGGCCACCAATCTTGTGCGTTATCCCGTTGTAAGCCGGGTTCATAGTCTCTGTCTGTATCTGGCCCGAAATATCCGTTAGGCTTTTGAGAGGCCAATGTCCATTCAACCCAAGGCTTTACTTTTTGGATCAAGGCCTCATCATTCATGATGTAAGCCAAAGGTAGTAAGCCATCTATCCAGTATGGGCCTCGTTCCCATACGTCTCCATCTCCGCCTAACCAACCATTACGCGGTCCCATTACTTTCGTATAGATAGAATCCAGATGGCCGGTCATTCCCGTACACATTCGTTCCATTTGGATTTTTAGCCAACCCGCAGGTTTAACATCCCCAATAGGCAACTCTATATAAGGCTTAGAGGCTAATGGATAACGATTGTTCGGGTAATTAATGTTGATAGAACCTTCATTTCCCGGCAAAGTGGCAGAAAAGGAGGTAATTGAGATTAGGCTTGATAATGTTATCGTTAATAAATACTTCATTTTGATGCTTTTTTAGTTATTCGTTATAGGGGATCCATACCCTCATTTTTCCTGCTTTACGGTTATCCCACGCATAATAGGGAATGAAGGTAGCAGATTGTGCCCTACCGTTTGTTTTAATTGTTTTTATCCCATTCAATATATCGGAAACGAAGGCTGTCTGGAATGTTGTACTTGGGCTCAACTGGATTTGATCGAAATATTCCGGGTTGTCTATTTCTTCCATGCAGTATACAAGTGGCCCTCGTTGAATCGCCCGTTTGCCGAAATTTTCCTTGACATGCGGATCTGCCGCAACAATTTCCACGGGCATATCCATATCTAGAGCGATTACATCTTGCGATTTCCAATCCTTGATTACCGCATAGCCTTTTTCCTCAGACACGTTTATTCTCTTACCATTGATACTTAAATCATAGGTTTTGCACCAATTCGGAATGCGGAGGCGTATCTCTTTCTCCAAAGGCTGAGAAGTAGAAATTGTTAGTTTTACCGATCCATCCCACGGATAGTCCGTTTCTTGTGTTAATAGGATATCAGTCTCTCCTATCCGTATTTGCCCCGTATTTCCGATATATAGATTTACCCATAACGCATCATCGGAGGAGGCGTAGATATAATTTCCGATAGAAGGCAAGAAGCGTGAAAGCTGACTTGGGCAACAAGCGCAACCATACCATTCTTGTCTATGGTGATCACCCTTAGATTCCAGCGGGTTGACATAGAAGAAGCGGTCTCCACCCAAGGAGATACCGGCAAGCGCACCGTTATATAAAGAACGTTCCAGTATGTCGATGTATTTAGAGTCTCCGGTAAGTTGGTTCATACGTTGGTTCCAAAGCACCATTCCGACAGAAGCGCAAGTCTCGCAATAAGCATCTAGGTTCGGTAAATCGTAATCCTCCGTAAACCCTTCGTTATCCCGGGATGAACCGATTCCCCCGGTGATATACATATTGCGGTGTACCACATCATCCCATAGACGATCTATGGCGGCTATATATCCCGTATCATTCTTCAAGGCAGCCACATCGGCCATACCGCAATACAAATACATACATCGTACCGCATGCCCGGAGATATCGGTAAGTCGCCGGACGGGAACGATATCTTGATAGTAAACCGGGTCCCATTTACCTTCATCACCCATAGTGCCGTGACCGTGTCCACGTTCCTCCAGCAGCCAATAAGCGAAATCCAGATATTTCTGCTCTTGGGTGGTTTGATAAAGCTTGACAAGCGCCAGTTCTATTTCCTCGTGTCCCGGTACCCAATGTCTTTTTCCCGGACCGAATTGGCTCATCATATGATCTGTCATGCGTATACATACGTCTAATAACTTGCGCTTTCCGGTAGCTTGATAATACGCTACTCCTGCCTCAATCATATGTCCGGCGCAGTACATCTCATGCTTGTCCATATTGGTCCACCGTTTATCCAATCCGGTGAGTGTATAGAAGGTATTGATGTAGCCATCCGGTTGTTGGGCGGCAGCGAATTTGTCAATCCATTCGTCCGCTTTCTTTTCCAACTCGGGATCCGGATTGTTGATCAGGCTATAAGCCATACCTTCTAACGCTTTATATACATCGGAATCATCAAAGAAAATGCCGGAATGCTCTCCTTCCCCTTTCGCTGCATTCTCGAAATTACGGATACGTCCGGTTTGATTCTCTATTTGATCGATACAGACAGGCAAGGTCGCCGAGACATGTTTGCTGAGTCTGGGTGACCAAAAGTTGTCATTGATTTTCACATGAGAAAAATCGATCTGCTCGATCATCTTCAAAGGCTGTTCCTTTATATCTTCTTTAGAGGTCTGGCACCCTTGCAAAAGAAAGGCAGACGCAGCGAGTAAAAGGTATTGCTTCATATAGCTTTAGAAATTGAGATTAAAGGAGGGTATGTCAATATAGAGACATACCCTCTATGTTATTATTGATAATTCGGATTTTGTTCCAGATTCGGATTGGTATCTACTACTTTTTGAGGTAAGGGAAATACCGTTTTATAATCTCCATTCGGCTCATGAGATAACCATTTAGCTTTTGTGAAATGACCGAAACGTATCATATCTCTCCGGCGATAAGATTCTCCAGCGAATTCCCAACCTAGTTCATCATAGAAACGTCCGAATTTTTCCGGATAAACTTGATTTTGCGAAGTTAATACATAGTTTTCTACCGTACCGTATTTGTAACAGGATTTTTCTTGTAATTGCGCTCCTGAGACAATTGCTTTTTCAGGATGTTCTTTAAAAGCTCTTTTTCTGACCATACTTACAATAGACGCTGCTTGATCTGCTTTCCCAGTACGTAAAAGGCATTCTGCTTTCATCATATGGACTTGCGTAAGTCTGAATAAGACCAAATCATTATTTAGTTCACTTCTGGCTCCCATCTCAACCTCATATTTTAACCAGCGATATCCTTCTGCCTCACCAGTGAAAATTCCGTTGGGCATTTTGTTGACGAAGATAAGCGGTTGTCCCATTAAGTCATAAGAGCCTGTGAGAGGTGTCCGGTCAGATGCGTATTGGGGACCTCCTAGCCAAGTCGCATTTAAACGTTCGTCATCTGGATCATAGGTGTCGATGAATTGAGGTATTCCTTTATAGGCCCCAGCTCCCCAAGGGCTTCCAACTAGATCATACGTTTTTTGGTTTGCTCCGTGTAAGGCGGCTAAATGATAGTTAAATCCAGTGGCAAATATTTCATCATAAGGAATGACTAATATATTTTCTAATGAGTTTTCATTGTGTGCCTTAAATGGATCGCTATAATTAATGTCTAAACTGTATTTTCCTGAATTAATAATATCATCACACTCTTGAATACAAGCATTCCATTGGGGATCACCTGTATATACTTCTGCGTTCAAATATACGTTAGCGAGGAGGGCTTTAGCTCCCCATAATGTGAATCTTCCATAATTAGATTCATTTTTCTCTGTTGGGAGATCGCTGAAAGACTCTTTTAGTTCTTTGACTATAAAATCATAAAGATCCTTCCGGGATGTTTTTACAGGTAATTCTGAGGTGGGTTCCGTTACTAAAGGAGCATCTCCGAAATTATCCATGATGTACCAGTAATAGAAAGCACGTAATGCTCGAGATTCAGCGATCATGGCAGCCTTGTTTTCATTAGCGGCAAAAGGAAAATCATCTTGGTTGATAATGCTGATAGCCCGGTTTGCCAAGATAATTCCGGAATAGCAAACTTCCCATAAACGATTCACTTGTAATTGTTCGGAGTTCCATGAATGTTGATGCATTCTACGAAATACACCTCCATCATCCCAACCGGAACCATTAGCGGGGAACACTGCGGCATCGGTACATATTTCTTGACTCAGCATTGGAGCTTGTCCGGAACCGCAATATCCCCAATCTTGAAGATTGGTATAAGCGGCACCAACCACTTTAGTTGCGTCTCCAGCTTCATATTTATAACTATCTTCAGTAATGTCAGAGAAGATTTCTTCGGTTAGGTCTGTGCAGGAAATAAAGTTCAATGAACAGCAACCTAATAATAAGATATTTATATGCTGTCTCTTATACACATC
>ENA-OZKB01000694-OZKB01000694.1-human-gut-metagenome-genome-assembly--contig:-NODE-694-length-17375-cov-6.726732_pt1 | contig 17375 bp, 18 predicted proteins | sample MGYA00244821_ERZ653753 | MGnify/ENA primary metagenome ERZ653753 (study PRJEB26926, sample SAMN06165256) | human gut metagenome | biome: ENVO:00009003; feature: ENVO:2100002; material: ENVO:00002003...
CGAGATTGCCTCTTGTCTCGTGGGCTCGGAGATGTGTATAAGAGACAGGTAATACTTTTCAGTCAAAAAGTACTACTGATACACTGCTTCAAGGGCTTTCTCACTCACTTTTCTGCTTCAGGCGGGCGTATTCGGCATCGGCCTGAATGGCTGCAGAGGTGAAGCTGTTGTTGTTCCACCAGCTGATCAGCGCGGCCACGGTGGTGATGCCGGCGGTCACCAGCTGTTCCACAGTCTGGCTCTCAATGGGCAGCATAGGTTTGCCCAGAGCGCTCAGCACCTGATTGGTCAGGGCAAGCAGTAGCACAGCGGTGCGGGCGATGGTGGCGGCAGAAATTTTACCAAAGTTCATATCAATTCCTCACTTTCTCATTTTGTTCAAGGTCAGCGATGCGGTGGTTGGCCACCTTCATCTGTTCTTCTAAAATCGGTACGCGGCGGGCAAAATTGTTATGCTCGCGCACCTCGCGGGTCAGCTCTTCGAGCTTGGTGTCGGTCACGGCCTGACTGCGGCTGTTGGCGATCAGCACGCCGATCAGGGTCACCGCACCGGCAAGGATGGCTGAGATGATGCTTTCCACTGGTCTCACCCCCTCACAGTGTCCACCGGCTCTTGTTCGGGCGGGTGTCCACGTGCACCCAGCCCTTGGCCCGGCCTGCCTTGACCGGGTAGCGGCCCACGCCGCCCCAGCCGGGCATCAGGCTTTCGGCGTAGGCGGCCACGGCCAGCGGGTCGGTATCCTGAACCTGAATGTCTGCAGCGCGGCCCAGCAGGTGCTGGCTGGATCTGGAGCCGCCCACCTTTGTGTTGTGGCTGGCGGTGCGGTAGCCGCTGGTGATGGTCACCGGCTTGCCGAAGTGCTCCCGGATGCACTGCAGCAGCACCACAAGGCCCTCGTCAATGAGGATGGTGTCGGTGCCGTCGCGGCAGCGGAACTCCCGCACACGGAACGCGGGAGAGAGCTGCTTTGCGCCGTCCTTCTTCAGGCTGTACTGTTTGATTGCCATATGTATCACGTCCTTTCACGGGGTCAGGCCCCGATTTTCACGTTCTCTTTCAGCTCCTGATCTGCCTTGTCCTTAGCGTCCAGAGCGTCGTAGTACGCCTGTGCCAGAGCCTCAACCTCTGCGATGTCGTCGGCGTCCAACAATCCGCTGTCCAGATGGGTGTACGCTCTGTCCAGCCAGTATGCCACGTCGCGTCTTGCAGAAATCTCCCTTTTGATGGAGCGCAAGGTCAGGTCATGCCGGGCTTTACTTTTGAGTGCCATGTGTACCTCCTTAGGTCATGGACGCAATAGCGTCCTCAAGATTTTTGACGACGAGATTTACATCCCGCTGGTAGTCCAACTTGACCCCTGCACCGTCACCAGCCTGCACCACCGTGTCAGGGCCGTAAGCAACGATGGCTTTGTAGGCGTCGAGTTCGTCAGAGGTGAGCGGTTTTTCGATGGGGGTAGCGAGAGCGTAATAGACTTTGCCCAGCTGCTTTTTGCAAGACGCGTTGAGCTGGTCGGCAAGGTTAGCCGCTATCAGATATAAGAACTGTCCATTTACCGTATTGTAAAACCACGATAAATTAGTAAACGTACTGGTTGCGTATATTTTTTGGCCCTGGTTATACAAGGCGATTGGAATTCCTCTTGGTACAAGATTGGCGTAGTCGCCAGCTTGAACAAACTTAGTGTTTTCACCATCAACATCGACCTTGTAAACCCTTTGTACTTTCACCCCCCTCTCCAAGTTCACCTCGTCGCAAATCCACTGCTGTCCCTGCGAGTCAGCGTAGTTGCCGCCAGAGGTGACAGGGATGCCGGGTAATCCGTTGGGTGTGGGAAGCGTGAGGAGCTGTTCACGGTAGGGTTCATAATCGGGGGATGATGCGTTCCATGTCAGGCACATGTTTTCACTGGGCATATAGTCTATCAGATACTTGAACTTTGTTACGTCCACTGGATACTGTATATGGTGTTCAGCCTTACCCGCATCAATACCAAACCAGCGTTGGTTGTTGTTCTCGTCAAAGAATAAGACGTTTCCGCCTTGCGAAACTAAATCGCCTTTGAATACTAAAGTTATCGGTGTGTTTTTCTTAACAAAGCACTCAACAACGTCATCATATTTCAGGTTGGGCGGCATCCGATTCTTCCCCGTCACCTTCACTGTCAAACTCCCACCGTCGCCTGCGCTCACGATAGGCACGGGTGCATCCGGCGTGGGGGTCCCGGACTGCGTGCTCCGACCGTACACGGTCAGGCCGCACAGGGGTGCAGGGAAAGCGTCGGCAACGGAGATAGGGTTGCCTATTTCACTGCCTGCGAGGATGTTCTGCCGCACCTTGACTGCGCTGATCGCGTCACCTGTGGCTTTTGCGTCAGCGGCTTCGCCCTCGTGGGTGAGGGTGGTGTCCAGTGCTACGGCAGGGCCTTGAGGTCCGGGTTGCAGCCTCAGGTTAAGCACCGGATTTTCAGGCGTGCCGGTAATGTCGGCGGAAGGCTTGTCTCCGCTGGACACCGTACCGATCGTCAGAACAGGCGTTGCACCGGTTTTGCCGGTTTGACCATTTAAGACATCGATTGTTTTTGTACCGTCTTTGTCAGTGATGCTGACACGATGGCCATTTTCGATATCAGTTACAGTCACAATTGGGGACTTACCGTCATTGCCGGGCTCGCCTTTGAAGTCGCCAGCGGCAATGCCGTCCTTGAGGGCTTGCAGGCTGCCAGCGGCCTGCTGTGCGCTCTGGCCTGCATTGTCCGCACTGGTGGCAGCTTCGTTGGCAGCGGTCTGGGCGGCTTCTGTAGAGGCTTTCACCTGCTTGAGGGCCTTGTCCCGGGCCGTGTCCACAGCCTGTGTGGCGGTGGTCTGCTTGTCACCGATGGCTTTCAGTGCGTCCTCTTTGGCGGTGATGGTGTCAGAGAGGGCCTGCAGGGCCTTTTTGGCAGATGCCCCGGCCTGCTGTGCTGCCGTCTGTGCATCGGTCTTGGCCTGCTCTGCGGCGGTGGCATCGGCGTGGACGGCATCCACCAGCTGCTGCCATGCAGACTACATTGATAAGAAGAAAAATGCAGAACGCCTTTTGAAAGAAAAAGAAGATTCTCGCTACCGGCAAGAAAACTTCAGAGAGTGGACGGGCATCATTTTGTCAAATTTAATGGCCCTTGCGGCGCTCATTATCTCAGCCATATCGCTGTGGCTGCAATTACAGTCGTAACACCCCACAGAATGGCTGGCGTCCAATACAGCCACCAGGGCGGCCGATGGCTACGCATATAATGAATGATCCCCCAGCGTTCCTCTTCCGCAGGTTCGCTGGGCTTTTTGTTGTTGTCCATGTGGTTCACCTCCCATTGAATGAACTTGCGTGATCTACTTTAAGTAGACTTATTGGCGAAAAAAATTTGGTCAATCGAGATGCCGACGACCTCACTGATTCTTTTCGCAGTGGCGACAGTGGCACATTCGGGCGATTGCTCGATTTTGCGGTATGTATCGCGCGAAATGCCAAGCTTTTCCGCCATTTCACGCTGCGTGAAACCAGCGTACTGGCGGGCTTGTTTAACGGTGAATCCCAAACTTACACCTCCTTTCATTTTTGGCTTGAGAACACTATACTCCACTTTCAGTAGAATGTCAAGAACTTAAAGTAGAAAATTTTTGGTTGAATGTTGACAATTCTCTACTTTTGGTGTAATCTCTACATATAAGGAGTGATTCAATTGAGCATCGCTGAAAATATTAAAAAAATCCGATTGGAGCACGGCCTGTCACAGGCTGAACTTGGCAAAATTGCAGGCGTCAGTGACAAAGCGGTGTCCACATGGGAACTCGGAACGAAAATTCCGCGCATGGGTGCTGTAGAGAAGATGGCAAATTATTTCGGCATCCCCAAAAGTGCAATTGTGGATGATGCGCCCGCTGCTACGACCTCCCGCCCTATTCCGCCGGGCTTCCAGCCTATGCCGGAGATGGACTGTGTGCCGCTGGTAGGCCGGATCGCCTGCGGGACGCCCATCACGGCGGAAGAAAATGTAGAACAGATGGTTTGTGTACCTTCTCGCTGGCACTCCACCTTTACGCTGACCTGCAAGGGCGACAGCATGGAGCCCCGCATCCACGACGGAGATCTGGTGGCGATTCGCAGCCAGCCGGAGGTGGAGCAGGGAGAAATCGCAGCGGTGCGCATCGGCGATGAAGCTACCCTGAAGCATGTGTATCTTCACGAAAACTTTATAGAGCTCCGCCCGGAAAACCCGGCGTTTGAGAGCATTATCCTTGCCAAAGAGGAAATGAACACCGTTGTGATCGAAGGCAAAGCTGTGGGGCTTTGCCGGGATATATGATGTTGGAGAGGAGTTTGTCATGTCAAGTAGAAAATCTGTTGGGCATTCCAAAAAGTATGCCCAGACCATGAAGTCCTTTGATAGGAGCGTGACCAGAACGACCAACGCTGTCTCGCGCGTGGCTTTCGGTCAAGCAAAACGGGGAAGAAGTCGGCAGAATATCGACACAACCTCTGACAGCTGGGAAAGAACCAGCCTTACGAACAAACAATTGATTGCTTCGTGTGTTGTGGGGGCAATTCTTCCAACTATGTTTCTAGTTGGAAAGGGCGCGGCAACAGAAACAACAGGAACAACAGGAATGCTTCTGCTGGTCTTGTTCTTCTTCTTTACGATTCCGTTCTTTGTAATGGTTTTGATTTTTATGGTGTTCAATACCATTACTCGTCCGAGATCGAAATGCAATGCAAAGCAAAGCTGCATGACAGAAGAAAACGTAAATGAAGTGAATGAGCCTGCGCAACTCTACTCTCCTAATCCTGAATGGATGGGGCAGACTGGCCTTGTGGATTCTCGTGCGAATGCAAGGGTCTTGGCTCCACAGTTCCTGAAGCAGGCTCAGGAAAGCGCCAAAACCCTTCAGACGACCACAGACCCCGCCACCTTTTTTACAAGATATGATTTTTGCGTTGGACGTTTGATAGAACTTGAAAAGTGCAAAAAGTACGGTGCACCGGTAAGCGCTACAGCTGATTTGAAAAAGTATCGCAGCCTTAGCTTCCGGGATGATGCTGTAAAGGAAATCATTCACCGTACAGAAGAAAAGTATCAGGCAAAAATCGAGGGCCTGAAAACAGCAAAAGCAAAACAGAACTGGGCCGAAAAATATCATCAGGCATTTGAACCGTATTTGCCTTACATGACAGACGACCAGAAGTCTGAGCTTGGAGAAGCGAGCGCATATCTGTTTGATCTGGCTCAAAAATAAAAAAGCCCGCCCATGCTGGAACATGGACGGGCAGCAATGAAAAACTCCCCCGGCGCGCCAACGCCGGGAGAGTGAATCTGCTTGCCGGATGGCATCACAGATCGTACAGTTGGGGAACCGTACAGATTTATGATACCACCTCCGGGCAGGCTTGTCAAAGTGTACCCTTGTGTATGGAGGTGGATTTTATGAAAAAACGAGTCAACACGGCATTTTGGGTGGAAAAGGAAAAACGCTGGTGCATCGCGGTGCAGAAGAACGGTACCCGCAAGCGGTTTTATAGCAGCACACCCGGCCGCACCGGCCAGCGGGAAGCCAACGCAAAGGCCGATGCCTGGCTTGACGACAGCATCCGGGACGGCAAGAAGAAGGTAGCTGCCCTCTATGCCCAGTGGGTAGAAGAACTGAAGCTCACCTGCGGCACATCCTATGTTGAGCAGTGCAAGAAATACGGAGATTACTATATTCTGCCTGTCTGTGGGGACATCCGCATTGACGAGCTGACCGAAGGCGATCTGCAAAAAGCCATCAATATGTCTTTCAAAAAGCGATGCCTTAAAAAGGAGCGTCAGCGTAGGTCAAGCGACAAGCCTTTGAGCCGCAAGACCCTTATGACGATCCGCTCAACGGAGATCAGCTTTTTGAAATGGTGCCGCCGGAACAGGTACAGTACGATGTTCCCTGAGCTGTCTATCCCGAAGAATGCCCGCATGGGGAAGAAAAAGATTTTACAGCCGACCGCTTTGAAAGTCCTGTTTGATGTGGACACCCGCCTTTACTATGGCAAGCTGGTCTTTGACGAGTATATCTATGCCTACCGGTTTGCAGTTGCTACAGGTGTACGCCCCGGTGAACTTGTGGGGCTCTGGTATGGTGACGTCAAAGGGAACACGGTCAATCTGCGCCGCAACATCAACCGGTTGGATGAGGAAACCACCGGCAAGAACGAAAACGCTATTCGTTCGTTCGACATGGGGAAGGAAGCCCGTGAGGCATACGAAGCGCAGGTGGCCTTGCTGAAGGCTTCCGGTATCCCGCTGAACTATACCACCCCTTTGTTCCAGATCCCAAACCAGAGGGCTTTATTCAAACGCTGGAAGAAGTACCAGAAGGATAACGGAATTGAACCACAGGTTACGCTGTATGAGATGCGGCATACGTTCGTCAGCATCGAGTCCGGCGTGCTGACCGACAGCCAACTGAAAATGCTGGTAGGCCACAGCAAGAACATGGATACCGCAGGGGTTTACCGCCACGAGCTGGACGGCCAGAGGGAAGATCTTGCTACCGCTACCACCGCGGCATTCAAAAAGGCACAGGCCTGACTCTGGTAACAGTTTTGGTAACACTCTTTTTTGTAAATGTAGCAAAACACATGGGTTACAAACCAACCCAACTACCTTTTCAGCAAGTGTTTAGGCGCGTTGTAGATATGCTTTTGACGTCACTCAATCATTTTTTGTTGTTCGACCCCCACTACCCGCACTAAAAAGTACGCTGATACGTTTGTATTGGCGTGCTTTTTCTTCGTGCCATTTTGCAGGCAGCGTTGGGTTTTGCGCTGTATTTTTTTGAAAACACCAAAATATAAACAAAAAATCCTACGGACATTGCGATTTTCAACGCAAATCCGTAGGATTTTTGGAGCTACTGACCTGATTCGAACAGGCGACCTGCTCATTACGAGTGAGCTGCTCTACCAGCTGAGCCACAGTAGCACACAGGCCTGATAACGGAGAATATTTTATCATACTTCCGGAATACTGTCAAGGCCGGATTTTTGCGCCTGCAATGGTGCGAAAGATGCATTTGATAAAATAAAACTGCCCTTCGAGAAAAACTCAAAGAGCAGCCATGGCATAAAGTGAAAAATTACTTGAACAGCTTGCGGCCGATCCAGATGCAGACGCAGGCACCCACAACGGACACGAGGATCTCGCCCACGATGCCAGTAGCACTCAGGCCGATCAGGCCGAACAGGATGCTGCCCACAAAGCCGCCCAGAATGCCCAGCACAATGTTGCGCAGGGTGGAAGTTTCGCTGCCCATGATGCGGCCCGCAATGTAACCGGCCAGTGCACCGACCAGCAGACTAAAGATGAAACCTAACATATCAATACCTCCTGAAATTTATGATCCTGCCGTCTGTGTATCGGATTGCTCCTGCGCATAGCGGCAGATGGCCTTCAAACAACAGTGTTCGCATTCCGGTTTGCGCGCATTGCACACAGCCCGGCCATGCATCACAAAACGATGGCACAGATCGCTGCCTTCCTCGGGCGGGATGATCTTCCACAGGGCCATTTCTACTTTCTGCGGCTCCTTGATGCCGTCCACAAGGCCGATCCTGTTGCACAGCCGGATGCAGTGGGTATCTGTCACGATGGCTGGCTTGCCAAACACATCGCCCATGATGAGGTTTGCGCTCTTGCGGCCCACGCCGGGCAGAGCCAGCAGCTCTTCAAAAGTGGCGGGGACCTGACAATCGTATTTGTCCCGCAGCATCCGCATACAGGCGGAGATATCCCGCGCTTTGGAGTGCCCAAGGCCGCAGGGTTTCACAATGGCTTCGATGTCCTCCGGTTCTGCGGCAGCCAGTGCGGCTACACTGGGGTACTTGGCGAACAGGTCCTCAACCACGATATTCACGCGGGCATCCGTACACTGCGCGGCCAGCCGGACACTGACAAGCAGCTGCCATGCATGGGCGTAGTCCAAGGTGCATCCGGCATCCGGATACTCTTTTTTCAGACGGTCAATGACCTCCAATGCCAGAGCCTTCCTGGCGGTAAGATCCTCCGGCACTTTTTGGCGAACAGACATTGTTCCACCTCCTTTGACAAAAAGCTAAGATGATAATACCATGTTTTGCATTTTTTGTAAACTGCAGCCGGGGATTATCTGAGAATGATTTTCAGATAAAGTATTGCTCTCGCCGCATAAATGCGATATACTATAGAAAAATACCGGGTTCTTTGCCCGGTATGGGAGGAGGGAACACGATGAACGAACCATTGGCGCAGCGGCTGCGGCCCAAAACTCTGGCAGACGTCTGCGGCCAGCAGCATCTGCTGGCACCGGACAGGGTGTTCCGCCGTACCATCGAAAGCGGACGTATCCCCAATATGATCTTCTATGGCCCATCCGGCACGGGCAAGACCACCGTGGCCCGCATCATTGCAGAAAACAGCGGTATGACGCTGCACAAGCTGAACGGCACATCCTGCGGCACAGGGGACATCAAGGCGGTGCTCAAGGACATCGGTACGCTGGCGGGAGCGGGCGGCATCCTGCTGTATCTGGACGAGATCCAGTATCTGAACAAAAAGCAGCAGCAGAGCCTGCTGGAATGCATTGAGGACGGCTCGGTGACGCTGATTGCATCCACCACCGAAAATCCGTACTTCTACATTTATAATGCGCTGCTGTCCCGATGCACGGTGTTCGAGTTCAAGGCCCTGTCTGCAGCGGATGTGGAGCGCGGTCTGCACAATGCGGTGAAGAAGCTCTCGGGAGACGGGGAACCGGAGCTTGATATGGACGAGGATGCCTGTGCCTACCTTGCAGAGAGCGCAGGCGGCGATCTGCGCAAAGCACTGGGCTGTCTGGATTTTGCGGTAACGGCGGCACCCATCGAGGACGGAAAAAAGCACATCACACTGGAGATGATCCGCCAGGTCACCCGCCGCACAGCCATGCGCTATGACCGGGAGGGCGACGACCACTATGATATCGTGTCAGCCTACCAGAAGTCCATGCGCGGCTCCGACCCGGATGCGGCTCTGCACTATCTGGCCCGTCTGCTGGAAGCAGGCGACCTGCCCTCGGCCTGCCGTCGTCTGATGGTGTGTGCCTGTGAGGATGTGGGCCTTGCCTACCCGCAGATCATTCCCATCGTGAAGGCAGCGGTGGATGCCGCCAATATGGTGGGCCTGCCGGAGGCGCGGCTTCCGCTGGCAGACGCCGTTGTTCTGGTGGCCACCAGTCCCAAATCCAACAGTGCTCACGATGCCATCAATGCAGCCATTGCGGATGTGCAGGCGGGCCGCACCGGGCCTATCCCGCGCCAGCTGCAGAACAAACACTATGATGGTGAGGATGCACTGGTGAAGGGCCAGAATTACAAATACGCCCACGACTACGATCATCACTGGGTGGCACAGCAATACCTGCCGGATGCGATCAAAGACGTGAAATACTACACCTTTGGCGACAACAAAAATGAGCAGGCTGCCCGGGCCTACTGGGCAAAGATCAAGGGCGAAGAGAACGTCTGAACAAGACCTTTTGTATGCGGAGAAAGCAAAGGAGAAGTTATGCGATATTCCAAACAGCGCGAGCTGGTCATGCAGACCGTACAGGCCCTGTGCGACCACCCCACCGCCGAGGAAATTTATGATGCTGCGGTCAAGGAATGCCCGGGCCTGAGCCTTGGCACCGTATACCGTAACCTGAATAGTCTGGTGGATGCGGGCCGGGTGCGCCGGGTGTCCATTCCAGGCAAGGCTGACCGCTTTGACCACACGCTGCCCTGGCACAGCCACCTGTACTGCACGGTATGCGGCAGCGTGACCGATGCCGAGGTGGACGAAGAACAGGTGATGAAGCTGGTCAGGAACCAGAAGGGCTGCGTGCAGGACTGCGCTGTGGTGCTCATTGGCGTGTGTGAAGCCTGCTGTGAGGCACAGATGCAGGAAAATATGCAGTGACCTTTGGGAAAATTGCGCACTACCCCTTGCCCGAAACGCGCAAAGAGCGTATACTAAAGAGAGCTTTCTGCAAAGGCAGAAAAAAGAGTTTCGCCGTGCGGGGAGAAACTTCCCGGCGGAGAAGGATGGTTTGATTGGAATACATTAGTTTTGAACATAATAACATCGCCGCTGAGCTGGTAAAGCAGGCCTATGATACGCCGCCGCTGGCTTTTGTGCACAGCTATGGCTGCCAGCAGAACGTGAACGACGGCGAGCGGATCAAGGGCGTGCTGATGGACATCGGCTATGGTCTGTGCGATAAGCCCGAGGACGCCGACCTGATCCTCTTCAACACCTGCGCCGTGCGTGAGCATGCCGAGCAGCGTGTGTTCGGCAACGTAGGTGCCCTGAAGGGACTCAAGGAAAAAAAGCATGACCTCATCATCGGCCTGTGCGGCTGCATGGCGAACCAGAAGCATGTGGTGGAAAAGCTGCGTAAGAGTTACCCCTATGTGGACCTTGTGTTTGGCGTGGATGGCATCGACACCCTGCCGCAGCTCATTGCCCAGAAGCTGCAGAAGCATAAGCGTGTGCTGATGGAGCCTGCCCAGCGCCCGGTCATCGTGGAGAATATCCCCATCCGGCGTGAGAGCGAGTTCCGCGCATGGCTGCCCATCATGTACGGCTGCGACAACTTCTGCACCTACTGCATCGTGCCCTATGTGCGCGGCCGCGAAAAGAGCCGCAAGCCCGGCGATATCCTTGCCGAGTTCCGCGGTCTTGTGGAGGCAGGCTATAAGGAGATCACATTGCTGGGGCAGAACGTCAACAGCTACGGCAAGGGTCTGGAAGAAAAGGTGGACTTTTCCGATCTGCTCAACCTGCTGTGCACGGTGCCCGGCGATTATCACATCCGCTTTATGACCAGCCACCCCAAGGATGCCAGCCACAAGCTGATCGACACCATTGCCGCTCAGCCGAAGCTGTGCAGGCACCTGCACCTGCCGGTACAGTGCGGCTCGGATGAACTGCTGAAGAAGATGAACCGCCACTACACCGTGGAACAGTATCTTGAGCTCATCGAATACGCCCGCAAAACGGTGCCCGGCATCACCTTTTCCAGTGACATCATCGTTGGCTTCCCCGGCGAGACCGAGGAGGATTTTATCAAGACGCTGGAGCTGGTGCAGAAGGTGGGCTATATGCAGCTGTTCACCTTTATCTATTCCAAGCGCACCGGCACCAAGGCTGCCGAAATGCCGGATCCCACCCCCCGCAAGGAAAAGACCGACCGCATGACCCGCCTGCTCAAGCTGCAGGACGAGATCGCCATGGCGCTGGTCAAGGCGCAGGTGGGCCAGACCGTGAAGGTGCTGGTGGAGGGCTTTGGACGCAGTGAGGGAAGCCTTTCCGGCCGGCTGGATAACAACCTGACCGTAGAATTTGCCGCAGACGCTTCCCTGATGGGCAGCTATGCCAATGTACATCTCACGGGCGCACGGGCGACTGTGCTGCTGGGTGAGCTTGCCTGAGTGATTCCGGGGCAGTGCCCCTGAACGTATAAATAAGAAGGAGACCATTCAAATGGATTGCATTGATCTTTTCAAGCGCGCAGCCGTTGCGCTGCAGACCGATAGCCGCTACCTCGTTCTGGATCAGACCCGCAAGGCAAACGATAAGGACGAAGAGCTGCAGAACCTGATCGGCGAGTTCAACCTCGCCCGCCTGGATCTGAACAACGAGATCGGCAAGAGCGAGCGCAACGATGCCCGCATCGCCGAGCTGAACGAGAAGGTGAACAGCCTGTACGGCCAGATCATGGGCAACGAGGGCATGGTGGCTTACAACGAGGCCAAGCGCGACTGCGAGAACCTTGTGAACTACATTGATGCCATCATCAACACTGCCATGAATGGCGGCGACCCCATGACGGTACAGGAGCCTTCTGCTTCCTGCACCGGCAGCTGTTCCACCTGCGGCGGCTGCCACTGAGAAGTTCATTTCATAACGCATGAACACCGGTGTGCCGGTGCTTCTTTCCGGCAAAACAGCCGCAGCCTGATTTTTGGCAGGCTGACGAGAGATGCGGGATGAAAACGACTTTCGAGCCAAAAACTTCGACAGAACGCGGCTGTGCAAAACAGACCGCGTTTTGTTTGCCGCAGCGGTTACAAGCCGCAAACTATGCACAGAACGGGAGAGGGAAATAACATGGCAGAGCTGTCGCCCATGATGCAGCAATATCTTGAGATCAAAAAACAGCATAAAGACGAAATTCTCTTTTACCGCATCGGTGACTTTTACGAGATGTTCTACGATGATGCCCTCACGGCATCCAAAGAGCTGGACCTGACTCTGACCGGCAAGCAGTGCGGTCAGGCCGAGCGTGCGCCCATGTGCGGTGTGCCCTTCCACAGCTACGAAGGCTATGTGGCCCGGCTGATCGCCAAGGGTTACAAGGTGGCCATCTGTGAGCAGGTGGAAGACCCGGCCAAAGCCAAGGGCCTTGTCAAGCGGGACATCATCCGTGTAGTCACGCCCGGCACGGTCATTGAGAGCAGCATGCTGCAGGACGACCGCAATAACTACATTGCCAGCATCTTCCTCAAGGGGAAAAAAGCCGGTCTGTGCTTTGCAGATGTCTCCACCGGCACGGCGCATATCACCGAGCTGAACGCGGATAAAACGGCACCGGCAGTGATCACAGAGCTGTGCCGCTATCATCCCAGCGAGGTCCTGATGAATCCGGGCCTTCTGGACTGCCGCGAGGTGACGGCGTACATCAAAAAGAACATGACCTGTTCGGTGGAGCTGATCGAAGAGGAACGCTATGCGCCGGGCCTTGTGGCGGCATCGCTGGAAAATCAGTTTGGACGCGACTGGACGCAGACCACCGGCATTGCCGCCGACGGCCTTGTGCGCTTTGCAATGGCAGCGCTTCTGGAATACCTCCACGATACCCAGATCAAGGGCGTCGAGCGTCTGAAAACGGTCATCAGCTACAACAAGGCACAGTTCATGCGGCTCTCGCCGGTGACACGCGCCAATCTGGAACTGACCGAGACCCTGCGCGGCCGCGAAAAGCGGGGGACACTGCTCTGGGTGCTGGATAAGACCAGTACCTCCATGGGCAAGCGTATGCTGCGCAGCTGGATCGAACAGCCGCTTGTTTCCAGCGCACTCATCAACCACCGCCTGAACGCTGTGGAAAGTCTGGTAAAGCAGACCATGGCCCGGGGCGATCTTGTGGAAGAGCTGCACTACATTGCGGACATGGAACGCCTGATGACCCGGACGGTCTATGGCTCTGCCACACCCAAGGAGATCTATACGCTGGCCCAGACCTGCGACCGTCTGCCCGGCCTGCGCAGGCAGGCTGAAGCCTGCAGCTGCCCGGAGCTTTCCGAGCTGGCAGCACAGATCGACCCATTGGAGGATATCAAGGCCCGCATCTACGCAGCGGTGGACCCGGAAGCGCCTTCCACCCTCAAGGATGGCGGTGTCATTGCCAAAGGCTATCATGCCGAGGTGGACGAACTGCGCTCCATCCGCGACAACACCAAGGGCGTTCTGGCGCAGCTGGAAGCCCGTCTGCGGCAGGAAACCGGCATCCCCAAGCTGAAGATTGGCTATAATCATGTGTTTGGTTACTATATCGAGGTCAGCAATTCCTACAAGGCGCAGGTGCCGGAGACCTACATCCGCAAGCAGACCCTGACCAGCGGCGAGCGCTACATCACGCAGGAGCTCAAGGAGCTGGAAAGCAAGATCTTAGGTGCGCACGAGCGGCTGATCACGCTGGAACACCGCCTGTTCAGTGAATTGCTGGAAAGCATCAGCGCTCAGCTGGACCGCATCCAGCGCACGGCAAACGCGGTTGCAGAGCTGGATGTTCTCACTGCACTGGCGCAGGCAGCGGCAGAAAACAACTATTGCCGCCCCGTTGTGGACGACAGTGACGAGCTGATCATCACGGAGGGCCGTCACCCTGTGGTAGAGCAGATGCTCAAGGGCAGCCTGTTTGTGCCCAACGACACCACCCTCAACTGCACCACCGACCGCTGCCTGATCATCACCGGCCCCAATATGGCGGGTAAATCCACGTATATGCGTCAGAATGCACTGATCGCTCTGATGGCGCAGATCGGTTCCTTCGTTCCGGCATCCAGCTGCCACGTGGGCGTGGTGGATGCCATCTTCACCCGCATCGGTGCGTCGGACGACCTGTCTGCCGGTCAGTCCACCTTTATGGTGGAGATGACCGAGGTAGCGGAGATCCTGAAAAATGCCACCGCCAAAAGCCTTGTGGTGCTGGACGAGATCGGCCGCGGCACTTCCACCTTTGACGGTATGAGCATTGCCCGCGCCGTAGTGGAGCACATTGCAGACCCCGCCAAGGGCCTTGGCTGCAAGACTCTGTTTGCCACCCACTACCACGAGCTGACCGAGCTGGAAGGCGGCGTGGACGGCGTAAAAAACTACAATATTGCAGTAAAAAAACGCGGCGAGGACATCACCTTCCTGCGCCGCATTGTGCGCGGCCCGGCGGATGACAGCTACGGCATCGAGGTGGCAAAGCTGGCAGGCCTGCCCGGCAGTGTGACCCGCCGCGCCCATGAGGTGCTGCGCGCGCTGGAAGCAACTGCACCTAAAAATAAAGTAGAGCAGATGGATTTTGATGCCCTGCAGGAGTATAACTCTCCGGCTGTGCCCAGCGAGATGATGGACAAGCTGGAAGCTCTGGATGTGGAAACACTCACCCCCATTGAGGCTTTGAACTTCCTCTACGAGCTGAAAAAGACCCTGAAGGGCAGCCTGAACAGATGAAACTGCTCTACCTGACCCAGACCATACAAGGAGGGAAAACACCATGGCAGTGATCCATGTTCTGGATAAGCACACAGCCGAGCTGATCGCAGCCGGTGAGGTGGTCGAGCGTCCGGCATCCGTTGTTAAGGAGCTGCTGGAAAACTCCATTGATGCCGGTGCCACGCAGGTGACCGTCAGCATTGAATCCGGCGGCGTCAAGCTGATCGAGATCAGCGATAACGGCACCGGCATCGAGGCAGAATATATCTCCACGGCGTTTATCCGCCACGCCACCAGCAAAATTGAAACACCGGACGATCTGACCAACATCCATACGCTTGGCTTCCGCGGTGAAGCACTGGCATCCATTGCCAGCGTGGCCCGTGTAGAGCTGACCACCCGAACCGAGGTGGACGAGTTTGCCACGGTCTACCGCATTGAGGGCGGGGAAGAGGTCTCCCGTGAGCCGGGTGCCAGAGCTGTGGGCACTACCATCCGGGTAAAGGATCTGTTTTACAACACGCCTGCCCGCATGAAGTTCCTCAAAAAGGACTCCTCCGAGGGCACCTTTGTGTCGGATACAGTTACCCATGTAGCGCTCAGCCACCCGGAAGTCAGCGTCAAGTTCATCCGTGAGGGCAAGCTGCAGTATGTCACGCCCGGCGACGGCCAGCTGCGCGGTGCAGCCTATGCGGTGCTGGGCCGGGAGTTCAGCCGGGACCTCATTGAGCTGAAAAATCAGGAGGGCGTGTACCGCATCACCGGTCTGGTCACCCCGCCCAAAAGCTGCCGCGCCAGCCGAAGTATGCAGCATTTTTACATCAATGGCCGCTATGTACGCAACCGCACCATGATGGCCGGTATGGAGATGGCGTTCAAGGGGACCATGATGCAGGGCAAGTTCCCGGGCGGCATTCTGCTGCTGGAAATGCCGGCCGACCTTGTGGATGTCAATGTGCATCCGGCCAAGATCGAAGCCCGCTTTGCCCGCGAAAATGATGTTTTTGATGTGGTGTATCATGCCGTCAAGCTGGCATTAGCTCAGCCCGGCACTGGTGAACGGCTTTTTACCTTTGAAGCAGACAAAGAAGAAGAAAAAGCTGAAAATTCAAAAAAAGACGCTGATATAATCAAAAATGATGTAAAGAATAATAGCTTTACAGGCCTTTCTGCGATCATTCGGGGACAAGCAGACCCGGGCGTTCTGCCACAGCAGCACTGGGAACCGGCAAAACCCGCCGCAGCACCGCAGCAGCCTGCCCCGTCTGCTGCAATGCAAATACCGACAGCACCCAGTGAGCCGCGCTGGAAAGGCAGTGCTCAGAACGAGGATATGCTGGATCCGTTCGTGACCCTTCACAGCCCGAAGCTGGAAACGACAAAGGCACCAGAGCCGTTCCGTGCGGCGGCAAGTGAAACGCAGCTGGATGTGGAACCGGAATTTGGTGAGACAAAACTGCATTCGCCTCAGGACCATATGGCAGCGTGGAACCCTGCGCAGGAAGCACCGAAGGAAGAACCTGAGAGTGCACCCTGTGCAGAAACAGAACCGGATGCGCCGGAAGCGGCAGAACAGGAAACTGTACCGGCCGAGCCGGAGCAGATGAACTTTGATCCGACGGCGGATCAGCCGGAACCGCTGCGCTATGTGGGCGAGGTGTTCAGAACATATATCCTTGCAGAACGCGGCGACGAGCTGTGCCTGATCGATAAACACGCTGCCCACGAGCGCCAGCTGTACGAAAAACTAGCCGCGAACTATGGCAATGTGCCCAGCCAGATGCTGCTGGAGCCTGCTGCTATCGACCTTGCTGCGGAGGAAAAGCAGGCCCTGCTGGATAACATTCCTCTGCTGGAAAATGCGGGCCTTGAGATCGCGGACTTTGGCGGCAATACCGTGGTGCTGCGCGCGGTGCCCGCAGATGTGGAGCCGCAGAATGCGGAAAGTCTGCTTGTGGAGATCGCAAATAAGCTGCTCAAGGGCGGCCATGATGCGCTGAACGAGCACACCGAGTGGGTGCTGCATTCTATCTCCTGCCGTGCAGCCATCAAGGCGGGGGACAAGTCCTCGCCGCAGGAACTGCTGGCGCTGGCCGAAAAGATCCTTTCCGGCGAGGTGCCGCCGTTCTGCCCGCATGGCCGCCCCTGCGTACTCAAATTGACCCGGAAGGAGCTGGAAAAGCAGTTTGGACGCATCGTATAAACATCCCGTGGTGGCCGTCGTCGGCCCTACCGCAACCGGAAAGACAGCGCTGGGCGTAGAACTTGCAAAACATTTTTCCGGCGAGGTCATCAGCTGTGATTCCATGCAGATCTATAAAGGTCTGGACATAGGCACGGCAAAGGTGACACCGGAGGAAACCTGCGGTATCCCGCATCACGGCGTGGACATCCTTACGCCGGACAAGGCTTTCAGCGTGGCAGACTTTACCGCCATGGCCGGAAAGCTGGAAGAAGAGATCTCTGCCCGGAAGAAGCTGCCCATCCTTGTGGGCGGCACAGGGCTGTATGTTCAGAGCTTTCTGTATGGGGTGCGCTTTACAGAGGAAAAAGTACCTGCCGGTCTGCGGGAGCAGCTGGCGGCGGAACTGGCTGCAAAAGGCG
>ENA-OZKB01000714-OZKB01000714.1-human-gut-metagenome-genome-assembly--contig:-NODE-714-length-17139-cov-13.563393_pt1 | contig 17139 bp, 14 predicted proteins | sample MGYA00244821_ERZ653753 | MGnify/ENA primary metagenome ERZ653753 (study PRJEB26926, sample SAMN06165256) | human gut metagenome | biome: ENVO:00009003; feature: ENVO:2100002; material: ENVO:00002003...
GATATAAAACTTTGCCTTCATATTAAAATCCTCCATCGGAATGTTGTTGGTGTTTTCTGTGACTATATGATAACATTTCCTAGTTAGATTTTCTGTGACCGGGTCACGCAAGCAGCCTAGTGCTGTGGAAATGCCCTCAGCTTCCCATGCCGAGGTGCACCAGCACGACCACCACCGCAATGGCAATGAGGCAGCCGCAGCCGCTGCCGTCTCCGCCACCGCCGCCATTGTTGTGGTTTCCGCCGCCGCCACCGCCGCCGGACGAACCGCCGAAGTTTCGGTTGAAGGCCGTCATGTATTGGGCATAGCCCGTGTCGCCTTTGCCAAAATAGCCGTAATCACCGTTTGCCATTGTATTTTCCTCCATCCGAAGTGTGTTTTGCTTCTTCTGAGGTCATTTTACCGGAAGAGGTGTCCAATAAACCTCTCTTTCAGTATTTTTTGCCGTCTCATTCTTCCCCAATGCCCAGATACACATCAATGTCCACGATGCCTTCTCCTCTGACCTCCACCAGATCTTCAAAGGGCACCACGGTGTCACCCACCTGCAGGGTGCGGAACACCGGGTCGATGCGGTCTGCTTTGCCGGTCAGGGTGAGGTAGTTGCCCACCGCCGGAACCTCCGGGTGGGCGGTATCCTCCTTGAAATACCGCACCGTGATGGTCATGCCCTTGGTGACCTGCATCAGCCGATCGGACAGAGCCGACATTTCTTCCTCGGTCAAAATGCGCTTGGTCACCCGCTCGGTGCGCTGCTTTTCTGCGGCAAGCTGCTCGTCATAGCCCCGCAGCGGAGAGAAGGGCGAGAAGATCTTGGCACGGTTCTGAAGGGTCATGCGGGGGTGCTTGTGGAGGGATTCTTCGGTCTGGGGGCGTTCCATTTCCAGAATGTCCCCGTACTTTTGGGCGGTCTCCCGCCCGATTTTGCTATTTTTGTAGTTTTCCATCCGAACCTCCCGCCGAACCTCCTGCACTATGCCCGCCGATCTGCGCGTTGCGCTGTCGCATAGTGGCACCTTCTTCGTAGCTGCTGGCTTTCAGCACGGCGTTTTTGCCGTACTTGTTCTTGATGCCCAGCATGGCTTGCTGGAGTTTTTTCTCCTTTTCCAGCTTCTTGGTGTCGGTAAAAAAGTCCACCTGATAGAAGCCCTCGTCCGGCGTGACCTTGTTGGCGTTGATGGTGATGCGCCGCACCGTCAGCGCCGGGTCGGTGATGCGCTCAAACAGCTTTGCGCTTTCGTTGATGAGGGTGCTGCCCAGATTGGTAGGGGCATCAAACCGGATAGTGCCGTGAGCTGCCTTGGGGATGGTTCTGCCGTAGCGGTCGGTCTGGGTCAGACCACGGTAGCCGCCCTTGTCCACGTTCTCCCGGTCGTAGCCTATCTCCAAGGTGATGGATTCCGTCACCAGCTTCTTTTCCGTGAGCCGGAACATCAGAATCTCCGCCATCTCCCGGACGATGAGCTTGGCTTTGTCGTTGGGGTAAGGGCAGGTCAGCACCTGCCCCTCACTGATGCTGTTAGTGCTAGGCTTGTAACTTTTGATTTGTTCCATGCCGCAGGGTTCGTAGCCCCATGCGTGGTCGATGAGAATTTCCGCATCCACGCCAAAAATCTCATACAGACGATCTTCCCCATGGATGGAAAACCGTGCCAAATCCCCCATGGTGTAGATGCCATGAGCTTCCAGCCGCTTGACGGTTCCGGGACCGGTCATCCAGAAATCCGTCAGGGGTCTGTGGTTCCACAGCAGATATCGATAGGACTGCTCGTCCAGTTCAGCAATGCGGACACCATCTTTGTCTGCCGGGATGTGCTTTGCCACAATGTCCATGGCCAGCTTTGCAAGGTAGAGGTTGGTGCCGATACCTGCCGTTGCGGTGATTCCAGTGTTGTACAGCACCTCCCGCACCATGGTCATGGCAAGCTCGTGGGCGCTCATGTGGTAATAGGGCAGATAGCCCGTCACATCAATAAAAACCTCGTCGATGGAGTAGGGGTAAATATCTGCCGGGGACACATATTTGAGGTAGGTCTTGTAGATTTGGGTGGACACATCCAGATACCGCTGCATCCGGGGCGGCGCAACGATGTAGCTCAGCCCCAGTGCAGGGTCTGCGTTCAGGGCATTGGCATCAAAAGAGGTGCTGGCAAAATGGTATTTGCCGTCCTCTCCCCGGACTGCCTTTTTCTGCCGGATGGCAGTTTGCAGCCGCTGGGCGTTGACCTCTTTCACCCGCTGAACGGCTTCAAACAGCCGTGCTCTGCCGGGTATCTTGTAGGCTTTCAGGGAGGGCGACACCGCAAGGCAGATGGTCTTTTCGGTGCGGGAGGCGTCCGCCACCACCAGATTGGTGGTCAGGGGGTCCAGATGACGGTCTACGCACTCCACCGAGGCATAGAAACTTTTCAGGTCGATTGCCAGATAAGTGCGCTGTGCTGCCATACTTCAGCCCTCCTTTGCAAAAGTCACAACCATTTATCTTATTATAATAAATCTTTACGCTGTTTTCAAGATGGAATGGCCATTTTATCCGTGATATAGACAACAAAAAAGAGTGGCAGCATTTCAAGCTGAAACGCTGTCACTCTGTAGGAACTGCGTAATGACTGACGATTATCCTTCTACTTTGACCGTAGCACGATCGCTCTTTGCGTTTCCATCCGCATCCAGCGTGATATGCACAAAATGTTCCGGCTTATCATAATCCTTTGTCTCGCCGTCATCGGTATAGTATTCATAGGATGCACCATCGGGAGCATAGGCAAGCAGGCGCAGATCTGCAAAATCCACATCGGCAACGCTCTGGATCTTTTTGCTGTCCTTGGCAAGGGGCAGAAGGTGTCCCTTGCGCATAAAGAACACCACTTCATCCAGCTCCACCGGAATGTAATGATGGCCTGCTGGCAGCACGCTGGTTTCGATGCGGTTGCTTTCGCTGCACTTTACCCGCACCTGCAGCATCTCCTCCGGCAGGTAAACATAACGACCTCGGGCATTTTGCTCATATACCGGGGCGATCAACAGGCTTTCACCGATCATCACCTCATCCTCTACCCGGCGGGCAAAGTCGTCCTCCGGGAAGGCGAACGCCAACGGCATACAGTACATGCCGTCGTGCAGGGCAGCCTTCATGTACTCGCTGTAAATGTAGGGCAGCAGCAGGTAGCGCAGCTGTAAAATACCGGCAAAGGCGGCCTTGTTCTTAAAGCGGTAGGGCTCCTGCCGGCGGGTGTCCTTGGCAGAGTGGTTCCGCAGCAGCGGAGAGAAGATGCCCATGCCGTACCAGCGCAGCACCAGATCCTCCGTGGTATTGCTGCCAAAGCCGCCAATGTCGGGGCCTTCGTACAGGAAGCCGCACATATTCAGGGAGGGCATCATGTGCAGCGCAAGCAGAATGTGGCTCCACCAAGAATGGTTGTCGCCGGTCCAGATGCCGCCATACCGGTGCATCCCGATGCAGGCAGAACGGGAGTATATCAAAATGCGCTTGTCCGGCTCCAGCCGCTCGAAAGCCTCGCCTGCCGCACGGGTCATGTTATAACCAAAAAGATTATGTACCTTGTCGTGCCGCATACGCCCCTGTTTGGTGTTGTGGTAGAACAGCTTATAATCGTTTTCGTTGTTGGAAAGCTCTGCCACCATGCCGGTAAAAGCACCAAAGCTGGAAATATCCAGGTTTTGCTTGCTGTATTTCTCAATTTGAGCAAAGGTCTTTTTCAGTCTTTCTTCTGCGTAGAAGATAGCAGGCTCGTTCATATCATTCCAGAAGCCCTCGATCCCCTGATCCAGCAGAACTTTATATTGACTGCCAAACCAAGCACGGGCTTCCGGGTTGAGCATATCGGGGAAGTGTACCCGTCCCGGCCACACACCGGCTACAAAGGGGGTGCCATCCTGATTCGTGCAGAAGTAGCCGTTTTTCACGCCCTCCTCGTACACATCATATCCCTCTTCGACCTTGACTCCTGCATCGATGATGGGGACAAGATGGATGCCCTGCGCTTTCATCTCGGCGGCAAAGTCTGCAAAACGCGGGAAGCGCTGCGCATCCACCGTAAAGTCCTTGTAACGCTCCATGTAATCAATATCCAGAACCACAGCGTCCAGCGGCATATGATTGGCACGGTAATTTGCCACCACCTCGCGGACCTCGTCCTCGTTCATGTAGCTCCAGCGGCTCTGGGCGTTGCCAAAAGCCCATTTGGGCGGAATATAACTGCGCCCCACCAACTGGCGGAACTGGTGCACAATATCGGTCAGGCTCTCGCCCTCAATGATGTAGAGATCGTAATTTTCCTCGGCCACCGTGATGCGTAAGGTATCCATGTCGGTGTAGCCGCAGTCAAAGGTGACCTTGCCCGGGTAGTCGATAAAAAAGCCAAATGTATCCTTGCCGGACACGATCATAAAATTATAAGCACCGTACAGCGAGGATTTGCCCTCGGTATGGTTGCCGTCATCGGAGCATTTGCTTTCGTACACCCACCCGCGCTTGTTGATACCACGGACGTTTTCGCCAAGACCATACAGGACATCCTGCGGTTCCATGGCATAGGAGAAACCATCCGGCTCCTTGGTCAGATAGGGTATCGTTTCCATCATGGGCAAAAAAGAACCCACTACACTTTCGGTATCAAACGGTTGACCGTATTGCTTTTTGTAGATCATAGTAAAATATCTCTCCTCTGTTTTTTGAATTGTCACGGTGTAAAACGTACTAACGTATTTTTGATAGACAATTAAGAAACTCTGACATTGGCTGGAGCAATTGGGGCCTCAGCCTTATTTTCAACCCAATAGCTGCGGTTGTGCAGCTATTTCAATACAAGATCCTTGAAACGTGATGTTCCTGTTTGCCCAGATACTGCAATGCACAGATCACAGCCACCGTTTCAGCACATCGTTCAGCTTATTCAAATCAAGCGGTTTGGCGATATGTTCGTTCATGCCGGTGTTCTTTGCCAGCTGCACGTCCTCAGCAAAGGCATTTGCCGTCATGGCAATGATGGGCACTTTGCCCCGGCTGCCGGCAAGCGCACGGATCGCAGCCGTGGCTTCATAACCATTCATGATGGGCATCTGGATGTCCATAAAAATGAGATCGTACCACTTTTCCGGCGCTTCCATCACCTTTTCGACTGCAATTTTTCCGTTTTCGGCAATGTCAATGGTCACGCCCGTCATGCCTATGATCTCGGTTGCGATCTCACGGTTCAGCGCATTGTCTTCCACAAGAAGGATCCGCTTACCCGCATAGTTTTCCTTCGCAAAATCTTCCAGATAGTTCCGGGCGTTTTTCTCCTTCTTCCCGGATGTAAACTGCCGCAGAGTTGCCGTCAGACGGGAACGGAACAGCGGTTTTGCCATAAAAGCATTCACGCCCGCTGCTCTGGCTTCTTCTTCGATCTCGCTGAAATCAAAGGAAGTCAGGATGATGATCGTGACATCTTCTCCTACCCGTTCCCGGATTTTTCTGGCGGTTGCAATACCGTCCATCTCCGGCATCTTCCAGTCCAGGATCACCGCAAAATAGTCGCGGCCGGTCTTGTGCCGCGCCGCGCAGCGTTCCACGGCTTCCTTGCCGGTCAGGGCCCATTCGCCCGCTATGCCGATCTCCTGAAGGGTTGCAACAGTGCTTTCGCAGCAGGTCTTGTCATCGTCCACGACCAGTACCGGCAGATCGAGCAGTTCTTTTTCCTGTTCCTTCTCGTTCTCCTGAAGCTTCAGATAGACCGTGACCGTGATCTTCGTTCCCTTGTTGGGAGCGCTTTCGACCTGAATGTCACCATTCATCAGGTTGACGATGTTTCTTGCAATGGCCATGCCAAGACCGGTGCCCTGCACCTTGGTCGTCCGGTGATCGTCTGCCCGACTGAACGGCTCGAACATGATCTTCTGGAATTCCGGCGTCATACCGATGCCGTTGTCCTCGATGGAAAACTCGTAGCAGCCAAGCTCCGAGAAGCCGTTCGGTTTTTCCTTGATCGTAAGGGTGATGTTTCCTCCATCCGGGGTGTACTTGACAGCGTTGCTCATCAGGTTCACAAAGATCTGCTGGATGCGCAGGCTGTCGCCGCAGACAGCTTCGTGCTCAATGTGCTCAATATGGACTTCGAGCTGATGTCTGTGCTCGTCGATTGCCGGTTTTGTGAGGGTGAGCAGGTTATCGACCAGCTCCGGCAGGCTGAAATCCTCCTCGGCAAGGCTCATTCGCCCGCTCTCGATTCTGGCCATATCCAGCACTTCATTGATCAGTCCCAACAGATGACGGCTCGACTTTGTGATCTTGCCAAGGCACTCGACCACCCTGTCCTGACTCTCGATATTCGCACCCGCAATGGCGGTCAAGCCAACGATTGCATTCATCGGTGTACGGATATCATGGGACATATTGGAGAGAAATTCCGTCTTGGCGCGGCTTGCGTTTTCCGCCGCCCGGTACGCATTCTTCAGTGCCTTATGGGATTCGATCTCGGCCTTTTTCTCCTGTGACACATCCATAGATGCCAACAGTGCTTTGACCAGCTTTGTGCCATCCCACTCCAGCGGAATGAAGGACGCGATCTTATAGATATTTTCGTCTATGGAGCAGTATTCAAATTTGTAGATGTCATTCTCGCCCTGCAGATTCTTTCGGATATTTTCCGGTGAGAACAATGCGTCCATCGCCGCCAATGGTTCCAGCGTCTTATACCTTGCAGCCACCTGTTCCACAAAATCATGGTAGGTTCCCGTCGGCGCGTAGATCATTTCACCTTGCAGATTATAGAACCGATACCGGTCATTCTCCAGATCGCAGACGACAAAGCGATCCAGCAGACGCACCATACTCTGGATCAAAAGATCCATCGATGCGTTATCTGAGGCCATCTGCATCCGCCGTGCCGTCTCTGCTTTGGACTCTGTGATGTCCCGCAGAAAAATCATCGCATATTCGGAATCTTCGATTTCGCCGCGCATGACCACGTTGCTGACCCATCGTTCCTCCCCATCCAGAACGATGCGGCACTCCTGACGCAACTCCGTCTCAAGCCCCTTTAGTTTTTCCGTGATGTAGGCGCGATTATAGAAATCCGTTACAGACTTTTTGTCCTCTTCCACCACATAGTTGTCCACAAGGAATCGGACCAGTCCATCCCATGTGTGGCTCTGCTCAAAGGCCGTCATCAAAGAGGGCTCCACTTTGAAAGTATCAAAGGTGTTCTTTTCCAGATTTACATAGTATTCACAGAGGTTTGCGCTGGTAAATGCACGGTGAAATGCCGCTGCCCGCTGCGCCTGCATCCGGCTTCTTTTTTCCGCGTCAATGTTGCTGATGATTCCGGCAATTCGATTGGCCGAACCATCCAGACGGCGTATCACCTCCGCCGATGCCCGGAACCAGTGGTATTGGCCATCCTGTATTTTCAGCCGGTACTCAACATTATACTTTGTAGTATTGGTTTTGTCCGCAATCGTTTCCAAAAGCAGCTGCATTACCCGGTCATGATCCTCCGGGTGCAGAAGGTTCGACCACGAATCCAGTTTGTTCGGAAAATCCAGAATGTCATGATATCCAAGGATCTGCCGGAACGCATGGCTCCAGTTCACATGAACGATCTCATCATTTTCATTGCACTCAAAATACCATAGTGCAGAATGGATGGATTCATTAACCAGCGCAAGGTTCTCATACGCCCAGTTCATCTGTACTGACATGATCCAGATCGGTGTTCCATCCATATCGACTGCATCTTTTTTGTAGAGACGCACATAGACGGGAGAGCCATCTGCTGTAAGGATCCGGCCTTCCCCTTCGCCTTGGAGCTGACGAAAGCGCGCATTGTCAAGGAATATGGCATCTTTCTTATAGAAAAGATTCTTCAGCGAACCCTTTGTCTGCTCCATCAGGGATGCATAGCTGTGATTCAGATTATGCAGCAACAGATCACTGACCGACAGGATCGACAATTCAGCATCATAGTACCCGGCAATGGTTCCGACACCGCCATTATGATAGATCGTCTCCTGCATGGCCTGAAATGCATTTTTTCCCAGCCTTACCGTATCGGAAGTGTAGATTTCATCCGTAAGTCTTCTATCGAATTTCATTTTCATCCTCGTAGGGTTTTGATTCTGCCGCGCACTTCAATTCTGGTATGTCTTTTATGGTCAACTGGCATACTGATTTTTGATCAAGCTTGTACAGCATCGCTAGTATAGTATACTTGCGATGCATTTCGATTTCAAGCGCTAATTGGCATTGGCTGTGTAAAAAAGAGAGGCCAATCTGCGTAAAAATTTGCGCAAGTTGATCCCTGTACTTTTCCACAATCCGGCTATCCGTATAGACAGCCGCCCTGCGATGCGGTATACTCGAACCAGATCAACATTTTCAGGAGGGAAAATCATGGCGGGAGAAAACGACAAGATCGTCATTGTTACCGGAGGAAGCTCCGGCATCGGACGGTGCACGGCATCCGCTCTGAAAGAGAACGGCTGCATCGTCTATGAGTTCAGCCGCAGAAGTATCCCTATGGAGGGCGTCACCCATCTATCCGTCGATGTGACCGATGAAGATGCGGTCAACGCCGCTGTGCAGCAGGTCATCCAAAAAGAGACCAAAATCGATACAGTGATCAACTGTGCAGGCTTTGGCATTTCCGGTGCGGTGGAGTTTACGTCCATGGAGCAAGCCAAAGCACAGTTTGATGTGAATTTCTTCGGGACAGTCACTGTAAATAAAGCGGTTCTCCCCTTCATGCGCCATCAAGGGAAGGGGCATATTGTGAACATCAGCTCTGTTGCTGCCGTAGCGCACATTCCGTTCCAGACCTTCTACTCTGCAAGCAAGGCTGCCGTTTCCTCTTACTCTTACGCTTTGGAAAATGAAGTCAAGCCCTATGGCATCCATGTTACCGTCGTAGAACTGGGTGACATCTGCACCGGATTTACAAAGGCACGTCAGAAAAGCATTCTCGGCGATGATGAATATGGCGGGCGCATCTCCCGGAGCGTCAGTCAGATGGAGCATGACGAGCAAAACGGCATGGACCCGGCACGCATTGGACGGTACATCGCCGGTATTGTGGAGAAAAAGAAGCCGGCAGTCGTTTATGTTGTCGGTGCACAGTATAAATTCCTGAGCCTTTTGTGCAAGCTCCTGCCTGCCGCAGCACGCGGAAAGATCGTGGGGAAAATATACGGGTAACAGGCGCATTGCTCCGCAAAGCTGCTGTATAAACTAAAAAATCCGCCGAGGATGCCTCCCAACTGGGAAGCTCCTCGGCGGTATTCGTTTATCGGGTCTGTGTTTTCTCGGTGGTTTCTTTTTTGCCCTGTGCTTTTAATCCAGAATTTTTCCGTCAATGGAGATGGTGACCACCTGCCACGGAATGAACTTTCCGCTGGCTTGAAGCGCCTTTTTCGCCGCCATCTCCAAACCGCCGCAGCAGGGCACCTCCATGCGGAGGATGGTCACGCTCTGGATGTCGTTGCTGCGCAGGATCTCCGTGAGCTTTTCGCTGTAATCCACAGCGTCCAGCTTCGGGCAGCCGATGAGGGTCACCTTGCCGCGCATAAACTCCTGATGGAAATTGGCGTAGGCATAGGCCGTGCAGTCCGCTGCGATCAGGAGCTTTGCGCCCTCAAAGTAGGGCGCATGGACAGGAGCCAGCTTGATCTGCACCGGCCAGTTGCGCAGGCGGGAGACCGGCTGCACGGGGGCAGAAGCCACGCTTTCGGCCGCCTCCGGCTGTTCCAGCATCCGCATCCGGGAGCCGGGGCAGCCACCCTCGTGGAGGTGCTTCATCTTTTCCTGCAGTTCCTTTTTCTTTTTGTTTTCCTGCACCGCCGCCTCGTCGTAGGCAGGGGCTTCCCGCTCCTCAAAGGTGATGGCACCGGTAGGGCAGCCCGGCAGACAGTCGCCAAAGCCATCGCAGAAATTTTCCCGCACCAGCTTTGCCTTGCCGTTGATAATATCAATGGCTCCCTCGTGGCAGGCGGTCGCACACAGCCCGCAGCCGTTGCATTTTTCTTCGTCAATATGGATGATCTTCCGAATCATATCTATACTCTCCTGTTATGGGTGTTTTTTGCATTTGCAGGTTTATTATAGTATACTAAAGCCATCTTGTCTGTTTGAATTCCAACAAGGAGCGTCTTTATGCAAAAATATCTGCCTGTTCTGCGGAACTGCCCCTTCTTTACCGGGCTTACCGATGATGAGATCCTGTCCATCCTGCACTGCGTCAGTGCAGCAAAGATCACCCGCCCCCGGGGCTCCTATATTTTCCGTGCCGGAGATTCCACAGAGGTCATGGGGCTCATGCTGTCCGGCTCTACCCTTGTGATCCAGGAGGATCTTTGGGGACACCGCAATATCCTGTCCAAGTGCAGCACCGGAGATTTTTTCGGGGAGCCTTACGCCGCCACCCCCGGTGCCATCCTGAACATCAGCGTGGTGGCAGAGGAGGATTGCGAGATCCTGCTGCTGAACGTCAAGCGGCTGCTCACCTCCTGCCCCACCGCCTGCGACCATCACCAGAAGCTCATCCGCAATCTGGTCAGCGTTCTGGCAAACAAAATACTGCTTTTTAACGATAAGATCACCCATGTCAGCAAGCGCACCACCCGGGAAAAGCTGCTGTCCTACCTGTCCGCCGAGTCCATCCGGCAGTCTTCTCTCTCCTTTGACATTCCCTTTGACCGTCAGCAGTTGGCAGATTTTCTCTGCGTGGAGCGTGCCGCCATGTCGGTGGAGCTTTCCAAGCTGCAAAAGGAAGGGCTGCTGGTCACAAAGCGGAATCATTTTGAGCTGTTGACCCGTTGACCGTTCCATGCGCCGCCTATGGCGGTTTTATCGGGCAATTTTCCCCTGCCGCGATAAAAATAACGGACAACTGTTTTGGGGCCATCCGCTGAAGGATGTATTGTTTTCGTCACTCGATAAATGGGAATTTAGTAACGTAAAAGGAAATATATGACATATACCCAACTAAGTAATCCATGAAAAATCGCCCAACCGACAGACTTCCACGTTGTATAACTAATAACCATAGCCAATGCACTTCCAAAAGTTATTCCTGATTTTACCGTTTTCTTGACATTCATTGATTTATTATCTTCCATGTTTGTTTCCTCCACAAATCCCGAGTTATCCCCCTCAGTATACCACGCTTTTCCCCTGCGGAAAAGATACCGCGCACAAAAGGCCTCTCCGGCAACTATCCGCACTCCGGCTCATACACTTTAACAACTATGTACCGGGAGGGATATCGTGTGCTGCTGACCTTACTGCAATTTTTCGCCACAAAATTTCTATTTCTGGCGCTCCATCTGGAAGCGGGCAGTTTCCCCCGCCCGCTCAGCCCACAGGAGGAGATCCGGACCTTCGCCGCCCTGCGGGCCGGCGATCCATCCGCCCGGGAAAAGCTCATCCGCCACAATCTGCGCTTAGTGGCGCACATCGCAAAGAAATACTATGCTCTCCCCTCTGAGCAGGACGATTTGATTTCCATCGGCACCATTGGCCTGATGAAAGCCGTGGACACCTTCGACTCCACCCGCCGGGCGCGCTTCTCCACTTATGCCAGCCGGTGCATCGAAAACCCGATCTTCTTTGCATTCCTGCTGGGCGTGTGGTTCTTGCTCCGCTGAGCGTGGCAGCAGGCAGCGCTATGAACATCTTTTTCCTGCTGCCTGGGCAGGAGGGTGCATATAAGTATCGGAAGGTCTGATCATACCAGTTTTATAGCAGTTTGCGTTTTTAATGCACAAGCAACATCCGCAAACTGCATATCGCAAATATGCCATTTTGATAGGCACTATTTTTGAAAATTGCGATAGCGGATGGTTCTGCGGAGCCATCCGTTTTTTCTTATTCGGATTGCATTTTTTCTGTTTTCTCTTGACGATGCCCCGCCAATGGAGTAGGATGGTGCTGCAAAAACGAATTGCAAAAGAGGAGTTCTAAATGCAAATCAGCCTTTTATTGATGCAGCAGATCGCGCAGCTATTTCTGATTCTGCTGATGGGATATGCCGTTGTAAAAACCGGCCTGTTGAAGGCATCGGACAGTAAGGTGCTGTCTGTGGTCTTTGTCTATCTGGTCATGCCCTGTGTCGTTCTGAACGCCTTTCAGATCAAGGATACACCGGAGATCCGCACCGGGCTGCTTTATTCCATGGGCATCGCCGTTGGAATGCACGTTGTATTTCTGCTTCTGAATGCGCTGTTCCGCAAAGCTCTCAAGCTGGACGCCGTGGAGCAGGTCAATATCATTTACAGCAATGCCGCCGCGCTGGTCATCCCCATCGTGCAGGCCCTGCTGGGGGAGAAATATGTTGTCTACTCCTGTGCCTTTGTCATTGTACAGCTGGTGCTGCTCTGGACCCATGCAAGCGCCTGCCTGCAGGGGTCTGCCCGGTTGGAATGGCGCAAGCTCCTTACCAATGTCAACCTGACCACCATTGCAGCCGGTGCGCTGCTGTACCTGCTGCACGTCTCGCTGCCTGTCCCGATCACCAGCACACTGAGCAGTGTCGGCAATATGATCGGCCCCATGGGAATGCTGCTGGCAGGCATGGCCATTGCGGATGTCCCCCTCAAAAAGGTTTTCTGCACCCCGCGCAACTATCTGCCGGTGTTTCTGCGTCTGCTGGGTGTTCCGCTGGTCATTGTCTTGCTGCTTTGGGCAGTTCAAGCCTCCCACTGGATCCCGGACGGCAAGTCCATCCTGATGACGGTCTACCTTTCTGCCATTACCCCCGCCTGTGCAACAGTCACCTCCATGGCACAGCTCTATGACCGGGATGCTTCTCATTCCAGCGCGATCTATGTCCTGAGCACGCTGCTTTCCATCCTGACCATGCCGCTGATGATCGGGGCGTTTGAGCTGTTGCTCTGAAATACGAAAAAAGGCCGCCCGGCATCGCAGCAGGGCAGCCTTTACAACTACAAGGATGTGTCTCTATGAAACTCAAACAATTCATTCAGCAGGAAACGGTCCTCACCGCAGCCGCTGTGCTGGCCGTTGTCTCCGCCTTCTTTGTTCCGCCGGATGCGCAGTATCTCGGCTACATCGACCTGCGCACGCTGGCGATCCTGTTTTCCCTGATGACGGTCATGGCCGGGCTACGGCGGCAGGGCTTTTTTGATGGACTGGGACGGGCATTGCTGTCCCGTACCCACAGCACCTTTCAGCTGACGCTGGTACTGGTCGGGCTGTGCTTTTTCGGAAGCATGTTCATCACCAACGATGTTTCCCTGCTGACCTTCGTTCCCTTTACGTTCGTGGTCCTGAGCCGTTTGGGAGCGGATGTCCGCCGCGCTCTTCTGATCCCGGTGGTCTGTATGCAGACCATTGCGGCAAACCTTGGCAGTATGCTGACCCCCATCGGCAACCCGCAGAACCTCTATCTTTACGGAAAAAGCGGCATGAGCATCGGGGGATTTGTGCTTCTTATGCTGCCCTACACCCTGGTCTCTCTGCTCCTGCTGCTGGCTTGGGCAGCGCTGGTCTGCCGGAAAGCCTCTGCCGCCCTTTCCGTGGATGAGCTTGTTTCTTCCTCTGCGTCTCAAGGGGATCAGAGGATCATCCTGCTGTATCTGGTTCTGTTTGCCGTTTGCCTGCTGTCCGTGATCCGGGTACTGCCCTATGGCATTGCCTTTGCCGCTGTGCTCGTCTGCGTTCTTTTTGCAGACCCACGCACCTTACGGGCAGTGGACTATTCCCTGCTTCTGACCTTTGTGGCTTTTTTCATCTTCATTGGCAATCTGGGGCGCATTCCGGCCTTTTCCGGCTGGCTGCAGGAGTTTCTGACCGGCCGGGAAGTTCTGGTGGCGGTTCTTGCTTCGCAGGTCACCAGTAATGTTCCCGCCGCCCTGCTGCTGTCCGGGTTCACGGCAGAGACACAAGCCCTCATCATCGGCACCAATCTGGGAGGTCTTGGCACTTTGATCGCATCCATGGCCAGTCTTATTTCCTACCGGCAGATCGCACGGGAGCTGCCACAGGGGAAGAAGCAGTATTTTGGGCTGTTCACCCTGTCCAACCTGATTTTCCTTGCGCTCCTGCTGGGCGTGTGGTTCTTGCTCCGTTGACCGTGGCAGATGACTTATGGTTTTTCTATAAAGCTAAAAAAGGGGGGCTCTGTCACGGACGAATGTCCGGGCAGAGCTCCCTTTGGTTTTATCGTATGCAGTTATCAAGTAAAGAATAAAAATTTTGCAAAACAACCACTACAAGGCTCAAATCGTAAGCGGTCAGCTGCTTTTGAAAGGAACCGGCAAACAGCACCCACATTCCAAAGGGCATCCCGGCATACTTCATTGTCTGTCTCCAAATCCGATCTTCACGATCTGCATTTTCATCCCGTTGTCCCCGACCCTTGCGAGAAACCGGAAAAAGCCGCTGACAGAAGGATCTTTCAAATCGTTGTACCCCAGCATATAGCCCCGGCTGGACACTTGCAAACGGCTGTCCCATGGGGAAAGCTCGCTTTTCGCATCCGAAACCGCGAAATATGCTCCCACATCCTTGATTTTCGCCGTCCTGAGCCACGTTTTGGCGATCATCTTCACCGCCGTTCGGTTGGCGGCATCAAAGACCAGCACTCCGCCGGGAAAAGCATCTGCCATCCCCTGCACCAGATCCCGGACCTGCTGGGTCAGGAAGTAATAGAACACCCCGGAGGCAAAGAACACCGCCCCGCCGGAGGCATCGATCTTGTCAAACCATGCGGGGTCTTTCAGGTCGCAGGGGATGTTTTGCTCCCGCTCCCCGGCGGGCAGCAGCTGCTGCCGCAAGGCAATGACATCGGGGAAGTCCAGATTGTAGATCTTGCATCTGCCGTTGTCGCAGGCTCTGCCGGTGTTATCCAGCCCGCAGCCCAGATTGACCACTGCCGCGCAGGGGTGGTTTTTCAGGTACGCCCGCACCTCAAAGGCAAGGTCATTCTGCCGCATGGCGACCTCCAGCGCACCAAAGCGCTGCATCAGGCTGCGGGCATTTTTCTCTGCCTCTGAAAAGTCGTAGTCGATCTGGTCGAGCAGCCGAACCGATGTTTCGTCCCGGTAAAGGTTCGGATACAGCTCGGTACACAGCTTCCGGGAATACAGTGGGAGGATCAGCGTCTCCTGCACGGTGTTTTTCTCGATTTTGTATTTCATAGGTTCCTTCCTGTTCTCCTTATTCTGCTTTCCGGCAGACGAACCATGCCATGCTCTTCACTATTCCAAGTGTTACGGTTGCACTACTTCACCGCTTTTGCGCCGTGACGCACAGCCAGCCCTTTTTATTTTTGTGGCTTTGGAGCTGACAAAATCCTGCTTTTTCCAGATACTCTTTCAGTGCAGTATCCGTATAGATGGCCATGCCATCGATGATCTGCGTCCATTTGTCGTCTTTTGTCGTTTCGCCGTTTGCTTCATTGCAGATGAAAAAGACCCCGCCGGGCTTCAGCACCCGATAGACCTCTCTGAAATTCTGCGCAAGCTCCGGCCAGAAATAGACCGTTTCAAAGGCGGTCACCACATCAAACTGCTCCGCTTTAAACGGCAGTTCTGCCACACTTGCCTGCTGCACGGTACACCGTCCTGCCGCAATGGCTCTGGCATTGACCTTTCGCGCTTTTTCCACGCTGACGGCTGAGTAGTCGATGCCCTGCACCTTGCCGTTGGGGCACAGTTTCAACAGCGTTTTAATGTTCGCTCCACCGCCGCAGCCGCAGTCCAGCACCATGGCATCCGGGGCAGGCTGTAAAAAACTCAGCCCCCATTCTGCCATTGCGCTGTGTCCAAAGTTCATCATAGCAACCATGATCTTCCCGCCAAGGCCTACGGGCTTTCGGGTGTTTTCAAAAAAGGACATAACGCCACCATCTTTCTGTTTACCGTTCACAATGCAATACTTTTTTACCAGATGCGCCCACTGCACCGGATGACAGGCCAGCAATTCCTCGTGCCGCAAGTTAGATAAAGCTAACTTTCTGTTCTATAAAAAGCCGCTTCTCAGCGGTCCTTCTGCCAAAATAATACGCCCTGCCGTCTCCTCTGTCAAGGAGTTTAGGCATTTTCGGAGATTCCGAAAGAGATTTCGCTTTCGGGAACCCCCAACCGTCACCCCAGTGCTACGTCCAGCACCATCATCACGCTGAAGCCCACCGCGAAAAATACCGTGCCAACGTTGGAGTGCTGCCCCTGCGACATTTCCGGGATCAGTTCCTCCACCACCACATACAGCATGGCACCGGCTGCAAAGCTGAGCAGATAGGGCAAGGCGGGCACCACGATGCCTGCCGCCAGAATCGTCCGTACTGCCCCGATCGCACCGAGATATACCATCGAATCAGCTTTTTCGGTTTCTCCGTCTTCATCTTTTTTGCCTCCGATTGCAGTTCATGATTCTGCTTTTCATTTGGGCAATTTCCAACTTCTTAGAAAATCAAATGGACAATACCGCCGACAATTGCCGCTCCCGCAACCCAGATCAGCGCCAGTATGCTTCGCTTTTTCAGCACCTGCCTCCAGGTCTGCACGAACGGCGCATCTTCAAGCCCTGGCAGCACCCAAAACTGGCTGTGCCCGACCCATAGCTTGTCGATTACAACGCCGTCATAGACATTCATAACCTCAAGAAACAGCAGCGCCTGCCAATAGGCCTCACCAAAGGAGGAAGCCCCGTTCCACAAACCGATGATCAGCACAAGAGCAGCAAGCATCATGATAAAGAACGGTATCATAAAGCATTTTCGTTTCCGGTTCATCGTATTGCGGTCGATCAGTCCCAGTTCGATAGCGCGATCCTGCACCTCCTTGGGATAAAAGTACAGTCCATTGACAGCACCGCCGATCACAGCGATTTTTACCATTGCGGTAAACAGCAGACAATAAAGCAGCAGTTGCAGTACGATCATTGTTTTTCTCCTCTCAGTCTGCGTGCGAATCGGGCATATGCTCCCATTTCCTTCGTCTTCCATCGTGGTTCATACAAAACAAGAAAGTATGCCAGAAATACCATGTACCGAATCATTTGATCTCCATGCCAATATGCCGCCCACTATTATCTGACCTTCATGCAGAAATCGCAGCGGTCATTACCGCGCCCCAGCGTCATGCTTCTCTCCCAGATCAGCTTCGGATGCAGCCCGGTATAGC
>ENA-OZKB01000716-OZKB01000716.1-human-gut-metagenome-genome-assembly--contig:-NODE-716-length-17108-cov-5.132763_pt1 | contig 17108 bp, 11 predicted proteins | sample MGYA00244821_ERZ653753 | MGnify/ENA primary metagenome ERZ653753 (study PRJEB26926, sample SAMN06165256) | human gut metagenome | biome: ENVO:00009003; feature: ENVO:2100002; material: ENVO:00002003...
TAGTGACACGGCGGCTTACCGTGGTTACAGATGATTTTGCAGTGAATTTTGACTATGCAAGAGGGGAACAGGGACACGAATTTCAATGTCTGTACCATTTGCGTGGATGGAAGCAGATAGAAAGTTTGGAGGGGGAAGAACTCCTTCCAGATCGATATACAGAGAAATTAAACGATTCTCCGTTTGGAAGTGCACAGTTTATTACGGAATGTAACTGGTATGACATGAAAAAAGGTGTAAGCCTGGAATTTGAAGAAACATTCAGCGAAGAAGAAAGCGGATATGCAAAATGGATGACACAAAACAGGACTGGTTATAACAAAACGGGAACTATGTATACAAAATTGTACTGTGCTTATCCTGAATCCGGTACATTAGCAGTGGGTTGTGACCCGGAGTATCAGGGTGTAAACAAACAGCTTTTCTACAGAGTGAGCGCAGACGGAGAGGAACTTGCTAAGGGAGAACTGGGAACCTGGATTCTGGGCAGAAATCAAGTAGAAGCAGATATCAGGGGAAAACAAGAACTGGTATTGGAAACAGCGGTACACCAGGTAGAGTATGAAGAAAATCAGTATCTGCCTATGAAGAAAACGATTTTCTGGGGAAATCCGGGCATTATCACAGAGTCGGGAGAATGGATAGAACTGAGTTCCCTGGACAGGAAAACAGAAAATATTGACTGCGGATATGGGATTGGCAGGGATTATGAAGGAGGTCAGGTAAAAATCCAGGCCCAGGTCTACGATAAGGCAGTTCCGGCTGAACCGGAAAACATTCAAAAACCGGGAAGAATCAAAATAGATTTGAGCGGTTTACACGGAGTAAAGTTTGTATCTGCAATCGGAGGGGATTATCCTGTTGGAGATGAAAGCCAGAGAAGGAGAACTCTTGCATTTCACAAAAAGGGAAAGGAAGCTTCCTGGATAACAGTACTGGAAACAACAGATAAGGACTTTGAAATAGAATCGGTCAGGGCAGACGATGCAGGAAATCTTTTGGTATTCATGAAAGATGGAAGAGAAATCCGAATCCAAGCAGCGGGTCTGAAAGATGACCGGGGAGCAGTATCTGTAGAAATCCAGGAAATAAAAGACGGTATTCTGTTAAGAAAAGAACAGACAGAATAAAGGAGGATTGCCTTTTGAAAATTGCATTGATACAGACAAAACAAAATAAACTTTACGATTTTGAAAATCCAGGGAAATATTGGAGCCGGAGAGAGGCCCATGAAAAGCAGAGGGAAATGATAGAACAAAATATCCGGCTGTTGGAAGAGGCTAGAAGATTAGGAGCAGACCTTGCAGTTACTTCGGAAGCTGTTAATTTTTCCGGACCTCCGGAGTTTTATCTGGATGATTACGCAGAACTGATATGGGATACCCAAAGAGAGTACGAAGAAGAGTTCAGAAAACTGGCAAAACAGGCACAGATGGCAGTGATTACAGGTATGTACCGTGTAGAACAAAACAAAAAACTGTACAACAGTGCCTTGTTTTGGAACAGGCAGGGAGAGCTTGTCGGAGGATATGATAAAGTGCATCTGGCAGGGAGTGAGAAGCAGTATCTTTCTCCAGGAGAAGATTATAGAGTATTCGATACTACATTTGGAAAAATAGGCATAGGGATTTGCTGGGATATGCAGTTTCCAGAATGTGCGAGAGCCATGGCGCTGCAAGGTGCGGATCTGATTGTATGTCCTACCTGGGGCTGGGAAACTGTTTATGGACCTGCCCGTGCTTATGAAAACGGGATTTATGTGGCGGCTGCCATGGCAGTGCCTTATAGGACTGAAATACAGGGATTGCGGAGTCCAAGTCAGATAATAGGACCAGAAGGTAAAATCTTGTGCAGTGGAAGTGTAAAAGAGGCAGAAATTGTGATGGGAGATGTGGAAATCAGGGACTGCAAAGAATTCAGAAGGCTGAGAATGTCAGACAGAAGATCCGAAACTTATTACATATTATGTCAGTAATCGTCCGGCAGGAAAGCAGGGAGAGGCTGCCGCATGAAAGGATTAGTGTGGCAGCCTCTCCCTGAACTGTGTTGGCGTCATTCCAATTCTCTTTTTGAACTGCCGCATAAAGTGCAGTTCATTTTCGTATCCACACAAGGAAGCAATATGCTGAATGGTCATATCACTTTGGTGTAAGTACATTTGTGCCAGTTCAAGCCTTGCCTGGATAATATCGTTTAGGCAGGAAGAGGCGAAATATTGTTTGTAAAGGTGCTGGAAATGGGACAGGCTGATATTTTGTTCAGCAGCAATTGCCTTAATATCCCATGGATAAGCAGGAGCGTTATAGATTTTGGTGCGCAGGTGGGAAAGCTGCATATAGTAAGGTGCCAGCCGGTTCTGATGATTCGTTTTTTTCAGTTCCTGGGCCAGCATCATAAGCAGTGTACGAAGAAGCTGATCTGTAATCTGTGCTTTGTATTCGCCGGAAGAACGAAAGGTACGGCACAGCAGAAACTGGCATGCAGAAAGTTGTGGGAAATCTGCCGGATAAAGAGGCTTTCCATAAGGAATATGAAGAGAATCAAAAAACGGTTCCTCGTTACTTACAGAAAAATGCAGCCAGTCGTCATTGTATCCCGGTTTGTCGCAGCCATAATGAATGGGCATACCCGGCTTATGCAAAATGACCATTCCGGGAGAGACCGGGGTGTATACGGAATCAATCATAAACCATGCGGCAGTTTTGACCAGCAGGAGAAGCCAGTCCGGAGAGCCGTTTTTGTGTTCGATATTGCAGGGGGCAGTATGATGAGAATCATGGCCACAAAAATTAACAGTAAGCATAGAAACCTCCACTGGATAGTAAACATAAAAATTGCAGAAAAAGTCAGTATAGAAACAGTTTAGACCATAGGCACAACGGTGTCAATGATTCTATAATAAAAACAGATATAACAGAAAAATAGCCTTATACGGGTATGAAAGAGAGGAAAATTAAGATGAAAAATTATGAAGTATGGGCAGACGAGGTAATTGGAAAAATCAGGGAAAAAATGGACTGGGTCAGTGACAAGAACCGAGAGAAAATCCCATATACAACAGATGAAAACGGGAATTATGATGACCGTTCTGACAGCTCTGTGGCATGGGGAAATGCAGATGGATTAGACTGGTGGACCAATGGCTTCTGGGGAGGACTGATGTGGCTGCTGTATCAGGATACTAAAGAAGAAAAATATGCAGAAGTCGCAAGAATCTGTGAGGAAAAGATGTCCAAATGTTTTGAGGGGTATTATGGACTGCATCATGATGTGGGATTTATGTTTCAGCCCACAGCATCTTACGATTACAGACTGACAGGAAATGAAAAATCACGGAGAACAGCATTACATGCAGCCAATCTTCTGGCAGGACGCTTTAATCCTGTAGGCAAATACATACGTGCATGGAATGAACTCCCAGATGATGATACAAGAGGATGGGCAATTATTGACTGTATGCTGAATCTGTCTATTTTGTACTGGGCTTCCGAAGAAACCGAAGATCCCAGGTTTAAGCATATTGCCATGCTTCATGCAGACACTGTGATGGACGCTTTTGTAAGACCAGACGGCTCTGTATGTCATATTGTAGAATTCGACCCGGAGACCGGAGAACGTCTGAAAAGCCATGGAGGTCAGGGGTATGCACACGGCTCTTCCTGGACAAGAGGGCAGGGATGGGCTCTCTATGGATTTATGGTGAGCTACCGTCACACAGGGAAGAAAGAATATTTACAGACAGCACAGAAGGTAGCACATTACTGTATGGCAAATCTGACAGAGTCAGGTCTGATTCCAGTGGATTTCAGACAGCCGGAACAACCAGAGTGGGAAGATAGCTGTGCAGCAGCAATTATTGCAGGGGGACTTTTGGACCTTGCAGCGTGTGTGCCGGAGGCAGAACAGGAAATGTACCGAAGAGCAGCCTTTAAAATTCTGGATGCTCTGTATCAGCAGCGCTGTGATTTTTCCCGTGATTGTGATGCAATTGTGCAGAACTGTACAGGGGCCTATCATTCAGATAGACATCATCAGACTATGGTATATGCGGACTATTACTTTGTAGAGGCTGTATACCGGTTAAAAGGTGCTGATATGGTGAGGTGTTTCTAAGGAGGAGAAGCTATGAAGAGTTTTCAAATTCCAGAAGAAAAAAAGAAACGTGTCATTATTGACACAGATGCGGCGAACGAAGTGGATGACCAGTTTGCTATTGTACAGGCGTTGTTATCAGAATCCTTAGATATTCGTGGAATGATAGCGGCACATTTTGAACCAAAGAAATCGTTGACCAGTGAAGAGGACAGCTACCGAGAGATTCATAAGATATTAAATCTTATGAACAGACAGGGAAGCATATCAGTCTTTCATGGGGCAAAAGCAGCTATGACCCAGGAGGATGTTCCGGCGGTTTCAGAAGGTTCAGAATTTATTATAGAAGAAGCAATGAAGGCCAGGGAAGATGTACCTGTATACTTTGTATTTCTGGGGGCGCTGACAGATATGGCGGCGGCCATTCTGTCAAAACCGGAAATCGCGGAACAAAATATCCGTGTCATCTGGATTGGAGGAGGAAACTGGCCGGAGGGCGGATATGAATATAATCTGCAGAATGATGTCATGGCAGCTAACGTGGTGTTGGATTCCCAGATGGAAGTCTGGCAGATTCCAAGAAATGTTTACCGGATGATGCCGGTAGGCTTTGCGGAACTCTATACAAAAGTCTATCCCTGTGGAGCAGTCGGCAGATACTTGTGTGAGAATGTCATTGCATTTAATAATGCAAACAAAAATCATCCTGGAGAATACCGGATTTTAGGAGATTCACCTGCAATTGGGGTTCTTTTATATGAAGATTGTGGAGAATGGGAATTAAGACCTGCCCCGCAATTTGACAGTGATTTGAATTATATTCATAGGAAAGGAACACATGCGATTCGTGTTTATAAAAACTTGAACTCCAGATTTATTCTGGAAGACTTTTATGCAAAGCTGAAACTATTTTTTGAGACAGAAGAAAATCAGGAACGCTAACAGAATGGAGAAAAGAAGATGATACTCGATAAGAAAACAAAAGAACCATATATTAATGTGTGGTTCGGAAATTTTTATAAGCCTGCGTTTGACGATGAAGAATTTGTAACAGATGCTGTCAGTCTTTTAAAACATCTTGGATTTAACAGCGTACTTTTGGATGCTAAGGCATGGGAAGACTTTGCGGAACGTTTTGAGGGCGGTGAGGCAAGCCAATATGTGAAAATGCAGGAATTCATGCAGAAAGAGTTAGAGCGCCAGGGAATGTCCCATGAATTTTTGGCATTGTATTTAAATGGCGATAATCTGTATCCCAATATCCGGTTTAGCCCGCCAATCTATGGAGAATCTGTAGTGAATCCGGACGGAAGTGACGGGAAGTGGTATCGTTACTGGTCTCCAAAAGCGAAAGACTCCATGATAAAACATGTGTCAGGGCTGCTTCAGAGCTACAGTGGAAACTATGTAAAAGTTCAGACAGAGTGCGGAGAAAAAATGCCTATCTGCAGTATGTGGGATCCAATCGTGGCTCCCAGTTTTGACAAAGAAGGTCGGGAACGGTATCTGAACTGGCTGGAAAAACGATATGCTGGCAGTATCACAAAGTTAAATGAAGCTTACGAACTGCATGCAGAATCTTTTGAAGTATTAAAACCAGAAGAGTACTGGTTTTCCTGCCGCTACCCGGACAGAGAAAGCTTTTCAGAAGAAGATGTGAAAAGCCAGAGTTCATGCTTCCGTGTCATGGCTGATAATAAGCGGTGGCAAAGTGAAGAACTGGAACTTTATTTTGAAGATATGCAGAAACGGCTGAAAGAAGTGAATCCGGAACTCTTGTTGTGCCCGGATTTGACACAGTGGGGATATTTTCTGAATGTGGATGGCGCTATGCTGTCTGGTGTTGGTATGGCAGATTTGTGGGACACAGCAGTCCGCGGAATTGACTTATATCGTCTGGCCCCGTTTGTAGATGCGGCACATTTTATTTCTGTTCCGGTAACACCTGCAGGAGACCCGGACTGCTATGTGACGGCTTGTCATCACAATATGATGCGCAATATGAACCGGAATAGAAATTTTGTTGGAGGAATTTACTGGGGCAGATTTTTGTATCATGATCTCTATGCATGGCTGACTCCAGAAGAGGTTATTTCCTCTATTGTGGCAAGTGGGGCTGCTGGATATCGTTCTTATGGAATGTGCGGCCTGGATGATGGCGGTGTGCTGCACCGGATGCCACAGGCTTTCCATGACAGTTTGGCAGCAGGAAATGAATGGGCAAAACAGGTCATTCCAAAGCTGGGTTCACCAAAAGAAGCAGAGGTGGCGATTTTATTTCCATCTGCCATGGCGCTGTATGAATCCATGAGAACAGAAAACAACAGAGAACGCCGGATGGATCTTTTAGGATGGTATAAGATGTGCTGTGATTATGGGGTGGCAGTGGATATTGTAGATGCTTCCCTTTTGAAGCAAGACGGCGGAAAGGCACTGAACCAATATAAGGCGCTGATTTTGCCCGCAGATGATTGCTATGCTGTGGATGCGGATTCTGTTCTGGAGAACATGATTTCAGACTGGATGAAGGACGGCGGTGTGTTGATACACGGACCGGAACAGGAGTTAGCAGAACGTGTATCAGGTTTGCATTGCGAATCACATAAAAAGGATGCTTTTCTGTATGGTGGAAAAAGTGGCAGACAGGAGAAAGGGATGCTGACTGGACATGCATTTGTATCTTGGAATACAGACACAGACGGAAAGGCGCTTGCTTCTTGGCTGACAGATGAAAAAGCGGCGGTGGCATACCATCAGAAAGGAAATGGAGCTGTGTATTCTTTTGGATTTTTGTACGGATTCTCTTATACAGAAAAAATTGCACCTCATGTGCCAAGAGAGCAGAAAAATGAAGAATTATATCCGCTGACTATGCTGACAGATGACCTGGCCAAGGAAATTCTGGAGACTGTCTTAGGAAGAGAATTCGTGTCACACCGGGGAATCGAAACCATGGAATTTGAAAACGGTACTATTTTTATCAACCATACATCTTATCCATACGCCTTGCCAAAAGAAGGCAAAAAGTGGTTTACAGATATGCGTATCAGAGAAGAATTTAGGGCAGAACAGTTGCTTTTACCGAGAACGGGTGTGTTTGTGGAAAAGAATTTATAGAGGTAAATCAAATGGGAACATTAGAGAGCAGAGAGGATTTTGAAGCATTGTTGTTTCAGATATTAGAACCGCTGAAACCGTTTTACAGTAAAGAGTGTGCAGGAATGTCTCTTGGTCATACAAGCACTCATTATGAAAATAAAACCATTCCAATGGAGGCGTTTGCACGTCCCCTTTGGGGGCTTGTGCCTTTCTGGATGGGAGGTGGAAGCGAAAAGGGAACATGGACATTTGGGAATCTTTATCGGAAAGGATTGGTATCAGGAACAAATCCTCAAAGTGAAGAATACTGGGGAAGCTGCAGGGACTTAGACCAGAAATTTGTGGAGATGGCAGCAATTGCATATGGAATTTTGATGATACCGGAAAAAGTATGGGAACCACTTACTACAGAAGAAAAAAACAATCTTGCTGTGTGGCTGCAGGAAATCAATCACTACGAATGCAGTCATAGCAACTGGCAGTTTTTCTGTATTCTTACCAATGCAGCTTTATATTCTGTAGGAATGCCTTATAGTGAAGAAAGACTGGAGTTAGGTTTGAGACGGATAGAAAGCTATTATGAAGGCGGAGGCTGGTACCGGGACGGAAAAGGCGGTCACAAGGACTATTACATTGGATTTGCCATTCAATTCTATTCCATTGTGTATGCCATGTTTATGAAGGAAAAAGACCCGGAACGATGCAAAAAGTTTGAAGAACGGGCCGTTGCATTTGGACAGGACTTTGTTCACTGGTTTGCAGAAAATGGGGCGGCAGTGGCCTATGGACGTTCTCAGACCTACCGGTTTGCGCAATGTGCGTTCTTTTCTATCTGTGTTGTAGCGGGCATCCAAGTCTTTCCTCTCCCTGTGATGAAAGGAATCATAGCAAGACATCTGGAATGGTGGATGAAACAGCCAATTTTCGATAATGCCGGGATTTTGACCATTGGCTATGGCTACCCCAATCTTCTGATGCAGGAAAGTTATAATGCGCCAGGTTCTCCTTATTGGTGCATGAAGGCATTTGCGTGTCTGGCATTGCCAAAAGAGCATGAATTCTGGTCAGTGAAGGCAGAACCTCTTCCCAAAATGGAGACTATCCAGAAATTAGATGATGCGGATGCAGTTATTCAGCGGATAGATGGACATAGTTATCTGTATACACCGGGAAGAACACAGCTCCATCAGTTTGCACAGTGCGAGGAAAAGTATTCCAAGTTCGTATACGCCTCTAAATATGGATTTTCTATTGCACGTTCTCAAAAGACATTGGAAGAATGTGCTCCGGACAGTGTGCTGTCATTTGCAGTATTTGGACATATCTTTCCCAAGGGGCAGATTGGAGAATGGCAGATAGATGGGAATAAGATTTGGATTCACTGGTCTCCCATAGAAGGGATTGATGTGAAATCCGAGATTGAAATCGTAGAGGAAGGACATATCAGGCGTCATGAGATTACAAGCCGCTATCAGACCATTGCTTATGATGCAGGATTTGCGATTCCGGCAGATGATGTTGCAGGATTTGAGGAAACAACAGGAGAAAAAGCAGCAGAGGCATCCTATGGAGAGGGATTCTGCAGGGTGGAATGTAAGTCTGGAGATGGCAGTGGGATGGTGCTTCATGCTGATCCAAACACCAATATGATGGTTTCAAAGACGGTAATTCCGTTGATTGCCTATTCCATTGAACCTGGTGTGATGAAGATAGAAACGGGGGTATATTTCCGATGAAAATCCAGAATCCAATTTTAAAGGGATTCCATCCAGATCCATCGATTATCCGGGTGGGAGAAGATTATTATATTGCTACGTCCACCTTTGAATGGTGGCCAGGAGTCCGGCTGCATCATTCCAGGGACTTAAAACACTGGGAGCTCATCGAGGCTCCCCTAAACAGGATGTCCCAGCTTGACCTGAGAGGTGTGGGGGCAAGTCAGGGAATCTGGGCGCCCTGCCTGACTTATGATAAGGGAACTTTTTATCTGGTCTATACAGTTGTGAAATCTTTTTACTGCAATATGTATGATACAGAGAACTACCTGGTGACAGCCCGGGATATTCATGGTCCATGGTCAGAGCCCATAGCATTGAACAATTTTGGCTTTGACCCTTCCCTGTTCCATGATGAGGATGGCAGGAAGTATATGGTGAGTATGGTAACAGACCATCGTGTGCCAAAGAAATATGCAGGACGGCTGGTGCTGCAGGAATATGATGCGGCAAATAAGAAAATGACAGGTCCTGTGAGGGAAATTTATCAGGCAGAGCGGATTTTCCTGGAAGGACCCCACATTTTTAAGCGAAATGGGTGGTATTATCTTTTTTCAGCAGATACAGGAACCGGTGAGGGACATGGACAGACCATACAGCGTTCCAGGAACATCTGGGGACCTTATGAGATGTATCAGGCAGATTTTATGGAAAGAACAGAGGATGGAGAAGCCTATTCCATTCTGACTTCCAGACACCATCCGGACATTCTTTTGCAAAAGAGCGGCCATGCGGATCTGGTAGAAACATCGGACGGCGAGTGGTATGCTGTGCATCTGTGTGGAAGAGCCGGATGTGAAAGAAACCCGGAAAATGTTTCCCGTTTTGCCGGAGAGCGGCGTTATCCACTGGGAAGGGAAACAGCTATTCAGAAGATGCGTTGGACAGAGGATGACTGGCTGGTGCTGGATTGTGGTGACGGGTCTCAGAGAAATGTACCTTTTGAGGAAATAGAAGGGCCAAAATGTGGAGAAACATCCCAGAATGCAGAAGTATTGTGGAAAACCAAGCCTGACCGGGATGATTTTGATTCCCCATCTCTTGATATGGAATTTCAGTCTCTCAGGATTCCTATGGATGAGCATTATCTGTCTCTGAGAGAGAGACCTGGCTGGCTGCGGCTTTATGGCAGAAGCGGATTATCCAGTAAATTTTCCCAGAGTCTGATTGCGAGACGCTGGACAGAATTTTCCTTTGATGTGAGTACCAGGATGGAATTTGAACCAGAGGTATTTAAACAGATGGCAGGACTGATTTTGATGTATGATACAGACAATTACCTGTATCTCCATGTCAGTTATGACGAGGAAATTGGCAAGTGCATTACCATTCTTAGGGCGGAAAATAAAACCTACAGTTATCCAGTGGGATTTGAACCATTGGAAAAAGGAAAAAGCCTGATTTTAAAAGCCTCTGTGAGGGATGAAAAGTGCCAGTTTTATTATGGATATGACGAGGGTGAAATGCAGAAAATAGGACCGGAGTTTGAGACCGGTTTTCTGTCCGATGAGGCTTGTCAAGAGGGGTGGTTTACTGGTGCTATGATGGGAATTGCGTGTCAGGATCTGACAGGATTTGGTCTCTATGCAGACTTTGACTGGTTTGAAAAAAGAGATTTCTGAAAGAACTTAAAAATCCGTATATTCCTCTTAAAAAAACGGCTGTTTTTTAAGCAAAAGCTTTGTTAAGATACAATCACAGAGAACGAAGAAGTGAAAACGTAAACAAAACGCTTAAAAAGTCAAGGAAAAAGGAGGAATATGAAAATGAAAAAGAAAGTTTTAGCAATGTTCTTAAGCGCAGTTACTGTGACTAGTATGCTAGCAGGCTGTGGCGGAACACAGGGCAAGGGAGAAACAAAGGAAGAAAAAGAGACTTCCGCAAAAACCGAAGGGGAAGCAAACCCCTCAGGAGATTCTGTTGTGACAGAACCTACAGAATTGACTCTTATTTTCGCAGATGGTGATGAAGGGTTCAAAGAAGTTATGAACAATATGGTACAGAAGTTCAATGAAACTTATCCGGACATTACCGTAACCATTGAACCAGGAAATGGCGGTGCATATAGCGAATTCCTGAAAACCAAGGACAGCGTAGGGGAATTTCCGGATATTATGGAAATGCGAGACACAGCCATGTATGTAAGAGCAGGCAAGCTGGAGCCACTTTCTGAAGAAATCACATCCTTGTTTACAAACACTATGGAGTTTGACGGAAAGGTGTATACGGCACCTATGGCAGCAGAAAATACAAACGGTATTATTTATAACAAGAAATATTTTGAAGAGAATGGTTTTAAGGAGCCCACTACATATGAAGAGTTCATTGAACTGTGCCAGGCCATTGAGGACAAAGGTGATATGGATCCCCTGGTAGTAGGGGGACAGGATATCTGGCATATGGGATTCTGGTTCCATAAAGCATATAATGACCAGGTACTGAGCAAGGATTCAGATTTTATCAAACATTGCTATGAAGGAACCAAAGATTTTTCTGATGACTCTATTAAGGCAACTTTTGAAGAACTCCAGGAAATTATGCAGTATGCACAGGATGGATGGACCTCCACTCCGGATGCCCAGATTACTACATTCCTGGTAGGAGATATGGCAGCTATGATGTATTCCGGAACTCATATGTTCGGTCAGATTGCATCCGCAGATCCAGATTTTGAAATGGGATGGTTCCCAATTCCAAGTCCGGATGGAAAGACACGCCTGGTAGGCGGTGCAGGTGTAGGCGGTCTGGCAATTTCAGCGGAAAGTGCAAAAGACCCGAATAAAAAGGCAGCAGCAGAGGCATTTATCAAATTTTACTTTGACCCTGAAAATTATAAGAATCATTGTGAGAAAATGAGCGCAATCCCAACAACTGTTGATAAACCAGAATTAGATGTAATGCCTGTATTCCAGGAAGTGATTGATGCAACAGAAAGCGCAGACGATTTGGCACCTATGTGGAATGGGCGTACCGGTGAAAACGAGCTTCCTCCAGACTTCAGAAACTTTGCATATAAGACCTTGGTAGAGGTACTGCAGGGAACAAGAGATATTGATTCTGCATGCGAAGAGATGAACAAAACATGGAAGACATCCATGGAAAACTTCAATCCGGTTACAGGTGTAGGAATTGAGTAAATATTGAAAATTTAAAAACTTCCTCTCTTTCTGAAATGGAGGAGAGGAAGTTTTTATAACTTTTAGACGGATTATGAAGAGAGGTTTCCCTATGAAAAAAGCAAGAAAAAGTTCATTCCGGTTGGACAAAGTGGCAATTATGTTTATTGCTCCGGCCTTTATCTTTTATACCTTATTTATTATTGTTCCTACCATCAGCAGTGTGTACTACAGTTTCACTTCCTGGGACGGCATCAGTCCTGATGTTCGCTTTATTGGGCTGGCAAACTACAAAGAGATTTTTACAAGTGCCAGGTTTGGAAACGCACTGAAAAATACCGTGATTTTAACCGCATTTATTTCCATTTTGGAAAATGCTTTTGCGCTGGGTCTGGCATTGATGGTGGATAATGTAAGATGGATGAAAAACCTGTTCCGCAGTGCTTTTTATATCCCGGTACTGATTTCCGGTATTGTATCCGGCTTTATCTGGAAAATTATGTACAATTACAACTTTGGCGCTATTAACTCCATTCTTTCCGGCGTTGGACTGGATGGTCTGAAGCAGGACTGGCTGGGAAACACCAGCCTGACACTGATTATGGTAGGTGTGGTTCTGGTCTGGAAGGGAGCAGGGTATTACATGATTATCTATCTGGCATCCCTGCAAAGCGTCTCTACAGATATTATTGAAGCAGCAGAAATTGACGGGGCAAGTCCCTTCCAGAAGTTTAAAAGCATTACCCTTCCGCTGATCTCCGGTGCGTTTACCATTAACTTTACCTTATCCTTGATTAATGGTTTGAAGGTCTTTGACCAGATTAGCGTTATGACAGATGGTGGACCGGGATTCACCACAGAGACCTTGGTATACCTGCTTTATAAAGTAGGATTTAATGAAGGCCGTCAGGGATTTGGTACAGCTGTTGGTATTGTCTTATTGTTTATCATTATTATTCTGAATATGATTCAGCAGAAGTTCTTAAAGAGCAGGGAGGTGCAGTTATAATGGAAAAAGCAAAGAAAAGAGTAAAAATCTCGGATTTTATCCTGATTGGTGCAACCGTGATTCTGGCAATTATTTTCCTTTATCCTGTATTATTTGCACTGATGTCAGCATTTAAAAGCAATGGTGATATTTTAAAAAGTCCTGTAGCATTTCCTACATCCCTGTATGTGCAGAACTTTAAGGACTTGTTTGCCCAGTCAGACTTTGGAACAGCGATTCTGAACAGTGTGTTTTTAACAGTGGTATCAGAAATCCTTATTGTCTGCATTGTTCCTATGGCTGCTTACGGTATTGAGCGGAGAAAGAGCAAAGCAACCGGTTTTATCTATACGTTTTTCCTGGCAGGTATGATGATTCCATTTCATTTGTATATGTTTCCGCTGTTTAAAGAGATGAAAATTTTTCATATTTTCGGAAATATGGTAGGACCTATCGTATGCTATATTTCAGGATCTATTGCATTTGGAACACTGCTATACTCCAGCTTTTTAAAGGGTGTGCCTCTCGAAATCGAAGAAGCAGCCCAGATTGATGGCTGTACTCCGTTTCAGACGTTCTGGAGAGTTACTTTTCCATTGCTGGGACCATGTACAGGTTCTATGGTAATCTTAAATGGACTTGGAATCTGGAATGACTATTTAATGCCATACCTGGTACTGCCAAGCGGAAAAGCAAAAACCATTACGGTAGAAATTGCTTCCTTTGTAGGTCAATATACAGCACGATGGGATATTGTATTTGCAGGTACGGTAATCTCTATTATTCCTGCGCTGGTTATTTTCTGTGCATTCCAGAAATACTTTGTAAAAGGAATTACAGCAGGTGCAGCAAAAGGATGATGATATTTTAAATAGAGATTAAGGTTGTAGGGGCAGATGGTATAGTATAAAATAAAGGTACTACAACCATCTGCTTTGGAGGAAGAACCATGAGGTTTAGACAACGCATTCAGAACTGGAACCTGTATCAGAAATTTGCCCTTGCGATGATTACGCTGGGGCTTTTTCCAATGTTGATTTTATCTACGGTTATGATTAACCGTATGCTGGATGGACAGAGGGAGGCACTGCAGGCCAACTATAAACAGGCGGCGTTTCATGCATCCTCCAGTGTGGAAAATATGTTATCCATCTATGATAATGGATCAAAATTATGCTATCAGTATAATTTTGGAAACAGTCCTTTTTATGAAAATTATATAGATTATGACAATCTGCGGAAAGTGCTGTCAGGGGAAATCTATGAGCCGGAGCAGAGAAATGAGAAGCGGGAGAAGGAGATGCAGAACTTTCTCCGCAGTGTGGAAAATACGGATAACTATATTTATGCTACCCATTTTCTGGCAGAAGCCGAAGGAGAGAAGCCTTTAAGCTTTCATTTCAGTTTTAGAAATACGTATTTCCGGGATAGTCAGAAATTTTGCGACATTGTAGGATTCGAAGACTGGGATAAGACGTCGAAAGAATTGCAGCTAATCTCATCTCATGATACCTCATATTACAGTGGACTTTCGAAACCTGTTTTTACAGTAGCACGGAATTATTTTGATTTGCGCAGAGTAGTAGGACAGGAGCAATATGTAGGTACCCTTTTTATGGATATCGATTTGGAGAAAATGCGGCTGATATTCAAAAAACTGCATCTTAAGGGTGGGGAAAAGTTTTATCTTATTAATGAGAAGGGAGAGTGTTTCTTTTCTACAGAGAGTGACTGCATTGGGATAAGCCTGGAGAACGAAGGAAAGATGCCGGAATCATCTAAAAAGCAGATGGTAATTGAGACAGGAGAAAATGAGTATGGGCTGAAAGTAGTGGTTTCCGTAGATACGGAGAATGCTTTTAAAAACCTGTATTCTGTCCGAAATACCATGTATGCGTTTTTGGCAGCAGCGGCATGTTTTCTGGCAGCAGCCTCTCTTTATTTTTCACGGAGACTGACAAGACCAATTCATAATATGATGGATCAAATGAGTAAAGTAGAAAGTGGGGACTTTGATATTTATCTGCCAGTGGAGAGTGGAGATGAAATTGGGATTCTGTCCCAGCGGTTTAATCAGATGAGCCGGCAGTTGAAAAATTATATCAACCAGTCTTATGTAGCCCAGATTCGTCAAAATGAAGCGGAACTGACAGCATTGAAGTCGCAGATTTATCCGCATTTTCTTTATAATACCTTGGAAATTATCCGCATGACAGCATTGGAAAATGACGATAAGACGGTGTCAAAGATGATAGAATCCCTTTCTGAACAGATTCATTATCTAATCGGTCCTATGCAGGATATGGTGCCATTGGAAAAAGAAATTGATATTGTACGCAAATATGTCTATCTTTTGAATTGCAGGATTCAGGGGAAGGTGATTTTATCGGTACAGGCCTTGGGCAGTGCAACCCTGTTTGTGCCCAAATTGATTTTGCAGCCCATTGTAGAAAATGCATATGTACATGGAATCAAACCCAAAAGCGGGCGTGGCAGTATTATGATTGAGGCAGAGGAAAAAGACGGGGTTTTGACCTTATCTGTAATGGACAATGGAGTAGGAATGAACGAAGAGATGTTGAAAAAGCAGAAAGAATTATTAGATGGAAATGAGCCAGGCATTAAAAATGAGTACAACTGGCAGAGCATTGGACTGAAAAATGTGCATGACAGAATCCGGTTTTTATATGGGGAGGACTATGGAATCAGAATTACCAGCAATGAAGGGGTTGGAACGATAGTACAGGCAGTGATGCCAATGAGGAGGGCGGAAGAGAATGCTGAGAATGATTTTGGCAGATGATGAGCCAGTCATCATGCGTGGAATTAAAAAACTGGTGGATTGGGAGAAACTGGGCATTTCAGTGATAGGAGAGTATGAGAATGGCCAATCGGCAATGGAAGCTATTTTAACCTATCAGCCGGAACTGGCCTTGTTAGATATTTCTATGCCTGGAATGGATGGTATTCAGATTCTGAAGAGCATCCATGAAATGGAATTGAAAACAAAGGTTATCTTTATCAGTGGATTCCAGCATTTCGAATATGCGAAAAGCGCTATTACCTACGGGGCGGTTGAATATCTGCTAAAGCCTGTGATTCTGGAACAACTGCTTTCAGCAGTGGAAAAAGCTGTGAGCATGATTTATACGAAACGTCAGGAGCCGCAAAAACCAATTTTGCTCCAGGAGAAAAGAGAGGAGACGATAGTTGAATTAGAAGAAACAACCTACATACCTGTACTTGCAGCCATTTTATTTGATGGAAAGGAAGGGGCACAGGAAAGAAAATTGCTGAATTTTTCACTGATTAGTTTTCTGGAAGAATACCTGGCAGAAGAAAAGAACGGTATTTTGTTTTCAAAAAATGAAAATATTGTCATGGTATTAAAGGGAATTTCCGTGGATGAGGCTAAAAGTGTTTTGATGCAGCTATGGAAACAATCACAGGAGGCTACAGGGAAAAGAACGGGATTTGTGATAGGAAACATGGTGAAAAGCATGGGAGAGATTCCTCGGCAATATCAGAAATGTGCAGAACTTTCCAGATATTTTTTCTTTGTTGATCAGATACAAGTGCCGGTGCTGATAGTGGGAAAAGATGTGTTTTTTAGAAAATCCGGAACAAAGGAATTGTCAGAAATAAGAGAGAAGATGCTGGAGAGTATACTTTTCATGGACGATACTGCATTGGAAGAACAGTATCAGTTATTTTGTAAAAGTTTGTGTCTTGCAGCGGAGGGGCGCAAAGAAGATGCTTGCTATTACTTTTGTTCCACTGTGCGCCGGGTAGAAGAGAGGATGAAAGAACTTGGAGTGATAACAGAAGAAGTGGGAACAGGAGAATTGCTGGAACAAGGGAGACAGTGTAATTCCTTTGTTGAAATGCAAGAATTTTTTGGACAGATAATACGGAAAGCAGCCGTTATGGTAAAAGGGGTAATGGAAAGCAGCGAGAAAAAAGATATCCTGCAGGCGAAAAAGTATATAGACTGTCTCTTATACACATCTCCGAGCCCACGAGACAAGAGGCAATCTC
>ENA-OZKB01000728-OZKB01000728.1-human-gut-metagenome-genome-assembly--contig:-NODE-728-length-16913-cov-8.607189_pt1 | contig 16913 bp, 13 predicted proteins | sample MGYA00244821_ERZ653753 | MGnify/ENA primary metagenome ERZ653753 (study PRJEB26926, sample SAMN06165256) | human gut metagenome | biome: ENVO:00009003; feature: ENVO:2100002; material: ENVO:00002003...
GGCAGCGTCAGATGTGTATAAGAGACAGCCCACGAACATGAGCACCGCGCCGATGCCCAAAATGAGCACGGTGCCGGAAAGGTGCGGTTCCAGCAGCATGAGCACCGCCACCGCTCCCAGCACCAGTGCAAAGGGCAGCACCCCCACCGCAAAGCTGCCCATGCGGTCGTGGTTGAGCGCAATGATATGCGCAAACACCAGCACCACCGCAAATTTGGCGATCTCGCTGGGCTGCAGTGTGCCCAGGCCCGGCAGCACCAGCCAGCGCTTGCAGCCGTTGTACTCCGGCATGAACAGCACCGCCGTCAGCAACACCATTGAAAGCGCCAGCAGCGGCCATGCCAGCTTGTGGTAAACATGGTAGTCCACCCGGCTTGCCACCCACATGGCCCCGATGCCCAGCGCAGCATACAGAAGCTGCGGCCGCAGGTAGGCAAAAGCATCGCCCCGCCGGTACAGCGCCACTGCACTGCTGGCACTGCCCAGCATTACAAGGCCAAAGCCCACCAGCGTGAGCACCAGCATCAGAAACGGCAGGTCCATGGCCGGCAGATGCCGCAGCGGCAGGCCGCGCTTTGCATGGGCAGCAGCTTTGTGCATCCGTATCACCTCCGTTCCTTTATTGTACGCGGCGGCGGTGTCGGTTAGTCATATCCCCGGCGCACCGGCGCATACACTTGCCCAGAGAAGGAGGTGCCTGCCATGCCAAAACCGGAGCCGCGTCCCTTGCGCACCCTGCCGGAACGGGCATTCCATGCCCGGGCACGGCTGGTGGCCGCGTTGATGTGCTGCGTCTGCTTTGCGGGGCTTGCCGCGCGGCTGGCGTATCTGCAGCTGTTTGCGGGCGGCTGGTATACGAACCGCGCCCTCGGCCAGCAATTGCGCGATACTGTGGTGCCTGCCGACCGGGGCCGTATCTACAGCGCCGACGGTGTACTGCTTGCCGCCAACAGCAGCTGCTGGACATTGCGGGCCTCCCCGCGCGAGATGCCGGAGGAAAAGCTCAGCCTTGCCGCGCAGGGCCTTGCGGAAATATTGGAGCTGGACGAAGCGAAGCTGCTGGAAAAATTCAGTGACCGCACCTCCAACGACTGCCTTTTGCGCTACCGCGTGGAGCGCGGCAGCGCCGACCGCGTACGGGATTTTTGTGAAGAGAACGGCATCACCGGCATCCGCATCAATCAGGACTCCAAGCGCTGGTACCCGGAGGGGGAATTTCTGGCCAGCGTGCTGGGCTTTACCAATGTAGACAACGCCGGTGTGAGCGGGCTGGAGCTGAAATATAACGATGTGCTCACCGGGCAGAATGGTGTGGTGCTCACCGCCGTCAACGCTTGGGGCTACACACTGGAGCAAAGCTACGAGACCGAAAAAGTGCCCTTGGAAGGCAGCGGCCTGCGGCTGACTGTCGATGCCAACATCCAGCATTACCTTGAAAACGCGCTGGATTATGCGGTCAAGGAGCATCATGTGGCGGCGCGCGCCGTGGGCATCGTGATGGACGTGAACACCGGGGCCGTGCTGGCCATGTCCACCACGCCCGCCTACGACCCGAACCAGCCGCGCGTGATCTACGATGCAGCCGCCCGCAAGGCCGTGGATGCCCTTACCGGCAGCGAGCGCGCTGCTGCCCTGCAGCTGGCCCAGCAGACCCAGTGGCGCAACAAGGCCGTCAGCGACCTGTACGAGCCGGGCAGCGTGTTCAAGCTCATCACCTGCGCCGCCGCGCTGGATGCCGGGGCTGTGAGCAAAAACTCCACCTTTTACTGCGGCGAGTCCATCTCGGTGGCGGGCACACGGTTCCACTGCGCCAACCACAAGCGCCACGGCAGCCAGACCGTGACCCAGGCGCTGGAAAATTCCTGCAACCAGAGCTTTATCCAGATCGGCGCGCGGCTGGGCAAGGAAGCCTTCTGCGATTACTTTGCCGCTTTCGGCCTGCGGGAGCCAACCGGGGTCGATCTGCCCGCCGAACCCAAAAAGAGTCTGTACTACACCGCCGACCGCATGGGGCCGGTGGAGCTGGCGTCCTGCGCCTTTGGCCAGAGCAGCAAGATCTCCTACATGGAAATGGCCGCAGCCGTGTGCGCCGTGGTGAACGGCGGAAAACTCATGCAGCCCTATCTCGTCAGCGACATCCTGAACCCGGACGGCAGCGTATTGCAGCACATCGACCCGGTGTGCAGGCGGCAGGTCATCCGGCCGGAGACCTCCCAAATCATGCGCGGCATGATGGAGGCCGTGGTGCTGAACGGCGGCGGGCGCTATGCCCAGATCCAGGGCTATCGGGTGGGCGGCAAGAGCGGCACCAGCCAGAAGCTGGACAGCGCCGATGAAAAAGCCCGCATTGCCAGCTTTGTGGCTGTGGCCCCCATCGATGACCCGCAGTTTCTGTGTCTGGTCTGTCTGGATGAGCCCCACAGCTGGACCACTGCCGGCGGCAGTCTTTCGGCCCCCGTGTGCGCCGAGGTGCTGGAACAGACGCTGGTGTACAAAGGTATCCCCCGCGCCGCCGAGCCGGAAGCGGATGCCGGTCCCGCCCAGACCGCCGCAGACCTGCCCGCAGACGGTGACAGCTTTGACGGGGCGTGACGATTTGGAATGCGCGCCGCGTGCGCTTTGCGCATATTCAGCGGAAAATTTATTTATAATTTCGCGTTTGTCGCGCTCTGCGGAGCGCTCCAAACGCATTTTCACAGGAGGGGTCGTGACCGGGAGCGGCTGCTGCCGCGCTGGTTTCCTGCGGAAACATCCGCGGAGCACGGCAAATACTCCTGTTCAGCTGCAAAAAATAACGGAACGTCCGCAGACGTTCCGTTACGCTGAAATGCAAAATGGTTTTTAGTTCTGGTGCGGCTGGTCGCGGAAGACGATCTCGCCGGTCTCGCTGTTCATGGAGTCCACGATGGCAAGGCTTTCCAGCTGGATGCCCTTGCTGCGGATCAGCTCGCCGCCCTGCTGGAAGCCCTTTTCCACGGCGATGCCGATGCCTTCCACGGTGGCGCCGGCTTCCTTGGCCAGATCCAGCAGGCCCATCAGAGCGCAGCCGTTGGCAAGGAAGTCGTCAATGATCAGCACATGATCCTCTGCCGTGAGGAACTTTTTGGAGACGATGACGTTGTAGATCTTTTTGTGGGTGAAGGACTGGATCTTGGTCTCGTAGTTATCGTAGTCCAGATTGATGCTCATAGACTTTTTGGCGAACACCACCGGCACATTGAACTCGCTTGCCACCACGGCTGCAATGCCGATGCCGCTGGCCTCGATGGTGAGCACCTTGTTGATGGTCTTGCCGGCAAACAGGCGCTTCCACTCCTTTGCCATTTCACGGAACAGCGGAATATCCATCTGGTGGTTGATAAAGCTGTCTACCTTGAGCACGTTGCCCTCGCGTACAATACCATCCTTGCGGATACGTTCTTCCAGCATCTTCATAGCGAACCAGTTCCTCCAAGTCTATTTTCCATCTCCGTGCACTCTCCGGCACACATGTTTTTTATTTCATATAGTATACCGGATGCATCCTGCTTTGGCAAGAGCTTTTCTTGCCAAAGTTCAGCCCTTTCGGCCCTTGTACTTTTTGCAGAATTGAGTATACTAGAATTAGTATAAAGGGTTGTCCGGCAGCTGTGTGCCGGTACTGCGGAGAGGGAGAGCTGTATGAAAACTGGACTTGTGCTGGAAGGCGGCGCCATGCGCGGAATGTTCACCGCCGGCGTTCTGGATGTGTTGATGGAGCACGGCATCGTGCTGGACGGTGCCATCGGCGTTTCTGCCGGTGCAGTGTTCGGCTGCAACTATAAGTCGCACCAGATCGGGCGCACCATCCGCTACAACACGGAATACTGCACCGATAAGCGCTATGCCAGCTTTGGCAACCTGCTGCGCACCGGCAATCTGTACAGCGAGCAGTTCTGCTACCACACCGTACCGGAAAAGCTGGACATCTTTGACTCCAAGGCTTTCCGGGAGAACCCCATGGACTTTTTTGTGGTGTGCACCGATGTTCGCACCGGCGATCCCATCTATCACAAGTGCCGCACCGGCGACGCCGAGGACATCCAGTGGATGCAGGCATCGGCCTCCATGCCGCTGGCCTCAAAGATCGTGAAGATCGGCCACTACCAGCTGCTGGACGGCGGCATTGCAGATTCCATCCCGGTGCGGTTCTTTGAGTCCATCGGCTACAAGCGCAACCTGATCGTGCTGACCCAGCCCAAGGGCTTTGTGAAGAAGAAAAACAAGATGCTGCCCGTCATCCGGGCGCGTTACCTGCGCTACCCGGCCTTCGTGGATGCCGTGGCCGACCGCCACGAGCGCTACAACGAGACCCTTGCCCATGTTTCCATGCTGGAACAGACGGGCAAAGCCTTCGTCATCCGCCCGCCCATCCCGCTGGAGATCGGCTCCATGGAGCGCGATGCAGCCCAGCTGCGCCGTGTTTACGACACCGGCCGCGCCGTGGCCGAGATCCAGGTGGACAAGATCGCCGCATTTGTAAATGAATCCAAGGCCGCTGCCGAGGAATAACAGCCGCCTTTTGGGGTGATGTCTCTGCACTTGTGCAGGGCATCACCCTGTTTTTTTGCACGGACAGCTTTTGCCGCATGCTGCATTACTGGGATACCGGCCTGCCGATGGCAGACTTTGTAAGCATCTGCTGGAACTTGCGCGCCGCCGTGTTCAGCGGGCGGTGGCGGTCATACACCAGACAGATGCTGCGCTCCGGGATGATCTCCTGCAGATGGAGCTGCACCAGCTCCCCGCGTTCCAGCAGTTCTTTTGCCATGGGCTCCGGCACAAACGCAATGCCCAGTTCGCTTTTGACCAATGTCAGCATCTGGTCGGTGGTGGCGGCCTCGGTGTCCGGCTTCAGCACCGCGCCATGCTCCAGAAAGAACTGTCTGTAGAAGCTGCGGGTCATACTTGTATCGCTGAGCGAGATCAGCGGATAATTTTTCAGCTCCTTCAAACTCAGGTTCTGGCTGGCAAGGGCCGTAAAAGTCCTGCCGCCCACCAGTACCTCGTAGAATGCTTTCAGTTCCACCATTTTCAAGCTGCCGTCCACCTCTGCCGGGGTGGATACAACGGCAAAATCCACCTCGCCGTTTTTCACAGCCTGCACGGCCTGCGGCGTGGAGTGGTTGGAAATGCGCAGCCGGATGCCGGGGTACTCGGTGTGGAAGGCGCGCAGCTTCTCCGAAAGATAGATGTTCAGGGCCGTCTCGGTGGCACTGATGCTGATGGCTCCGTGTTCCAGCGTAGCGCTGGCGCTCAGTTCTTCCTCCGCATCCTGGATCTGCACCGCCGCCGATGCAATGCGGGAATAGAGCAGCTCTCCTTCCGGCGTCAGGGTAACGCCGCGGTTGGAGCGGATGAACAGCACACAATTCAGCTGGCTTTCCAGCCGGTTCATGGCGTGGGTGATGTTGGGCTGATTGCTGCCCAGCACCCGCGCAGCCTTGGTAAAGTTCTGATACTTTGCCACATAGTAGAAGATCTTATAATATTCCCAGTCCACGTACATGGAGCGCCCTCCTCTTTCATATAAAAAAGATATTGTTGCCATGTGCAGGATTCATTTTACACATCCTGTATCTTCTCGTATCATAACACCAAAATCAAAATTTGCAAGAGGGAAATCCAAAAGCCCCTCAAGTCCGTTTTGAACCGCAGCGTTTCGGGCCGGCAGGATCTGCCGTGACAAAGTTTCCCGCATGGATATTGACAATCTGCACGATTTCTGCTATCCTATTTCAGGACGGCGATCTTCTGCCGTCCTGAATAAGCTGGTGTGGCGCAATGGCAGCGCAACTGATTTGTAATCAGTGGGTTGCAGGTTCAACTCCTGTCACCAGCTCCAAGAAAAATCCTGCGATATACCGTTAAAACGGCGGCATGTATCGTGGGATTTTTGCTTTTCTATGCGTTGTGAAACGCCCGGAAAGTGCGACAGATTGGCAGGTTCGTCTCTGTCGGCACAGCAGCTCCCCATAAAATAATCCCACCAGAAACGGCGAAGATCGTCATCTGGTGGGATTTTTTATGTCATTGTGCCGCTGCGCGGCACGCACTTTCAGCCCTTCGGCAAAGACGGGCATACCCGGCGCTTTCACTTTTGCGGCAATGGGGTCGGTTCAAACCGGCGCAGCTTGCTGCCATCCAGTCTGCACAGCGGCTGACCGGTGGCGTGCGCCAGCGTGCAGGCACTGCCCGCCACATCGCCCATGTCAATGACCGTGGGCAGGATGCGGACACTGGCCTGCATCAGGAAGGTGGTGGAAATGCAGCGGCCCGCCACGATCAGGTTCTCGGCTTCGTCTGTGACCATGCTGCGGTAAGGGATCTCGTAGTAATCCCCGTGCTGGTAGGTGTTCTGGTGGAACAGTCCCTTTTTGTTGGAGTGCACATCAATGTACCAGTCGCCCTTGACCAGACCATCCGGGAAGCGTGCCTGCCGGGTGTAGTCCTCCTCGGTCAGCAGGTAGTTGCCCTTGAGCCGCCAGCTCTCGCGCACGCCCAGCATGTCCGCTGTCTGCAGCAGATAGCTGTGCGCAAAGTCCGGCATCTTTGCCTGCAGAAAACGCACCAGACGGCCGATCTTCTCGTGTCCCTCTGCAATGGCGGCAGAGCGGGCCAGTGCATCGGTGTTCTGCTTCAGGCTGGGGAGATGCGGGCAGTTGAAGGCCATGCAGCCGGGCTTATTGGGCAGGCTGAAGCACTGGTAATAGCGCAGGTCCTCCTCGGTGAGCAGGCCCTCGGCTACACCCTCGCGGAAGATGGGCTCCAGCTTGAAGCTGCGTCCTGCCACCATGGCAGACTCGAAGAAATAGCCGGTCTTGAGGGGAGAGAACTCGTCGTGCAGAGACAGCACATATTCGCGGTATTTTTCCACGTCGATGCCGCCCATGATAAAGCGCAGACTGCTGACCTGATTATCCCCGTTCTCATCGCCGGAGCTGGTGGGCACGCCAGCCATGCGGGTGAGCACAGCATCACCGGTAGCATCCACAAAGTTTCCGGCTGCAATGGCCTGCAGACCGTTCACGGTCATCACCACGATGTACCGGATGTGCTTGTCCTCGCACACAGCATCCACCAGTGTGGCGTCATACAGCAGCCTGCCGCCGTTGCTGACATACAATTCCTCAAAAGCATCGCTGAGCTGATCCGGTGCAAACCAGATCATTGTGGTAATGCCGTCACGGGTGGTGACGCCGTGTCTGTTCAGGGTCTCCTCTACCCTGTGCAGCACATCCAGATGTTCCACATAGGTGGGCATCATGGGGCAAACCAGCGCACGGGAAGCCGTGCCGCCCAGAAACGCCCCCTTTTCCACCAGCAGGACCTTCTGCCCGTCGATGGCGCAGCGGATGCCGGCTGCGGCACCGGCAGCACCGCCGCCCACCACAACAGTATCATAGTGGCCCAGAAGGGGCAGCTGCCTGCCCAGATATTCAATGCTTTCCATGTTGCGCCTCCAACAATTGATGATAGGTATGGGCAAAGCCGTGTGCGCCGATCTCGGAAAGGGCACGGATGCCGGTCTTGCCCAGACGGAGCGGGCCGATGCTGATCATGGGCACCTGATAGTCCCGGCTGGTCAGGCCCAGCTTGTTCCACTCCAGAAAGTGATAATATTCATGGCTGAGGATCAGGTTCTCCGCTTCCATGCGGGTCATTTTGTTCTGCTGCGCCCACAGGTCCACCGATCTGAGATAGAGGGTGACGCAGTTTTTGCCCGCCACATAGTCGCTGAAATAGCGCTGGTTGCCGGAAACAAAGTCGATGTCCCGCTCCACCACCGTCAGCCCGTTTGCCTTGCAGATGGCAAAAAAGTCTGCACTGCCGCCGCTTTGTGCAAAGACATCCCTTGCCGCGGCGCAGCCTTTTTCCCACGCGGCATCCACGATGCGGGCGCGGTCTGCCTCCGGGATGCGGGGGCAGCACGGGTCGTAGGAAAGCTCTTTTTCCGCCAGATCACGGCCGGGAAAAGGCAGTGCATAAGACGACATGGCAGCCTCCTTTGGTCGGTCAGGAATCAATGCGCAGGGTCGCAGCCACAATGACCGGAGTCTTGGCATCGTAGCCGTTCAGCTCCACATTGGCAAGGCTGTAGATCTGCTCCTCGCTGGACATGCCGGACAGGTCGATGATGCGCTTGCCCAGCACGATGTACACATTGGGGTAGTTGGTGCCGCCATCGTTGTAAACGGTCAGCTCTTCCAGCATATAGGCGACCGCATCACGCCAGCTGCTGATATCGGCCTGACGCACCGTGGCGTTGGCCTTCTGCAGGCGGATGACCCCCTCTTCGTCGATCAGGCGCAGCGGATGAGAGGTCTTTTTCATCAGGCCGAACAGCTTTTTCTCCACCTTATCCGCCGTCACTGCGCACATATTCTCGCTTCTGGCTGCGATATGCAGGGCCTTGGGATCCATGCTCAGGTTCTCTGCCGCCAGTTCCAGCAGCTTGTCCTCGGTCAGTTTTTCGGCGCTGCGGTTCTTGCTGCGCAGCTCGGTAGCACCCACGGCGATGGCGCGGATCACGTTGCGCTGGGTATCCACCTCCACGGTCACTTCCACAGAACCGGGCGCGGCTCCGTTCCGGATGGCCTTCTGCTCGGCCTCCCGGCGCACACTGATGATGTCATTGTCGGTGGGGTTGGAAACGCTGCGCTCCACCATATCACGCACCATGGCCAATGCCACGCCGATGGTGGAAATGACCGGGCCGTTCTTTGCCAGACGGCTCTTGTGATGCATGGTCTCGGCCAGATGCGGCACCACACTGGCAGCGCCACCGCCGCCGCCCACGAACACGGTGTGCTGGGGATCCATGTGGTAGTCCTTCATCAGCTGGGCAGCTACCCTGCTGTTTTTGGCGGCGGCAAAGCCCAGCACCTTGCGGGCAGCTTCTTCCACGGTGCAGCCCATGTTGTCTGCCAGCGGCTTCCACGCCTTGCGGGCGGCTTCCACATTGCCATAGGCATAATCGCCGGGCTTGACGTAGCCCGCAATGTTGGCAGCGCCGGACATGGTAAGGCAGACCCTGACGCCGTTGTCGCACTCGATGCTGGCGTACTCCGGGTCGCCGGGCATGGGGCTCACGGGCACCAGACGGGGGTTCTGGATCTTGTCGGCATCGGTGAACACCTCATAGTCCAGACCGGCGATGTGGGCGCTGCGGGGGCCGGTATCGCAGGCCTTGCCGTCCTTCACCTCCACCATGCTGCCGCCGCCGATGCCGACGGTGCGCACGTCCAGACTGTTCAGGTAGGTCTTGTGGCCGCCCACCTCGGCGTACTTGATCATCACCTTGCCGTCCTTGACACAGGAGATGTCGGTAGAGGTACCGCCCACCTCAAAGAACAGGCCATCGGTCAGCTTTTCGTACATCAAAGCACCGGCAACGCCTGCGGCAGGGCCGGAGAGGATAGTCAGGATGGGTCGGCTGCGCACCTCGTCCACGGTCATCACGCCGCCGTCGCAGCGCATGACCATCAGCGGGCTCTTAATGTCCGCATTTTTGATGCTCTGGTCGGTCATGGTGGCGGCATCCAGCATCTTGGGCATGATGCTGGCGTTGATCACGGCGGTGCGGGTGCGGACCTTCAGGCCGTACAGCTTGGAGATCTCGTTGGTCGCTGTGGCAGGCAGGCCCATTTCACCGCAGATCTCGACCACCCGGTTCTCGTTCTTCGGGTCGTCCACGCTGAAGGCCTCGGCGGCAACAAAGGTCTGTGCCCCCTGCTCCTGCAGCTTCTGGATAGCCGCGCGGATGCTGCCGTCCAGATCCGGTGCATTGGTGTCCACATATTCGTTGCAGCTGCGCAGGTACTTGCCCTCAGACAGCTCGATGTCCCCCATGGTGGTATCGCCCTTGCTCTTTGCGCCCTGCAGGCCGCTGCCCAGCGTGATGATGCCGACGGGGGCCACATCGCCCTCCAGCAGGGCGTTGGTGGCCTGCGTGGTACCGTGGGCAATGAAGATAACATCCTCCGGCCGGATCTCGCACTGCTCCATGACCTTGTGCAGCACCTGTACGATGCCGGCAGCAACGCCCTCGGCGGCGGTATGGGTGGTTGGGACCTTTACGCTTCCAACGACCTCAAAGGTCTCGTTATCAATGGCAACGGCATCGGTGAAGGTACCACCGACATCAATTCCGATACGGACTTTCATAAAGCAAAAACCTCCTGTTTTTCCTTTTTCTTTGCTGCTTTTCGAGCCCGGGCAGATCCGGATATAAGAATGGGCGGTCCCAGCATCTCGCGAAGATGGAACGACAAACGCGCGGGATACTCGGACCGCCCATGCAGCGGGCTGCGTACAGCCCGCTGCAGACGGCTTGTGGGGGAGAAAACAACTCAGAAGTAGAGCATCGCGCCCAGAATGACGCCGACGATGGACACTGCCCACAGATACGGCAGCATCTTCCTGGTGCAGGTGTTCACGTCCACCTCGCAGAAGTTTGCGGTCCAGACGTTCTGGGTGTTGGTGGGGTCGCCGCCGCACTGGATGCGCTCAGCCGCCAGGAAGGCAGCCATGACAGCCAGCGGGTTCAGGGTGCCCAGACCAATGATCAGAGCTGCGATGCCGGAGCCGAGGCCGAACATGTTCATGGGGCCGCGGTACAGCGCCAGAGGTGCCAGAATAGCGAAGAAGATGATGTAGGGCACGCGGCTGGTGGGAACGATGGCCAGCAGCAGCGGGTTCAGAACTTCCTTGACGCTTGCGTTGGTGACAGCCAAGAACAGGATACCGATGCCGACCATCAGGATAACGGCGGGGCCTGCATCGGTGATGCCGTCGTAGCAGGTCTTGGTCATCTGGTTCATGGCCTTGCTGAAGCTCTGCGAGGTGAAGAGCAGGCACCAGATGATGCCAACGGTGAATGCAGGCGTGACAGGCACTTTCAGGAAGGCGACCAGCACGATGGGGATCAGCGGGGTGATCATGGCCAGACCGCCGCGCACGCCGGTGAGCTGCTTTGTGGGCTTTGTGTTGTCCACGGGAGCGGAGAATGCGAACTTGATGCCGTTGCGCTTGAACTCCACGATGACCATGATGAGGGTGGCGATGGCAGTCGCTGCCATCAGGTAGATCTCAAAGCCCTGAATGTCGGCGATGTCCAGCGAGAAGATGCTTGCAAAGCTCTTCCAGTTTGCAATGTTGCAGGCAAGGCCGGTGGTGAATGCCATCAGGAAGATACAGGCTGCGCTTGCAGCGGGCACACCGACAGAGATAAGGATGGGCAGCACGATGGAGCCTACCATGATGATGGAGCCCAGACCGCTCAGGGTGGTGAACAGGACGGCGGTGGCCACAACCATGATCAGGGTGACTACCAGCGGACGGTCACCGCCCAGCTCAGCGCTCTTTTTGATGATGTTCTCGGTGACGCCGGTCTTGTTCATCAACTGACCCAGCCATGCACCAAAGATGGTTGCCATGATGGCGCTGCCCATACGGACGGTGCCGGCTTCAAACACGGTGGTCAGCCAGCCGATCTCTGCGCCGTCCGCGTTTTTGCCGAACATCGGCACACCGGCGATGATGCAGATGACGACAGCCATCAAAGGAAGCGCCAGCAGAGTAGGGATCTTCTTGGTCATCATCAATGCCGCGACGACCAGGAATGCCACAACGATCAGAATGCCTTGTAACATAGTTCTGCTCCTTTTTTTGCGGGGGCAAGCCCCCTTTATTCTCACCGTAAACCACGGCAAGTTTCATTTTCAGGCGTCCATGCTGCACAGCAGGCTCTGACGCAGATCCGTTGCCATAAAGGCAGGCGTATGGACAGGATCCGGGTTCAGCACCACCGGACGCATCTCCGGGCTTTTCAGCTTCTGCACCACCTCGCGCATGAACGCCGGGCTTGCAGCCGCCGGGCCGGAGAGATACAGCTTCTCAATCACGAACAGCGAACAGAGCATCCGTGCCACATTGCTCAGCCGCACCGTAAAGCAGCTCACCGGGCTTTGCTCACTTTTCAGCGCTGCCGCCTGCTGAGCGGGCGGTGCAGCTTCAAAGTTCTGCGCCAGCTCCAGCAGAGAGCCGCCTTCGGGCAGCAGCAGACCTGTGATGTCTGCCTGTCCCTCGCTGCGCAGTGCCACTGGCTGTTCCTTCTGCACGATCTGCACCACGGCCCGGTCGCCAAGGTCGATGTGTGCATAGTTGGAACCTACCGACTTGCCGGCCTCTGCCAGTGCACGGCTCACGGTATAGACCCGGCTGTATTCTTCCACGATCGGCACTTTGAACTGGGTAAACAGCGCCTCCCGCAGAGAAATGGTCGCCGCGGTATAACCGGTGGAGTACATCACGCGGAACTCGCTGATCTCGGTGTCGTCCTGAAACAGCAGCCCGATGCTCTTCATCTTGCCTGCGTGGAGCTCCTCCATGGAAAAGCCCTGAAAGATCGCATCAGAGATCGAAGTCAGCAGCTCGTTTCCATCCCCGCCGTGGTCGGGCAGCACCGTGCGGAACACACACTGCAAAGCCATGTCGTAGAGATATAAAACCGCATGGCTGCGGCCGATATCCACCACAACGACCCTGCCGTAGTCCGGACAGATGGTCAGTCCGGCACGGCTGCGTCCTGCCGTTGCGGCACGCAGGCCGCTCTCCTGCACGACGCCCTCTGCCAGCAGCTCTCCCACCAGCGCCGTGATGGTGCTGGGAGAAAGTCCTGTCTGTTTTGCCAGTTCGATCCGGGAGAGCCCGCCCTCGGTGAGCAGTGCCCGCAAAATCAGGCGGCGGTTCTTCTCCTTTACTGTCCGCAGGCTGGATTTTTTCATAGTGGTGATTCCTTTCAGACCCCATTGTCTTCACTTATTTCGGATTATGAAATAAGCACCGTCTACAGAATAACACGCTGTTTGGGATACATCAATACTTTTTTCGGATTCCGAAATAATTTAGCGTCCTGCATATTTTTAAGGCGCGGTTTTTGTGCATTTTTCTTTCCGAAAAGTGTCGGAACGTGTTCAGTTCCTGTCACCAGCTCCAACAAGCTCCGGGACGCCTTGATCCCGGGGCTTTTCACTTACTTCCGTCCCCTGCAAGAAAATTTCCTCAAAAAACATTGACAAACCCTTGCCCCAGTGGTAATATATACAGGCAGTCTGTGAGACTGCGAATTGAATATGGGCGTGTTCCCGAGTGGCCAATGGGGACAGACTGTAAATCTGCTGCTTTTCAGCTTCGGTGGTTCGAATCCACCCGCGCCCACCAAACAAGAAAAATCCGAACCTGTTTCCGATTGGAGAAGGGTTCGGATTTTTCGTTTTCTTCGGGTACAACAATGAAGGCTCCCGTGGACGGCGCAAAACTCTGATGCCTTGTCATAGACCGTAAGCCGATAACGAGAATTGGAGGATGCGATTATGAAGTACGATGAAAGAGCCTGCAAGTTTAACATGGATACCGGGTGTGTGGAGTTGACTCTCCAAGATGGGAGAAAAATCTCCATCGACTGTACCGGGGTTGAGGATGCACTGGACGTGACCATGGCGCAGAGGTCGGAGTTGGATTACCTCATCTATAATGACCCGCTGGGATATGCGGATTTGATTTTGAATGGTGACCCGGAGGAATATTTGAAAAATGCAGCCGGGAGCCATGGGCTAGAAGATTAAGGGCAAAAAAATAAGAGGTGTGCCCAACTGGACACACCTCGGTGAGATACATCTATATAAGGCAGGGCGTTCCCTTTACTGGGAGCGTCCTGCTGTTTTTATGCTGCAACAGGCAAGACCTATCGAATCACCGCTGCACTAACTCCTTCCTACACGAACGTCCAAGAAAGCGATGTGAGTTTGATTTTTTCAGAAAGCTGTTTTATAATAAAAACAAGATAAAGAGTCACACAGAGGATTAAATGAATATTTTAATTGTAGGCAACGGATTTGATTTAGCACATGGATTGCCAACAAGATACTCCGATTACGTTCATCAGATTTCTGAAGAACTCGATTTCAAGCAGTATCTTGGAGAACGATATGAGATAGATGAGGAGTCGTATCAACTTTTCATCAGAGTGAAAAAGTCCACCTTATTCAGGTATATTGAGCATCGCTGCGAAGATGGTTGGGTGGATTTTGAAAACGAACTAAGGCTGATTGTTGATGACACAAGTGATTTCGAGAAACATCTTAGCCGACAGTCTAAAAAAGCCGATGATGGCTTATACAACGAACTTCTTTTTTGGGATAGCCGTGTTGTGAAAGCGAAAAGTTCTTTTTTACAGATGACGCTTGATTCCAATGGAAAGGGTCCTTGGGCTGGAAATGAATTTAACCACGTAGAAGACACAATCATCCAACAAATTTTCGATTTTATCAGCTTGTTCAAAAAATACATAGTGTGGGTGAACACTGTTGAGCTTCCTAAAAAGTCGCCAATATCTTTGATAGATGAAATCAAAATTGATCACTTCTTATCGTTCAACTATACCCCGACTTTTTTGAAATTGTACAGTTCTGCATCTGCCCTTTCTCAAAAAAACATTTGCTATGTTCATGGTAGGCTAGACGAAGATTCAAATGCCCCCATCGTTATGGGGGTTGGAAGTGATTTTTACAATGCAGATTTGAATGAGTATTTTTTGAAAACATTCAAATTTTATCAGCGTTATAAGTATTGTACTGATTTGAACTTTTTGAATTGGTTCAAAGAAATTCGAGTTGAGTACAGTTGGGCTCCTTCAAGCCAGGCTGATGAGGAATTCAACGTATATATTTATGGGCATTCGTTAGATCCAACGGATAAAGACATTTTGCTGCCATTTTTTGAAACTGAAAATGCCAACATAGTGGTTTACTATTTTGACGAAAATAGCCGCTTTTCTTTGGAGAAAAACCTTTTAAAAATTTTAGGACAGGATACATTTTGTAAATATTTGATAGCACAAAATCCCAAAATTCGTTTTGAGAAGATGTAATATTATGTAATGCAGGACGTTCCCTTTACCGGGAGCGTCCTGCTGTTTTTATGCTGCAACAGGCAAGGCTTGTAGAGCTTCCTGCTCTTTCAGCCATTCCTCATATTCACGCTGGCCTTCCTCGCTGTTGAAAAACTCAACCATGGAGGGATAAAAGCAACGCGCAAGGGTCTTGATTGCTTCATCCGGGTAGCCGGATTTGTTCGACTTCTTCTTTTTGTTCAAATGGTATCCTCCGAAAATCAAAGTTCCATATCCTGCCCACGCTTGCGGTTTCGCTGCGGCACATTCATGGTGCGCTCCTGCTTGGGGGCAAGAATCTTTTCCAGAAAGCCACGCACCAGTTCGGGCGCACGGTGGAGAGCATCCAGATAGGGTTTCACGTCGTACCACAGGTCGTGGTACTTGTTGCTCCAACGAACGGCCTCTTTCTTCGCGGTGGAAAGTTCTTCTTTCAAGCGGCGGTTCTCCACGTCCATCATATAGCCGTGGTCGGCTTGCTTTTTCAGCTTGGAAAACTCTTCTTCGGTCAGCGAATAGTTGCCGAGAAAGGTGCGCTTACCAATATAATCCAGATCGCGCGCATGAATGAGGGCTTCTTTTGTGAGCGTGACCTTTTTCTGCACAGCGGCAAGTTCCTTTTCGGTCTTGGAGAGGGTTTTGTTGGTTTGGATGAGGTGCTGCTCTTTCTGGTCAATCTGGGCGGTCAGGCTGTCCAGCCGTTCCTGCTCCCGTTGAACTTTGAACTGGGTGACGGTCAGGTGTTCTTCGGTGCTGCCGCGCTCGCCGCGCTCTACATCGGTGTACCCGGCATTGTGCATATAGGTGAAGAAATCGTCTTGCAGGATGCTGTACGACTTCTTCAGGACTGGTTTGCCGTTCTTTTGCAGGACGGGCTCTCCAGCATCGTCCAGCAGGGGCTTGGATGCCCACTTCTTGCTCCGGCTGACCTGCATGACAGTCTCCTTGACGGTGCCGACCAGTGCCTTGTCCTTGCAGCGTTTCGACCAGAGGATCTGCTTTTCCACCACAGGCACATAGACCACATGGAGGTGGTAGTGGTAGACCTCCCGGCCCAGTGCTTCGGTCATGGCGTGGTTGATCTCATCAGCGTGCATGACTGCCGAGAGGATATACTGCTCACCACCCACGATCTGAACGGCTGCTTTGTAGGCATCCTCATAGAACTGCTTGGCAAACTCATAGCCGCCGTGATTGTCAAAGTAGGCCGAGTTGACATCAAAGACAAGTTCACAGTAGTGGGTAGCATCCGGCTTCAAGCCGCGCGTGGAGATGGTTCCGGCGGCTTCCAGTTGGGCGAATAGGTCGGTGTAGCTGGCGGTTGGCTTTTTGAAGTGGACGTTCCATGCAGCGCGCTGGGGGATAATATCGGGGTTCCGATAGCTGTCCTTTTCGCGCTCGTTGTGCTGCTGGGTGTTGCCAACGGCCTTGTCTGAAACGGCGAGATTTCGGACACTGGTGCGGTCAATACCATCATTTCTTGCCAAAGGGCATCCCTCCTTTCGGGGTTCAGAGGAAGGTGACGGGAACGAAGATGCACTTCTTCGGAAGTGTAATAACCCACTATAACACTTTCATCCCTATGGGCTGCAAAGTGTAGTGGGCTCTTCGAGGACTCTCCGAGGGGGAACGTCTCCTGCGGGAGAGTTACAATCAAGTTCGCACAATGCGAACTTGATTGCTCCGTACGCATCTGAAAAAATTGCGTACGGACTTCAAATAACCCGTACGGTTTGTACGGTGTACGGAAATCCGAAATATAAACGATAACGCGTTTTAATTTGCTCTTATTTTCCGTACGGGTGCGTACAAGTACAGACCGTACAGGTTGTACGAACTTCTTCCGTGAAAAAATGCACTTTTTACGGGCAGGGGTGGACAAGCGGCTCGATGCCTACAAAGCCCCGCACCCTGCGGCCACCGGGCAGGTAGATGTTGTTGG
>ENA-OZKB01000768-OZKB01000768.1-human-gut-metagenome-genome-assembly--contig:-NODE-768-length-16290-cov-13.616754_pt1 | contig 16290 bp, 26 predicted proteins | sample MGYA00244821_ERZ653753 | MGnify/ENA primary metagenome ERZ653753 (study PRJEB26926, sample SAMN06165256) | human gut metagenome | biome: ENVO:00009003; feature: ENVO:2100002; material: ENVO:00002003...
TTTGAATGGTAGACAGCAACATTTGTGAGGAATGGCTGTCTAATGCCCCTGTCGGAGGGGTGCAGTTAGTAGTATAACAATCATAAAAAAATAATCTGAATATTTTTCTCATGGTCAACACGGATTTCACGAATGATTGACCGCCACAATTCACGTTTTTCCGGAATCGAAAAGGAATCATATACACTTTCAAAATCCATTTTCAAAAAGTTTCTCAAATACGATAAATCCTTGACAGGGCGTGTCTCCTCTGCGCTTATTTTCTCAAGCTGAATCAATAGTTTTTCCCTATCAACCTTGAACTCGTCCATTGTTATGAGGTCATTCAAATATAAATCTTTTAGTTTTTGCATTTTTGATTCAATGCTCCGACGTTTTGCATCAGTGCGGAGGGCGGGCAGGTTGGCGACCTCATAATCTGCGATATATTTCTCCAGTTCCGGACGGATGCGGTCAAGCAGCATCGCCTCAAGAGTGGATTCCATGACAATTTTGCAGTTCGGGCATCGGTGCAGGTTCACTCCCTGTCTACATCGGTAGCAGCTATATTTGTATATTGTTCGTGTTCCGTCCGCACGGACACGACCTCCGGAGCGTTGCTGACATCCGCTCATGACATGGTCACAGTCGGAACACACGACGAGACCGCCGAAAATATAATCATGCTTTTTTCCGTCTTTGATATTGATTTTGAGAAGTCGCTGAACATCCTCAAAGAGTTCACGGTCAATAATTGCCGGACAGTAATTGTTATTATCCCGAAACACGCCGATGTATTTTGTGTTTGTGAGCATATTTTTGAGACTGGCAGCAGACCGGACGAGACCGAACTCACTCTCCATATAACGGAGTGTATCGCTCAAGTTTCCGGTTTTCCGGTAGTGGGAGAAGATTGACACAGCAGTCGGAGCATCATCATCCGGAGAGAGGTGCTTGTCAACGATGCTATATCCGAGAGGCGTTGAACCGGACAAGACCTCTCCGTTGTCAACCTTGTCATCGAACACGCCGAGGATGCGGTCGGAATCGTTTTGAGCCTCCAGTTCTGCCCATATCATAGAGTTATTCACGAAAGCACGTCCGTGAGGCGTTGAGGTGTCAAAATAGGGTTGTTCAATCGCAGTCCATGACACATTGTTTCGGTCAAGAATGTCCTGCGTGTTTAGGTAGTGTCGGAGATTTCTGAACCAACGGTCAAGGCGTGTGAAAATAATGAGGTCGATGCGACCCGCCCGAACATCATCAATGAGGCGTTGAAAATCGTCTCTCTTGAGTTTTTGTCCGGAGATACCGTCATCAATGTATGTGTCAACGAGAATCATATTCTCGTGGTTTTCGATGTACCTCTGTCCGGTCGCAAGCTGGTCACGCATTGAATCGCCCTCTTTTGCCTGTCTGTCAGTAGAAACACGGATATAAATTGCGACACGGAGGAGGATTTTTTCAAGACGAGGAGCGTTTTTTCGTCTCATTTCATCAACTCCAATCATAAAAAGGTAAAAAAATAAAACCTATGCAAAAGCACGGTTTCGTGATAAAATGAGACTTGTCGAGGGTTTCATTTTATCACCGTGCTTTTACGGAGGTGAGTGAATCTCACAGGGCGGTCACTGTTGGCGCAGTGGTCGCCTTTTTATATGCAAAATAAAAAGCGGACAACCGAAGTCGTCCGCTCAACTTTTGTATGATTTAGGTGGGGTGACATTTCCCACATCTCCAACAAGGGCGATGGCTGCCCGTTCCATCCTCTAAGTCATACAATATAGTTTATGTCTTTACGACTTCATTATACTTGATTTTCATGTTTTGTCAAGTTTCTTGAGAGTTCCTTTTTTGATAAAGTTTCTCACTCTGTTGGGGTTCAGCACATACATGGAACGTGCATAATAGACATTGTGTGTTGTAACTCTGACAGCGACCTTGACAAAATCACCGTCAATACAATATTCTTTCGTGAACTCTATCGAATCATCTTTTGCGTTCTGCCCCACATAGTCGGGGTGTGCGATGATTTCCGCAATGTCATTCCCGTATTTCTCAAAATCTTCCGGATGCGACGTTTTCATGTGTTCGATGTTCGTGTCGGCAATATATATCGGTGTTCCGGAGGGAATATCAAGACCGAGCGTTTCAATCACAGCAGATGAAAAACATCCTATCCGTTTTCTGTTCATCATAAGCGCAACCTTTCGTTTATTTTTCTTTTACCTCATAGGCTGCGGATTTGTAAACGGTCACAGGTTCGTCAACGGAATCATTCTCGTATTGAACAACCTCGACCTTATGCGTTCCGATAGCAAGTGCATCATCGGAAAGGTCAAGAGAGCCTTGAGAATCTCCGAGCTGTTCTTTCGTGGAGAGCATACCGTCAATATAGATGTAGGACAGTGAGCCTCCGTTCATTTCAGATGTTTCATATCCTATTTGTGTAAGAGTGGTATCAGCGTCAGCATATACGACAATCACATTTCCGTTTTCAGTATTTCCGCTTGCATTGACAAGCAGGAAAGTTCCGTCTCCAGTATCAGAGTAAGAATCACCGACAAAGTCTTTTTCGGTTTGAGCAGAATCATCCGGAGCGTCAGTTTGCGTCTCTGTCTGAACAGCGGACGAATCCGGTTTTGTTTCATCAGCGGAATTATTACCTCCGCAAGCGGTAAGCAAAGAGCATCCGAGGACGCACATTGCAATCAATATTTTCTTTTTCATGAATACACCTCCATAGTCTGAAATTTGCACACTGTACACTTTCCTTGAGAGGAGGTGAACAGGATGCAGATTCGTTTGTGGGAAATGAGAACCGCAAAAGGTCTCACATTGATGCAGTTGGCGAAAAAATCCGGAATCGGAAAAAGTACGCTCAACAACATCGAAAACGGAAAGGTGTCACCGACATTGTTTCAGCTTGAAATGATAGCGATAGCAATGAACGTGAAAATCACCGACCTGTTTGAATCCGAGTACAAATAAAAATAGTATAGCACGGTGCGACGGGTTGTCGTGCGTCCGGCTGAATATTTCCATGATTATGGAAATGAGAGCCGATTTTTCCACAATCATGGAAAAATGTGCTATGATGTACATCGGAAAGGGGTGGTGTTCCCTTGAATTACAAAGAGACTATCATTGAGTTAGTCGGAAAGATACAAAGCGAAAGAATCCTCAAGAGGATATATAAAATCGTTCTGTATCTGTACACCCACGAGACTGGCAGTTGAAAAAGACTGTCAGTCTTTTTTTGCACTAGAAAACAGTTCAATAATTCGGGCGAGTGCCTCGATGTCCTCGTCAGAGGCATAAAGCAAAGCCTTGAACATATTTTTGCGTGTCTCATTTTCTCCCGCCATGATGCGGTCGATTCTTTCAAAAAAGTCATCGTCACTCTCGACGAACATTTCTCCCTCTCCGGATGTCAACCATATATAATCAACGCCATATTCACGACAGATAGCTTTTTGCATTTGGTCAGTGAGAGAGTTTCGACCGTTCTCAATTTGACTAATAGCATTTTTTTTGACACCGAGTTTTTCGCCGAACTTTTCTAATGTAAGACCTAGAGCCTTACGAACTTCTTTCACACGTTCACCTTGCGTCATAGAATTTCACCTCCGTTCTTGAAAATAGCATAACACCGCAAAGATTAAAAATCAATAGAAAAAGTTCATTAAAGATACAAAAAAGTATTGACAAAGTATTTTCAAAAGACTATCATGTATTTAGAAGATACAAACAGGAGGACACAGGAAATGAAAGAATACACATTTGAAGAATTAGGTTATTTCGATGAAAGAGAATGTAAGGCAATCAAAGAACAGTTGCAAGGTTATAGTTACATGAATTTTGATATTGCATGGAGTAATTGTGCCGGAAACTGCACTCTGATTGTAAGAACGGACTATGAAGATACTGAAAAAGAAATCAAAAACTTTTTTCTGCATTGTGCTCTTGGAATGATTTTTCAGATAAAGAGGCAATGACAACACAGCAGGGAGGCGAGAGCCTCCCACAGAACAGGAGGCAAAGATGAAAGAAAAAATAATGAAGTATGCAGAAATCTGCGAAAGAGCGGAAAAAATGGGAATCCGGCAGGGAGACAGGATGGGAGCAATGATGGACGTTGAGAGTGCAGATAAAAAATTCAATTTAAGGTTAGACGAATGGCTCAAAGCCGATGATTTTAATTTTGCACATGATTTTTGCGGGATTCAAAACAACATACAGAGAGAAAATTTTCCGGCAACGGATTTCGGTCTTTTCATTCCGAGATTTGCAGGAAAATATTAAAGCCGAAACGGGGCAGCAGTCGCCCCGTCAGCGTCCGGATGGCGACCGACGCTCTGACGATGGCAAGCCGAAAGACAAAGTCAGCGATACCGTGAGAAACATGGCAGCGGGCGAACCTGCTAAAAAGTTCACAGTCGGACAACAGGTTTTTCTTGATTTTTTAAGGTGAAAAATCAAAACACGGTAGACATCGCCGGAAAGCAGGTGGGCGGGATGAAAAGACCGAGAGAGCCACCAACAGGAGGGGAAATGCTGAAAAACAATCCGAACAATAAAAATGCGATAAGGGTCAAGAGAATCCTTGATGGTGAAATAGGGTGTAGCACTTATAATTTGCGGATGTGTTATTTTAACGAATCCAAACAGGAACATGACAAAATCGAGGCTTGTCTGCGAGAAGTGCGGGAGAAAATGTCGCCGGAGCAGATTGAGGAATTTTCGGAGTGTATAGCAGAGTTCGAGGAGAAATTGCAAATATATGACCGATTTTTTCGGGAACTCTCAAGGCGGGAAAAAGAGGGAATTAAATAAAAGCCGAAACGGGCAGCAGTCGCCCGTCTGCGTGGGATGACCGCTCACGCACTGACGAGGCAGGTCAAAGGCAAAGAGAAAGGAGCGACGCACATGGAAATGAACGAGAGAAAAGAGTTCATTGTCAAGAACATTGCAGAGAAGTTTGTCGAGATGGACGACGCAGACAAGTCCTATATTGCCGGATATATGGCAGGAAAGCAGGAGGAGCGTCAGAAATGGGAGCAGAGAAAAGAGCAGATTGCGACAGCATGACCGGAAAAAGACCGGAGGAGGAATCACAATGAGCGAGCAAAACATCAAGAAATTTTATGAGACAATCGCCCGCATTATTTCAGAGCGGGAGCAGGTAAAGGTGACGGTGACGGTCTCAAGGAGACGGGAGGCAGCGTGACCATGTTTGAATTAAACAGGCTTTACAACATGGATTGCATGACTGCGATGCGTGAGATTCCGGACAAGTTTTTTGAACTGGCAATCTGTGACCCGCCCTATGGGATAGGGATTGACGGTCAAAAGCTGAATATCAACAAGAGGAATCCGAAACATACCCGAAAAGAACACATCCGAAAGGACTGGGATGCTGCAATTCCTCCGGAGGAATATTTCAGAGAGTTGGAGAGGATTTCGGTCAATCAGATTCTATGGGGCGGGAATTATTTTGTGAAACACCTTACACGAGGCACGAAAGGGTGGATTGTATGGGATAAAGGTCAGCATGGCTTGACGATGTCGGATTGTGAACTTGCATACACATCTTTCAATGTGCCGACACGCATCGTCGTCATGAACAGGGTGGAACTATTGAAAGACGGAACATTTCACCCGACGCAAAAACCAGTGAAATTATACGAGTGGGTTATTTCAAGATACGCAAAAGCAGGAGACAAGATTCTTGATACTCATGCAGGGAGCGGGGCATGTCTTGTCGCTGCACACCGGACACAACATGAGTTTTTAGGATTTGAGATAGATGCAGATTATTTCAAAAAGGCAGCGGAGCGCATTGAGACAGAACAGGCACAAATGACCATCTTCGACTTTATCGGGGGGGGCAGAACAAGGAGGATAGTCATGAAATTTTATCATGCAGCACCAAGAGAGGCGATGGAGAAAATAGTCGCCGAGGGAAAAATCAGAAAATCATGGGATGGAGAAGTATATCTCTGCAAAAAGCCGGAGGATTCCTGCAAGTTCCTTGCCATACGGGGAATGAGGAAAATGAGCGTGATTGAGGTTGACATCAGCGAGAGCAACACAAGAGAATCTCACGACCATTCAGAGGCTTTTTTCAGATGTAAGGCATATATGCACGACGGAGACATCACGCTCACCGGAAATGAACGTGTGTGGGATTATGAGTTTGATTTGTAGCAGGAGAGGAGGCGGGAAGATGCGGGTGGTTTATATCTGTTCACCGTATCGGGCAGCGGACGAGGAGACCTTGCAGCGCAACATCGACTATGCGAGAGCGTTGACACGAGGAGTATTGATGCGGGGTGAGAGTCCGGTCGCAGTGCATTTATACATGACAAGGTGCCTTGACGAGGACAACCCGAAAGAGCGGTATGCCGGACTGGTAGCAGGACGGGAAATCATACCACGCTGCGATTCGGTCGTTGTCGGTACAAAGCACGGTATTTACGCAGGAATGAAAGCAGAGATTGAATTTGCGAAAAAGTGCGGGATTCCAGTTGAGTACATAGAGGAATAACGCAGCAGGGCAAAAAGAAAGGAGACCGCTGCAACGGTCTCCAGTCAAGCATTATGTATCAGATGCTTAATCACTAAAAATATTATAGCAGTTCTGACACCGTAATGCAATAAGAAAAAGAGGAGAAATCCCGCAATCTTAAAGGGTTTTAGACCTCATTCCCGACCTTGTAATGGATAGTAACAACTCTACCAAAACGCAAGGCGGGAGGAATAACAGACAGCAGGAGGAACGTGTCAGAATGGCAGGAAAGAGAAAGGGCAGCAGAAGAAAGAGGGGGATGGTATTCATCCCGTATGATTATGAGGCAGCATATAACAAGCAGCTTGAGCAGTTGCATGAATGGTTTATGGAGCAGATGTTCAAGCGGGGGAAAAAGGTTGTGTATGCCCTCAAGGAGATAAAAGCAGGAGACCAGTTTGAGGTTGAAATATACCCGCAGTTCACGAGCATGGATGAAGTACATCCGGAGGGGAGAAACATCAAAAAAGATAATGACAAGGCTCAAAGGAATCTGAACGACAAGAACGCAAGGAAATATGTTGAGCGTCTTATAAACGAGAATTTCACGGACAACGATTTGTGGATAACGCTCACATATGACGAAAAGCACCTCCCGCCGGACGGAGACATCGACGCAGCAATTAAAAATATGCAAAACTTCATTCGTCGGGTCAATTATCAGAGAAAGAAACGAGGTCTCCCGAACGCAAAATATGTCTATGTGACGGAATACAATCCGACAGAGGAAATCCGGTGGCATCATCACATTGTTATGGACGGACAGATGGGCATGGACACGGTCGAGGCATGTTGGAAACAGAGCAGCAGGAACGAGGTCAGGAAACTCCAAAAGGACGAAAACGGTCTATCCGGCATGGCAAACTATATCGTCAAAGAGAAAAAGCGGGTGAAATCAGAGAAACGGTGGAACTCCTCTCAAGGTTTGAAAGACCCGGACATCCGTGTGGTTTATTCAAAACAACCGGAAAAGGCAAAGGGCAGTTATAAGAAAATAGCAACCTATGTCGAGGAGATGCGAAAAGGTCACGAACAGGTCAAAGAGCAGATGAAAAAGTGGTATCCGGATTTTGATTTTGCAGAGGCGGGCATCTATTACAACGATTTTAACAGCATGATTTATATACGGGCAAGATTGAGAAAGAGGAGGAAAAGAGAGAATGACGAGACGGGAATGGAAACGTCAGAAAAGAAAAAGACAGATTCGACATCGGGTGTTTATGGCGGTGATGTCGGTACTGGCGACCATGCTGACGGTATGCGTGATTGACAGCATAAAACTCTTTCGGGAACTGGAGGAGTTCGAAAGACGGTCAGAGCGGTTTGACATACACATGGCAGCAGTCGAACAGCAGAGAGAGGCATCCGGACAAAATGCGATGCTTGAAAAAGCGAGAGCCTACAAAGAGACGCAGGGGCAGCAGGACGCACCGGACAGGTATGCAGTATTTGACACAATGTCTGCTGACTGGGGAGGAGAGGAGGATGGTTTCGTATATCATGCAATACCGCAGGAATGCGAGCGCACAGGAGGTTATTTTCCGGAGAAAATGCAGTGCTACACATACATATTATGCAAGCAGTACGGAGTTGACTATTCCCTTATTGTGGCTCTGATAGAGCGTGAATCCGGATATGTATTCGATAAAATCGGAGACGACGGAAATAGCATCGGTTATATGCAGATTTACGAATCAGCGCACACCGACCGGATGGAAAGGCTAAACTGTACGAATCTTATGAACCCGTATCAGAATGTGAAAGTCGGAATTGATTACCTTGCGGAACTTATTGAGAATTACGGAACAAAGCAGGATGCACTTGCAGCGTACAACTACGGGGAACGGGGCGCAAGAGAACATTTGTGGAGTAACGGAATATATGTTTATTCCTACAACGAGGGCATCATGAACAGAGCAAAGGAACTGGAGGAGGAATGGAGCATTGAAAAGACTGATTGACAGAATCAGACACAAGTTGCGGGTCAAGGATTGCAGACACATTTGTCTGTTCTGCGAGTATTTTGACATCTGCAAAGCAGAAATTGAGGCACAGGCAGCGGGAGGAGGTGAGAACAATGAACATGAGATATGCAATGAGGAGTGAGGACACGGAGCAGATTGCGGTCATCCAGTGGGCGCAGTACAACATGAACCGTTATCCGGAACTCAAGTGGCTGCATCATATTCCAAACGGAGGGAGCAGGAACAGACTTGAGGCAGTGAAACTCAAACAAATGGGTGTCAAGGCGGGGATTGCTGATTTATGCCTCCCGTACCCGAAAGGGATATATTGCGGACTGTACATTGAAATGAAATTCGGGAACAACAGGCAGCAGGACACGCAAAAGGAGTTCCTTGCAGACATGGCAGAAGCAGGACATTTTGTCGCAACCTGTTATTCAGCAGAGGAGGCAATCGAAGTCTTAAAGAAATATTTGTCTCTCAATAGTTGGAGAATGAGCGATGTCATGATTGTGATGGGGCGGGCGAATGGAAAGCAGGAGGCAATCGAAAAGGCGGTCATGGATGTACCAAACAACAGCATACTAAAAGACGGGAAAGTCAAAGGAGGCGCAAAGCGATGACGATCGGAGATTTCTTTGAAACAATCGAAAATCCGGACAGAGTGAAGATTGTGCAGCAGGGCGAGGATGTGTTTGTCGGATTTTTAGGAGTATTGAGGCTAAAGACGGAAGTGTTTGACAGCATCAAAGGAGAGACGGTGAGAAAGTTCCAAATCGTTCCGGAAATCACACACAAGAGATGGAAAGAATTGAATCTCATGTCACCGCTTGAGCCGAATGAGACACCGGACTTTGTTTTCAGTGATTTGCAGATGTCACTCTATTATACATTTTACATATAGCAGGAGGTGAGAGCGTGAAAGAAGTTTTACTGGTAGCAGGTGTCATTATATTCGGAGCGTTTCTTGTGTTTGGATATGTGATTTATAAGGTCGGAGAAGAAATGGCAACCATGAGCAGATGTGGTTGTCGTGACAGAGGATTCTAAAAACAGGAGATAACAGGAGGAAAAATCATGAGAATAATTGCAGTAATGTCACCAAAGGGAGGAATCGGAAAAACAACAACATCCGATTCAATCGCCTATATGTTAGGCGAGGAACAGGGAAAAAGAGTGCTTGTGTTAGATGGAGACCCGCAGGGAGATACATCAAAGACGTTCGGAGTATACGAACCGGACGGAATCGGCATGAGTGAACTGCTTGAGAAACATGAGTGTGTCGGAGGTACATATAAAACAGGCGACTTGATTCGCCCGACAGAGTATTCACACGTTGACATCATTCCGGCGAATGGCTATCTCATGAAAACGGACATGAATTTGCTGCTCAAGTCAGAGGACAATCAAGTTACACGATTGCGTGAGGCGTTGGAGGAGGTAGCGGACGCATACGATTATTGTATTTGTGATTGCGGTCGACTGCTTGACATGGTGGTCATCAATATCCTCATATCGGCAGAGTTAATCATTGCACCCGTAAAAGTTGGAGGATATGAAATCGAGGCATTGCAGAACCTTGAGGAGCAGATTGAGGATTTGAGAGACATCAATCCGGATTTGAGAATCAAGGCACTCATGACAATGCGACAGAAAAACAAGACCTCTCTTGAGGTTGAGGAGTGGTTGAAAGCAGAATCCGGATTTGACATGTTTGTCACACCGATTCGTCGTTCTATCATCGCAGAGAAATCTACAACGGCAATGATACCACTCCCGAAATTTTCAAAGCGTGGGATTGTGTCTCAAGATTACAGATGCGTTGTGCATGAGTTGCTCAAGGAAATGGAGGGATAGGCATGAAAGAACACGATTGGATGAAATTATATGCGGATGCAGAGAAATTCATGAAAAAAGTCGGAGGCACTGATTTCAACATCAAAACAAACATAAAAACCGAAAGATGGGGAGAGGCACTTGTGACGGTAGACATCCCAAAAAGAAACAATCCTATTGCAATAATGAGGATGGATGCGAATGAATATTGCAGCAGGTGCAAAGGGTTCAGACGAGATGGGAAATTATATCTCACATACATGTTGAGGATAGAGAAAATAAATGCGGAGGATTAAGCATATGGGAAATATTGTGAAAACAGCAAAATGCAGATTCTGCGGTCAGATGACGCAGATTGAGGCAGACGAAAAACTGACAGCAGCACAAGCAGAGGAACAGGCAACAATGACATGTAACTGCACCGAGGCGGTCGAGTATCAGAAAGAGAAACAGAGGAAAGAAAAGGCAATGATGAATGTGTATGTCTTGTTTGGAGAGAACGCAGCACCGGACAAGAGATGCGGTGAGGGCATCGTGAACATCTTAAAGGCAGCAGTCGAGGAGATTTACACCGGAGGACTTGCGAAAGTCACATTGAACCTCCGAGGGGGGGGTCAAAGCATCAATTTCACAGAATGCAAAGGGTGAAATCAACGTCGAACGTACAGAGACAAAGAAACAGAAACTCACAGAGTAATAACAGGAGGTTGAACAGATGGCAGCAGGATTCAGCGTGAAAGACGCACTCAACAAGAACAGCAAAGCGGGGATTGATGAATCTCCGAGGGCGAGATTCCGGACAAAGGATATTTCGATTTTCAAAATGTACCGGAATAAACTGAATTTCTATGATTTAGCAGATATTGAGGAATTAGCGGGCGACATCCTCATGTATGGTCTCAAACAAAATCTTGAGGTCGTATATGAACCGGACGAGCAGGGTGAATATAGGATTGTAGCAGGCGAGAGGCGGTGGCTTGCCCTCAAACATCTTGTCGGACAAGGGTACAAAGATTTTGAGGTTGCAACATGCAAACTGACGACACCACAGGACGAGGACGAGGAACAGGTTGAAATCATCATTGCAAACGCATACCGGACAAAGTCGGTGAAAGACATCATCGAGGAGGAACAGCGATTGAAAGGGTGTCTCGAACGCATGAAAGCAGACGGGAAGAAAATCAAGGGATATGACCTCAAGACAGGTCGACTCCGAGATGTGATTTCATCCATGCTCAAGATGTCAAAGACGAAAATCGCACAGGTCGAGAGTATCAACAACAATTTGATTCCGGAGTTTAGAGAAGAACTCAACAAAGAGCGTCTCACATTCTCCGCTGCCTATGAATTGAGTGGGATGTCTGCGGAAAAACAGCAGGAGGCACTTGAAAAGTACAAAGAAACCGGAGAATTATCCTATACGCAGATTAAGGACATGAAGTCAGAGGGGCAGCAGGGGAAATATGTGTCATACGAGGAGGCAGCAGTCAACTATGGCATGAATCCTCCGGAGAGCGGGTTGCAGCAAGAGGGAGAAAACTGGGAACAGACCGCACAAGCGGGATATGAGGAGCATCCGGCAGCAGGAGACGACTATCAGACACCACATCCGGAGGGAATCACATCACTTTGCTATTCTTGCACAGAATACGAGACTTGCAACGTAAAAACCGGAACGTGTACAAAGTGCGACCAGTACCGGAACAGAGCAGAGGCATACAAGACGGACGAGCAGAGATATTCCGAGGAGCAGGACAGAATCGACCGTGAGACGAAAAAGAAACTCCGTGAACAGGCAGACGAGGAGAAGATGAATAGTCTCCCGTCAGACACACAGGAAAACGGTCAGAAAGTACATCACATTAAACTGGGAGCGTCTTTCTTTGCAGAGGTTGAGAGCGGGGAAAAGACGTTTGAACTCCGGAAGAACGACCGTGACTATAAAAAAGGCGACATCCTTGAAATGATGGAGTTTAAGGACGGGAAGAACACAGGACGTATCGTGAGAGTTCTTGTGACCTATATTCTCACAGAGTTCACCGGACTTGAGGATGGATATTGTATCATGGCAACGAGGCTCATGGGGGAGGACAGAAACAATGAAAAGGAAATATAAAATACTAGACCTATTTTGCAAGGCAGGGGGGGGCAGCAGAGGGGTATCATCGAGCCGGATTCGAGGTCGTGGGAGTTGATATTGTACCACAACCGAACTATCCGTTCGAGTTCGTCTGCATGGATGCAATCGAGTATTTGAGGACGCATGACCTTTCGGAGTTTGATGCAATTCACGCATCGCCTCCGTGTCAGGCACATACAAAGGCGCAGGCACTCTCAAAGGGAAGAAATAACGGAAAGTATGGTTTCCATGCGGACTTCATACCACAGACCCGTGAAATACTACTAAAAATCGGAAAGCCATTTATTATTGAGAATGTGGATGGCGCACCTCTTGAAAATCCGATTGCGCTTTACGGTTCGCAGTTTAAGAACCTATATACACAGAGAAAGAGATTATTTGAGAGTAATATTGAGTTAAAGACACCAAGCACTCCGATGGTACAGAAAAAGACACCGACAGCAGGAAACGGATTCGGCGAGGACGGGTTCATTGCAATATGCGGGAGCGGGGGAGTTCGTGGAATGAATAGCAGACAGATTCCTCTATACTGGGGATTTGCACTGGGAGGAATAGACTGGATGACAAGAGCCGAACTTGCAGAGGCTATTCCTCCGGCATATACAGAATTTTTAGGAAAACAGTTAATCGACTACATAAAGGAGCAGAGAAACAATGGATAACATCAAACGTGGAGAAATCTTCTACATCGCACGAGGGGGGGCAACAAACGGGAGTGAACAGTTTGCGGACAGACCTGCGGTTGTTGTCAGCAATGACGAAAACAACATGCACTCCGGTGTGATTGAGGTTGTGTATTTAACGACAGCACCGAAAACAGACCTACCGACACATGTGACAATCCGCAGCACGGGGAGGACATCGACCGTATTGTGTGAACAGGTAACGTCAGTATCGGTTGACCGTGTGAATAATTACATCGGGCAGGTATCGGAACAGGAAATGAAAAACATTGACATTGCCCTCATGATTTCACTGGCGATAGGAGAGGACACGAAGTCGTCAAAAGCATACCGTGAGGAGCGCATGAGGCAGCAGGAGGAGATTGAAAGGCTCAAGGCAGAGAATGAGACGTTGAAAGCGGAAAAGGCTGAATGTGGGGCAAATACAGAGCCACACGAGCAGGTCATGACATCGTCGGACACCATTGTCAAGTTAGAGACGGAACGCGACACATACAAGAAACTATATGAACAGTTATTTGAGAGAGTATTGAACGGAGGTAGCAGGATATGAATAAAAGAAGTTTGAAAGCAGTATTCATCAATGCAAAAGCAGCAGGGGCAAAATATATCGGGGTAAAGATTGAGACCGAGGGCAGCAGTGAGCCGGAGGTCATCATAAACCCGAAAGGAAATTTTGATGCAAAGTTAGCCTATTACATGGACGCATATGATGACGAACTGGCGTTGATTTCCGCAAAAGGAAAGAAAGACATCAGAATCACGGGAGCAGCATCCGGAAAGTCATTTGATGACATTCAGTCACAGCTTGCAGAGGCGACAGCAAAAGGGTGGAAACGTCAGATAGCGGATGCAATAGACAGAGTGGTTGACAAGATGTTGAAAGAGACACCACCGGAAAATGAGGAAGAACGCTTGAACTGCGAGAGTATAAAAGAGGCAATCAAAGGAATGTTCCTCAATGAAAGTCGGACAGCAGCGGAGGCGAGGTTCATTTCAGAGAATATCGGAAAATATGAGGAGATATTTGAAACTTGCATGAGCGGGGATGACCTTGCGTTCAGAAAAGGACTGGTTGAGTTGCAGCGGTTACAGAACGAGGCTGTTTTGCGGGAGGATTGCGATGAATAAGGTTGTTTTGATGGGGCGTTTGACGAGAGACCCCGATATAAGATACACACAGAGAAATAGTTCGCAGGAGCAGACCTGCATTGCACGTTATACACTGGCGGTTGACCGGAGATTCAAAAGAGACGGGGAACAGTCGGCAGATTTCATCGGATGCGTTGCATTTGGACGTGATGCGGAGTTTGCAGAAAAGTATTTCAGACAAGGAACAAAAATCGCTATCGCCGGACGGATTCAAACAGGCTCATACACGAACAGAGACGGTCAAAAGGTCTATACGACCGATGTTGTGATAGAGGAACAGGAATTTGCGGAGAGTAAAAAGGCAGCAGAGCAGCAGGACGCACAAAGCACCGCATATCCGGCAGCAGGAGACGGGTTCATGAATATTCCGGATGGGATAGACGAAGAACTCCCTTTCAGTTAGGAGAGAGGGCGGGGTGTGATATGAAATTTGTTGAAAAAGTGAAAAATATCATTTCAAAGCTGCGGGCAGCAGGAAAGACAGAGAAAGAGGTTTCTGAAATCATAAAACAGGCAGCAGACGCAGCGACAGTCATCAAAAAGACGGAAATCAAGCAGATTCCGGAAATCAAAATCAGAGTAGACACCGAAAACCTGCAAAATGCTCTCAAACGGGTCGGAATATCAGCGAAAGAGGCTTTGTCGGCACTTGAGACACTTTACAAGGTCAGAGAGCCGGAGCGGTCAAATAACTGGAGGAAATATCACGGTTTACCTCTGAAAAGGCGGGGAGGAAAGAGAAGTGGAAGAAAAAAAGGAAATGACCGCACTGCAAAAAACGCAGATGTATCTTGAGAACTATCGGGAGATGGAGCGGTATATCAAGGATGCAATATCAGAGGTGACACAGGTTGCTGATATATCAAAATACAATATTTCAGCAGAGAGAGCGTTCTTGCAGTCTATCAGAGAATGTAGAGCGGAAACGGTGATTTTGTTCGAGCATATGAACAAAGCACTGCAATCTTTGAGAAAGGATGCAGAGGCAGCAGGTGAGGGGTACAAATATGACGTACTTGAGATGGTATATATTAAGGGCATGTCATACGAGGACGTGACACGGGAGACCGGATGCGGAAAGAACTCACCGAAAAAGTGGTGCAAGGCTATGATTCCGAAACTGTCAATCAAATTATTCGGGGCGAAAGCGTTAGATAATACCTTGATTTGTAATGAAAATAAAAACAATTTGAACAAAACAGGGTGAAAAGCGGGTGAAAATAGGGGTTAAAAGTGGGTGAACACAAAGGAAAATGAACGTGCTAATATGATAGAGTGAACAGTTGAGACGAGCGATTGCAGAGATGCAGTCGCTTTTTTCTTGCCTGTTTGCCCTCCTGTTATATGCGGGCAGCAGGACACGGATTCGTGCGATGTCTGCCCGCCTCTTGTAAGAACAATGAGGCAGCAGGAGACAGAGGACAGAGAGGAGTTGAGCAGTGTGTTATTGAAACCATGTAGAGGATGCGGTCGCCTCATACCGCAAGCAATGAGCATGTGTGCAGAGTGCGAGGAAAGGCAGCAGTCAAGGCATGTAGTGTATAACAACACACGCAGAGATGCAAAGGCAGCAGAGTTCTATATATCAAAGGAATGGCGGGAGTTGAGACCTGTCATCATGAGTGTGTTTGAGTATGTGGATATATATGCACTGTATGTCACACATGAGTTGATAACACTGTCGGATTCTGACCCAGTGCATCACATCATAGAACTTGAGGAGGACTGGGAACAGAGATTGAATCCATTGAACTTAATACCTCTAAGCCTCAAGACACATAACACTATCACAGCACTGTACAAGGAAAGCAATGCAAGCATGAAAGCAACACAGACACAGTTGAGGTCATTGATTGAATACCATTTCAGAGAGGCAGGGGGATATGAAAAAGTTTTGTGTGACCGTTTTATAGTCGCACCCCCTCTTTTCTTTGGAGAAAACTCCCCACGAGAAAATCAAGACAC
>ENA-OZKB01000802-OZKB01000802.1-human-gut-metagenome-genome-assembly--contig:-NODE-802-length-15819-cov-7.040028_pt1 | contig 15819 bp, 10 predicted proteins | sample MGYA00244821_ERZ653753 | MGnify/ENA primary metagenome ERZ653753 (study PRJEB26926, sample SAMN06165256) | human gut metagenome | biome: ENVO:00009003; feature: ENVO:2100002; material: ENVO:00002003...
TGCCTCTTGTCTCGTGGGCTCGGAGATGTGTATAAGAGACAGTTTACATGGTGTTCATGCATATAGGAGCCTACGTTGCGGTGATCCCTGTGGCGCAAAACAGGCAGATTATAAAAAAACATATCCGGTCCCTGAAGACCAAGCTGGTAGAGCCAGCGGTATTTTGCAATGATGAATTTTAAGTTGTTCTGAGGCATGTCATTGTATGCCTTCATACCGAGAATGTAGTGGGTGGTGAAGCCGGGCATGGTTGTGGGGCCTCCTTTCGGGTGTTGATGGCGTTGTGGGGCCACGCAGGTTCCTGCGCTCTTTACATTATACCATATTTTTGTGGATAAAGCAGGCATAGAAGGGAAAAACAGTGCATAAAAACCTCATAAGAAGGTTGCAGTGAGGCATAAATAAGGCGCATATGAAAGTTCTGGAAATGGTGCATGGGATCATATGGGGGCCGTGGACGGTGGGGGTGTTTCTGGTTGTGGGACTGGTGTTATCGGTGCGCTGCCGTTTCTTTCAGATCCGGGGATTTCGATATTGGTGGAAGGCAACTGTCGGAAGCTTATGGGGAGAGGAACGTGAGGGCGATGAAAGTACAGGTGCTGCCGGGGCCCACCATGGAATTACACAGTTCCAGTCGGTCTGTACCGCCCTTGCAGCAACGGTGGGGACTGGTAATATTGCAGGTGTGGCAGCCGCTCTTGTATCCGGTGGTCCGGGAGCCGTGTTCTGGATGTGGATCTCTGCACTGATCGGTATGGCCACTGCTTATGGGGAAACCTATCTGGGAGTCCGGTACCGTTTTAAGAACAACAGGGGAAAATGGATCTGCGGCCCCTTTGTCTATATGAAAAAAGGGCTGGGTATCCCTTTTATGGCAGCATGTTACAGCTTTTTCTGCTTTCTGTGTGCTCTTGGAATGGGAAGTATGGTACAGGCAAATTCAGCAGCAGAGACACTGGAATTTACCTGGGGGATCCCGTCGGTGTTAGGAAGCGGTATTCTGGCGCTGCTTACGGGAGCCGTTATCTTAGGTGGGATAAAACGGATCGGCAAAGCAGCAGAATACCTGTTGCCTCTGGCTTCCGGGATCTATATTTTATTTTCCCTGCTGGTACTTTTATTATGCGCAGACCGTATACCAGATGCATTTTTAAGGATCTTTCAGTCTGCTTTTGGGATCCGGCAGGTTTCAGGCGGCATAGCGGGCTTTGGCATCAGTAAAAGTATCCGTTATGGTATATCCAGAGGCGTTTTTTCCAATGAGGCAGGGCTTGGCACTTTGGCAGTCCTTCATGGACCGGCAGAACATACATCCCCGGAAGAACAGGGAATGTGGGCTATGTTTGAGGTGTTTTTTGATACGGTAGTTTTGTGCAGCCTTACAGCACTGGTCATCTTGTGTACCACACAGGGAGATACGGAAACACTTTCTCTTACAGGAGCGGCCCTGGCTGCTGCCTGTTTTTCTGCAAAACTGGGAGTCATAGGAGAATGGTTTATCAGTATTTCCATGGTGGTATTTGCTTTTGCCACTGTGATCGCATGGTATTACCTGGGACAGCAGGCAATAGAAGATCTGTCTCTTTTTTCCAGGATCTATCCGGTCTTATTTTTAGGAGCAGTATTTGCAGGAGGATGTATCAGGCTGGAAGCAGTATGGATGCTGTCGGATCTGTGGAATGGACTGATGGCATTTTTTAATCTGACGGCTCTTTTATTTTTAACAGGGGAAGTTGAATATCCGGATCGGTATATTTAGGAAGAGCAGACTAGAAAAAGCACCTCGTTTTGAGGTGCCTTTTCCGGAAAAAAGTATTATTAAAAGGGAGGAGAGCTGATAAAATCTTACCAGCTCGAGTATTATGAAAAAAATCTTGTAAGCTTAGTTAGGTATTAAAAATTTTCAGGAGATGAGGTTTTTGTTTGTTTTCTCTGTCTCTCATCTATGACTAAAGTATAAAAAGAAAAGATGAAGAAATCGTGTTCATTGTGTAACACTTTTTTGAATGATTTATGAACGAAATGTGAATGATACAAGTGTCAAAAGCACGTAGCAATCCGGTATCATAAATGAGAATTTCAGGAGCGTTGACAACGTTACCTGATTAGCCTATAATTTGTCCAAAAGAAAAACAAGTGGCGCAGTATGAATGTTAAATCCCGAATGATAAAGGAGTTTTTCACAAATGACCTTAATGCAGATGAAATATGCCATTGCAGTGGCAGATACCAAATCCATGAACGAAGCGGCCCGCAGCCTGTTTATCACCCAGCCCAGCCTTTCCGCGTCTGTTAAAGAGCTGGAAAATGAGATAGGCGTGGAGCTTTTTAAGCGTACCAACCGTGGTATTACTGTGACGCCGGAAGGAGAGGAATTTTTAGGCTATGCCAGACAGGTGGTGGAACAGTACCGCCTGATCGAGTCCAAGTACATTGAAAAAGAAAATGTGCGCAAGAAGTTCAGTGTGTCCATGCAGCATTATTCCTTTGCTGTCCAGGCCTTTGTGGAAATGGTGCGCCAGTTTGGAATGGACAAGTATGAATTTGCAGTTCATGAGACCAAGACCTACGAAGTGATCGAAGATGTGAAGAACTTTAAAAGTGAGATCGGCATTTTATATCTTAATGATTTTAACAGCAAGGTGCTGACAAAGCTGTTTACAGAGTTCGGGCTGGAATTTCACAGGCTCTTAGACTGTGGGATCTATGCATATATGTGGAAGGGAAATCCACTGGCATCCAGAGAGTCTGTTACTATGGATGATCTGCAGCCCTATCCATGTCTGGCATTTGAGCAGGGAAACAATAATTCCTTCTATTTTGCAGAAGAAGTCCTTTCTACTTATGAATATAAGCAGCTGATCCGTGCCAATGACCGTGCAACCATGTTAAACCTGATGAAAGGCTTAAATGGCTATACTCTTTGCTCCGGTATTATCTGTGAGGAATTAAATGGCGGTGATTACTGTGCAGTGCCATTGGAGTCTGACGAAGTGATGACTATTGGGTATCTGTGCCGCAAGGGAGTAGCCATCAGTCCTTTAGGCCAGAAATATCTGGATGAGATACGGAAATATAAGAATGAAGATGCCCGCTATAGGTAAAAACTATAACGGATTCTTTTTTTTGTGTATTAGACAGATGGAAAAAGTAGTGTTATTATTTGTCCATAAACAAAAACAAACAAAAACAGTAGGTAAATGACTGATATATTTTTAATCCAGGAGGACAATAACATGGGAAAGAAATCTTACGATGAAAGAAACTTTAAATTTGAGACATTACAGCTTCATGTAGGACAGGAGCAGCCAGACCCGGTAACCGATGCAAGAGCCGTACCGATCTACCAGACCTCTTCCTATGTATTCCGCAACTGCGATCATGCAGCAGCAAGATTTGGACTGAGCGATGCAGGAAATATTTACGGACGTCTGACCAACCCAACAGAAGATGTATTTGAAAAGAGAATTGCAGCCTTAGAGGGTGGCGTTGCAGCTTTAGCAGTAGCTTCCGGTGCAGCAGCTATCGCATATACTTTCCAGAACCTGGCACATGCAGGTGACCACATTGTAGCAGCTGAGAATATTTACGGCGGTACTTACAACCTGTTTGCCCACACTCTTCCAGAGTACGGCATCAAGACCACTTTCGTAGATCCATTTAACTACGAGCAGGTTGAGGCAGCCATCCAGGAAAACACCAAGGCGATCCACGTAGAGACTCTGGGAAATCCTAACTCTGATGTAGTTGATATTGAAAGACTGGCACAGATCGCACATGCACATAAGATCCCGTTAGTAGTTGACAATACATTCGCAACCCCATATCTGGTTCGCCCAATTGAATACGGTGCTGACATCGTTGTACATTCCGCAACTAAGTTCATTGGCGGACATGGAACCACCATCGGCGGTGTGATCGTAGACAGCGGTAAGTTTGACTGGGAAGCAAGCGGTAAGTTCCCGTCCTTAGTTGAGCCAAACCCAAGCTACCATGGAGTAAGCTTTGTAAAGGCAGTAGGACCGGCAGCATTTGTTACTAAGATCCGCGCTATCTTACTTCGTGATACCGGTGCAACTTTATCCCCATTCCATGCATTCTTCTTCCTGCAGGGACTGGAAACACTGTCTCTTCGTGTAGAGCGTCATGTAGAGAATGCACTGAAGGTAGTTCAGTACTTAAACAACCATCCACAGGTAGAAAAGGTTCATCATCCATCTGTATCAACTGATCCAGAGCAGCAGAAACTGTACAAGAAGTACTTCCCAAATGGCGGCGGTTCTATCTTCACCTTTGAGATCAAGGGCGATGCACAGAAGGCAAAGGACTTTATCGACAACCTGGAACTGTTCTCCTTACTTGCAAACGTAGCAGATGTTAAGTCTCTGGTTATCCACCCAGCTTCTACTACTCATGCACAGCTGACAGAAGAAGAGCTGAAAGAGCAGGGCATCTACCCGAACACCATCCGTCTTTCTATCGGTACTGAGAACATTGACGATATCATTGAAGATCTGGATGAGGCATTTAAGGCAGTAGCAGAGTAAAACAGCATACATAAGCATGGCAAGTGAATGAAATCGTATAAAATAGGTAAGTGATATATAAAAACAGGCGTATTCTTCCGTAACAGGAAGATGCGCCTGTTTTGTGTATACTAGGAAATTCCGTTGGAACTCCCTGGTATACACCGAGGCACATTCTTTTACAGGTCTGGGAAGTCAGACGGATATATGGTAAAATGAGGTTTAAGAAAGAGTTTAAGAGCAAATAAACCAGAAGGAGGGCCTTATGAACCAACAGCAGCTTATTTTCATCAGGGAGATCGCACGGACTGGTACGATCCGGGGGGCAGCGGCCTGTGTGGACAGGACGCCTTCTGCCCTTACCAGGGGACTTAAAAGTGTGGAAAATGAACTGGGCTGTCAGCTGTTTCGCAGGATACGGGAAGGAATGGTCCCTACTTCCGAGGGAGAAACCGTGCTTTCTTATGGGGAGAGGATCTTAAAAAGCCTGCAGGAAATAAAGGAAAAACGGATCTGGTCGGAAAATGAGATCCGTTATCTTTTATGTATCCGGGAAAATAAGAGTATTACCGGGGCAGCGGAAACTCTTTTTATTGCCCAGCCTTCCTTAAGCCAGGTCTTAAAAGAAGTGGAAGAGGAAGTGGGATTTAAGATCTTTCAGAGAGACCGGAGGGGGGCAGAGGAGACAAAAGCGGGCGCAGAGCTTTTAGAACAGTTAGAGGAAGTATGGAAACTCTGGAAGGAAATGCGGGAAGAACTGGGAGAATACCGGGAACTGAAAAAAGGAACAGTAACCATCGGCATCCCTATGAACCTGGGGGCCTGTATCCTGCCTGTAGTGGTTCCTGTGTTTCGCAGGCGCTATCCGGGGGTAAAGGTATTTATCCGTGAAAATAATTCCCAGGAACTGGAAAAAATGATGCTGTCTCATAAAGTGGACTTCTGCATTATGCATTTTCAGAAAGCATTGGATGAAGTATGCTATGATGAATTTTCTGAGGATCCTTTTTATCTTGCAGTGCCGGAAATTTTTCAGTCACAGGTATCGCTGTCAGAGGAAAAGTCGTTAAAGGCAGAAGATATAAGGCAACTGAAAAAGATCCCCTTTGTTATGGTGGCAAGCAGACAGAAACTGCGCCAGGTGGCAGATGAGATCTTAAGAAAAGCCGGGATCCGGCCGGATATCTGCTGCACTACAAAGAGCATGGAAACAGCCAAACGTCTGGCGGCAGGGGGAATGGGAGCTACTTTTCTGCCAAAGTCTTATATGACGCTGTATTCGGGGACAGAGGGATTAAGCTGTTATCCGCTGGATAAAGAACTGGGAGCGTCCTGGAAGCTGGTGGCTGCTTATCCTGCTGATGAGAAACTTTCAAGGGCTTCCAGGGAATTTTTGCGTACATTAAAAGAGTGTCTGGAATAAGGAAATATAAAGAAAATTCTGAAAAATAGTGTTGCATTTTACCTATATAAAAACTGGTATGTAATGTATTTTACCTATTACTGTTTTTGTATTAATATAAAAATAAGAAAGTGAAAAAAGTAACATACACATACAACCATTTAAAATCAATTTAAGATCATTTCAAAGAAAGAAAAGGAGAAGGAAAAATGAGCGCTATTTCACAGGCACAGGAAAAATTTGGGGAACTGATCCAGTCTGAGTTTGAACGGATCGAACGTATGAAACAGGATACGGAAGTAAAAGATTTTTCAAAGCTGGATAAGATCGTTGTAGGCATCCTTCCAGGAGACGGTATTGGTCCGATCATTATGGAGCAGGCAGTCCGCGTGATCAAGGCACTGATTCCGGATGAGATCGCGTCCGGCAAAGTAGAACTGCGCCATATTGAAGGCATGACCATTGAGAACAGAGCTGCAAAGCTTCAGAGTCTGCCAGATGATGTATTTGAAGAGATCAAAAAATGTGATGTTATCATCAAAGGACCGATGGTAACTCCAAGAGCCGGTGAGCCATGGCCAAACCTGGTATCTGCTAACAGCTTGCTGCGTCGCGGCCTGGAGCTGTTTGCTGCTGTCCGTCCGATCCGTATCCCGGACAAGGGCATTGACTGGACTTTCTTCAGAGAGAATATTGAAGGTGAATATATCTGGGGAAATAAGGGTATCCAGGTAGATGAAGATCTGGCAGTAGACTTTAAGGTACAGACCAAGCAGGGAAGTGAACGTATTGCAAGAGCTGCTTTTGAGTTTGCAAGAAAAAATGGTAAGAAGAACGTAACCATTGTAACAAAGGCAAATATTGTAAAGCTGGCTGATGGAAACTTTATCAAGGCAGTGCGCAAGGTAGGCGAGGAATATCCGGAGATCGAGATCCAGGAGCGTTTAGTAGATGCTATGTGCGCTAAAATGCTGGATCCTGAGTTTAACAAGGGTATTGAAGTAGTAGTACTTCCAAACCTGTACGGCGATATTGTAACAGATATTGCAGCAGAGCATCAGGGCGGTCTGGGAACTGCTTCTTCTTCCAATATCGGTAATAAATATGCCATGTTCGAGGCGATCCATGGAACTGCTCCATATCTGATGAGCCACGGCAGAGGCGAGTACGCAGATCCAAGCTCCCTGATCCGTGCAGCTGGCATGATGTTAGCTCATATTGGCTATGCAGACAAGAAGGTTCTTCTGGAAAAGGCACTGGATGTATGTACCACAGAGAAGAAAGTGGTACTGACTACTTTTACAGAGGATGCAAGTGCAAAAGAATATACCGATTATATTATTGAGACCATTGAAAAGCTGAAATAGAGGCAGGAAACATGAGAAAATTTAAAACTGTATTTATGCGTGGGGGCACCAGCAAAGGCTGTATGTTCCATAAAGAAGACCTTCCGGAGGACAGAAAAGAATGGGATAACATTTTTTTACAGTGCATGGGCGACCCGGATCCAAAGCAGATCGACGGTCTTGGCGGTACTGTGTCTTCCAACAATAAGATCGTTATTGTATGGAAAAGTGAAGAACCAGGTGTAGATGTAGAATATCTGGTAGGCCAGGTCATTGTAGGTAAGAGTCAGGTGGATTATAAGTCCAACTGTGGAAATATGACAGCAGCAGTAGGACCTTATGCAGTAGAAGAAGGTATGGTAGATATTGTAGAGCCGATCACCACTGTTCGTATGCTAAACCGTAACACAGATAAATATATCAATGTAACCGTTCCGATCGATCCTGAAACCAAGACATTTGCCCAGGAGGGTGACTGTGCTATTGCAGGTGTAGACGGAACAGCAGCTGAATTGAAGGTCAATTTCTTAAATCCGGCCGGTGCAAAGACAGGAAAGCTGCTTCCAACAGGAAATCCAAAGGACGTGCTGGATATTCCGGGATTTGGAACGATCGAGGCGACCATTCTGGATGTGTCTAACCCAATGGTCCTGGTTCGTGCAGAGGATATCGGTCTTACAGGCCGTGAACTGCCGGAAGAGGTAAACAGCAACAAGGCAGCCAGTGAAATATTGGAGAAGATCCGCGGTGCAGCCTGCTGCAAAATGGGCTTTGCAAAGGATTTAGAAGATGCAACTTCTAACAGCCCTGCAGTGCCAAAAGTAGGATTTTTCACAAAGCCACAGAGCTATGTGGATATTGCAGGACAGCAGGTAAATGCAGAGGATATGGACGTTTGCGCCCGTGTGATCTCTGTATTTAAGTGCCACAAGGCATGCCCTCTGACTTCAGCCAGCTCAATTTCCGTAGCAGCTTTCTTAAAAGGAAGTCTGCTGTATGAAGAGCTTGGAAAGCCGGAAGAAGGAAAGACCAATGTGCGCATCGGCCATCCAAGCGGTGTTATGACCATGTACCCGGACCTGAAAGAGGAGAATGGAGAATTAGTTCTTCCTGGTGTTGCAGTACAGAGAACTGCAAGAAGGATCATGGATGGAATGGTCTATGTGAGAAAATAGCAAACAGCCTGCGTCAGCAGGCAATAGAGCGCGACAGCGCGGGTTTGCGAGTCTAAGATCAAAGGATTTTGCAGTCCGGTGGGATGTTTCCCACTGGCGCAGAGTCCTTTTTTTGTAAGCTGCATACCATGGTAATAAGTATGAAATACAGGAGCTTTTATATGCCTGAAGCTTATATTGCATTAACACCGGTCCACTGGTTTTACCTGGTGGGGGTGCTGGTGATCTTATTTACCATGATATTGCGAAAAGATACGCCATTGGTCTGCATTGCCTTTCTTTTTGGAATTGGCGTTGTTGGAAAATGCAGTCTGGCAGGAGGAATACAGACCATTTTCAGTTCTATTATCTATGCTATCAGTGAATTTCGCGAGGTGATCGCTACCATTGCCCTGGTAACGGCATTTTCAAAATGTTTACGGGAATTGGGAAGCGATGCCCTTCTTATGAAGCCGGTGTCAAAAGTTATGAGGACTCCTGCTGTTTCCTGGTGGATCTTAGGTGGCATCATGTTTGTATTTTCCCTGTTTTTGTGGCCATCTCCGGCAGTGGCACTGGTAGGTGCTATTGTACTTCCAATTGCTGTGCAGTCCGGATTAACACCGCTTGCAGCAGCCATGGCAATGAATTTGTTCGGCCATGGTTTTGCCCTCAGCTATGATGCAGTGATCCAGGGGGCACCGGCCATTTCCGCGGGAGCGGCAGATATTTCCACAACCGATATTTTAAGCAAGGGCCGGCCACTGTTCTGGATCATGGGTATTACCTGTGTATGCAGCGCGTTTTTGCTCAACCGGATGACATTGGCAGGACAGAGAAAAAATGAAGATCAGAGGAACAATCTGAAAATAACGGATCTGCCTGAAAAGCAGGAAGACAGTGGAGAAGAGACTCCGGAAGAAAAGGGGGATAGGAAGAAGCAATATTCCACCACTGCTAAGACTCTGGCGGTTCTTACTCCCATTGCTTTTCTTATGGATATCCTGTTTATGTTCTTATTCAAATTAAAGGGCGGAGATGCCACCAGCCTGGTTGCGGGGACTGCAGTTATTCTTATGTGTGTGGGCGCGGTCATGGAGTTTAAGGCCGGTTCTCTTGAAAAGGTGACGGAATACGTAACAGATGGATTTTTATTTGCCGTCCGCATTTTTGCTCCGGTCATTGTGATCGGTGCCTTTTTCTTCCTGGGAGGCAATGGTATTACCCATATTTTGGGAGACTCCTATGAGCGTGGAATTTTAAATGACTGGGCGCTGTGGCTGGCCCATCATGCTCCTTTAAACAGGTATATGACAGCCTTATTGCAGCTGGTGATCGGTGGTCTTACAGGACTGGATGGCTCCGGCTTTTCCGGGCTTCCTCTTACAGGTGCCCTGGCGAGGACCTTTGGCACAGCTACAGGCGCTTCCATTCCGGTCCTGGCATGTCTGGGACAGATCAGTGCTATTTTTATCGGTGGCGGAACGGTAGTGCCATGGGGACTGATACCGGTGGCAGCTATCTGTAATGTAGATCCGGTGGAACTGGCAAGGAAAAATATGCTGCCGGTATTTATTGGCCTGACATGCACTTTTCTGGTGGCGTGTCTTGTGTTGTAAGGTTCCGCCTGCGCAAGCAGGCAGTAGGGCGCGATAGCGTGTGAACCTGAGTTTAAGAGGAGGTTATCATATGTGCGGGATCGCCGGATTTTATCAGAGTCATTTTGACTATCTCACAGAGGAAGATCACTACCGTCAGATACTGGAAGATATGGAAAAAGTGCAGAAGCATCGTGGGCCGGATGAACAGGGAAATTATCTGGACTCTCATTTTGGGTTAGCCCATGTGAGACTGTCGGTGCGGGATCTGGTTTCCGGCCGTCAGCCAATCCTTAAAAAAACAGGAGATAAGACCTTTGGGATCGTATACAACGGGGAACTGTATAATACCACAGAGTTGAAAGAAGATTTACTGAAAAAAGGCTGGGAATTTTCCACTACCGGCGACACAGAAGTGGTCCTTACAGGATATATGGAATACGGTCCGGATTTTGTAAAGCAGATGAACGGCATATTCGCTTTCGGGATCATGGACCCGGTAAAAGACTGCCTGGTGCTGTTCCGTGACCGTCTGGGAGTAAAGCCATTATTTTATACCTGTTTTCATGACCAGGTCATTTTTTCCTCTGAGATCAAGGGACTTTTCGCATATCCGGGTGTTACGCCAAAACTGGATAAAAAGGGTTTAAACGAGATATTCAGCATCGGGCCTGCGAAAACCTATGGATGCGGCGTTTTCAAGGACATAGAAGAACTCCTTCCGGCCCACTATCTTGTATGCAATGCAGCAGGTCTGCATACAGAATGTTACTGGAAATTAGAGAGTAAGCCTCATACGGACAGTTACGAGCAAACGGTAGAAAAGACGGCATTTCTGGTCCGGGATGCCATCCGCCGCCAGATCATTTCCGATGTTCCTGTGTGTACCTTTTTGTCCGGTGGTGTGGACAGCAGCCTGGTATCAGCAGTGTGCAGCGCAGAACTGAAGAAGAAAAATAAACAGCTGACTACCTTTTCTTTTGATTTTAAGGATAACCACAAATATTTTACTGCCAATGCCTTCCAGCCGTCTATGGACCGGCCTTTTGTGGACATTATGGTGAAATATTTAGGTTCAGATCATCATTATCTGGAATGTGACAATGTGACCCAGGCGGATCTGCTTTATACGTCTGTAGAAGCCAGAGATCTGCCTGCCATGGCAGATGTAGACTCATCTTTGTTGTATTTCTGCTCCCAGGTCAGCCGTACCCACAAGGTGGCTCTGACCGGGGAATGTGCAGATGAGATATTTGGGGGCTATCCATGGTTTCACAAAAAAGAGTGCTTTGAGGCGAAAACATTTCCATGGACTATGGATCTTTCAGCCAGAAAGGTGCTGCTTTCTGATGATTTCATCCGGGAACTTCACATGGATGAATATGTGCAGGCAACTTATGAAAAGTCAGTAGCAGAAACACCCAGACTGGCAGAGGATACACCAGAAGAAGCCCGCCACCGTGAGATCGCGTGGCTGAACCTGAGATGGTTTATGCAGACATTATTAGACCGTATGGACCGTACCAGCATGCATTCCGGACTGGAAGCAAGAGTGCCTTTTGCAGACCACCGCATTGTAGAATATCTGTGGAATGTGCCATGGTACATGAAAACAAGGGATGGGGTGGCAAAACATCTGCTAAGAGAGTCTGGAAAAGGTCTGCTGCCGGATGAAGTGCTGTGGCGCAGAAAATCCCCGTATCCAAAGACCTATGACAGAGCTTATGAGGCGCTGCTGGTGGGCCGGGTGCGTGAGATTTTAGAAGACAATACCTCACCTGTATTGCAGTTTCTGGATAAGGCCAAAACAGAGAAATTCCTGGAAAGCCCCTCAGATTATGGAAAGCCATGGTATGGTCAGCTGATGGCGGGGCCGCAGATGCTGGCTTATATGATACAGGTGGATTATTGGTTGAAGAAGTATAATATTGAGATCGTGTGATAGCATCCCGCCCTTGTGGGCGGGAGCGTTGCATATTGGCAGGTACAGGAATGAGAGGAGAAAAATTCCGGATGTACTATTTGTCATTAGGTTCCTGGGCAAATGTCTGCCGTACCAGATCCAGGAAATACTGATCCGCTCTGGACAAAAATCCGCCCTTTAAGGTGGCAATACTCAGATCCCAGCTGGGGCTGTAGGACTCATCAATGGATAATAACACCGGCGGATGGTCTGCATAGGTCAGGGCGGCGTAATCCATAGGCAGAAAGGTAATGCCAATGCCCTGACCGGCCAGACGCTGGGCTGTCTCGTAATTCTTTATTGTCAGCACGATATTTGGCGTAATCTTTGCTTTTGCCAGTATGGCGTCCGATACATGACGGATGCGCTGCTGGGAATGGAGCAGGATCAAAGGTTCATTTTTCAATAAACGTACATCTAAAACCGGGAAGAGATATCCCGGTTTTTTTTGCGCCTTTTCGATCAGGGGATGTCCGGCAGCAAGTGCTATGACAAAAGGATCCTCTGAGAGAAATTCATAATTTAATAAAGGATTTGGAGCCAGCTTCGGGGCATGGAGAAGAGCAAAATCCATAGCGCCGGTAAGAAGTTTTGCTTCCAGATTTCCCGTATTGTCCTCCAGGATCTCCAGTTCAACAGAAGGGCTGTTTTCCTTAAATTCCGGCAGTATTTCAGGGAGGATGACAGTACCTAAATGGTTGGTAGTCCCCATTACGATACGTCCGGTTTTTAACTGGTTGATGTCGCTGATCTCTGCTTCAAAATCACTGTAGATCTTAAGAACCTGGCAGGCCATCTGATAGCAGCGCTCTCCTGCATAGGTCAGAGTCAGGCCGGAAGGCGTCCTGTTAAAAAGTTTTGCCCCCAGATTTTCCTCGATCCTCTGTAAAGACTGGCTTAGGGACGGCTGGGCGATGTAAAGTTTTCTGGCAGCAGAGGAGATGCTTTTTTCATCTGCTACTGTTTTTATGTATTCTAATTCACGGCTGGTCATGGGGAGCCTCCTTGTATGTACTTGGTGTTATACTCGCGAACGCGCGTTTGCTCGCTTATTTGCCTGCTGACGCAGGAGGTTCGCCATCACATAGGTAAAAATGTATATCTGTTATTATATATATAGTATTTGCCTATAAAAGTAAAGAGGTGTATAGTTAATTCAGAAACAAAAAGAAACAAACTTAAGAAGCAGATAATAAAAGACCAGCTCCTCCGGGAGAGGATGGTCAATAACCATTCAAGAACAGAAAAGGAGAAGAAACATTATGGTAAAGTTATATGATGAGGGCATCTACCTTGTAAACGGCACCGAGATCGTACCGGAGTCTGAGGCAGCAAAAGTACAGGCTCTTACAGGAAAAGCAGCAAATAAAGAAGAAGCAAAGAAAGGCACAATGGCCTGTTCCATTTTAAGTGCCCACAACACTTCAGGAGATATGGAGCACTTAAAACTTAAATTCGATGCAATGGCATCCCATGATATCACATTCGTTGGTATTGTCCAGACAGCAAAGGCATCCGGAATGGAAAAATTCCCACTGCCATATGTACTGACCAACTGCCACAACTCCCTTTGTGCAGTAGGCGGAACCATCAACGAAGATGACCACATGTTTGGTCTTTCCGCAGCAAAGAAGTATGGCGGCATCTATGTTCCACCTCACATTGCAGTTATCCATCAGTACATGCGTGAAATGCATGCAGGCTGCGGACGCATGATCTTAGGTTCTGACTCCCACACCCGCTACGGTGCATTAGGAACCATGGCTATCGGTGAAGGCGGCGGCGAGCTGGTAAAACAGCTGTTATGTGATACATACGATGTTGCTTATCCAGGCGTTGTTGCAATTTACCTTACAGGAAAGCCGGGACCTGGCATCGGACCTCAGGACGTGGCACTTTCTATTATCGGCGCAGTATTCAAGAAGGGTTATGTAAAGAATAAAGTAATGGAATTTGTAGGACCTGGTGTTGCTTCTATGACAACCGACTACAGAAACGGCGTAGATGTTATGACAACAGAAACTACCTGCTTAACATCTATCTGGCGCACTGATGAAGATACAAAGGCATTTTTAACTGCTCATGGCAGAGGAGATGCTTACAAGGAATTAAATCCGGCAGATGTAGCTTACTATGATGGCTGTGTTTACGTAGATTTAAGCACCATCAAGCCAATGATCGCCCTTCCGTTCCATCCAAGCAATACATATGAGATTGATGAGTTAAATGCAAACCTGGGCGATATCTTAAGAAGCGTAGAGAAAGAAGCTGAGAAAGTCAGCGGCGGAAGAGCTCCATTTACACTGACTGATAAGATCGAAAACGGACGTTTAAGAGTACAGCAGGGAATTATCGCTGGCTGTGCAGGCGGCAACTTCACCAACGTAGTAGAAGCAGCACATGCATTAAAGGGAAAGAGCTGCGGCGATGGCGAATTCTCACTGGCTGTATATCCTTCTTCCCAGCCTGTATTTATCGACCTGGTAAGAAAGGGCCTGATCGCAGATCTGATGGAAGCAGGCGCTATCATCAGAACCGCATTCTGCGGACCATGCTTCGGCGCCGGTGATACACCTTGCAACAATGGCTTAAGTATCCGTCATACAACCAGAAACTTCCCGAACCGCGAAGGCAGCAAGCCAGGAAACGGCCAGATGTCAGCAGTAGCATTAATGGATGCACGTTCTATCGCAGCAACTGCAGCAAACGGCGGTATCCTTACACCAGCTACCGACTTAGACTGCTGGGGCGATGTTCCTGAATACAACTTTGATAAGACTGTTTATGACCGCCGTGTATACAATGGTTACAGAGCACCTCATGAGGAGGACAGCCTGGTATATGGTCCAAATATCAAGGACTGGCCGGAAATGAGCCCATTAACTGACAATATCCTCTTAAAGGTATGCTCCAAGATCATGGACGAAGTAACCACGACCGATGAGCTGATCCCATCTGGTGAGACCTCTTCCTATCGTTCCAACCCATTAGGACTGGCTGAGTTTACATTATCCAGAAGAGATCCTGAATATGTAGGAAAGAGCAAGGCAGTGGATAAGTTAGAGAAGGCAAGAACCGCAGGCCAGAAGCCATCTGAGTTAGATGCAGATCTGAATGGAGTATTTGATGCCATCCATACCATTTCCGGTCAGGAAAATGTAAATGAAATGGAAACAGAGATCGGAAGCATGATCTATGCTGTAAAGCCTGGTGATGGTTCTGCAAGAGAACAGGCTGCAAGCTGCCAGAGAGTCATCGGCGGACTTGCAAACATCACAAAGGAATACGCAACCAAGCGTTATCGTTCTAATGTAATGAACTGGGGCATGATCCCATTCCAGATGGTAGAAGAGCCTGAGTTTGAAGTAGGCGACTACATCTACGTTCCAGGTGCAAAAGCAGCTCTGGATGGAGATTTAAAAGATATTAAGGCTTATGTGATCAATGCAGATACCAAGGCAGTAAAAGAGATCAGTCTGTATGTTGCAGATATGACTGCAGATGAAAGAAAGATCGTAAAAGCAGGCTGTCTGATCAATTATAACCGTGCAAGAAAAGGCTTAAAGTGATATAATGTAATGAGCGCGTAAGCGCGTGTTCGTGAGCTTTAAGAAAAAACATAATGCCACATATTTTCCTGATTCAAAATGATCTGGAAAATGTGTGGCAGTACCCGTTTGAAAATGATTATTTCACAGATGCGGGGGGTAACAAAAAGATGTTGAAAAGACATCATTAAAAACAGGAGGAAATAAAGATGGAGATTAAGAAACCGGCCATGGCAGGAACACTGGAATCCAGTGATTGCCAGGTAACCGTAGAACCGGGAA
>ENA-OZKB01000805-OZKB01000805.1-human-gut-metagenome-genome-assembly--contig:-NODE-805-length-15799-cov-6.015879_pt1 | contig 15799 bp, 10 predicted proteins | sample MGYA00244821_ERZ653753 | MGnify/ENA primary metagenome ERZ653753 (study PRJEB26926, sample SAMN06165256) | human gut metagenome | biome: ENVO:00009003; feature: ENVO:2100002; material: ENVO:00002003...
TTGCCTCTTGTCTCGTGGGCTCGGAGATGTGTATAAGAGACAGGTAGCAAGGTGTAGCATATCAGACAACAAAAGTTAAAATGTTAACGTTGATTGACATTGCAATTGTAACAAAATGTTGCGAAAAAAATAAAGTTACTATTAATTGTGCACAAAATAACAACATTTATTCACTGGGAAAATAGATTGTTGATTGTAAAAATGTAACAAACTGTAGCAAAATGTAAAAATAGATGTTAACAAACTGTAGCGAAAAGACGATATAAATGATACAAAACGTAGCAAATGGAATTGCGATGAAAAACAAGGAGGATAAATCCTCTCCTCACCATTAGGTTCGGATTTTTCCTTCGGAAAAACATGGAGGATTTATGTTAAAGATTTCACTGAAACAAGGTCAGTATGTAAATATCGGAGATAACATCCGCGTAGTTTATGTGGGCGGGACCGGAAATCACGGACGACTTATGATCGATGCTCCAAAGGATGTCAGGATTGCAAGGAGTACCGTAGAACAAAATCCGGAGCGCAGGAAAGATACTTATTATCCGGAACCTGCGATCTCAAAAGAAGCACAGGATGAGATCAAGAAGATTTTATGGAATGAACGCATGAAAGCGGAAACAAAAAAAGATGCAGAAAGAATGAGTCGTTAAGCTCATTAAAAACATCGCACAATCATCTGGTAATAGACAGGGCACAACCCGGGACGCTCTGTTTGTTATAAATAATGCCGGAAAAGGAAGTCCGGCCAAAAAACATAATAGCTCATCAAAAGGATGAGACAAGGAGGATTATATTATGGTAGTACAACACAATTTACAGGCAATGAACGCTAACAGAATGTTAAACGTTACAACAGGACAGCAGGCAAAATCCACAGAGAAGTTATCTTCCGGTTACAGAATCAACCGTGCAGCAGATGACGCAGCAGGTTTGACAATTTCTGAAAAAATGAGAAAACAGATCAAAGGTCTTGATCAGGCTTCAACAAATGCACAGGATGGTGTTTCTTCTGTACAGACAGCCGAGGGTGCTTTGACAGAAGTTCACTCTATGTTACAGAGAATGAATGAGTTAGCAGTACAGGCTTCCAATGGAACAAATTCCGAGGATGATCGTCAGGCAATTCAGGATGAGATTTCACAGTTGACAACTGAAATTGATCGTGTTGCTGAGACAACAAAATTCAATGAGATTTATCTGTTAAAAGGAGATAAATCCGGTACAACAAAGACTAATACTGTTGCAGCTCATGATGCAGGTCTTGCTGGAAAACTTAGTGAATCTGTAGATGGAAAGACAACATTTACGGCTGATGCACTTGCAGTAGGAGACAAAGTTACAATTGCAGGAAAAGAGTACACATTAGTAGATTCTGCTGATACAGCAGATTACACTGATCTTAACGGATTTACTGCTCAAGCAGGCGATAAGCTTACAAAAGATGGTGAAACTTATACATATGTAGATGCAGCCGGAACAACACCTGCTGGTCAAACAGCCGCAGCTGCAGGCTGGTTTAAAGACAGCAATACTACTACAGGAGCAGATACAGTTACAGTTGCAGCCGGTGATAAATTAACACGAAGTGGAAAAACAACTACTTTTATGGGAGATGCTGCTGCAACAACAATGGCTAAAACACTTTCAGAGGCTCAGGCTGAGATTAAAAAAGCAGCTGCTAATAGTAAGGTCACGATTGATGGTACGGAATATACAATTGCAACAACAACAGATTTGAAAAAGAAGCAAGCTACAGCGGATGATCTTGCAAATATGGTATCTTCAGATTCCAATATTAAAGTTGGAACGAATCAGTATTATGTTGTACCAAAGGGATCAGAGAAAGATTCAGAAATAACAATTGATGATGCTTACAAAATGATGGCTAAAGAATTAGAGACAGCCAGCAGTATCGGTGCTGATGAGAAGACAAAAGCAAGTGTAAAAAATAATGGTGATGGTACGTTTGAAATTACACAGGGTAAAGTGGAAGTAAAGAAATCTCTTTCTTTCAGCTTACATGTAGGTGCTGACGCAGATGCAACAAATAAAATCAATGTTGATATTGATGCAATGAGCGCAGCAGGTCTTGGAATTAAAGGAATCAATGTAAAAGATGATTCAGGTGTTGCAGCTACATATGCGATTGATGCAATTGCAGATGCAGTAGCTAAAGTTTCTTCCCAGCGTTCCGCTCTTGGTGCTGTTCAGAACAGATTAGAGCATACAATCGATAACTTAGATAACGTTGTTGAGAACACAACATCCGCAGAATCCCGTATCCGTGATACAGATATGGCTGAAGAGATGGTTAACTACAGCAAGAACAACATTCTTGCACAGGCAGGTCAGTCTATGCTTGCACAGGCTAATCAGTCTACACAGGGTGTACTCTCTCTGTTACAGTAATTTGTGTAAAATGCATCAAAAAAGAAGCCCGCAGTTTTGTGGGCTTCTTTTACTAAGCTATTGCTGGAGCTTTTTTAATTCATCGATTGACAGACCAGTAGCACGAGAAATATTCTCTAAAGACAGCAGATTAAGCTCCAATAGATGACGTGCAGTATTTCGAATGCCACTTTTTTCGCCAGCTTCATACTCCGCTTTCCGAAGTTTCTTTTCTTCCTCTTCCTTGTTATATTCGAATATACTCATTCTGATAATCTCCCACATGGTTTTTAAATTAAAATCTGCAAGAAGAATCTTTTTTTATATCCACTAAGCTACTGTTGGAGCTCCTTCAATTCATCGATTGACAGACCGGTAGCACGAGAAATATTCTCTAAAGACAGCAGATTAAGTTCCAATAGATGACGCGCAGTGTTAAGGACGCCCTTTTGAATTCCACTTTTTTCACCAGCTTCAACGCCAGCTTCATACTCCGCTTTCCGAAGTTTCTTTTCTTCTTCTTCCTTGTCATACTCAAATATACTCATACTGATAACCTCCGCGCGGTTCTTTCGAAGAAAATCCGCAAGAATATTTTCTTTGATACATTCATCAACAGCACGTTCCACCGCCTCGTTCAGAGACAGGTCGGCTGTGTATTTTCGCACTTTTGCAACATATTGCGCATATTCCCTTAGCGTTTTGCAATGCTCCATAAGAAGGGCATTGTGACCTTCATTGATATTTAAGACAGTTACGATCAGCTCCAGTTTTGGCTCACCCGACAGATGTTCAAAAGCAGAGGAAAGTCTGTGTTCAAAAACATCGCAAACCGGATCAGAACCATTATAAAACTCAATGAAATTAGGGGCAGGTATCTTTTGCAGGCTGGACGAGTATAAAGATTTTTGATCCAGCATTTTTTGATATTCACTGCTAATGTAAAATAAATCACGAAGAGGCATATTTGGGTTATAAGTTGACTGATGTTCATACAGATACAAATTGGTATCGATAATAAATGCCAGATCGTTTTTTATTCCCATATAGATAGCGTTTTCCAAAGTAACAATCTCTAAATCATCAGGATTCGTATAATCTCTGCTGTTTACTGCATTGTAAAGCGAGAGCAGATTCTTTTTGTCTGAAAATAACATCCGGAAAACAGTATCTTTGTAGTTGCGATTTGCAGAAACTGCTCCTGCGGTAGTTGATTTGTAACGATCTTGTGGCCGCATTGCCATAGGCTTTCCTCCTTATCACGGTGGACGGCAGATGCGTATAAATGCATCATGCCTCCGGCAGGAGAATAGAGCATTGTAAAAATAGTTTTCATCCGTCTCCTGCTTTTAAATTGGTTAATGGGTAATAAAAGCATAGATACGAAATGAACTGCCCCGGTCATTGTCGGTTGACCGAAAGCTTTCTAGATTACAGATGACTCTTAAGCCACAAAGATTTTGTAAAATATGCTTTGAAATATTGTATCATACCAACATCAGAAAATGCAATGGAGAAAATAGTAAAATTTTAAATATTATGAGTACTAAAAAAATGAATAAAAGCATTCATTCAAATCTCCGCAACAGTAGCCCAAACAGAAGAATCATGCTACAATGAACCAAGGAAGATAAAAACAGCAGTAATGCCATAGAATAACGAAGGAGATCATCAGCCATGGACATAAATATTTTATACGAGGATGAGGAGGTTATCGTCTGTGAAAAACCGGCTGGGGTTGCGGCGCAGACAAAACGGTTAGGACAGGCGGACATGGAAAGCCTTCTGAAAAATTACCGGGCAGGAAAGGGAGAACAGCCGTATATCGGGGTGGTACACAGGCTGGATCAGCCGGTGCGCGGAGTGATGGTTTTTGCCAAAACAAAAGAGGCTGCGGCAGCTTTAAGCCGCCAGGTGCAGACAAGAATGGCAGATAAATTCTATTATGCAGTGACAGACGGTGTGCCGGAACAGAAAAAAGGTACATTGGAAGATTACCTGCTCCGGGATGGAAAAACAAACACTTCAAAAGTGGTATCTAAAAGTACGGAGGGCGCAAAGTCAGCAAGGCTGGACTATGAAGTGACCGCACAGAATAAAACGAACGCCATTCTCCGGATCCAATTAGACACCGGAAGGCATCATCAGATCCGGGTGCAGTTAGCAAATGCTGGAATCCCGATCGTTGGGGATGCGAAGTATAATTTTAAAGAGACAATGACACGGAGTGGAAAAGGTCTTTTACTCTGCTCTTATAAAATCGGATTTAAACATCCAAAGACACATAAAAAAATGGAGTTCGAAATCAGAAATCCATTTCTCATCTGAGACAGAAACGCAGGAGTTACAAAGGACTTCTGAGTTTTTTTTCTCACAAAAAGAAAAATAGACAGTCATGTCTCTGAAAGTAAGAGGTAAATCGTTACTGGAACGAAGTATGAGTGAACAGTAACGAAAAATAGAATAAAATCACGAAAAATGTCGAAAATAGAGTGGTAAAATAAGCATAATGTGCTAAAATACAAATAGGATTTAAAATTGGGTTCATAAAATAAAAAAGATGTAGTAGGAGGTATGGGTATGAACAATATTAAGGTGAGAACAAAATTAGTTATTGTAATGGTGATTGCACTGATCGCACTGGCACTATGCGCCGTCATTTCCAACACAAGTCTGTCAGGACTTGGAAATAATGCGTTAGACATTATCGAGAATGATATGCGTTCCTCGTATGATGAACAGATCAAGGCACAGGTAGATAATGTAATATCTCTTTGCCAGAGCATTTACAATCGGTATGAAAAAGGTGAATATACCTTAGACGAGGCAGAAAAACTTGCAGCAGACCAGATTCGTGATCTGCGTTATGGTAATAATGGATATTTCTGGGTAGATACTTATGATGGAACAAACGTAGTCCTTTTCGGCAACGACACAGAGGGAACAAATCGTATGGATGCAGTGGATACCAATGGATTTGCGTATATGCAGGCAATCATCAGTGCAGGAAGGCAGGAAAACGGCGGTTTTACGGATTATGTATTCCCGAGAGAGGGTGAGACGGAACCTTCTCCAAAACGTGCTTACAGCAAGGCATTTGAGCCATTTGGCTGGGTACTTGGAACCGGAAACTACACGGACGATATTGATGAGGACGTATTGGGTGTGAAAAATGAATTTTCTTCCTATGAATCCAACAGCAGAATGGCGATCATCGGAATCGCTGTTGTCATGGAAGTAATTTTAATTTTAGTTCTGACACTGATCACAGTCAGCATTGTGAAGCCATTGAAAAAGAGTCTTACCCATATTGACGAGATAGCGCAGGGCGATTTTTCAAAAGAATTTGAACAGGATCTGTTAAAGAGAAAAGATGATTTTGGACAACTGGCAGATTCACTTGAGAAAATGCGCTCTGAGATGAAGGAACTGATTGGAGAGGTGAAATCAGAAGCATTAGAGATCACCGGCATGGTGCAGGAGATTGATACAAGTATTCGGGCATTAGATGATCAGATTGAAAATGTATCTGCGACAACGGAGGAGCTTGCGGCAGGTATGGAGGAGACAGCGGCATCTTCGGAAGAGATAAATGCAATGTCACATGAGATTGAGAGCGCTGCGAAGAGTATTGCAGAGAGATCTCAGGATGGCGCTAACGAGGCAGATGAGATCAGGGAACGTGCTGTGAAAATCAAAAAAGATACAGACGAAAATGACAGACGTACCAGATCGATTCATGAGGAGATTAATGAGAGCCTGACCAAAGCACTCGAAGATATTAAGGTTGTGGATCAGATCAATGTTCTTGCCAAATCAATCATGGATATTACCGGACAGACGAACCTTCTGGCTTTGAACGCATCCATTGAGGCTGCCAGGGCGGGAGAGGCAGGAAAAGGATTTGCGGTTGTTGCGGATGAAATCCGAGTATTGGCAGAGCAGTCCAAAGCAGCAGTTGCCCATATTCAGGAAGTGACTGGCAATGTGACCGCAGCCGTTGAGAATCTTGCAAATGATGCAGAGAGGCTGCTGGAGTTTGTCGGAAATGATGTTGTGGAGAGTCTTGGAGGATTTGCAGAAATGGCAAATTCCTATAATAGTGATGCTGCCAATGTAGATTCCCTTGTAACAGATTTCTCAGCGTCATCGGAGCAGCTGCTCGCATCCATTAACGGAGTGATGGATGCTATCTCCGATGTCAGCAAGACTGCGACAGAGGGAGCTACCGGAACAACGGATATTGCTGAAAAAGTAGGAAACGTTGTGCAGGAGGCAGAGGCAATTAAACAGAAGGCAGAGACAACCTATCATTCTGCTGAAAAACTACAGAAAAATGTGGAACGTTTTATTGTATAACCGGTAATGGATATAGAATGTGACAAAACAGCAAGCGTTTTTTTGGAGCAAAAGGGGATCGTATGATAGAAAAGTATTATAATGGGGTTATCGAACAGGTCGCAGGAGGAATCGGAAATGTAGAACATAACAGTATCCTTGTGCGGTATAGCAATGATTTTTCTATATGGGATTTAGAGAGTGTCAATCATTATAAGGACCAGACAGATATCTTTTTTACCTGTCATGAGTTTTCTTATAACAAGATCGCAGAGGCTTATGAACCATATCTGGGACTGATCCGGCAGATGTTCCATAAGTATTGCAGCGGCACATTGGAAGAGTTTATGGAAGAATGTGATGTCTACAAGCTTCAGAGACCTGTGTTTGAAAGTTATTTTGAAAAGGGATTTTGCGAGAGAACGGAACAGATTCTGATCGATGAGGTAGAGTATGAGCAGGAGCGCATGCACAGTTCGATCGTGACCATGCTTCAGAAATTATCGGAGATCTGTCCAATCGTCATTGTGTTGAACCGCTTTCAGCTGGCTTCGAAAAGCACCATGCAGCTTACCAACAGACTGCTTCAGACAAAGAATAAAAATATCGGCATTGTCTTGGGAGTCAATGATGTGCAGTCGATTCCGGAATTTGCACATGAAGAGTGGGATGCGATCTGTGAGAGTATGGATGACCGGAACATGGTGTACCATATCGGAAATGCAGGCAGGAACATGGAACCGGATGTCATGGACTATTACTCTGATTATGAGAGTGACGATGGCTATCGGAAACTGAATAATCTGGTATACTTTCTGGATTTTGACCAGGCAGACCATCATCTGAGCAAGATTGAGCGCCGGATCAAGTTTGATAACTTTACGATTTCTGAGAAAAAGCATTATCAGCTTTTGCTGTTACAGATTATGGTGTCGGTGCTGCAAAGAGATATTGCGAAGGCTCTGGAATCCTGCGAAGATCTGGAAAAACTGCAGGATCAGGAGAAAGAGGGAGCATTTTATTATAATTTCTGGATGGCAACTTCTTACATGTATCTTGGCAAGTTAGAGGAAGCCATGATTTATGTACAGAAGGCAAAGGAGTGCGGAGAAGCGCTTGGGGATGATTTTTTAGTGTTCCGTGCAGAACTTTTAAAAGCGCAGAACCAGATGTCCGGCTGGTGCAATATTTTCTTCTGTGCCCAGGATATTGAGATCAGCGATAAACTGATCGAGAAGCTGAATGCGTACCATTACAAAAATCATCTGGCGCATATTTATATTTATGCATACGACAATAAACCGGAGATCGTGGCAAAAGCGTACCGGTCGGAAGCATTTTTGATTTATTTTTCCAAGGGCGTTGCGCTGGCAAAAGAGATTGGCAATGAGCAGCTTATCAGCATTGCATACCGGAAAAATATCATGATAGCATCCACAAATGGCGAGTACGAAGTTTCCCTGTTATATTCGATCCGTACTTATGAGGCGATGAAGGATGTTGACAGCGTGGAGGGCGGAAGGATCTATTCCGGTATTGCGTATAATTTATGCGCAATGGGAGAAAATGAGAGAGCCCAGAGCTATTACAACAAGGCGATTAAAATATTATGTAAACTGAGAAAACCAGAGGATATTGCAGAAGTACACTATAATATGTCATTGAACTGCGTTATGCTGGGGCAGTATGACAAGGCGCAGGAATACCTGACACAGTGTATGAAAGCGATCGAAAAGCTGCATCTGAACAGTCTGCGTGTCTGCAACCTGTCCAAACTGTATGGATTGTTTGCTCTGGTTTCCATTTTACAGGGAAACCGTTTTAACTGTGAGAGGTATCTGTATAGCTGCCGCCAGTTTTTGAATTATATTTTCGAGAAGGAAAAGACAGAAAACAACCTCGCCACTGTGCATGACTACGCAAAGGCAGATGATGATATGTTCCTCTATACGTTTTCCAAGGCATTATTAGCACAGCATGACGGAGACAACGAGGAGGCGCTAAAATTATATGAGCAGGCAGATATTTATTTAAAGAGAGCAGAGGGAAACCAGTTTTTCTGTTATGTGCTGTTCCGAAGGAACAGGATGGAATGCTTCAGGAATGCAGGAAAAGAGATCCTTTATGAGCAGGAAGAGTTTATTTTAAAACAGTATGAAGAGACACATCGTATCATGTTCCATGAGTACGCGGAGGATATGAAAGATCTTCTGCCACCGGTAGATGACGACTGTGAGGAATTATCAACCAGGGAAATCGAGGATCTGTTAAAGCAGGAGAGCGTGGAGCGGGCATATAAGAGTAAGAAAGAACAGCTCGACTTTATTTCTATCTGGCAGAAACTGATCGATGTAAATGGTATCACTGCAAAAGAGATGCTCAATATGGTCATGAAGACATTTTTAAATCATTTTGACGTCGACCGGGCAGTCTATATCCGCTATAGCGAGAGGGTGCCGCAGGTACTTTACAATGACACAGAGAAAGAGATGACGCCGGAGATCATGAAGATCATGGAAAAATCCATGCGGAAAAATGCGGGTGGATTTGTGATCTCCAAGATCAGCAGCAATTATTCTGAACATCAGGATATCACATCGATTTTTGGTGATGAAGATGTGTGTTCCATGGTGGCGATCCCATTTTTTAACAACGCAAAAATCGAGAATATTGTCATCACCTATGTGCTGATGAAGGATAACTGGCATTCCTCGGTGAACCGTTATATGCTTGATGAGGACGATCTGAACTTTTATCAGCTTCTGTTCCGTGAGGTGCGTTACGCATTGAACAGGCTTGATGCCTATGACAAGATTTATGAGATGAATACAAAACTGTATATGTCGGCAGTTACAGACCAGCTGACAGGATGCTATAACCGTGAAGGGTTCTACCGCAAATTAGACGCACTTCTGAAAGAGATCGCAGGGGAAAAAAGAAAACCAAAGCTGGGAGTGATGTTTATTGACCTGGACAATTTCAAACACTATAATGATACGTACGGACATGATGTGGGCGATTTCGTTCTGATCAAAATGGCTGATATTTTTACGGAAGTCTGTGGAAAAGATGGTTTTGTGTGCCGTTATGGCGGGGATGAGTTCCTGATCTTCCTTTATACAGATGATAGGGATATTTTCAAAGAAAAGGCAGAGCGTATTTATCAGATTATTGATGAGGCAGACGGATTTTCGGCGGAGATCAGTGAAAAACTCGGACAGTCATTCTCAATCGATAAACAGCATCAGATCTCCTGCTCCATCGGTATTGCAGCCGGAGACCATATCTGTACGGAAAATGATATGACAGAGATGATCAAGAAGGCGGATGACCTGTTATATTCGATCAAAACAACGACAAAAGGAACCTATCGTATATGAAAATCGTTTTACCTGAGAAAGTAACTTATATTATTGACACACTGACACAGCATGGCTTCGAGGCCTATGCTGTAGGTGGGTGCGTCCGTGATACGATGTTAGGGAGGATTCCCATGGACTGGGACATCACGACATCAGCAAAACCGGAACAGGTAAAAGCGTTATTCCGTCATACCATAGATACAGGAATCCAGCATGGAACGGTTACCGTGATGCTTGAACATGAGGGATTCGAGGTGACCACATACCGTATTGACGGAGAATATGAGGATGCAAGGCATCCTAAGGAGGTACAGTTTACTTCCAATCTGTTAGAAGATCTGAAGCGCCGCGATTTTACGATCAATGCTATGGCTTACAATGATAAGGATGGGCTGGTCGATGCGTTTGATGGCGTGGGAGATTTAGAGCGCGGTGTGATCCGGTGCGTGGGAGCTGCTGTGGAGCGGTTTGCAGAGGATGCACTTCGTATGCTTCGTGCAGTTCGTTTTGCATCGCAGCTGGGATTTACGATTGAAGACCGGACAAGGGAGGCGATTGTTTCCCTGGCACCAAACATTGCAAAAGTGAGTGCAGAACGTATTCAGATTGAGATGGTAAAACTTCTCACGTCCAGACACCCGGAACAGTTGCGAGCGGCGTATGAGACAGGACTCACCGCAGTTTTTCTGCCGGAATTTGACGAGATGATGAAAACACCGCAGAATAATCCGCATCACTGCTATTCTGTGGGGGAGCACACGCTGCATGCCCTGATGGAGATACAGCCGGATAAAGTGGCGCGTATCACAATGCTGTTACATGATGTGGCAAAACCGATGTGCAGAACCACGGACGAACATGGCGTGGATCACTTTTATGGACACCCGCAGGAAGGAAGTCTTGTGGCAAAGAAGATTTTACGGCGGCTGAAGTTTGACAATGACACGACCGACCGGGTATGCAGACTGATCTTATGCCACGACGATAATCCGCCTTTGCAGGAGCGGACGGTCCGCAGGGCAATCTACCGGAACGGTGTGGATCAGTATCCGCGGCTTTTTGCAGTAAAAAGAGCGGACATGCTGGCGCAGAGTGCATACAGGCGGGAGGAAAAAGCAGAGTATTTAAAGGAATACGAAGAAATATATGAGCAGATCATGGCGAAGAAACAGTGTCTTTCCATAAAGGAACTTGCAGTTACGGGAACGGATCTGATCGAAGAAGGAATGCAGCCGGGAAAGGCGATCGGCGAGACGCTGAAACAGCTTTTGGAGCATGTGCTGGAACACCCGGAGGACAACACCAAAGAAAAATTAATGGAACAGGTTCATAATATCGCATCCCCTCACATATGATGAATTGACACGGCAGGAGAGCATTTTGCTCTCTTATCGCAGATTCATCGTATGGAGGGGATTTTCATGTATATCAGGCCGGAACAGATAGCAGAACAATATGAGATGGAGGTAAAGTCTATTTCGAAGGGAAGGGACTGTTTTTTGTGTGAAACAGATCTCGGAATGCGCGCACTGAAGGAGTATAGGGGCTCTGTGGAGCGTGCAGAATTTCTGGCTGGAATGCTTGATTTCCTGAAAGAGCAGAATATTGTGGCAGAGCAGATCTTTTATACAAAAGAAGGGGAAATTTTTGCCAGGGACGAAGAGGAACAGAATTATCTGCTATTGTCAGTTTTCCGTGGAGCCGAGTGCGATACGAAGAGCAGGGAGGACATGGTGTATGCGGTAAGACTGCTCGCTGGTTTACATAATGCAACTGAACAGTATCCGGACGAGGTACCTGAGTTTGTAAAAATGAATCCTAACGCCCTGCTTTTGCTTTATGAAAAACATAACCGTGAATTGCGGCAGGTGCGCAATTATATCCGTGGCAGAAAACAGAAAAATGAGTTTGAAGAAATGTTCATGCGCCAGTTTGCAGGTTTTTTTGAAAAGGCACAGGCTGTCACAGAGCAGCTGCAAAATATGGAGATCTGTGAAGAACTGACCGGATTCTGTCATGGCGACTATAATCAGCACAATGTCGTTTTTTCCAGAGAGGGCGTGGCGGTCGTCAATTTCCTCAATTTTTCCTATCAGATCCGGGTGAGTGACCTCTCGAATTTTGTCCGGAAGATGATGGAAAAAAATAACTGGAACACATCGCTTGGAATGGAGCTGATCGGGGCATATGATTCCGTGCGGAAACTAAAACCACAGGAATTGTCCTATCTGTATTTTTACCTTGCATACCCCGAGAAATTCTGGAAAATTGCAAATCATTATAGTCATTCCCACAAAGCATGGCTTTCCGGCAGAAACACAGAAAAACTCAGTAAAGTGGTCGCACAGGAAGGGGCAAGAGAGCATTTTTTGCAGACGCTTGCAGGGAAAGTAGAAAATAGGATATAATTAGGTAATAGCGAAACTTTTTTTTCACAATTCTATTTACGCTTTGATGAGTTTCGCAATTTACATGATTTATATGACACATAAGAGGTGATATATTGAAGAAGTTGATATACAAAGTATTAATTGTTGTTTTTAGTATGATTATGATGGCGGGCTGCGGACAGCAGACAAGACCGGTCTCGACTGCACAGTATTATAATCCGGCGAAAGAGACAGTGGCAGATACAGAGGAGGCAGAGGGTGCAGGGGCGGAGACATCGATCGGAACCGATCTCTATCTGATCATTGGCAATGACATGACCAATGAACAGTTGAATTTAAAGCAGCTTGTATCAGGAAAGCAGTATCTGTATGTTTACTCGTTGTCCACAGATTTTCAGGATAAATATGGCAACAGCGCAACGACGGTGGATTTTGAGCCGGGCAGGGTGATCCATATTGGAAAAAAAGATGGCGAAGGACGGCTCTTGCAGGCACAGATCGCGGATGAAGTCTGGGAATATTCGGATATCACAAAATATTCGGTAGATACAGAGCGTGGGATTTTCAAAATTGCGGATTCCAAGTATTCGTATGACGCAGATTTGTTCGTGGAATCGAATGGAGAAAAAATCCGTCTGTCCGACCTGAACGAAAAAGATAAGATCCGCGTCGTTGGAATCGGGACAAAAATATTATCCGTGTCCGTCACCACCGGACAGGGCATTTTGGAATTAAGAAATACATCCGTATTTGAGGGAAGTTTTATTCAGGTTGGAAGTAAGATCTTTGCACAGATCACACACAATATGAAGCTGGAGATCCCGGAAGGTACTTATACGGTCACCGTTGCCAATGAAGGATACGGCGGCAGCACGGAGGTTGAGATTGCAAGAGGGGAGGTCTGTACGCTTGATCTGGATGAATTGAAAGGTGAGGGACCTAAGACCGGAAGCATCACGTTCTATATAGATGTGGAGGGAGCAACACTTTCCATTGACGGGGATACCGTGGATTACAGTGCACCTGTGGTACTCACCTATGGTGTGCATGAACTGCATGCAGAGGCAGACGGATACGACGATTTTGATAAAAAACTTTTTGTTAATTCTGCTGCGGCAAATATCGACATCTCTCTTACCGGTGAAAGCACTGCGTCAGATAATGACGTGACAGAGGGTACGGAGTCTGTGGAGGAGACTGAAACTGCTGAGACGGAGACAACAGGAAGTAAGGATGAGACAAAGAGCACAGAGAAAGACACGGAGACGTCAGACAAGTCCACGGACAAAGATGTGACATCCGATTATCTGTCAACACTTTCCGATCTCATCACATCGTTGAATAAGTAAGAAGATGTAACTATTCAGAACCTCATTCGCAAAATCGCTCTTTCAGAGCTTTCCTTGAATAACAAGCATGCTTGTTATTTGCTCATTGTGGTTACCTCGCCAAAGAAATTTTCAAAATTATGCTCATTCATGCAAGCATGATTCGCAAATTTTTGAAAACTGCCCTGGCTCTGAATAGTTACAAAAAAATAACTTGAAAATAGCGGCTGACAAAGCTAAACTATAAACGAGATCAATATAGGGAGGAAATAATTATGGGATACAAAGAAATGTATGAAGAATGGTTAAACAATCCATACTTTGACGATGCAACAAAAGCAGAATTAAAAGCGATCGAGGGGAACGAAAAAGAGATCGAAGACCGTTTTTATATGGATCTTGAGTTTGGTACGGCAGGTCTCCGCGGCGTGATCGGTGCCGGAACAAACCGTATGAATGTCTATACAGTCCGCAAGGCAACACAGGGACTTGCAAATTATATCAACAATGTGCATGCACAGGAGAAAGGGGTAGCAATTGCATATGATTCCAGACATATGTCGCCGGAATTTGCAGATGTTGCGGCTTTATGCCTTGCTGCAAACGGAATTAAGGCGTATGTGTTCGAGTCGCTCCGTCCGACACCGGAACTTTCCTATGCAGTCCGCAGATTAGGATGCACCGCAGGAATCAATATCACAGCCAGCCATAACCCACCGGAATATAATGGATACAAGGTATATTGGGAGGATGGCGCACAGATCACTCCGCCTCACGATACCGGAATTATGGCAGAGGTGAAGAAAGTAACGGATTATGCAGCCGTTAAGACGATGGACAAAGCTGCCGCAGTTGCAGCAGGTCTTTATCAGGTGATCGGAGCAGATATCGATGATCCATACATAGAAGAACTGAAAAAACTGATCCTTCATCAGGATTGTATTGACAAAGTGGCAGGAGAGTTAAAAATCGTGTACTCTCCACTTCACGGAACCGGAAATATCCCGGTGCGCCGTGTGTTAAAAGAACTTGGATTCAAAAATGTATATGTCGTTCCGGAGCAGGAACTCCCGGATGGAGATTTCCCAACCGTAAGCTATCCAAACCCGGAGGCAGCAGAAGCATTTGAATTAGGACTTGCTTTAGGCAAAAAAGTGGATGCTGATCTCATCCTTGCAACAGACCCGGATGCAGACAGACTTGGCGTTTATGTAAAAGATTCCAGGACCGGGGAGTACCACAGTCTGACAGGTAACATGTCCGGATGCCTGATCGGCGATTATGTGATCGGTCAGAGAAAAGCCTTGTACGGACTGCCGGAAGATGGAGCATTTATCCGCTCAATCGTTTCCACCAATATGGCAGATGCAATTGCAAAATATTATGGAATCCAGCTTGTAGAAGTTTTAACAGGATTCAAATTTATCGGACAGAAGATCCTCGAGTTTGAAAACACCGGAAAAGGAACCTACCTCTTTGGTATGGAGGAAAGCTATGGCTGTCTGACCGGAACATATGCAAGAGATAAAGATGCTGTCGATGCTTCCATGACACTGTGCGAGGCAGCAGCTTACTATAAGACGAAGAATATGACACTCTGGGATGCTATGCTTGCAATGTATGAGCGTTACGGATACTACAAAGATGATGTGACTGCTATCACTTTAAAAGGTATCGAGGGACTTGCCAAGATCCAGGAGATCATGAATACACTGAGAGAGAATGCTCCGGCAGAGATTGGCGGTTACAAAGTAACGGCAGTGCGTGATTATAAGAAGGACATCATTACAGATACTGCAACAGGCGCTGTAAAACCGACCGGTCTTCCGGCTTCCAATGTTTTATATTATGAGTTGGAGGATGATGCATGGGTATGTGTAAGACCTTCCGGAACAGAGCCGAAAGTAAAATTCTATCTCGGTGTAAAGGGAACGTCTTTAGAGGATGCAGATGCAAAATCCAAGGCATTGTCCGAAGCTGTCCATGC
>ENA-OZKB01000859-OZKB01000859.1-human-gut-metagenome-genome-assembly--contig:-NODE-859-length-15012-cov-40.905128_pt1 | contig 15012 bp, 13 predicted proteins | sample MGYA00244821_ERZ653753 | MGnify/ENA primary metagenome ERZ653753 (study PRJEB26926, sample SAMN06165256) | human gut metagenome | biome: ENVO:00009003; feature: ENVO:2100002; material: ENVO:00002003...
AGTCTGATACACTTACGAGCGTGATGAAGCAGAAGATCCGGGAGCTGGAGGAAAGCAAAAACAGCTTTTTCAGATATGAGGGTTTGAAACTGTACTTGTTTTGGGGCGGTATGGTCTGTAATATTTTAGTATTTCTTATGCTAGCGTCTAGCATGTTTGGTAGGTGAAAATATATCTAGTTAGATAAAAAAAGGTAAAAAAACCTATTGATAAGATTAGCGGTCAAGGCGAGAGGGAGTGAGGGGGAAAAGACTATGGCAAAATATACCAAAAGGAGAGATAAAAGAAGGTATGAGTGGAAGTCTGCTTATCGGGAGAAAGAAGCCCTTATGTTGGAGAGGGGATACCCGGAAGTAAGTCCTCATGATTTCTATCGGGAGTTGTTTCCGGCTGGCAGTCTCCAGCAAGAGCCGGAGGACGGAAAAGGCAATATTATAGCGACACAGATTAGACCGTCCGGCAAAGGAAGAACCCGGCAATGGGTAATTGATGATAGTCTGAAAATGCTGGATAAGGTCATAGGGGATAGGTTTGGGCTGATACCGCCTATTAGTTTTTACGGAAAGTCACACACGAAAGAGAACGCTCATGAGCTGTTTGCGGTGGTGGTGGATGTGGACTATGTAGGTAAACAGCAGTTAAAGAACCTGTTGAAGCAGTTTGGGAATGGCGTACAGCTTCGTCCGACTTATCTTGTCAGCTCCGGCAAGGGCGTACATCTTTACTATTTCTTGCAGGAGCCGGTTCAGTTGTATCGAAACCGGGAAGAAGTGCTTGCAGAGCTAAAAGAAGCTCTTATCCGGCGGCTATGGAATGATACCAGCTCTATTCGTCCGGACAGCCCGGATATAACCGGCATTTATCAAGGTTTTCGGTGTGTGGGCAGTCAGTCGAAGCTGGGGGCAGATTTTCCAGTAAAAGCCTATAAGTTGTCAGAGAACCGTTACACGCTGGAGGATATAAAAGCCAGCATACCGAGTTGTAAGGTTGACTTTGCTCCGTTGTACGAGAAGCCGAGAAGAAAAAGCACCGTTACGCTGGAAGAAGCAAAGGAGTTGTACCCGGATTGGTATGAGAAGCGGATCGTGCAGGGAGAGCCGAAGCAGAAAAGTAAAAAGCAGGGCGGTACGTGGGTGTGTAACGAAGCTTTATATGAGTGGTGGAAACGGAAAATAACAGAGGAAGTAAAAGCCGGAGGACGTTACTTTTCCATTATGGCATTATGCTCTTATGGCTTGAAGTGTGGTGTGTCGGAGTATAGGATAAGACGAGATGCCTATGCGTTTTTAGAGCATTTAGAGAGTCTAACCGAGGACGAGGACAACCATTTCAGCAGGGCAGATGTGAAGGACGCTCTCCGAGCATTAAAAGGGGATAGAAAAAGGCTTTCAACGATAGCAAGCCGGGAATGGATAGAGGATAACACAAAGGTTACGATACCAGCAAATAAGCGGAATTACAGAAAACAAGAAGCCCATTTATATCTTGCTAGGCGAAAAAAAGAGGATATGAAAGTCATAGGCGAAGTAGTAAATGAGGGTAGACCAACTGCAGAGCAAACGGTCAGAGAATGGCAGGAGAGCCACCCGGCAGGAAAGAAAGCGGACTGCATACGGGAAACAGGATTGAGCAAGCCCACCGTTTACAAGTGGTGGAAGTAGGGAATACTTGAAATGGCTATCTGAATATGCTATAATGGCGATAGCTAAAAAGGATATGGTACCACGAGTACACAAAGTGAAAGCCCCGGAGGTGACGCTCCGGGGCTTTCTTTAGGTTAGTTGTCACTGTCGTTTCCGTCTAACCATTTGCAGATGTAGTAGCTGGTTACGCCTGCCATAACGGAAACCAAAAAGGATATAATAATTTCCACGAGTACACCCCCTTTCTGTTGCCAGATTGGGTGCGACAACGTTGAATATTATATCATATACTGATAGTGTATTACAATTTAATTCTCTAATTTAATGTATCAAGGAAATAATAAGAACAGCTTGTCTTATTTGTGAAAATTATGATATAATTGCTATAAATCTTAGTGCAAAGTGGGATGGTGTAATGAAAAGAAAAGTTATTGTCAGCATAACTTTTGTAGTATTGCTATGTAGTATTGTTTTGTGCGTGATAAATCAAAAAAAAGCTCCATTTATTGAAGGTGTCATTGTTGAAAAAAACGAGCGATTTTTTACCATAGAAACGGATATACAAGAAAAAATAGTCTGTACTTTGCCAAAAGAATATGATTATCAAGATATATCGCTGGGAGATAACATAAGAGTGTATTATAAAGGCGAAATTTTAGAAACAAGTCCTGCACGAATAAAGAATGTAAAAGAAATTAAAAAAATATAATATCCTTGCAAACGGAAAGGAGTGAATATGAAGAAAAATAAGATTGTGAATAAAATAGGCATTTTAGTTTTAGCAGTAATGCTTAGTATCTTATCTTCAATTACGGTGTTAGCGAGTGAACCAGAAGAAGCAGAATTAGGACCACGTCAAGACATAAGCAAAAATTTAACAACCGGTGAAATTACAGTAAACGAGATTCCTGCCAATCTTAACAAAAATAGTAGTGATGTTATGGAGCCATTTATTCCGGAAGGAATGAAAGTTGATCCTACGACAAGGGAAGTTATAGGTCCAGACAACAGATATAGGATAACAGATACTACTGCATATCCTAATTCTGCAATTTGTTATATGGAAATGAAGTTTCCTGATGACGATGGTTTATATGTCGGAACAGCATGGATGTATGGAGAACGTGTTGCAATGACAGCAGGACATTGTGTTTATGATGCAAGTTTAGGCGGTTGGGCAGAATGGGTTAGAATTTATCCGGGAAGTAATGGTGGAACATCACCTTATGGGGTACATTATGCCTCAGTGTTACATACTGATACAAAATATATAGAATCTGAAAATTCTAATTATGATTGGGGATTATTAGAATTTAGTTCTGATATAGGTAGTTCAACGGGATACTTTGGTGCTTCATGGACAACATCAAGTTTAGTTGGAACGGGTATTGTTGTAAGGGGATATCCTGTAGAAAAAAATGCTCAAATGTGGTCAATGTCTGGAAGCATTGCAGCAAGCGGTACATTCAAATTAAGTTACTATATTGATACAACAGGTGGTCAAAGCGGATCGCCGGTATATAAAAATGATGGAAATTATAGGTGTGTTGGTATTCATACAAATTACAATTCGCTTGGATATAATCAAGCAGAAAGGATCGATGAATCATTATTTGATATTATGAATCAGTATAGATAATTTTTAGAGTTAATGTTTGCAAGGATATTTTTTGGATTTTATGATTATGAACAAAGGTAATAAATAAAATTTTCTACGCAGATGTAGTGGGCGACTATATTGGCATAGACAGAGAGGAAAAAGACAAAAATGTATTTATATTGGCAGAAATGCCACAAGAAGCCATTTCCCCTTGTTTATTGTCAGAGCCATAAGGAAAAGAGTGTCAAGGGCGGTCGAAAGACCGCAGAGTTTCCCCTTGATACTCTTTTTTTGTTGGATATCATGTCGGAGGGGAAAATGGCTGTCAGTCCGTTCCGTTACTTCCCCCTGTGCTTCATTGTCCGTTCCGGCGGAAGAAAGTAAAGGGTGGTCTGCGACCATTTTTTATCTGCTGCATTCGCTGATCGGCAAGCCGAAGCTCATACTGCAGATAAAAAACAAGCCCTTGACTGTCTCCCTCCTACACTTCCAAAGTCGCCCAAGAGGAAGTAAGCTCCACTATATTCTTGGCAGAATATACGCACGAATATATCCGCTTGATATAGGGTGTCTATCATGCTATAATATGTGTAGCGGATATATTGCAAGTTCCCTAAAGTGTTACCACTTTAGAACTTGTGAGGGTGGCAAGCCCCCCTTCAATCCCCCTTTTTAAGCGAGCCAATAGGCTCATTATGCGGTGGTGCTACCACCGAGAAAGTGAGGTCAGCATGGATAAGAAGTATATCGAAAATCAATATCATTTGGCTATGCTGGAGTTTCGGACTGCCCGGAATGAAGATGAACAGTGGGAAGCAAGAAAGACCATGGCAAGGCTGGAGCAGATAGCCGCACAGGAATACGGTTTTGCATACGCAGATGAACTGCACGAAAAAGAGATAGGGAGGAAAGGACTATGAAAGTTGGAGAGTTCCAGATTGGAAGATACCATGCCATCATCAGAAAGAACTATGCGGACGGAAGCGTGGACTATGAAACGTCCTTTTCCGACCAAGCCGATTTAATGGAGAGTGTGTACTGTCTGAGGTTGTGTATCGGGAAAATGGTAGGGCTTGCCACAGATACCCCGAAAGTCCTTACTGGGGTGCAGGTTGTCCGGGGGAAAGAGAATATTGTCCGGGAACTGGAGGGAAAGCAGCCATGAACAAGACAAGACCAAAGCAGTTATCATTCCGAGTAAGTGAAGAAGAATACCAGCAGTTGCAGGAGAAGATTTCAGAGAGTGGAAAGAACCAGCAGGAGTATATCCTTTCCTGTGTGCTGGAGAAGCAGATCGTGAATACGGACGGTATCAAAGAACTTATCCCGGAACTGAAACGGATAGGGAACAACCTCAACCAAATAGCAAAGAGGTGTAATGAGGGGGGAATGTTGCCGAGTGAAGCGGAAGTGCGGAAGCATGGAGAGGAGCTGAACAAAGTATGGCAGTCATTAAGGCGGTATCTTCAAAGGCGGGCATAGGGCACGCAATAGATTATGTGACGAAAAAAGAAAAGACAGAGGAGAAGCTTGTCAGCGGTCTGCATTGTGAGCCGGAGACGGTCAAGGAGGAAATGCAAGCCACAAAGGAGCTGTGGGGCAAGACGGACGGAAGAACCTATAAGCATTATGTGCAATCCTACCATGAGGACGAGAAAATAACACCGGAGCAGGCTCACAAGAACGCTGTCGAGCTGGCAGAGCATACAAAGGCATGGAAAGGGCATGAAGTTCTGATAGCCACGCATATAGACAAGGGGCATATACACACGCACTTTATTGTTAATTCCGTAAATTATGAGAACGGTCATAAGCTCCAATGGAGTAAGCACGACCTTAAAGACTTAAAGGAACGGTGCAACGAGCAGAGCCGGGAACAGAGCTTGCATGTGCCGGAGAAAGGAAAGACATTTGCTGGAGAAGTCCGGGAAGAAACGGTGGCATGGAGCAAAGACACCTACCAGCTTTTGAAACAGGCAGAGCAGGGAAAGGTCAAGAGCTATGTGCAGGATATTGCCCTTGCGGTGCTGGATTGTAAGGAAACAGCGATCAGCCGGGAAATCTTTATCCGGCTGATGAATGAAAGAGGGTACGGAGTGGACTGGCAGGACAGTCACAAGTACATCACATATACCGACTTAGCCAGGGAACAGGAAGGAGAAAAGGCTTGTAAAATCAGGGATAACAAGCTGGAAAAATACTACAATATGGATTTCGGAAAGGAGAGTATGGAGCATGAGTTTGAGAGAAATGCACGAACAGCAGAAGCAGAGCAGTCCAAGAGAGCAGCTTCAAGAGTTAAACCGACAGAGCCGGACAGAGCTGGAAAACAGTCTGCTCAAAGAAGCGTTGGCGATGTCGAGCGAGAACTGCGAGGAATTGATGAAGCAGTCAAATCAAGAACAAGTAAGGGCAGAGCGGAACAGGCAGAGAGACGCAGAGCAGAACAGGAAGCTCATCAGCGAGCTGAAGCAGAGCGTAGAGCTACTGAAGAACAGCAACGAATTGCTTCAAGACGCTATATCGGGCGAGGTTGGGAGTTTGAAAGATGAGGTTAAGGAAAATACCGTCCAAGAGGTTAGAAAGGCATTACAGGCGAATATAGAGGCTATACAGAGGGCTACAAAGCTTCTTGAGAAGCAGTCTGATACACTTACGAGCGTGATGAAGCAGAAGATCCGGGAGCTGGAGGAAAGTAAGAACAGTTTTTTCAGATATGAGGGCTTGAAGTTGTACCTGTTTTGGGGCGGTATGGTCTGCAATATTTTAGTGTTTCTTATGCTGTTGTATGGTATGATTAGTAAGTAAAAAGAAATCGATAAATTGGAAGTTGTGGAGGGAATTTTACATGAATAGAAAAGAAATAACAACAAAAGAAGATTTATACAAAGTAATAGAATTGTTAGAAAAGACGGGAATTACATATTGGTTGGATGGTGGATGGGGTGTAGATATTTTAGCAGGCAAACAAACAAGAAGTCATAGAGATATAGATATAAATTTTGATGCTAAATATATGGATAGATTATTAGATGTGCTATTGAATTTAGGGTATAAAATTGATACGGACTGGAGACCAGTCAGGATAGAACTATATAGTGATGAATTGGGTTATTTGGATATTCATCCATTTGTTTTGAATGAAGATGGAACTTCAAAACAAGCTGATTTAGAGGGTGGCTGGTACGAGTTTGAAAAAGACTACTTTAGTTCTGCCTTTTTTGAAGGGAAAAAAATTCCGTGTATATCATTAAAAGGGCAAAAAGTTTTTCATTCAGGTTATGAATTAAGAGATAAAGATGTGCATGATATTTCAATTCTTGAAGGGCTATCAGAATAATTTTATTGTGATTTCTAAAAATTCCAGTTTGTCGGTATGAAGAAAAAAGGTAAAAAACTCATTGATAAGATTAGCGGTCAAGGCGAGGGGGAGTGAGGTGTAAAAGACTATGGAGAAAGAAAAAAGAGAGCAGGAGAGCTGCACAAGCTGCGCTTATAGGAAAGGTTGGTATTGTCCCGTTGCCGGAGACCGTGTAAAGAGAGAGGGGCACTGTTCTGAATACGAAAAAAGTGAGATTGCGACGGAAAAGTAGCAGTGTTATAATGGCAAGGAAAGGGAGTGAAAAATAGCCCTTTTTTGAAAGGTCAAAAAGGTAAAAAAAATGTATTGATAATATAAGCCCCCTATAGGTGTTTTTAGAGGGGAGAAGAAAGGTGGTGGGAGTATGGCAAAAAAACCGACTGAAAAGCAGTTGTATAAGCTGAAAAATGAATGGCTGGGGCAGTTCTTTGAGGAAGTGAAGCCGAAAGAGTTTTATCGGGCTGTTTTCCCGGAGGGAAGTTTTGAGAGAGTTGGGCATTTTGAGGACGGAAAAGCAAATGGCATTATAACCATAGTCGAAAACGATAAGGCAAAGAATCGGATTGTATTTGATGATTTGGCGGTCATTGATGAGGTCAAGGGGGCGGAGTTTGCTGTAATGTCCCCTGTAGCGTATTCCGGCAGAAATCGTACGGCAGCCAATGCAAGGTGGCTGTATGGCATAGCGATAGATCTTGACGGGGTGGAGATGCCGCAGCTCCGTGATGTGTTTCATCAAATGAACCATGATATTATCCCGAGATGCACTTACTGTATCAACAGCGGTCACGGGCTGCACTTGTATTATCTGCTGGAAAAGCCGGTTCCTTTGTATAAGCATTTGCAGGATAAGCTTCGGGAGTTCAAGTATGAGCTGATTGCGAAAGTCTGGAACCGATATACAAGTACATTCACAGAACGGGAGCAGGTTCAGTATCAGGGAATCTTTCAAGGCTTTCGTATGGTTGGAACGCAGTCAAAGCTGGGAAAGAGATACCCGGTAAAGGCTTTTGAAACGGGCGAGAGAGTGACGATTGAGTATTTGAACGGGTATCTTATGGATAAGAGCAAGGCGGTCACGGATTTTCACTATAAGAGCGATTTGAGTCTTGCCGAAGCCCGGAAGAAGTATCCGGAATGGTATGAAAAGCGAATTGTGCAGGGGGAGCGCCGTGAGCGCTGGCATGTCAAAAGGGACTTATATGATTGGTGGCTGCGGAAAATAAAAGAGGGGGCTTCTGTAGGGCACAGATACAGCTGCCTTTGCGTTTTGGCGTCCTATGCCGTTAAGTGCGATATTCCGGAAGATGAGCTTTTTACAGACGCTTTTTCCCTATTGCAGTTCCTTGATGATATGTCAGATGATGAGCATAACCGCTTTACCAAGCGTGATATAATGGACGCCATGCAGTTTTATCAAGAGAATTATGTCACATACAGTCGAAGGGAAGCCGAAAGAGTGTCGGCTATTGCTATGCCGGCAAGCAAGCGAAATGGAAGAAAGCAAAAACAGCATTGTGAGGTAATGAGAGCTATTGAGAACATAACCAATCCGAACTGGAGAGAGGGGAACGGTAGATCAGACAAGGCGAAAATTGTCGAAGAATGGCAGGAAAGCCACCCAGACGGAAAGAAAGCCGACTGTATTCGTGATACTGGATTGAGTAAGCCGACCGTTTATAAGTGGTGGAAGTAGGGCATACTTGAAATGCCGAAAGGCATATGGTATAATGCCAGTAGGCGAAAATGACAGAAGTGCTCATGTGGCACAGCAAAAAGCCCCGGAGTTGCGACCTCCGGGGCTTTTCTATTCCGTTCTGGGTGGGTGGCTTAATCCCAAGGCTGGCTACCAGTTATTCTTCTCCGTCCAACCATTTGCAGATGTAGTAGGCAAGCAGTCTGATACACTTACGAGCGTGATGAAGCAGAAGATCCGGGAGCTGGAGGAAAGCAAAAACAGCTTTTTCAGATATGAGGGTTTGAAACTGTACTTGTTTTGGGGCGGTATGGTCTGTAATATTTTAGTATTTCTTATGCTAGCGTCTAGCATGTTTGGTAGGTGAAAATATATCTAGTTAGATAAAAAAAGGTAAAAAAACCTATTGATAAGATTAGCGGTCAAGGCGAGAGGGAGTGAGGGGGAAAAGACTATGGCAAAATATACCAAAAGGAGAGATAAAAGAAGGTATGAGTGGAAGTCTGCTTATCGGGAGAAAGAAGCCCTTATGTTGGAGAGGGGATACCCGGAAGTAAGTCCTCATGATTTCTATCGGGAGTTGTTTCCGGCTGGCAGTCTCCAGCAAGAGCCGGAGGACGGAAAAGGCAATATTATAGCGACACAGATTAGACCGTCCGGCAAAGGAAGAACCCGGCAATGGGTAATTGATGATAGTCTGAAAATGCTGGATAAGGTCATAGGGGATAGGTTTGGGCTGATACCGCCTATTAGTTTTTACGGAAAGTCACACACGAAAGAGAACGCTCATGAGCTGTTTGCGGTGGTGGTGGATGTGGACTATGTAGGTAAACAGCAGTTAAAGAACCTGTTGAAGCAGTTTGGGAATGGCGTACAGCTTCGTCCGACTTATCTTGTCAGCTCCGGCAAGGGCGTACATCTTTACTATTTCTTGCAGGAGCCGGTTCAGTTGTATCGAAACCGGGAAGAAGTGCTTGCAGAGCTAAAAGAAGCTCTTATCCGGCGGCTATGGAATGATACCAGCTCTATTCGTCCGGACAGCCCGGATATAACCGGCATTTATCAAGGTTTTCGGTGTGTGGGCAGTCAGTCGAAGCTGGGGGCAGATTTTCCAGTAAAAGCCTATAAGTTGTCAGAGAACCGTTACACGCTGGAGGATATAAAAGCCAGCATACCGAGTTGTAAGGTTGACTTTGCTCCGTTGTACGAGAAGCCGAGAAGAAAAAGCACCGTTACGCTGGAAGAAGCAAAGGAGTTGTACCCGGATTGGTATGAGAAGCGGATCGTGCAGGGAGAGCCGAAGCAGAAAAGTAAAAAGCAGGGCGGTACGTGGGTGTGTAACGAAGCTTTATATGAGTGGTGGAAACGGAAAATAACAGAGGAAGTAAAAGCCGGAGGACGTTACTTTTCCATTATGGCATTATGCTCTTATGGCTTGAAGTGTGGTGTGTCGGAGTATAGGATAAGACGAGATGCCTATGCGTTTTTAGAGCATTTAGAGAGTCTAACCGAGGACGAGGACAACCATTTCAGCAGGGCAGATGTGAAGGACGCTCTCCGAGCATTAAAAGGGGATAGAAAAAGGCTTTCAACGATAGCAAGCCGGGAATGGATAGAGGATAACACAAAGGTTACGATACCAGCAAATAAGCGGAATTACAGAAAACAAGAAGCCCATTTATATCTTGCTAGGCGAAAAAAAGAGGATATGAAAGTCATAGGCGAAGTAGTAAATGAGGGTAGACCAACTGCAGAGCAAACGGTCAGAGAATGGCAGGAGAGCCACCCGGCAGGAAAGAAAGCGGACTGCATACGGGAAACAGGATTGAGCAAGCCCACCGTTTACAAGTGGTGGAAGTAGGGAATACTTGAAATGGCTATCTGAATATGCTATAATGGCGATAGCTAAAAAGGATATGGTACCACGAGTACACAAAGTGAAAGCCCCGGAGGTGACGCTCCGGGGCTTTCTTTAGGTTAGTTGTCACTGTCGTTTCCGTCTAACCATTTGCAGATGTAGTAGCTGGTTACGCCTGCCATAACGGAAACCAAAAAGGATATAATAATTTCCACGAGTACACCCCCTTTCTGTTGCCAGATTGGGTGCGACAACGTTGAATATTATATCATATACTGATAGTGTATTACAATTTAATTCTCTAATTTAATGTATCAAGGAAATAATAAGAACAGCTTGTCTTATTTGTGAAAATTATGATATAATTGCTATAAATCTTAGTGCAAAGTGGGATGGTGTAATGAAAAGAAAAGTTATTGTCAGCATAACTTTTGTAGTATTGCTATGTAGTATTGTTTTGTGCGTGATAAATCAAAAAAAAGCTCCATTTATTGAAGGTGTCATTGTTGAAAAAAACGAGCGATTTTTTACCATAGAAACGGATATACAAGAAAAAATAGTCTGTACTTTGCCAAAAGAATATGATTATCAAGATATATCGCTGGGAGATAACATAAGAGTGTATTATAAAGGCGAAATTTTAGAAACAAGTCCTGCACGAATAAAGAATGTAAAAGAAATTAAAAAAATATAATATCCTTGCAAACGGAAAGGAGTGAATATGAAGAAAAATAAGATTGTGAATAAAATAGGCATTTTAGTTTTAGCAGTAATGCTTAGTATCTTATCTTCAATTACGGTGTTAGCGAGTGAACCAGAAGAAGCAGAATTAGGACCACGTCAAGACATAAGCAAAAATTTAACAACCGGTGAAATTACAGTAAACGAGATTCCTGCCAATCTTAACAAAAATAGTAGTGATGTTATGGAGCCATTTATTCCGGAAGGAATGAAAGTTGATCCTACGACAAGGGAAGTTATAGGTCCAGACAACAGATATAGGATAACAGATACTACTGCATATCCTAATTCTGCAATTTGTTATATGGAAATGAAGTTTCCTGATGACGATGGTTTATATGTCGGAACAGCATGGATGTATGGAGAACGTGTTGCAATGACAGCAGGACATTGTGTTTATGATGCAAGTTTAGGCGGTTGGGCAGAATGGGTTAGAATTTATCCGGGAAGTAATGGTGGAACATCACCTTATGGGGTACATTATGCCTCAGTGTTACATACTGATACAAAATATATAGAATCTGAAAATTCTAATTATGATTGGGGATTATTAGAATTTAGTTCTGATATAGGTAGTTCAACGGGATACTTTGGTGCTTCATGGACAACATCAAGTTTAGTTGGAACGGGTATTGTTGTAAGGGGATATCCTGTAGAAAAAAATGCTCAAATGTGGTCAATGTCTGGAAGCATTGCAGCAAGCGGTACATTCAAATTAAGTTACTATATTGATACAACAGGTGGTCAAAGCGGATCGCCGGTATATAAAAATGATGGAAATTATAGGTGTGTTGGTATTCATACAAATTACAATTCGCTTGGATATAATCAAGCAGAAAGGATCGATGAATCATTATTTGATATTATGAATCAGTATAGATAATTTTTAGAGTTAATGTTTGCAAGGATATTTTTTGGATTTTATGATTATGAACAAAGGTAATAAATAAAATTTTCTACGCAGATGTAGTGGGCGACTATATTGGCATAGACAGAGAGGAAAAAGACAAAAATGTATTTATATTGGCAGAAATGCCACAAGAAGCCATTTCCCCTTGTTTATTGTCAGAGCCATAAGGAAAAGAGTGTCAAGGGCGGTCGAAAGACCGCAGAGTTTCCCCTTGATACTCTTTTTTTGTTGGATATCATGTCGGAGGGGAAAATGGCTGTCAGTCCGTTCCGTTACTTCCCCCTGTGCTTCATTGTCCGTTCCGGCGGAAGAAAGTAAAGGGTGGTCTGCGACCATTTTTTATCTGCTGCATTCGCTGATCGGCAAGCCGAAGCTCATACTGCAGATAAAAAACAAGCCCTTGACTGTCTCCCTCCTACACTTCCAAAGTCGCCCAAGAGGAAGTAAGCTCCACTATATTCTTGGCAGAATATACGCACGAATATATCCGCTTGATATAGGGTGTCTATCATGCTATAATATGTGTAGCGGATATATTGCAAGTTCCCTAAAGTGTTACCACTTTAGAACTTGTGAGGGTGGCAAGCCCCCCTTCAATCCCCCTTTTTAAGCGAGCCAATAGGCTCATTATGCGGTGGTGCTACCACCGAGAAAGTGAGGTCAGCATGGATAAGAAGTATATCGAAAATCAATATCATTTGGCTATGCTGGAGTTTCGGACTGCCCGGAATGAAGATGAACAGTGGGAAGCAAGAAAGACCATGGCAAGGCTGGAGCAGATAGCCGCACAGGAATACGGTTTTGCATACGCAGATGAACTGCACGAAAAAGAGATAGGGAGGAAAGGACTATGAAAGTTGGAGAGTTCCAGATTGGAAGATACCATGCCATCATCAGAAAGAACTATGCGGACGGAAGCGTGGACTATGAAACGTCCTTTTCCGACCAAGCCGATTTAATGGAGAGTGTGTACTGTCTGAGGTTGTGTATCGGGAAAATGGTAGGGCTTGCCACAGATACCCCGAAAGTCCTTACTGGGGTGCAGGTTGTCCGGGGGAAAGAGAATATTGTCCGGGAACTGGAGGGAAAGCAGCCATGAACAAGACAAGACCAAAGCAGTTATCATTCCGAGTAAGTGAAGAAGAATACCAGCAGTTGCAGGAGAAGATTTCAGAGAGTGGAAAGAACCAGCAGGAGTATATCCTTTCCTGTGTGCTGGAGAAGCAGATCGTGAATACGGACGGTATCAAAGAACTTATCCCGGAACTGAAACGGATAGGGAACAACCTCAACCAAATAGCAAAGAGGTGTAATGAGGGGGGAATGTTGCCGAGTGAAGCGGAAGTGCGGAAGCATGGAGAGGAGCTGAACAAAGTATGGCAGTCATTAAGGCGGTATCTTCAAAGGCGGGCATAGGGCACGCAATAGATTATGTGACGAAAAAAGAAAAGACAGAGGAGAAGCTTGTCAGCGGTCTGCATTGTGAGCCGGAGACGGTCAAGGAGGAAATGCAAGCCACAAAGGAGCTGTGGGGCAAGACGGACGGAAGAACCTATAAGCATTATGTGCAATCCTACCATGAGGACGAGAAAATAACACCGGAGCAGGCTCACAAGAACGCTGTCGAGCTGGCAGAGCATACAAAGGCATGGAAAGGGCATGAAGTTCTGATAGCCACGCATATAGACAAGGGGCATATACACACGCACTTTATTGTTAATTCCGTAAATTATGAGAACGGTCATAAGCTCCAATGGAGTAAGCACGACCTTAAAGACTTAAAGGAACGGTGCAACGAGCAGAGCCGGGAACAGAGCTTGCATGTGCCGGAGAAAGGAAAGACATTTGCTGGAGAAGTCCGGGAAGAAACGGTGGCATGGAGCAAAGACACCTACCAGCTTTTGAAACAGGCAGAGCAGGGAAAGGTCAAGAGCTATGTGCAGGATATTGCCCTTGCGGTGCTGGATTGTAAGGAAACAGCGATCAGCCGGGAAATCTTTATCCGGCTGATGAATGAAAGAGGGTACGGAGTGGACTGGCAGGACAGTCACAAGTACATCACATATACCGACTTAGCCAGGGAACAGGAAGGAGAAAAGGCTTGTAAAATCAGGGATAACAAGCTGGAAAAATACTACAATATGGATTTCGGAAAGGAGAGTATGGAGCATGAGTTTGAGAGAAATGCACGAACAGCAGAAGCAGAGCAGTCCAAGAGAGCAGCTTCAAGAGTTAAACCGACAGAGCCGGACAGAGCTGGAAAACAGTCTGCTCAAAGAAGCGTTGGCGATGTCGAGCGAGAACTGCGAGGAATTGATGAAGCAGTCAAATCAAGAACAAGTAAGGGCAGAGCGGAACAGGCAGAGAGACGCAGAGCAGAACAGGAAGCTCATCAGCGAGCTGAAGCAGAGCGTAGAGCTACTGAAGAACAGCAACGAATTGCTTCAAGACGCTATATCGGGCGAGGTTGGGAGTTTGAAAGATGAGGTTAAGGAAAATACCGTCCAAGAGGTTAGAAAGGCATTACAGGCGAATATAGAGGCTATACAGAGGGCTACAAAGCTTCTTGAGAAGCAGTCTGATACACTTACGAGCGTGATGAAGCAGAAGATCCGGGAGCTGGAGGAAAGTAAGAACAGCTTTTTCAGATATGAGGGCTTAAAGCTGTACCTGTTTTGGGGCGGTATGGTCTGTAATATTTTAGTGTTTCTTATGCTGTTATATGGTATGCTTGGTAAGTAAAAAGAAATCGACAAATCGGAAGGTTGAGAAAGGAGATTAGTCAATGAAAAAAATATTAGGAATCGTTGCTGGTGTTGTTGGAATAATATCTGTTATTGTGGGTGTTGCATTGAAGATGAATAATAATGCTATTGCTATAATCGGAGGTGTAGATGGTCCTACCTCGGTATTTGTCGCAGGAAAGTTGAATAGTGTTCTTGTCAGCATCTTGCTTATTGCGATAGGTGTTGTGATGTTGATAGTAGCGATAATTTTTTATTTTTTGAAGAAAAAATAGTAGTGCTATACTGGTAGGGAAAAGGGAGAGAAAAATCGCCCTTTTTTAAGAGGTCAAAAAGGTAAAATAAAATATATTGATAATATAAGCCCCCTATAGGTGTTTTTAGGGGTGGGGAAAGGGAGAGAAAAATCGCCCTTTTTTGAAAGGTCAAAAAGGTAAAATAAAATATATTGATAATATA
>ENA-OZKB01000866-OZKB01000866.1-human-gut-metagenome-genome-assembly--contig:-NODE-866-length-14949-cov-4.125218_pt1 | contig 14949 bp, 15 predicted proteins | sample MGYA00244821_ERZ653753 | MGnify/ENA primary metagenome ERZ653753 (study PRJEB26926, sample SAMN06165256) | human gut metagenome | biome: ENVO:00009003; feature: ENVO:2100002; material: ENVO:00002003...
GTCGTCTAACTTGCCGAAAGCACGGTTGGCTTCGGCACAAGCACCCTTCAGGAGCGCAAACGCGCGAACGATCTGCACCGGCATCTTTTCAATGCCGATTTTGAAGTTCTCATAGCTGCGCTCGGTCTGAGCGCCCCAGTACTTCTCGTTCGGAACCTTCACTTCGCCCATCGAGTCTTTCTCAATGCGGAACTGATCCATGGTGTTCTCCTTTCTCTTCCTGTAAGAGGCAATCGAAAATTGGTTCATGAAGACAACAGGGAATCTCTCTCAGTCCCAAAGATGGAACCGGATGATGGCGGAGACCGCAATGCCTTCACTTAGCGCGGACAATGATAATGAATTAGCAATCCTTTGTGCGTAGTGCCTTGTACCTCCGGGGTAAAAGAAAAGAATATTTGATATGGGGATTACACCCACGGAAGAGATTTACACAATGGTCTTAAGTTTGTTGACATTGGTACGCAACGGAATGTAAATCGGGCAGAGATCTAAACTTTCATCTCAAATAATAAATGAATTCATTTAAACAAATAAGTTGTTCAAATATATATTTATTAGGGTTTATATCTACTCATTTCAAGTTAGTGACTGTTTTTAGTCATCGAGAAGGACTCAACCTCTCTAAAACCCGTTAACTGCGCGGCAAACCCACGTTTCGCAATCCTTGCCGTTAAATGCAAACTTTCTAAGTTATGAGGCATGTCAAATTGTGTAAAGCACATAAACATCCTAAAACAGCCCATTAATTTAACGATATTTCATATAGTTAAATTGTTTACTCCATTTTCTTGGATTCAATCATTGAATTTTGCTTTTTCTCAGGGGGTGATATATACAATAGGTGATTGAGACCCCAGAGACATGCACTCTCAACCACCGATTTCTTCTAAATGGAGACCTGCAATGGCGACTCTTGAACTTCCATACGAGAAGGTCTATGACCTCCTGCATAAATGCTGCACAAGCATTTCTCCCGACGTGCTCTACTTGATGAAGCGCGCGGCGGCAAAAGAGACCAACCCTGAGGCAAAAACCTTTTTGGAAACAATGCTCAAGAATGTTGAGCTCGCCGGTCAAATGGACAAACCCGTTTGCCAGTCTCCCGGTTTCCCTTCTGTTTGGATTCGCTGGGGTGAGGCGATGTAGCCTAACCTCACGAACTTGATGGGAAACATTACCCAGTCGGTCATTGAAGCTACAAAAGCCGGCTACATCCGTCCTTCCATTGTTCATCCGCTGACCCGCCACAATCCGGGCGACTCTTCCGGACGCGGCGTTCCGAATTACGAACTGCGTTATGAGAAGGATCTGCCGTACTGCGAAATCATCGTCAGCGCGAAGGGCTGCGGTGCTGAGCTCCCGAACGTTGCCAAGATTTTGACCCCAGCCACCTTGGGCAAGAACTACAAGGGTCTCAAGCAATTGGTGCTCGACACGATCTGCGGCTCCAACGGATTCATGGGGGCTCGCGGCTATCCCTGCCCGCCGTTCTCAATCGGCATTGGCCTGGGCGGACAAATGGACGTGGCGGCAAAGCTCTCTCGTGAAGCCATTTCGACCCGCAACTGGCTCGATCACAACCCTGATCCGCTCTTTGATGAACTTGAACAGGAACTCCTCGCAGACATCAACAAGCTCCAGAACGGTCCCGCTGGTATCGGCGGCGATACAACCGCTCTGGCGGTGAAGATTGGCTGGGCTGCCACCCACACCGCCATTTGCCCGGTTGTCATCAACTTCCATTGCTGGGTTGCTCGTCGCTTCGGTATCCGTTTCTACCCCGACGGCCGCACTGAACAGCTCTTTCAAGCAGGAGAATAACAATGGCCGTATACGAACTGACGCTGCCCCTTGATGATGCAACAGTTGAAAAACTCCAAGTCGGCGACATTATTTATTTGAATGGGCAGGTCTGCACTGCTCGAGACATTGCTCACCTGAAGCTTCGCGAGCTCGCCGACGCCGGCAAGCCTTTCCCCGAAGACCTTCGCGGCGGTGCGATTTTTCATGCCGGTCCAGTCATGAAAAAGGATGCTCAGGGGAAGTGGTACCTGAGCGTCATTGGACCGACGACCTCTATTCGTATGGAACCGCATGCCGACTTTGTGGGCCAGCAAGGCGTCAAGGTCATCATCGGCAAGGGCGGCATGGGCGATGGTACCAAGGCTGCGCTGCAGAAATATAAGCAGGTTTACGTTCAGGCCTGTCCGGGCTGTGCAGTTGTCCTGGCAGCAGGCATTGTCGGCACGAAAGAATCTCACTGGTTTGAGCACGGCATGCCGGAGGCCATGTGGCCGCTTCAGGCAAAGCATTTCGGACCGTTCCTCGTCACCATGGACTCGCACGGCAACAGCCGCTATGACAAGGTACGTGACTACGCACAGAAGGTCGAAAAAGAAATCCTAGCGACCAAGTAGTCTTTCCGAATTGATGAAATTCATCCTTCGTAGTTGATGATGAGTGAAGGGGGAAAAGCTGCTTTGTCGTGTTTTTCCCCCTCTTTTTTTGAGGATTGCTATGACTAATCAAACCTGGTCCCCCTCCAAAGCTTGCGCAGATTTTGTTGCAGACCTTCAGTATGCGGATATTCCAGCAGCTGTCATTGACACCATGAAGCGCGACACCCTGGATTGGATCGGCTGCGCTGTCGGCGGTGCTGCAGATCGCTCTTCCCAACCGATCAAAGCCGTAGCTGACGTGCTCGGCGGCAATTCTCAAGCGACATCCATCGATTGCGGCCGCCGAAACGTTGTGCTTGCCGCCATGTCAAACGCTTACTTCGGCCATATTCTGGAAATGGACGATGTTGACCGTGACAGCATCAGCCATCCCGCTACCCCGAATTTAGCCGCCGCCTTTGCTGCAGCTGAATTCGCCGGCAAACAGGGTAAAGACGTACTGCTCGCAGCCGTATGCGGTTTTGAAATCATGCTCCGCATCGGTGCCGCCATCACGCCTGCTCACTACAAAATCTTTCATACGACAGCGACTACAGGCGTTTTCGGCGCAGCGATGGCTGCCGGCAAACTGCTCGATCTCGATGCCATTCAGCTCAACTGGGCATTAGGCAACGCCGGCACAATGTCGGCGGGCTTGTGGCAGTTCCTGCCCGACGGCGGCATGAGCAAATTCCTGCATACAGGAGCGGCTGCCGGCAACGGCATCCTGGTTGCCATGCTTGCCAAAAACGGCTTTAGCGGTGCAACCCACATTCTGGAAGGCAAACAGGGGTTCTTTGCCGGTTATGCCCGTCAGGAAGTGTGCTATGACCTCTTCAAAGACTTCGGCGAAAAATGGCGTGCCGGGCTGATTTCCTTCAAGCCCTATCCGTGCTGCCGGCACACCCATTCTGCGATTGACGCTGCACTCGATATTCGCCGGCAAGCTGCCGGCCGCGGCTTAAAGACCATTCGTCTGCTGACCTACACAACGGCCAACACCGTGGCGGGCACCCGTTCGCCAGCGACCGGCCGTCAAGCCAAATTCAGCCTGGCGTACTGCGTCGCCTCCACGCTCTTAAGAGGCGTGCCTACTGAAACATCCTTCTCGGATCAATCCGTGAATGAGGCCGATGTGAAGGCTCTTGAACATCGCATTGAAGTGGTGGAAGACACCGAAATCAATGCCTGCGTGCCGCGCAATTGGCCCTGCCGCATAGAAGCCGTCACCGCCGACGGACAGGAGCTCCATGCCCAAATCTGGAATCCAACGGGAGACCCGGAAAACACACTTTCCTGGGACGGCGTCGCGCTTAAATTCCAAACCATGACTGACGGCATTATTCCAGCCAACGTACAGGACGAAATTATTGAGCTTTGCAAACATTTCGATGTTTTAGATAAACCAAGCTTAATCTTCGAAAAAATAAATACTTCCTTTACGAGAAAGTATTAATTAAAAGCCCTACCCCGAGGGGCACCAAATAAAAACCACCAAGGAGAATCAATAATGGAAAAAGATAAATTAATAAAGATGCTAATAGGGTTTTTGCCTCTATTACTGCTCTTTTTAGACCCTCCTGAAGGCATGGATCCAAGGCCTGGGGATTATTCCCGTTCTATGCCGGCGCTATTTTGATGGTCATGCTTCGCCCGGTCGGTGAAGCCACAGCGCTCGCTATTTTCCTGGGCCTTTATGCCGTCATGATGCGCGGCCATACCGTGGCGCTTTCCGGCTTCGCGCTGACGATGACGTGGCTCGTTGTCGGCGCCTATATCATCGCCCAGGCCTTCCGAGACACCAACCTCGGCAAGCGCATTTCCTTCTGGATGATCCGCATTTTTGGACGCTCTACTTTGGGTCTCGGGTATGCGGCAGCCTTTGCCGATTTCATCATCGCGCCGGTAACGCCGTCCAATGCGGCGCGCACCGGCGGCATCATCTATCCCATCTTCCTCAGCGTCGCGGAATCTTTGGGTTCCTATCCAGACAAAAATCCCCGGGGCTTTGGCGCCTACATTTCGGTTCTGCTTTATGTGGTGACCATGTGTACCGGCATCACGTTCCTAACGGGGTATGCTGCCAACACCGTCGCTTGGGCGCTGGCGGATCAAATGCTGGGACTGCACATCACTTGGCTCCAGTGGACGACTGCATTCATTCTGCCCGCGGGCATCGTGCTGCTGATCGCGCCATACGTCATGTATCTGATCTACCGGCCCACTCTGACCAAGATCGATAATGTGCGAATTGCCAGGGAAGGCCTTGCCGCCATCGGCCCCATGAGCAGCAAAGAAAAAATTCTTCTCTGCCTATTCGTCCTTGCCATTATCGGTTGGGCCACCTCTTCTTATACGAAAATCAACTCCACTGCCGTGGTTCTGGGCTTCATCGCCGTCTGCCTGATGACCAATGTCCTCAAGTGGAAGGATATTGCCAAAAACAGCCAAGTTTGGACGACCTTGATGTGGTACGGCGGCATTCTGGGGCTGGCCGGCGCCATGAACCAATTCGGCTTCTTTAAATGGATGGCAGAACAGCTTCAGCTCTATGTGGACTTTTCATCCTTCAGCCACGTCGCACTGCTCTTCACTTTGGTCGCTACCGGATCCGTCTGCCGATATCTCTTTGTGTCCTGCGGGGCGTATATGGCATCCGTGCTTCCGGTGCAGTTCACGATCGGCTTGGCAGCCGGTCTGCCTGCCTGGGACATGTTCCTTGTCTTTCTAATGTGCGGCGTTATGGGCGCCATCCTGACGCACTACGCGAATGCTGCCGGCCCCGTTCTGTTCGGCGGCGGGTATGTCAGCGTTAAGACTTGGTGGCTCATAGGTTTGTTCTTTACGCTTCTTAGTTACATAATCTTCGCACTAGTCGGTGTTCCTTATTGGTCAATGCTGGGTCTATTTACCTCTCTCTAATGCGTTTACATTAGAAAAGGAGGCGGCCCGCTGTTTAAACAAGTAGGCACCTCCTTTATTTACTTAATAACCCATCCGCACTTGTAATGAGCAAAATCGAATTAGACCAACAATAAAACGCTCTACGGGCAGATCGCAGATATTCTCCGCGAAAGAATCATGAGCGGTGAGTTCAAGCCCGGAGACATCCTGCCTTCTGAGCGCGAATTAGCCGAAGAGATGCAGATCAGCCGCATTCCTGTTCGGGAAGCGATGAAGTCTCTGGAGTACTTAGGCGTTGTCAAGCAAATTCGCGGTAAGGGCGTATTGGTGCAAACAGCTGATCTCAGCAACATCTTGAAGGTTGTTGGTCCTCTCGTCACCACTATCACTCCGCAAATCCTGCTCAATCTTTTTGATTTTCGACTGGCTATTGAGCCCTATGGCGCTGCACAGGCGGCCAAGCTGGCAACCGAAGAAGAAATTAAGACACTTCAAGAAATTTTAGAGGTCCAAAAAACAGCTGTCGAAAATAATCAAATGTCAGAGGAAATGTCATTTGAATTTCATTTGAGACTGATGCAAGCCTCACACAATGAAGTGATTGCCACTGTAAGTCTTTTTTTAAGTGAACTTCAACGGCAATCCAGGCACCTTACCCTCTGGAATAAAGAACGTCGAGAAGATGCCTATTGCGAACACAAGAAAGTTTTTGAAGCCATCAAAAATCACGACAGTGAACTTGCGTTCCAAATTATGAAAAATCACCTGCTTGAGGCCAAAGAACAGCTTCCCAGAGAATAGCTGCCTGCGGCCTTAAAAATTGGAGCCCATCATGTCCCCCCGTCCCGCCTTTGATGCATTGCAAATATCCGCGCTAGACAACACCGCCACACTGCTCAAGTCTGTCAGGATCAGCGATGAGGTCGTGGTTGGGGGGCAGACGGACGTCTTGCGGATCAAAGCATTGGACGATACCCCTTTCGGGCACAAAATCAGCATACGAGATATTCACAGCAGCGACTCCATTGTGAAATACGGGGAGGTCATCGGGACGGCCTCCCGCGACATTCCTGCCGGCAGTCACGTACATGTGCAAAACGTTGAAAGCAATCGCGGCCGCGGCGATATGGCTGAACAGAATACGCCGGCATCTCAGCTTGAGAGCTGTGAGGAAGTATTCACTCCGAAAGTACCTGATCGTCCCATTATTAATGCACGCAGCCTCTGCTATCGAGGGTATTCCAGACCTGACGGAAGTGTGGGCATCCGTAATCTCGTGGGCATCATTTCATGCGTAGCATGTGCAAACGATGTCGTTGTTCAGCTCTCAGACATCGAAGGTGTCGCGTGCTTTACTCATCAGCAAGGCTGCTCTCAAACAAAGCCGGACCTTGCGCTGATCGCCAAAGTTCTAACCAATCTAGCTAAGAATCCGAATCTTGGCGCCATCCTGTACGTCAGTCTCGGCTGCGAAAGCGTACCGACTGAGGAAATCGTCCGACAAGCAAAAACTTTCGGAAAACCCGTTGAATTTTTGATCATTCAAAAAGAAGGCGGCTTAACCCAAACGGTTGAGCATGCCAAAGCCGTAGTAGCCGATCTAAAGCAAAAAATCGCCGCCGCCCCGACACAACATCCTTTCAACACGCTAAAGCTCGGCCTTAAGTGCGGCAGTTCTGACACCACCCAAGGTCTCTCAGCAAATGTCATCGCTGGGAAAATCACAGATATCTTCACAGCGGCAGGGGCGAGCGTCGTGATTGGCGAGACAACGGAATTCATGGGAGCAGAGCATATTGCTGCTCGCCGCTGCGTTACCTCGGAAGTTGCACAAGAGATTGCCAAACGCGTCTCAGAAATGGAAGCCCGGGCGAAGGCTGTCGGCGTCGATATGCGAGGCGGGCAGCCCACGCGAGGCAATATTGACGGCGGTCTCACCACGATTGAGGAAAAATCACTGGGCGCTCTAGCCAAAGCTGGATCCTCTATTTTTCAGCGCGTCATCGCTTATGGAGACAACGTCAAGCAGCCCGGCCTTGTCATGATGGATTCTCCTGGGCGCGAGCCAGAAATGCTCACCGGTCTTGCTGCAGCCGGCTGCAATCTGATCCTATTCACAACCGGCAGAGGGGCGCCTCAAGGCTTTCCCTTTGTTCCTGTCGTTAAGACTACCGGCAATGAAAACACTTGGCAGTGTCTCCAAGAACACATTGACTGCTATGTTGGAAAAATCATGCGGGGCGAAGAGTCATATGCAGATGCGACTCAGAGACTCTTCGATGAAATCATGCTGTTCATCAACGGTGATCTGACCAAAGCAGAACAATGCCGCTATAACAACTCAATGAACATCTACGTGACCGGTCCGACGATATAACCGTTCAAAACTTTTGACGCTGCACCGATTGGACTCAGAGATAGAAACCCATTGAAAACGTAGAAATTCTGAATACCTTGCAGAGCATGTCTATCTTTCTCATCCTCGGTCTAGTTGTTGCCACATTGATCGTTCTGCTGCGGCTGAAGCGTTCTCTAGGCTTCTCAGTGCTCTGCAGCGGTCTGCTCATTTGGCTGCTTCTGAAACCAGAGCCGCACTTGCTCGTTGACGGCGTCGTGTCCATGCTGCAGCGCAGCCGAACGTATGATCTCGTGGGGTCACTCTACTTTGTCGTCTGTCTGGAAATTGAACTTCGGCAAAGCGGATGTCTTGACGGCATGGTCAAGTACCTCCAGCAGCTCACCTCGTCAAAGAAACTGAGCATGGCCATCATGGCCGCATTTTTGGGTTTACTGCCCAGCATAGGCGGAGCGCGGTTTTCTGCTCCTATTGTGAAACAGATCGCCCAGGGAGAAGCCATTAGCTGCGACAGGCTCAGCGCTGTCAATTTTTGGTTTCGTCACATTTGCGAATTTGCCAGCCCCATCGTTCCCGGCATCATTCTGGCTTGTTCAGTTGCCGGCATTCCGGTCATTGATCTGATCTGCCATTTAGCCTGGCTGACGCCCGCGGCGTTTGTTATCGGCTGGATCGTTCTTTACCACAATGTCACGCTGAATGAAGAAAAGCGGATTGAGATTAGCGGTGCTCAAAAACGCAAAGAACGTTTTGATTTTCTACTCTCATTCACACCGATCTTAATCGCATTAGTGCTGATGATGACCTTCAAGCTTTCTGCTTGGGCAGCTTTAGGCATCACCGTACTTGCCACCGGGCTGCTGCTCAAACTTTGCCGCCGCCCTGTCCAAATCGCGGACGTCTTAATCCGGGCGGTGGAGTGGCGGCTTTTCCGAGATGTATTCTGCATTTTCTTCTTCATGGAGCTCTTGGAAAGTACCGGTTTGCTGCAAGCGTTGGTCGCCAACGTCACGCAGTCTGCGATGCCGCTCGAATGGGTTATCGCCGTACTCAGCTTCATGGTTGGCATTCTCACGGGCATCACTCAGGGACAAGTTGCTGTGGTCGTCCCCATTGTGGCCGCAGCCGCGCCGGGGAACTTAGAAATGCTCAGCATTGCCATGGTTTGCGGACTAGGCGGGCAAATGCTGACCCCAACTCATATGTGCCTGACGATTTCCCTTGACTATTTCAAAGGGGATTTTTTCAAGACCGTAGGACTGTGCGCTATCTGCGAAGCTCTGCTTTAGCAGCATATGGCATTTCCGTCTGGCTATTTCCAATCCATTGATCACGCTGGGAGGCAATCGTTTATGTCCAATTTCTGTACCCTTTCGCAAGCAACACCGAATGAGCAGGATCCTTTTAAAATCCCCGCCTATCCGGAGTACCCCAAACTGCGGCTAGGCACCCAACTCGATGCCATCTATGAACGTCTTTACCGTGATGGATACGGTATCCGCAAACCGGGGATTTCGGACGCTCTCCCCAAAGTATTGGTTGTTTTTGATCCTCGATGCTCGTGGTCCAACCATTTCTGGCAAACCAGTCAATTGCTCACCGAGCAAATCGATTTCATCTGGTTCCCCGTCTGTGTATCTTCTGATTACAGTACGGCACAAGCGGCTGCAATGCTGGCATCGGAGAATAGCTGGGATGTTCTGCGAGAGCATGAAGAGCTTTTCTCTGATCCGGACTACTGCGGCATCCATCCTGAGGCCTTCGGCTTTACCCAGGCTGATCGGGATCATGTTTGGGAGAATGCCCGTATTTTCAGAAAGGCTGGAGGCACTTCAGTTCCTCTAGGCATTTTCAAAACACAGGACGGCCGCTACATCCCGTTGTTTGGCGATAACACTGCCTCCGAAATTCGCTCAAAAATAGAGTTGTCCTAAAGTTTTGGCTGCAGGAATACTGCAGCCCCCTTCAGCAAAACCGTCATTTCTCCCTCCCCGCAATGGCAGGGAGAAATGGCGGCTGAGCCTTAGGAATCACGCCTTTGGCTGACTCTCAACGTACTTTCTGAGGACATCAAGCGTCAATGCGGCCCACGGCTGCAATGCAAACATCCGTGCATAAGCGACCCGGGCTATATAGGGCGGCGGGGCTTCCCGTACTGAGACGTAAAGGAAATGACCTCCGGCTCAATAGGCGTTGAGCCGACATCAAACCTTGGAAACCCGAGGCAGCTGCCAACACGAGGCGAGAAGTCTCGCCCAACTCCCATTAGGGATTGGCGGGGAGCGGTTATAACCTCAGTACAAGCCTTTATTTCGCCCTGTGAGAACGGAGATGCAGATAAACCACATCCCTAGAAAGATTAAGAATTTTGGCAATCCTGCTGACAGAGTTCTTTACCTCGAATAATCCTTCCTGATCTAAAGCTTTAACGATTTCCTTCGTTTTATTGCGAGCTGTAATCGATTCATCAGCAGAGATCTGATCCCGAATGCGGCAAGTTACGGACAGCAGCAGGTCATCCAAATTCTGAACAAACATTTCCGAAGACTGTCCTTCCAGCCCGCCTGTTCCCTTGCCATGACCCAGAGCGCCTTTCGTATCCTGCGGCAGTAATAGATGGCAAAGGTCTGACAATGACGTTCCCAAATCAAAGTTTATGCATAAAAATCCAATGGGAATTCGGTCGTTGTTTCTAATAATGATGGTCGTCGAACGCATCGGAGATCCATTTCGAGCGACCGTTTGATAGACAGGTGTTATATCTTGATGAAGGCTTTCGCAATTTTTAAGCAACATCAAAGACTCATCTGTTATAGGAGACCCTAAGACCCGTCCCGTCTTCATGCCGTTGTGAATATGAATGACGGAGTGCTCTAAATCTGCCAACGAATGGAGAACACATTCGCAGCTGTTCCCAAAAACCTGTCCAATAGCATCGACAATAAGTTTGTAGCGATCTAATAATGCACAATCTTGCGCTGTCAAAAGATAAACGGATGATGATTTCATAACCAAATTGAACTTATCTCAATGCACTCATCTCAAGTGATGTATATCAAATATTATGCCGCATTTGCTTAGTTCCCATCTATGCATATCGAAATGAATCCACATCCACAGACCAATATCTGCAGAGCATCGGTATGACTTAACGTCATTAAAGCAAATGGCTCAACGAATAAAGAGCGACAGAAAGAGGCTTAACCGTTCTCTCAAACGGACTGGCTGCCCGCCAACAACATACCGCCAGGGTCTGGCCACGAGAAACTGAACCATAAACCTTTCATGCCGCTCAGCAATTCGCCAGGCCCCGTCACTCACACAACTTCACCCCGGCCGCAAAAATCAGTATACACACCATCGGCGTTTAAAGTCCGGCAAAGGTTTGTGATTCTTTAAAAAAATCAATCCATTAAACAGTAACGTAAAGCTTCAGCGTCAATCTTGACGCACCCCATATTAGGACAAGTCCCTCAATAAAAGTGTTGATTGATTCAAGTTCATTTGATAAGCTCAACTTGCTTGTAAGAGTTTGTGAAACGTTCGAAATACCTGTTTGAGCTGCAAACTCCACCTGCTGCGATTGGGCCTTACTCCCAAGGCATCGCAGCCGGATCTTTTGTTTTTGTTTCCGGCCAACTCCCCATCTGCGCTGCTACCGGCGAAATGCCCGAAGACATTAAGGCGCAGGCGGAAATGTCATTACTCAACGTCAAAGCCGTCCTCGAAGCTGCCGGTTCGTCTCTGGACAAAGTCGTCAAAACCACGTGCTTTTTGGCAGATATCAATGATTTCGCTGCATTTAATGAAGTGTATGCACGCATGATGCCGAAAACAGGCGCTCCGAGTCGCTCAGCCGTCGGCATTGCTGCCCTGCCCAAGGGGGCGAAAGTTGAAATTGAAGCAATCGCTATCCGTTAGGACGTTCTAGGGGAACACTTATGTTTGCCATCATTATTGGTCTTATAGTCATCGCCCTGGTGGTGACGCTGCTGCTCAAAGGGTATTACCCGCAAGCCATTCTTTTCATGGGCGGCGTGGTGCTGCTCACATGCACAGCCATCTTTGGCTGGGGCGATCTGCTCAATGCCAAACAGACGACGAACTTTATCGGCTTTGATATTTTCAAAGTCTTCAGCACTGGCTTTTCATCCCGCATCGCCGGTTTAGGCCTCACCCTGATGGCCATTGGCGGTTTCTCCCGCTACATGGAGCACGTGGGAGCCTCAGCCGCCCTGTTCTCAGTTTTTGAAAAGCCTCTGAAGCCGATCAAGTCCCCCTATGTTCTTCTCGGCGCCTCTTTCCTGGTGTCGCAGATCATGGTGATCTTCGTGCCGTCGCATGCCGGTCTTGCACTGCTGCTGATGGTCACGCTATACCCAATCCTCATTCGCTCCGGCGTGAGTCCTATGTCTGCCCTCGGCGTGATCGGCTGCGCGCAGTTCGTAGACGTTGGTCCGGGTTCCGGCAATGCGATTCTGGCCGCTCAAACCGCCGGCGTTGATGTTTCAGAATACTTCGTCTATTACCAGCTGCCCCTCTTTGTCGGTGTGGTCATTATCCTGACGTTCGTTCACATGTTCGTCCAGCGCTGGTGGGACAAGCGTGAAGGCTGGGTTTTTGATCCCAACAATATTCAGACGCTGGCGGGCGCGAAGACCACTGAACAGGACAAAAAGGTCCCGAAGATCTATGCCGTTCTGCCCATCATTCCGCTCTTCCTGATCATTTTCTTCTCCAAAGTCGCCGGCAGTCATATCCGTATGGATGTTGTCACGGCAATGGTTATCTCCACCATCATTGCGATCATCTTTGAGCTGATCCGCCTGCGCAATTTTCGCGACGTTCTCGCCTCTTTCAAGCTCTTCTTCGAAGGCATGGGCAAGATCCTGGTGAGCGTGGTCTCCCTGATTGTCTGCGGTGAATTCTTCGCTGCCGGCCTCATCAAATCCGGCTTCATGGGCACGCTGATCACTGCAGCCAACGACGCTGGCTTCGGTCTGGCAGCCATGGTGATTATCGGCGGCGCTCTGGTGTGGCTCTTCTCCTTCATCATGGGTTCGGGCAACGCTGCGTTCTTCTCGTTTGCTCCGCTCCTGCCGAATGTGGCGCATGTCATCGGCGTTCCGATCATTCAGCTGATCTTCCCGCTTCAGGTGATTCTCGGCTTTGGCCGCGCCTCTTCCCCGATTACCGGCGCCATTGTGGCCATCTCTGGATTGGCAGGGGTATCTCCATTCCAAGTCGCAAAGAGAACATTCATTCCGATGCTCTTTGGCACTGCCATTACCTACATTGCCTACTTCCTGTTCTGGTACTAATTCACGGCAAAAAACACAATGCGGGGGACCCCCAGGCCTCCCGCTCATCATGACCCGACTACTTCTTGATTAAGGAGATCATCAAATGGGCGTCAATACTATCCTCACTCACAGCGGCCGCGGCGACCAGTCTGTTGAAGTTCGTTCCGTCAATCCGGTAGTGATGCGTGCATCGACCATTTTGTTTAAGGACTACGATACCTGGCAGAAGTACCGCAAGCTTCGCGCAACGGACCGGGTTCTTTCCTATGGCGCCCGCGGCACGACGACCAACTTCGAGTTGGAAAAGCTCATCTGTGAACTCGAGGGCGGCTATCGCGCTCAGCTGTTCCCGACGGGTCTCGCTGCCCTCGCCATGGTTCTGCTCAACTATGCAGAAGCCGGTGCTCACTTCATCGTCTCCGACGCCATCTACGGTCCGGTCCGCACGGTCTGCAACCTCTTCCTCAGCAAGGTCAAGGTTGACGTTTCCTTCTGCAAGGCCGACTGCTCAGACGTTGAAAGCCTGATTCAGCCCAACACCAAGCTGATCCTCGTTGAAAGCCCGGGATCGATTCTTTACGAAGTGATTGATCTCCCCCAACTCTGCAAGATCGCTCATGCCCATAATATTCCTGTAGCCATTGACAATACCTACAGCAGCGGCTACCTCTACAACCCGCTGAAACTGGGTGCTGACATTTCCGTCATTGCCGCTACAAAGTATCTCAGCGGCCATTCTGACGTGACGATGGGCGTCGTCGTCTGCAACGAAAAAGAATGGAAGAACTTCGATAAGCTGCCCGAAGCCCTTGGCTTCACGACCAGCCCCGATGACTGCTATCTGGTCCTTCGCGGCATGCGCACGCTCGCGGTCCGCATGAATCAGATCGAAAAGAATACCGACGAAGTTGTGGCCTATCTCCAGACTCGTCCGGAAATTAAGACAATCTTCTATCCGAAACTTCCGACCCATCCGAATCATGACATCTTCATGCGCGACTACAAGGGTGCGTCGGGTATGTTGACGATCGAATTTGCCGATGGCTACACGAAGGAAGATGCCGTCAAATTTACCGATGCGCTCAAGTATTTTGCCTGCGGCGCGAGCTGGGGCGGCTACGAAAGTCTGGCCACAGTGACGGTTCCTCCGCGTACGGCCACGGACTGGAGCAAGCGCGGCCCGTTCGTCCGCTTCCATATTGGCCTCGAAGATGCTCAGGATCTGATTGAAGATCTTGGTCAAGCCCTTGACAAGATCTCGCACAAATAACTGCGGCCTTGCGCGGCCTCCCTAATCGGAGGTTATCCCTTTGTTTCTCTTTTGCCCGTGCGTTTGTGAAAACGCGCGGGCTTTTTTCTTTATCTCAAAAAAACTTCTCGTTCTGCAGCGGCAATCTTGCCTTCTTTAGAGCAGCGGTCCTGATTCATCCTCTTCATTAATTCAAATTATTTTGATAGACTCAAATTTACCGTAAAGCAAAAGCCGCATCAGGTGATACGGCACGCATTATTTGGTCAGAAGGAAGGGAATGAAATGGCAACATATGCGCAGATCGCCAGAGCTCATCTAGGAAATCTCGGCAAAGTCTCTTTAGGCTTTTATCCAACGCCCTTTCACAAACTCGAAAGCATTTCCCCCGCTTATGGCGTCAATCTTTGGATAAAGCGGGAAGACTTCTCCGGCTCGACGCTCTTCGGCGGCAACAAAATTCGTAAACTGGAATATCTGCTGCACGACGCCAAGAAACAGGGATGCGACACCGTCTTTACTTATGGCGCTACCCAATCCAATCACGTGATGGAAACTGCTACCGCCGCTCGGCGCTGCGGCATGCGCCCTGTTGTCTACCTAGGGGCTATCGTGGAACCTCAGCCCAATGACGTTCGAGCCAACTTCTGTCTCTTATACACATCTCCGAGCCCACGAGACAAGAGGCAATCTCGT
>ENA-OZKB01000884-OZKB01000884.1-human-gut-metagenome-genome-assembly--contig:-NODE-884-length-14719-cov-5.014866_pt1 | contig 14719 bp, 12 predicted proteins | sample MGYA00244821_ERZ653753 | MGnify/ENA primary metagenome ERZ653753 (study PRJEB26926, sample SAMN06165256) | human gut metagenome | biome: ENVO:00009003; feature: ENVO:2100002; material: ENVO:00002003...
ACACCTATTAAGTCGTCGGCAGCGTCAGATGTGTATAAGAGACAGATATATGACAACATAAACCTTCGTTTAAATTCTTGTACATGATGACATCGATCAGGAAACTTCCTATCATTCCGGTTGCTCCAGACAAAAGAATTGATTTCTTCTTTAACTTTTCCCATGGCAAATTCAATTCTGATACATATGCTAAATCTTCCCTATATAATTTGTTCTTTAATAAATTCATACCGCACCTACTTTAATTCTGTTTCTTTATTCCGTTTCAAGTATCCCATAAATATTTCTAAATCATCTTTTGTCGTCAGTTTAATATTTTTATCAGAACCTGCTGCGAAATGCAGAGTCTCTCCTAATTCCACCATCATTGTGTTGGTATAGGAGCTTCCATATATACCAATTTTCTCTTCAAATGCTTTATGATATGCCCAATTCAGTTTTCCAAATTTATATGCCTGCGGTGTTACAACTCTGCGAAGCGTTTCTCTTGGAATATACTTTGTTGTCGTTCCTTCATCATTAATCACAAAAATCTGTTCGTTGTAAGGCATTGATGATACTCCATTGCCATACTCATTGCATTTTGCAATCACATCTGTAATAACTGCCGGCTCCACTAACGGTCTGATTCCATCATGTATGATCACATTGTCATCGTCATCACACTTATCCATCAAATTGTATACACCATTTCTAATGGATTCCTGTCCTGTTTCTCCCCCAGATACTACCCACTTTAACTTATCAATTCCATACTGCTTTGCATAAGCCCAAACCACATCATGCCATCCGTCTATACAAACCACTTCGATTGCATCAATTTGTGGATGATTCTGAAAATTTTTTAACGTATATAATAAAACTGGTTTATCATATACATGAATAAACTGCTTCGGTATATCCTGCCCCATTCTGTGTCCTACACCACCTGCTATTATTACAGCTATATTTTTCATGATTTTTACCCCTCACAACTTTCCTTATTCATTTAAATTCATCTTCCGATAAGCCTCGCAAACCACCTTCGGCTCACCGCACATTTTCATTTTTCCTTTTTCGATCCAGACCACCCGGTCACAATTTTCTAAGATCGTACCCATACTATGCGACACCAGCAGCACCGTACTTCCTCCGTGGATCATCTCTTGCACACGTTTCAAACTCTTCTTGCGGAAAAATTCATCCCCGACCGAAAGCACCTCATCTAAAATAAGGATCTCTGCGGTTTCGCCGATCGTTGCGATTGCAAAACCGAGACGGCTGACCATACCGGAGGAAAAGTTTTTTACTTTCTCTTCCATAAAACCTTCAAGTTCTGCGAACCTGACGATCTCGTCATATTTGGAATCAATAAATTCTTTGGAGTAACCGATGATAGCGCCGTTTAAGTACACGTTTTCCTTTGCGGTCAGTTCCACATCAAAACCGGTTCCAAGTGTCAGCAGCTGTACTTTCCGGCGGTCGCACTGCACTTCGCCGCTGCTCGGTTTTAAAGCTCCGGACACAATTTTAAGAAGAGTACTTTTGCCGGAACCGTTTGTTCCGATGATTCCTACAACTTCGCCCTTGTATACATTGAACGACACATGATCTAACGCAAGCAGCTCCCGGTAACTGATCTGTTTTTTCAAAAGCTGGATCACATACTCTTTGATACCGGAGACATTGTTCATCGCAATCCGGAACTGCATTGTGACATCCTTCACAGCAATGACAGGCTCCTCTCCTGCACGTTCCTCCGGCACAGCCGTATTGGAATACTTTTCAGCAGCATTTTGTCCATCAGAATTCTTTTTATCGGATGAATTATCATCTCCGTCAGACTGTTCCAGTTCCGCCCGCCATGCGCGGATCTCCTCCTCGGATATATCCAGAGCCAGATCTTCTATCTCAAAATCATCTGCCGCATTTGTGTCAGAGGAAGTTTCGGATTCTCCTTGTTTTAATTTGTTTTTTCTGGTTTTAATCCGATTGTTTGTTTTCCCGGATACAGATGTACCATCCTGCCTCTGTTTATTTTTATCCATATGGATAACCAGAAAAATTGCAAGAAACATGATCACTAATGTCACAGCCAGAATGATGATCAATATTTTCATCTGATTCTGAAAGTTCTCCTGCCCTTCATTCGGATTCCAGGTTTCCAGCTTATTTCCGGTCGTGATCTTATAAAATCCGGTCTGACCTTCCATATCTATCGCATAGACGATGGATTCGCTCTGGATGATGTCAAGTGTCAGTTCCTGCGGCCACTCGCTGCACACATACGGAGACATGAAGTAATATTTTTCTCCGTTGACTGTGATGGAATTGCAGGGATACAGTTTATCTTTTTCACTGCTGTAAGCGTACAGGTAAAGGTTTTTTTGACTGTCCGCCAGATACACAAAACTGATATCTCCATTTGCTGACAGATATGCAGCCACTTCTGTTCCCTGATAGGTGATGGTTCCGGTATCATACTGGAAATCGATGTTCTCCGGCGTGTACTGGGAGAGATCCACCAGATAGTAGGTCTGCTCCTCCACCGGCACTTCCATCACAGTCGGAATATCCGAAACCGGATTCTCTTCTCCGGTTTCCGTCTCCTGACTTTCCTCCGGCGGAGTATCCCCAACCGTATCTTCACCGGAAATTGTGACATAGGTGGATGCCAGAGTTGTCACGTCAAACTCTTCTGCATTCTCTCCGGCAGTGTGGATCACTGCACTCTCTATTTTTATATCTGCCGTTCCACCGCTTCGTGTCTGGAACTTTAACATGTATTTGACCTGCGCATTGACTCCGGTTCCACTTAACGTGATCACTCCGTTTTCCTCGGAATCACCACCTCCGGTGTACTCCAGACGTCTGCTATCGTAGGATATTTTGACCTCATAGGTTCCAATCCTCGAATCCCCATTCAGGTATACGCCAATCGGAAATGTCTCATTGTCGGTTGCCGTATAATAATTAGATCCGAACGTGACAGTTGCATTTTCCGCATGGATTTCCCACGGTATTCCTATTGCCAACACAAAGAATGTGCCCAGGAGTATTATCCTTTTCCATTTTTCCCAGATTTTTAATCTCACTTTTGTATCTTCACTCCAATCTCTGCTTTTTCCTTGTACTGTTCCTTCACGGATTTTTTCTTCTGTATCTAACCATTATATTTTCTGCATCACATTGTTTTCTTTTTTCGAGAACACATAGTAACCGATCAGAAAACTTGCAATGCCCCACAAGATCATTTTGATCCATAGATCCGTCTCCGGCCATTTCTGATACATGACACAGTCCCTCGCAAATGCAATGTAGACAAACACCGGATTGTTTCCGATGACTTTCTGCATCATCAGCGTTGTGCTCTCATACGGATAAAAGATCGCTGACATGTACATCCAGAGTGTCAGGACGATCGAATACAGATATTTGATGTCCGCAAAAAACACGTATAGGATCGAGAGCACGTACCCGATTCCCATGGAGAACAGCAGACAGAAAAATACGTCGATCGGAAACAGTAACAGCGTCGGACTGATTTTGATCTGAAACACCACGAGCATGAGCACATAGGCAATACAGGTGTAGCCAAAGTTGGTCAGTGCGGTATAAATCCTTGCCAGAACAAATGTCTGTTTCGGAAGTTTTACTTTTAACAGCAGCGTCCGGTTATCGACGAGCGCCGTCATTGCGGAGTTTGTCGCACCGGAAAAGAGCTGCCAGAAAATCGTTCCGGTCAGATAATAGATTGGATAGTTTTCAATCGTACGTTTAAAGATCGCGCTAAAGATCATGGACATAACTGCCATGGTCATCAGTGGATTTAACACACTCCAGATCACACCGAGAAAAGATCTCGCATATTTTCTTTTAATCTCTCTGTCTACAAGCTGTTTGATGACAAAGTAATATTGTTTCAGTTCTTCCTTATTCTTTCTCACGACTGTAATTTCCTGTCTGTTTTTTCTTCTCTATTTTCTTTTGAGCTTTATCTTCTAGACTTTGCGGTCAATTTCTTCTGCAATTTGATAATCTGATTCAGGTTGTAATTTACTTGCCATGAATCATATTTTGTTTTATCCATTTGCGCATATAAATGATATATTTATAAAAAACTGCATGCCAGCGGTTTCTCGCCCTGCCTTTTTCATCCAGTGTTTTGCACGATGCGATGCTGCCCTCGATCCACGCACTCTCATGGAGTACCTTTTTCCGAATGCCTGTCATGATGAGCAGACGGTTGAGCAAATGATGGTTTTTGATCTCCTGCTCTGAAAAATCTGCGGACACTTTCTGATTGTCATCCTCTCTCACATCATCCGAGAAAAGCAGGCTTCCGTATGCCTCTGCCTCAAACTGTGTCGGGTTTCCCATAAAGGGTGATAGAAGTTCCTCCACATACCCGCTGTCTGCCTGCGGCAATGATTGCTTTTTCTCCTGCAGAAACTCTTCCAGCCAGCAGATATACCGGCTGATCCGTTCCCGGTTCAGGTTCTCCCTGCTGTCTGTCACCGGAACATAGATGATTTTATCCTTCCCGCTCTCTGTCCTGTAGGATAATGTCATGCCCTCCGGTGCTGAAAACACTGCCTCAAACAGGCTGTTGCTGAAATGCACTTTTCTTTTAATCTCACCCCACGGTGTGAAGTAAAAACTGTGATAGTTTTCCCTTCCCTCCCCTTCCGGGATCTCATACAGACCAAAATAGTATCCTTCGAGCTTTCTGTCCGGCTGTCTCTGCCTGAGCAGATGTTCAATGCTCTGCTGGATCGTACCGATCCAGCCGCTGTCCACCAATGCATAAGGAATCTGTTCCAGCAGTCCTTCCTGTGTGAGATAGCCGATTGCCGTCCCATAAGCTTCCTTCGAATGGCTGTCTATATAATGAAATAAGAGCGGTATCTTTTTTAAACGGTCTTTCAACTGCATGACCTCGTGATAATTGATGACTTTTCTGTAATTCTCCGTGTACCCGGCAAGCGCTGCGATCTCCTCTGCCTCTTTGTCTGTCAATGCCGCACGCTGCATGATTTTTTCAAAGGTCACATCGATTCCTCCGACACAGATGCGTTCCAGACAGCGTTCCCCGAGAAGATGATATTCCGGCACACGCACCGCATATCTCGACACTTTGAGATATCTGCACTCGATGTCCAGATCATATTGTTTACAGAGCTGCCATGCGGCAAGATACATCTGATAACCGTCCCTCGCCAGAAAGTAAAGCCTTTTTGTTCCACTTTGTAATGCCTCCTGCAAAACCCACAGCACAAACTCATAAAGTGTCGGTGCAAGCACGCACTTATAGATCTCTTTCTCAGATTGGATTTTCTTATAAGATTGTAGTCTCTGTTCTCTGCGGTCGGTCAGATTCATAACTGCTATACTCCAATCTTGCATTTTCGGGCATCTGTTCTTTTTGAGTTTTCCACCATGTCTCACCGCGTTTTAATAACGCAACGATTCCCGGCGGGATCAGACCGCCCACAACCGGACGGATCACATAGAGCCAGCCCAGCGGAAACAGCAGATGCATGGCTTTAAAATTCCGGTAGCGCAGTTTTGCCTCGTTGATCCGGAAGTGAAATCTGCGTTTCTGAAAAGACTGCTTGTCCTCCCGGTACGCAAACAGATATTGCTGAATGTTGTACCCCTGATAACCGAGCTGATGCAGACGCATGAATATCTCATAATCTTCACAGCGCAATGTTTCCGGGGAAACATGATAGCCCTCGTTTTTTTCAAATAGTTTCCTGCGGTACATGACTGTTGGATGTATGAAGGGAGAAAACGGCAGATAGTCTTTATCGGACGGAAGTTCCGGCATTTTACGTTCTCCCCACACACCGTTTTCGTCAAACAGTCTCGTATTGCAGCCACACCACGCATACTCTTTGTGCTGCTCCATAAAATCATACTGCACCTGCAGACGCTCCGGCAGTGCGATATCGTCTGCATCCATGCGGGCAATGTATTTTCCTTTTGCAGCGCCAATACACATATTTAAGGAAAAAGCCAGACCGTGATTCTCCTCTTTTCCAATCAGGACAATCCTCTCGTCAAGCTTTTCTAATTCTCTGATATAACCTGCCACCTCCGGATCGGAACCATCATCGTAAATGATGAACTCGAAATCCGTGAGTGTCTGGTTCAATATGGACTTTACTGCCTTTTGCAGTGCCTCTCTGTTCCACTGGTTGTAAACTCCCATGATCACAGAGACTTGTTTTTCAAACTCTGCCCCCATACGCTTCTATCGCTTTCTTTCCTGCGTCACGCTAATCTCCTGATAGACACGGCGCATTATTTTATCTGTTGCCTCTATGCTGAATCTTTCTGCTGTCCTTCTCCCATGCTCTCCCATTTCCCTGCGTAGCTGCCCGGACTGTCTCATACGGCAGATCGCATGCATGAAATCTGCCACTTTATCTGCCTGACAGACAATGCCATTTTCCAGATGACACATGTACTCCCTGCTTCCGCGGTTATCCGATGCGATCACCGGGACTTCACATGCCAGCGCCTCGATGGCTGCAATCCCAAGTCCCTCTCTCTTAGATGGAAATGCAAAGCAGTCTGCACTCTGCAGAACATCCTGCACATCATTGCGATAGCCTAACAATCTGACCTGCTTTTCCAGATGATGTTTCTGGATCAGATGTTCTAATGTTTCCCTGTAAGGACCTTTGCCACAGATACTGTAATAAATGTTTTCGTCGTGTAACCGGGCAACTGCCTCGATCACGACTGCATGATTTTTATTTTCCACAAGTTCTCCCACCGAAACGATGTGAAATCCATTTGGCGGAATTTCCAGTTCTTTTCTTTTTATTTCTCTCAGTTCCGGTTTTTTCCGGAACTTCTCTATATTCACACCGACGCCCGGAATCTGTTCCACGCATCCATGCTCTTTTAAACGAAAGCGGTTTGCTCTCTCATAATCTTCTCTGTTGATTGTAATGATCCGGTCGGTAAATGCTGCCAGAAACCCCTCTGCCGTATAGTAGAGCAGCCAGTTTTTCTTCGGAGCCCCCTCATAAAAATGAAACCCATGTGCCGTGTAAACAACATACGGTTCTCTTCCGGAAGCTTTTGCGGCAAGCCTTCCCACCACGCCACCCATTGGATTGTGGCAGTGTACCAGACTGATCTGTTCTTTTCTGATGATCTGTTTTAACTGTAAAAATGCTTTTGTATTTTTTGTGATCTGAAACGGACTTTTTCTGATATCGATATGATGTAAAATCAGTCCGTCTCTTTTCAACTGGGTTTGATCGATATTGTAAATCGGATTTTCAAAATCGGATGCATAATGAACCGTATAACCATTCTCCTGTAAGATTCTCACATCATTCATTTCAAATTGCGGTACGAATCCGCTAATGGTTGTGATTATTAATGCATGCTTCATTTTACTTCATCCTGTCAGTTTCTTTTTTCGGCGGCCCGCATGACACAGACCGCCTATTGTTCCTGCTTTCGCAGGAGTTACCACATGTTATTTTTCTTATTTATAAATCTTAAGATTCATAAAATTAGTTGTTAAATTTAACTTTTGCTCCGCATACTGCGATACCTGCTGCACAGATAAGCACAATAATTGGTAAAACAGGTGTTGTTTCTCCTGTCTGAGCTGATGCATTGTATGCAACAAATGCGATTGGAGAAAGAGATGTAAATGTAGCTGTTACAGTTCCGTTTCCAACTGAATCCGGGTTGATAACTTCCCAGCTTCCGTCATGTTTCTGATGTAAAACAGCGATTTTCTGTCCTGCTGTCACACCGTTAACAGAGAATGTCAACTGTGCTTTCTCGAAAGAAACAGGAAGAGTTACATCGATCATCTGTAAAACTTTAGCTGTAGGAGCTACGCTTGCAACTGCCTGTGTCTGAGCTGCTTCAACCTGAGCTGTTGTAACAGCTTTTACAGTTGGAGCTGCTGTGGAAGCCACGCCATCGATCACGATGCCGCCTGCTGCTACTGTAACGTTAGCGTAAGCAGTAGCCTCTGTTGTAGTTGTCTCAGATGTTTTGGTTGTTGGGCTTGTTGCAGCGAAAGCTGTTGTTCCCATAGCCATAACCATTAATGCTGTAAGTACGACTGCGATTTTTTTCTTCATAACTTGTTTTCCTCCTTTCCTCACGTATTCCATGTGGTTTCTATATTAAATAAGGAATTACCTTACTTAATATCCTCTGATTCTACCGGTTCGTAGAACACATCAATGATGAGCTGATACAGCGCATCGTCATCGACATAAAATTCCTCATATTTATCTCCCATCAGTGTCTCACCCTGCATGGTGTACAAATGGTCGATATCAAAGTTGTATCCCAAAGCCTCAGAAGCGAGGTAAGTAAATTTTGTAATATCAATGTCTGTCACCATATATTTGGATATGGTGTTGTATAAATCCACTGCAATGGACGGATTTGTGACCGCCTTGTTTTTTGCCTGTGCAATAAACGTGGTCAGGAACTGTTTCTGGCGCTCTAAACGCAGGGAAGAACTGTTAAACACATTTTCATTTCTTCCGCGCACATACCAGTAAGCCTGATGTCCGGTCAGCGTCACTTCATCCCCCTGATGGAGATTCATATCGTATTCCGGGTATATGACATCATCTAAAACCGTCACCTGTACGCCGCCAACTGCATCGTTTAAAGCCGGGATTGCTCCCATGTTGATCGCCGCATAACCGCTGATCGGAAGATTGTAAAAAAGTCTCGACACCGCCGCCACACTCCGCTCACAGCTTAATTCCATTCCGTCGCCGTAACCGTGCTGCAAAGTGATCTGCTTCGTATACTGTCCCATGTAAACTCCATCCTCATCATAGACATCCACAAGCGCCATCGCATTGCGGTTGACCGCAATAATGGAAACGGATTTATCATGCGGATTCATGACTGCCAGAAACATTGCGTCAGCCTGTCCGCCGCTCAGTCCATCTTTTGCCTTTTTTACAACATCGTCATTGTCAACACCCATGACGAGAAACGTCATGATATCTTCATTGTAGGCATAGATCTGACCATTATAGCGGACCCAGCCGTCCTGCCAGCCCTCTTCGGTTGATTCCGTAGATTCCAACACCGGTGCTTCACCGGAAATATTTTTTTTGATTCCACTTTTTCCAAGTGCCCTTAACACTCCAAATGCGATAAGTGCAAAAAGGATCAGGCATATCAGTACAATTCCCACGATCTTTATGATTTTTATCCATGTTTTCTGTTGTTTTTTTGTCTGTTCTGTACTTTTTTGTTTATTCATTCAGTAAAACTCCCTGTACAAGATAACGCATGTTTTTCTCACCGGAAACACAGGTCGACAATGTGACAATGCGGTTGTCTGCATTGACCGTAACATCCTGCCTGATATTTGCGCTCATATCGCGGATCTCAAAAATCTGGTCGAGGTAATTCTGAAAAATCTCCGGATTAGTAAGGTCGAAGTTATAGATCAGATGGATCGCATTGTATTTGTAAGCGGCAAAAATTTCATACACATAGGTTTTGTCTTCCGTATAGATATAGAAGTAAGGGTTTTCCTCAAACACCTGCTGGTCTTCAAAATTATGCAAAGATGCAAACATGCTTCCGTTTTTCATGTTATGACCGTATAAAACCGTATTCGGATCGGTAAAATCTTTCGTGTTCACGCTCTCCGAGTAAATGCAGCCCGGAAGCCCTTTTGAGCCGTCCATATTGTGTTCCAGATAATAGGCATCATCCGTCGGGTGCTGTAACACCGGGTAATCAACATTAGTTCCCGGCACATAAATCCAGGCATACACATCGCTGTTCTCTTCTTTTAATGCTGCGAAATCAATGTCTTTTTCCGGGATTTCAATTCCAAGGCTTTTTAAAATATCCGGCGTTTCTTCCGTTTCCGGCTCTGGCACCTCCTCAGTCGCCTGCGATTGACTGCCTGCATTTTCCAGTAAAGCTTCGTAATACTCCTGCTGCTTTTTCTGCTGATATTTTTGGATTCCAATGATTATGAGACATATGATAAGAACGATACTGAAAATGATAAGCAGTATCTTCCATATGATATTTTTCTGATTTCTTTTGTTTTTCATAACTTTACCCTTATGCGTTATAAACATATTTTATTTTCGTGTTTTAAACATTTTCTATCATACACATGTCCGTTGATTATGTCAACAGAAGAAACTTACAGTTTTCTGACATATCTTTCTTATTTTTTGTTCAATATCACATTTTAAACGTATCCTTCACATACCTTTTAAACTCACTATTAAATTACGTTTCCATTGTGTTTTATTTCTACGTTTTTTTCGCAAGAATATGATACAGAGAATCACACACAATAAGAAACAAAAGAGAAAGGGGCGTTTTTATGAACCGAAAAAGAGAAGCGTATGACCGTTTGGCCGTTGGCGACCGTATTCGAAAAAAGAGAATCCAGTTAGGGTTTTCACAGGACGAGGTTGCCGAGAGAATAGACCGTGCACCGAAATACTGTTCAGACATCGAGCGTGGCACCTGTGGAATGTCCACAGAAACAATGCTTGCGATTTCTGAGTGTCTCGACATGAGCCTTGATTATATGATGTTCGGGGAACAGACAGATGAAGAGGCAAGACGGCAGGAAAATGATGAACTTGCAGTGATCCATATTCTTTCACGCTGCTCCAAGCAACAGCGTGATTATGCAATCCGGCTTTTAAAATTATATATTGCATCTATGCAGATTTCCCAGAATCCGTTATAATGAACCATGCGCCTGGTAATTCCGGGCAGATTTTTTCAGAATAAGAGGTACTCAAAATGGCTCTTGATGGATTTGTGATTTCCAATATCGTATATGAATTAAACCAGACAATTTTAAATGCAAAGATCAGCAAGATCGCGCAGCCGGAAAACGACGAACTGCTCTTCACCTGTAAAGGAAGCAACGGGCAGTTCCGTCTTGCCATGTCCGCAAGCGCATCCCTGCCTTTTTTATATCTGACTGACCAGAATAAACCAAGCCCTATGACCGCGCCAAACTTCTGTATGGTGCTGCGCAAGCATATTGCAAACGGAAGGATCGTAAAGATTTACCAGCCGCATATGGAACGTATCATTCACTTTGATATTGAACATCTGGATGAAATGGGCGATCTCTGCCATAAAACGCTGATCGTAGAGCTGATGGGAAAACACAGCAATATCATTTTCTGTAACAGTGATGGAAAAATTATTGACAGCATCAAACATATCTCATCGATGATGAGTTCCCTGCGTGAAGTGCTTCCGGGACGCGACTACTGCATTCCTGCCACACAGGATGACCGTTTAAATCCGCTGGAAGTCACGGAAGAAGCCTTTCTGGATGTGGCTATGAAGAAACCGGTCTCCATTGCAAAGGCTCTCTACTCTTCTTTTACAGGCTTAAGTCCCCTGCTTGCCTCCGAAATCTGCCACCGCAGTTCCATTGACGGAGATATGCCGGTCGACTCGCTGGATGATGATGGCAAAAAGCATTTATTTAACAATCTCACATGGATTGCAGAGGATGTAAAAAATCATACCTACAAACCGAACATTATTTTTAAGGGAAAAGAACCGATTGATTTTTCCTGCGTTGAACTCACACAGTTTTCGGATTACGAAGCAAAGAATTTCGATTCCATCTCACAGGTTTTGGAGGAATATTATGCTTCCAAAAATGTGTATACAAGAATCCGGCAGAAATCCGTTGATTTGAGAAAGATCGTTTCCACTGCCCTAGACCGCAACCGCAAGAAATACCAGTTGCAGGAAAAGCAGTTGAAGGACACGGAAAAGCGGGACAAATACAAGGTATACGGCGAGTTGATCCACACCTACGGCTATGGTTTAGAGGAAGGTGCAAAGAAGTTAGAGGCACTGAACTATTACACCAACGAGATGATCACCATTCCGCTCGACTCTCAGTTAGACGCCAAGGGAAACGCGCAGAAATATTTTGACAGATACAACAAATTAAAGCGTACTTATGAGGCACTCACCAAGCTGACGGAGGAGACAAAGACGGAGATCGAACATCTCGAAAGTATCTCCACGGCTTTAGACATTGCCCTGACGGAAGATGATCTCGTACAGATCAAAGAGGAGCTGATCGAATTTGGCTATATCAAGCGCAAAAAGACGGATAAAAAAGCCAAAATCAAGAGCAAGCCGTTCCACTACCGCTCCTCCGACGGCTATGATATTTATGTTGGGAAAAATAATTACCAGAACGATGAACTCACTTTCAAGTTTGCAACCGGAAATGACTGGTGGTTCCATGCAAAAGGAATGCCTGGTTCCCACGTCATCGTAAAATCCAACAATGAAGAATTGCCGGATCGCGTTTTCGAGGAAGCTGGAATGCTTGCCGGATATTACTCCAAAGGACGCGAAGATGAGAAAGTGGAGATTGATTATCTGCAGAAAAAAAATGTCAAGAAACCAAACGGGGCTGCACCGGGATTTGTTGTGTACTACACAAACTACTCCCTGACTATCCATCCGGATATTTCAGGGCTGACGCTGGTTTCGGATTAAAAAATCGCAGGGGTACAACCCCTACGATTTTTTTATTTCCAGAATACCTTTCCTCCGAAATCTTCTGCCATTTTGATACATCCTTTATAAGATGCCAGATCATGATACTCATTCGGATCATGCGCGTCTACACCTATAATAAAATCATTTCCATTTTCCACGCCAAGTTTTACAAACCTGCGATCTGGATAATTGCACAACTCCCGGAAACCATTCACATTAATTTCAATTGGAATCTGCTCGTCTTTTAATCTGTCTGCAAGCTTTTTCATGTACTTTGTATACAATGCTTCATCTCCGGTGAAGTTTACGATATCCGGGTGTGCCACCATATTAAAACATCCGGTATCCAGTGCATTTGTCAGCAGATCTACATAGCTTTTCAGATGCATTTCATCCGTCCAGTTTTTCCTTACACTGATAAAACTTTCATTTTCATAGAAAAAATGCTGTGCCAAAAGCAGATAATCCATTGGATACTGTCTGATTTCTTCAATTGTCGGCTCAAAAATCCCCGGAAAATATTCCATTTCCAGTGCGAGGAAAATCGTGATATCCTCCCGATATTCTTTTTTCAAGGCCTCAATGGTTTTTACGTAGTCCTCCAACTGGTACATTGTCATGCGGATTCTTGAGACATATCCATTTTTAAATAAATAAGGGGAATGGTCAGAAAAGCCGATCACCTCAAAGCCTTCCTTTATTGCCTCCTCGACATATTCCCGTTCCTCCCCCACTGCATGCTGGCAGCGCACCGTGTGCGAATGAAAATTACATTTTTTGTCTTTATAATCATTCATGTCAAAATCAAAATAACGTTTCATTCTACTTTACTTCCTTCATATTGATTTATCGAATGAGCAGTTTTGCAGTGACATTGTTCAAAATGGCGTGCTATTTTTTCAGGCGGAGCATCTCTGTATAGGCAAGCAAAAATGGTCCGACACCTTTGGCGTCATCTTTGACAACCGGCTCTGACATATAATAATCATAGGTTCCCGGCCGTCTGTTTGCGCCGCCTAAGCCTGCCACGAGACAGATTCCGCCCAGATGGAGGTTTCCATTTTCATCCGTGGAAAGATAGTTATCACAGATTCCATGAAAAGCCTTCTCACCGTATGCGCGATAGCTTTCCGACAAAAATCCAAGACGGACACCTTTTAAAAGTGCATATGCCATAATAGAGCTTCCACTTGTTTCGAGGTAGTTTTTGTCCATACCGCCGAAATTCACGACCTGATACCACATACCGCTCTCATCCTGATATTTTAACATAGCATCCATGAGTTCGACAAATATTTGTTTTAATTTTTCGTAAGATTCTCCTGCAGCCGATGCATCTGCTTTGTCCAGTGTATCAAGCAGTGCCATGGAAAACCAGCCCAGTGCGCGCAGCCAAAAGTTCTGACTCAACCCGGTGACTCTGTCGCACCAGAACATTGCTCTGGATGAATCATACGCATGATAGTATAATCCGGTCTTCGGATCCCTCATATTTTTTTCAACGTTAAAAAATTGCCGGAAAATATCGTCATAATTTTTTTTGTCATGAAAACGAGTCTCATATTCCATATAAAACGGCTGACACATATACAGCCCATCCAGCCAGACCTGATTGGGATAAATATTTTTGTGCCAGAAGTTTCCTTCTTTTGTGCGTGGCATCTGCGCCACCTGACTGTAAACAAGATCAATTGCCTTTCTGTATTTTTCTTTGCCTGTCAGATCAAAAAGCTCAAACAGTGTTTTTCCCGCATTCACATTATCAATATTTAGTTCATCGACATCGTACCCCTCAATTGTCCCATCTGCATTCACTTTGCAGTCAATAAAATCGTCTGCAAATTTCAGATACTTATCCTCTTTCGTGATCGCATACATTTCCAGGATTGCTTTGATCATACATCCATCAATGTAATTCCATGTGGATTTTAACCCCTGCATGATTTTTTCGATGTTCCAGATGGGACGATCCGGTGTACTTTTTTCCATTAGTTCCTCAATATACTTTTCGATTTGATCCATAGTTCTTCTCCTTTTTTAACCTTCTATATCTAGGCGTTTGCGAAACTCATCTACTCTTCTTTCAATTGTTCAAAATCAACAAAAACATTCAAGACACGCTCTCGCTATGTGTCACTCGCAACGGTACTAAGAAGCCAGACACAACTTACCGTTGTATCTGCCTTCTAAG
>ENA-OZKB01000890-OZKB01000890.1-human-gut-metagenome-genome-assembly--contig:-NODE-890-length-14651-cov-6.408605_pt1 | contig 14651 bp, 10 predicted proteins | sample MGYA00244821_ERZ653753 | MGnify/ENA primary metagenome ERZ653753 (study PRJEB26926, sample SAMN06165256) | human gut metagenome | biome: ENVO:00009003; feature: ENVO:2100002; material: ENVO:00002003...
CCACGCCTCGGCAACGGCACTGCGCGGCGGATTATAGCGGTCGAACACGCGGCGCCACTCGCGATAGATCTCGTGGACCTCATTGCGGTCCCACAGCGGATGGGTGCCGTCGTCAACCATGTCATCGCCCTCGGCGAGATGCCACCGGTCGAGGTCATCGCGGTCGAGATCCTTGGCGAGACCCTGCGCCACATCAATGCGAAAGCCGTCGACGCCTCGATCGCTCCAAAACGCCAGGACGTCGCAAAAGAGCGCGTGAACCTCAGGGCATGACCAGTCAAAGTCCGGCTGCTCGGGCGTAAACATGTGCAGATACCACTGACCGTCCGCAACACGCGTCCATGCGGGGCCGCCAAAGTTGGCATTCCAATTGGTGGGAGGCAGCTCGCCATGCTCGCCGCGACCATCGCGGAAGATATAACGGGCGCGTTCGGGCGATCCGGGGCCGGCGGCAAGAGCGGCTTTGAACCAGGGGTGCTGGTTGGATGAATGGTTGGGCACGATGTCGACGATGACCTTGATGCCGCGCGCGTGAGCCGCAGCGATCATGTCATCGAAGTCGTCAAGCGAGCCGAGACGTGGGTCGACATCGCAGTAGTCCGCCACATCATAGCCGCCATCGACAAGAGGCGAAGGGTAAAACGGGCTCAGCCAGATGGCCTCGATACCCAGCCGCTCAAGATAGTCCATCTGCTGGGTAATGCCCGCGATATCGCCCAGACCCGAACCAGTCGAATCCTTAAACGAGCGCGGGTAGATCTGATAGATCGCGGCATCGGACATCCATGAGCGCGAAGAAGACTTTTCTGTAGCCATGGGGCGTATCTCCCTTGCAACGAGGTTATGCGAGATGCCCACGATGATACGCCCAAAGCGGACATTCGCGGCAAACAACGCCACAGCCACGACCCAAAACGCTCGCCCCCTCTCGGGTTCGAGCCTAGGAGATAGGTACAAAAAAAAGCCCGGCTACCGTAGTAGTCGGGCTGTTGCGTTTGGAGCGGACAACGGGGCTCGAACCCGCGACCCCAACCTTGGCAAGGTTGTGCTCTACCAACTGAGCCATGTCCGCTTGCGGGTTATTAATTTACGCGAGTTGTCCAAAAGACGCAAGTACTTTTTTCAAAAAACTTGTCTGCCGCATGTTCTTAGTAGCTAAACGCGCTAAAGCGATTGGCTAGGCACACGATTCCAGCGCTCCGCTAAACAGCTTCACCATCTGCACGCGCGTGCCGGCGCCGTCCGTACGACGAGCAACCTCCACGTTATCGACGAGCATACGCATAAGCTTGATGCCACGGCCGCGTTCCTCGGATGCGACCGGTTCGCTCGTTTCATCGATAGAATAGCCGGCACCTCGATCAAGCACCTCAACCACAACGCGATCGCCATAGGCCTGAACCGTCAGGACGCACCCGATACCGCCCGCATGGTCATAGGCATTACCCAGCGCCTCCCCCGACGCCAATGCGACATCGTAGCGCTCGTCACGGCGCAACGGAAGCGATTCAAGGAGTTCGGCGATGCGATGTCGGTAGTATGGAAGATTCTCGATACCCTGACGGACCTCGACGCTCTTACTCCAGCGAGGCAGCTCCCCCACCGGAATGGCGGGAATAGACTCCCGTGCCGGCCCCGCGACATGAAGGATATCGACAAGACGAGCAATCTCCAAAAAGCGAACAACTTCACCTGATGCATTGACGAGCGAAAGCAGGCCTTCTCGCCTCATGAGCTCACGAGCGCGCGTAAGCAGGAATGCCAAGCCCGTCGAATCGATAAAGCTAACAGCCTGACAGTTGATGACAACACGACGCACGCCGCGGCCAATCAAAGCATCCAACCGCCGACGCAGCGCAGGCACCGTGGCGATGTCGATATCGCCTGGTGGCGTCAAAACCGCTATGTCATTCCACTCATTCATACGACCATGGTTCCCCAAAAAAGCCCACTCGATGCATTCGTTTCCCCAACCATGCGGATTCAGCCCGCTCAGCGTCGTCTATGAACGACCCCGTAAAAACTCAAGGGACACCAATGCAATGTCATCGTCCAGCGCCGATTCGGTAAATCGGTCAAGCTCGCCCAAGACCTTGCCGCAAATGCCCGACACGCCCTCCCCCGAAACAGAAAGCAGAAGATCGCGCAAGCGCTGCTCGCCAAAGAACGCTCCGGTGCGGTCGCGGGCCTCAATCGTTCCATCCGTATACATGAAGAGCATGTCGCCAGGAGCGAACGTAAACACGCCTGTCTCGTACACCATGCTCTCAAAGGCACCGATTACACCCGATTGACATCCAAGCAGCTCGACCTCTCCCCCACGTGCCTCGCCGCCACCCAGCGGCATCGACTCTGGCCTAATGACCATGGTCGGAGGATGGCCCGCCGAACAATACGTTGCGCGTCCGGCCTTAAGGTCAATCTTGGCGATAAAGGCCGTCACGAACGTCTCGACCCTCGAAAAGCCCATGAGCATGCTGTTAAGGGAGCGTGCCATGCGGGCCGGTCCAGCGCCCTCCCAAGCATATGCCGTCAGGGCCGTCTTGACGAGCGCGGACATCGATGCGGCCTCAATGCCTTTGCCAGACACATCACCCAGAATCATGACGGCGCAGTCGTCGGGAAGACGGATGAGCGTATAGAAATCGCCGCCGACCAACGCCGAGTTCGTGGCCGACAGGTACACCGAATCGGTTGCGATACCCGGAACATCCCCCAGGGAATTTCTCATGCCAATCTGAAGGGTCTGAGCGATATGGCGCTCCTCGCGCTTTTGAGATTCCCCTTCGTAGATCAGTTCAAAGTCATGCGCCAAGTGCACCAAGTAGTCATATTCAAGGTCATCAATCGGCTCTTGGCTACCATCACGAAGCAGCAGCGCGCGCGTCGTCGGGCTCTTCGCAACAGAAGCAGGAACAATCGCGTCGTTACTGTGCTTGCCATCACCCTCAGAGCGCGGGCGCCCCGCCTCGATGCCGGAGTCGACGTAGAGACCCTGACAAGGCAGACCATGCGCCCTAAGCCAGCCTCCCATAGGCATCGATTCGTCAACGCGAGTTATACGGACGTGTTTAAGGTCCTCGGCACTCGCACCTCCCAAAACAGATGCCTCAAAGCCATCAGGGCCAGCCCCCAGACGTGCCGCTGGCGCCGTCGTGGAAAAGAAAAGCTTCTCGGGATCGTCCGGCAAGGCAACGCGACTGCCGCCTTCAAAATCTATGACGTAGGAATCCAGACTGGCGTCATACTCAACAGGGCAAAAATGGCAGTTAAGCATATTGCAGATCTCGGACGATACCGCCTGGGTAGCCGCGGCGGAATCGTCTAGAAAGGTAAACAACTCATCACGCAAGACATTGAGCGAGCGGCCAAGCTCGGCCGTGCGACGGGAGCGAAGGCTCGATGCCATGCCGACCAGCTGGATAGATAGGTAATCGCAAATGACCTCAAGCACATTAACGTCATAGGCGAGCGGTGCCTGAGGGCGTTTCCAACCAACTTCCAGCACGCCAAGGATCTGCGTACCGTAAAAAACGGGAAGACAGATCTCGCTGCGGTACGGAGGCATATCCTGCATGCGCAACAGGTGCTTAGAACGATTGTCCAAGTCCATGAACATACCGGAGGCGGCCTTATCACCCTCAAGGTCCTGTTGAATCGATAAGCGACAGGCACGCGACTCACGAAGAACATACGTCGGAATGCCAGCGCCATACGGCAAAAACTCAGGCAGGTAGCTGTCGTACAGCTCCTTGGAAACACCGCGAAGTTTAAAACCGCCGCTCTCAGAAAAATAGATAGCGGCACCCGAAGCATCGAGCGTTCCTACAAGCTGGTTCAAAACGGTATCAAGTAGGCTGGGCAGCTCATCGGAGCCCACGGTACTCATAATGACCGAGAGCGTGCCAGAGAGGCGCTTGTTCGTCACTCTAAGCTCCGAAAGCGCACGCTTGAGCTGACGGTCGTGCGAAAACTGTTCTTCGATGCTATGGAGCGCCACCAGGACACGTGGCGCGCGGCGCCCAAAGATGCGTGGAGGCGTTACGGAGCCTGCACGAACCAAGACGGGGATAAAGGAGCCGTCACTCAGCTTGAGCATCAGTTCGTTCTCAGAGCCATCAGTTTCAAATGGCAGACGATGTTCCGTCGCACGTTCAAAAGCGGACGAGTACAGGACGTCTTTAACATCTCCACCGATGACGTCGGCGCGTTCCTCGCACATCAAACCAAGTAAGCGATTATTCACATGCAGAATGGTTCCGTCGAGCTCGCAGATGATGACAGCATCGCTCGTGATCTCGACTAGCTGGGCAACGTCTGCCCACTCGTTGCGTTCAAGCGTTTCCATCGTGGACCCCACCGTCTATCGGTAACAAAAAAGCCTCCGAAGAGGCTTCTCAAATGCGATGGTGTCGGAGGCGGGACTTGAACCCGCATGACCAAAAAGCGGTCACTAGCACCTCAAGCTAGCGCGTCTGCCAATTCCGCCACTCCGACATGCTATGTTGTTGATTCACGGTTCGTTTTGTTGGACCCGCGCGTTCAACGAGGAAGATAATAACCTATGATTCGAGAACTGTGCAAGCACTTTTTTCAAAAAAGTTTACGAATTTGTAAATGCGCTGGTAGATCTATATGTTCGGCCCCGAATCGGTGTTGCCTCCCGGCGCGTCCTCGGGCATGAGCGATATTTTGTTGCGCACTTCGTGCTGCAAAATATCGCTCCCCCTGCGGAATGCGCCGGGAGGCAACACCGATTCGGGGCCTGCAAATACATACTTCAGGCACAGTTCTCAAACATGTTCTGGGGGCTGATGTAAATTTGGTGGCTCGGCAAAGCCGAGCCCTTATATAAGGAGGCCGGAGCCAAAGCTCCGGCCTCACTCAATTTCTCATCAGATTAAGTGAGCGATTAAGGAATCGCACTCCACCTGCCGAGTTACCGCAGGGCCCGCCCTGGTGTTACTTTTCAGAACACTCCGCAGGACGCAAGAAACCCCCGCCGCACGAAGTGCGCAGCGGGGGTTACTTGCATGTCCGAGGACGTTCTGAAAAGTAACACCAGAGCGGGCCCGGACAAACAACCGACTACAGGTCGATGTGCGATTCCTTGATCGGGAACGGCTCCGCGAAGTGGCACGCGCAGCAGTGACCCGGTGCGACTTCCTTAAACTCGGGAAGCTTCTCAGAGCAAATACCCTGCGCGATCGGGCAGCGGGTGTGGAAACGGCAACCGGTCGGCGGATCCAACGGTGACGGCGGATCGCCGGCGAGGATGATGCGCTTGCGGGTCTTCTGGATATCAGGATCGGGCACCGGCACGGCAGACAGCAGCGACTGCGTGTACGGATGGTGAGGCTCGCTGTAGAGCGTCTTCCAGTCCGAAACCTCAACCATCTTACCCAGGTACATAACGGCAACGCGATCGGAGATGTGCTGCACGACGGAGAGGTCGTGAGCAATGAAGAGATAAGCAGTACCGAACTTATCCTGAAGCTCCTTCAGCAGGTTCAAAACCTGGGCCTGAATGGAAACGTCAAGTGCAGAGACAGGCTCGTCGCAGATGATCAGCTTGGGCTTCAGAGCGAACGCGCGGGCAATGCCGACACGCTGACGCTGACCGCCGGAGAACTCATGAGGATAGCGGTTAATGTGCTCGGGGTTCAGACCGACGACGTCCAGCAGCTCGCGGACACGCTCAATGCGCTCTTCCTTGGTGCCCACGCCGTGAATGGTCATGGGCTCGGAGACAATCTCGCCGATGGTCATACGGGGATTCAGCGAAGCATAAGGATCCTGGAAGATAAACTGCATCTCGCGACGCATGTCCTTGATCTCATGCTTGCTCATCTCGGCAACATCTTTACCCTGGAAGAACACCTTACCGGCGGTCGGCTTGGTCAGGCGCATGATGGTGCGGCCCGTGGTGGACTTACCGCAACCAGACTCGCCGACCAGGCCAAAGGTCTCGCCCGGATAAATCTCGAACGAAATGTCATTCACAGCAGAGACGACACGCTTAGAGAAGCGCTTGGCGAACATGCCGGACTCAGCGGGGAACTCCTTAGAAAGGTGCTCGACCTTCAGCAACGGAGTACGCTCGTTGGTATCTGCCATTACGCCTCGCCTCCCTTCTTGGAATCCTTGCGCGTACGGGACGTCTCAGGAGCGTTCTTGAGAAACTCGGGGTCACCGGAGTAGTGGCACGCAGAGTAATGACCAGACTCGGTGACAACGCGCTCGGGGCGCTGCTTGCGGCACTTATCGGTCGCATAGGGACAACGAGGCGAGAACACGCAGCCCTCGGGCAGGTTCATGAGCGAAGGCGGGTTGCCGTGAATCGGCGTAAGCGGCTTCTTCTCTTCGATGGCCTGCTCCGGGATGGAGCGGATAAGGCCCCAGGTGTAGGGGTGGCGGCTCTCGTAGAAGATTTCCTCAGCAGTACCGAACTCGACGGGACGGCCGGCGTACATAACCATGATCTTATCGGCCATATCGGCAACGACGCCCAGGTCATGGGTAATCATGATGATGGCGTTGCCGTTCTTCTCCTGCATTTCCTGCATAAGCTCAATAATCTGAGCCTGGATGGTAACGTCCAGAGCAGTCGTGGGCTCGTCGGCAATCAGAATATCGGGATCGCAGGCAAGAGCCATGGCAATCATGACGCGCTGACGCATACCGCCAGAGAACTGGTGCGGATACTCATTGACGCGCTTCTCGGGCTCGGGAATGCCAACGAGGTCCAAAAGCTCGGTGGCGCGCTTGAGCGCCTCCTGCTTGGAGTAGCCACGGTGCAGACGAAGGCCCTCGCCCACCTGCTTGCCGATCTTATAGACCGGGTTCAAGGAGGTCATAGGATCCTGGAAGATCATCGCGATATCGTTGCCGCGAATGTGCTGCATCTCTTCCTCGGTCATCTCGAGGATGGAGCGGCCGCGATAGCGAACGTCACCGCCCTCGATCTTTCCCGGAGGCATCGAGATAAGGCCCATGATGGTCATGGCGGTCACGGACTTACCGGAGCCGGATTCACCGACGACTCCCAGGGTCTCGCCGCGATCGAGCGTGTAGGAGACACCGTCGACAGCGCGAACGACGCCATCCTCGGTGTGGAAATACATCTTAAGGTCATCGACCTCGAGCAGATGCTGGCCCTCGGGAACCGGCTGGTCCTTCAGGTCCACATAGTTCTTGTTCTTCTTCATCCTTATGCGTCCTTCATCTTGACGTCGAGGGCGTCGCGCAGACCGTCACCCAGCAGGGTGAAGGCGAGCACCGTCGAGAGAATTGCCAGACCGGGCATGATCATCATCCAGGGAGCGGTCAGAAGATACTGCTGACCGTCCTGAATCATGGAGCCCCACGAAGGCGTAGGCGGAATAACGCCCATGCCGAGGAAGGACAGAGCGGACTCGGTCAGAATGGCGCCACCAATGTTCATGGTTGCGTAGACCACGATAGAGGCGACGGAGTTCGGGAAGATGTGACGCACGACGATACGGGCATCGGATGCACCCATCGCGCGTGCAGCGTCAACATAGTCGTTTTCCTTGACCGTCAAGATTGCAGAGCGGAAGACGCGTGCAATCGAAGGCCAGCCGAGAATACCGATGGCGATAAAGACGTTCTGAAGGCCACGGCCGATAACGGCGATCATGGCGACAACGAACAGCACGTACGGAAACGCCAGGAAGATGTCCGCACAGCGCATGATGATCGTATCCCAGATGCCGCCGTAGAAACCCGCCAGAGCACCCATGACCAGACCGATCAGCGTGGAGATCGCGGTTGCCATAATGCCGACAGACAGCGAAACGCGCGCACCGTAGATAACGCGGACGAGAATGTCGCGACCAAGGGCGTCGGTGCCAAACGGGTGCTCTGCACACGGAGCCAACAGCGACGTCTCGGCCATGGTGGTCGAGTCGGAAGCCGTCGGCGAACCGAGCCAGGGCTTAGCCCACAGATCTGCGGTCAGGGCAACCAAAACGACGATGATGATCCAGCAGACACCGATAACGGCGAGCTTGTTCTTGCGAAGACGCTTAAAAGCGTCGCCCCACAGCGTGCGGGACTTGGCGGGAGCAGATGCGGCCTTGGTGGCGGTAGCCTGCTCCTGAGACTGAGAATCAGTTTCCTGCATGAGACGTACCTCCCTTAGGCCTTATCCGACGGACCGCCAAGGCGGATGCGCGGGTCGAGGAATGCATAGCTAATGTCGACGAGCAGGTTGATCACCATGACGACGACAACGATGAGCGTAACGCCGCCCATAACGATGGGCCAGTCACGCATGCTAATGGCGCGATAGACCTCATAGCCGATACCGGGCCAGTTAAAGACCGTCTCGGTCAGGATGGCGCCCGAAAGCATGCCACCAAAGTCGACACCAATATAGGTAACGACGGGGATGAGTGCATTCTTAAGCGCATGCTTGACGATGATCGCGCGATTGGAGAGACCCTTGGCCTTTGCCGTACGGATGTAATCCTGGTTCATGACGTCAAGCAGCTGCGAGCGCATAATGCGGGCGGCATAAGCGGTCGAAACCGAAGCCAGCGTAATGGTCGGAAGCACATAGTGCATCCAATCCTGATACTGAGAGCTGGAACCGCCGGCACCCGAGATCGGCATGGAGATTGCACCGCCCGTAGCGTCCTTGAGGATGACGCCAAAGAACAGCTGCAGCAACATACCGAGCCAGAAGGCCGGGACCGCAACGAGGATCGACGTGGTGAGCGTTACCAAAATATCCCAGAAGGAATAACGCTTTACCGCCGAAATGATACCCGCGCCGATACCCATAATTGCCTCGAGCACGATGGCGCACGCGGCAAGTTTGACCGTATACGGATACTTCTGGGCAAAGATTTCCGTAACCGGCAGCTTGCGCTGATACGAATTGCCCAGATCGCCATGAAGCAGGCCGTTCATGTAATACAAGTAACGGTCCACGAGCGACGTTTGAACGGGGTCGCCGTTCTCATCAAGGATCGCGTTGCCGTCCTCGTCCGACTGGACCAGGTGATAGCGGACGCGAAGCTGAAGCTCCACCTCGGGGGACAGAGCCTTGTCTCCACCGATCAGCTTGATCGGATCTCCCGGCACGATATTCTGGAGGGCGAACAGAATCAGCGTAACGCCCAAAAACACCGGGATGAACTGAAGCACACGTTTAACGATGTACTTACCCATACCACTCCCCTATCTAGGGATTAACCTAAATGGGATGCCGATCGCCAGACCGGCATCCCAAAATTACCATCAGCCAGTTTACCCCAGGTTAGGGAGAACTGTATGTTTCCCATGAGGTCTACGTAAATACTTGACCCTCACGGAAGCTGCAAACTCTTAGGCGAGCTCAGCGGTACCCAGCTCGGCATGCTTCTGCGGATCGACATAGAGGTGCTTGATGCGATCGGAGCCGACGATGGTGTGCGTGTAGAACATAATCGGGATGACCGGGCAGTCGGCAGCGACCATTGCGTCGGCCTCCTGCATCTTAGCGACGCGCTCCTCGTCGTCAACAATAGTACGAGCCTCGTCGACCTTGGCGTCGAACTCGGGGTTGTTGTAACCAGAGCGGTTATCGCCACCGAGGGAGTCGGAGTGGAACAGCGGATACAGGAAGTTGTCCATGATCGGGTAGTCGGCAATCCAACCCAGACGACCGAACTGATAGTTAAAGTTCTGATACTGCTCGAGCAGGGCAGACCACTCAGGGGTATCGGAGACAGCGGTAACGCCAACCTTGGCGAGGTCGCCGATGATGGACTCCATGATCTCCTTGTGACCGCCGTCCTGGTTGTAGGAAAGGGTCACGCTAATGCCACGATCCCCGTTAGCGCCAGCGGGAGCAACCTTGTCGAGGTACTCGTTAGCCTTGTCGACATCGTAGGTGCAGAACTCCCATGCGCCCTCCTTGTAGCCATCGATGCCCGGAGGAACAATGCCGTCGGCAGGGGTACGGGTACCCTTATAGATGGTCTTGCAGATGGCCTCACGGTTGATGGCCAGGGAGATGCCCCTGCGCAGGTCGGCGTTGTTGAACGGCTCGGCCGTGGTGTTGCAGGTCAGATAGTACGTGGAAGGCTCGGCGCCGAGCAGCATGCGCTCGCCGTCACCCATGGTGTAGCCGTCCTTGGACACGCCGCGATCCTTCTTGGCGGCATCGATCTGAGCGACGGGAACGTCGCAGACATCGAGGTTACCGGCCTGGAACTCCTTGTAAGCAGTCTCCATGTCCTTGATGACCTGGAAGTGGATGCCATCGATCTTGGCCTTGTCGCCATAGTAATCGTCGAACTTCTTGAGGTTGATCTCCTGACCATCCTCCCACTTGCCGTCCATCATGAACGGGCCGTTACCGACCGGTGCAAGATAGAAGCTCTTGGCATCGGACTCGGCGCACTCGGGAACCGGGGCCAGAGCCGGGTGAGAGGCGACGAAGGGGAAGTCGGCGTAAGCGGAAGACAGCTTAACGACGAGGGTCTCATCGTCGGGGCAGGTAACACCGCTGAGCTCGGTGGCGTTACCGGCAAGCAGGTCGTCATAGCCCTCGACCATGGAAAGGTGATAGGAGACCTCGGAAGGGCCGTACTCGGTAGCGATGGCCGACTTGGTGTTGACCAGACGCTCCCAACCGAGCTTGAAGGACTTGGAGGTAACGTCGTCACCGTTGTGGAACTTGGCCTTCTTGATCTTGAAGGTGAACTCGGTGGCGTCGTCGTTGGCCTCGAAGGACTCGCAAGCCAGCGGAACGATCTCGCCCTTCTCGGCGTCATAAGAGGTCAGAGCGTCAAAGAGCTGGTACTCGACCTGAGTGCCCTGGTCCTCCTGGACATTGTAGGGGTCGATGCAGACCGGGTTGTTGATGTAGAAGTTCAGCGTCGAACCGGACTCAGAACCGGAAGCGTCGCCACCCTTCTTGCCGCATGCGGCAAGAAAAGCCATGGAGCTCGCAGCAAGGGTGCCGCCAACAAAGGCGCGACGACCCATAACGGGCTGGTGGAACATAGAATCAGCCATGCCATCCTCCTTATGAGATAGGACAAAGAAATGTTCAGTCGGACACATGTCGAAACAATCCGATCCGAACCATCAAAACGCCGCCCGCCGCTATGGCTGGTTATGCACAACGGACCAACGTTTTGCAATACAGTAGCGCATTTTATACACGATTTGGGGCTAATTCCGGTTAACGGTCGAGAATTTCTTTAGTTGGGCGAAGTATGTGGTGATATTTTGACTCTGTTACAAATATGTAAACAAAAAGGGTCCCGCACTTACGGGACCCTTTTTGAATATTTATGCGGCTCGTGCTTAGTAGCCGACGATGCCCTGCGGGAAGAAGAACATGCACAGCACGACGCACACGGCAAACACGACAGCCATGATGACGGTCAGGCGGTCGAGGTTCTGCTCCATGACGCCCGTGGCAGAGCTGGAGTTATACAGCGAGCTAGCGATCATATCCGAAACGCCGGTACCCTTACCGGAATGCATCAGGACGAGAATCGTCAGCGCCACGGCAGAGACAGCCCAAACGACAAACAGAAGAATCTGGAACGGACCCATAGATAAGCTCCTTAATAGAACAGTTCAAACTCCAGTACTGTACCACAACCCCCAGCACTCCCCCACCCGCCATTTAGGTACGGGGCAGAAATGGCAGAAATATTAAAAAGGGGATTGTCCAGTCGTGGACAACCCCCTTACTAGAAAACGGAATTTGTTTTCTATTAGGCCTCGGTGGCGAGCACGCGACCCGTCATCTCGGCGGAAGGCTCAATACCAGCCATGGTGAGCATGGTCGGAGCGATATCGGAAAGACGGCCGTCCTCGATACCGGTGAGCTTGGCCTTCTCATCAACGATGATGAACGGCACACGGTTGGTGGTGTGAGCCGTAAACGGATGCTTAGAACCGTCGGAAGCAACGTCAAACATGTGATCGGCATTGCCGTGGTCGGCGGTAATCAGCGCAAAGCCGCCCTTGGCGAGAATCGCCGGGACAACCTTGGACAGGGCATCGTCAACAGCCTCGACGGCCTTAACGGCGGCGTCGAAGACACCGGTGTGACCAACCATGTCGCAGTTCGCGAAGTTCACGATGTAGAAATCAGCGCGATCCTCGTTGATGGCGGCGACAAGCTTCTCGGTAACCTCGGGAGCGCTCATCTCAGGCTGCAGATCGTAGGTAGCGACCTTGGGGGAAGCGACGAGCACGCGCTCCTCGCCCTCCTTGGGCTCCTCGATGCCGCCGTTGAGGAAGAACGTCACGTGGGCGTACTTCTCGGTCTCGGCGGTGTGCAGCTGCTTCAGGCCATTGGTGGCGATAACGTCGGCCAGGACGTTCTCGGGGAACGTCTTGGGGAAGGCGACCTCGACGTCAAACGTCGGATCGTACTCGGTCATCGTCACAAAGTGCGAAAGCTTGATCTGCTCGCGCTCAAAGCCATCGAACTCCTTGTCCGTGAACACGCGGGTCATCTGACGGGCGCGGTCGGGACGGAAGTTGAAGAAGATGGCCGCGTCGCCCTCGTGGATGCCCTCGTTGTGGGCAGCGAAGGGCTCGACGAACTCATCGCCGCGCGGATCCTTCTCGTAGTAGGCCTTGATACCGGCAACGGGGTCGACATCGGCATCGGACGCGTTGACCATGACGTCGTAGGCGCGCTGGATGCGCTCCCAACGATTATCGCGGTCCATGGCCCAATAACGGCCCGAGACGGTGGCAACGCGAGCGTCGCAACCGGTCTCCTCGGAGATCTTAGCCAGGAAGGCGCAGAACTCACTCATGTAGCCAGCGCCGGACTGCGGGTCAACGTCGCGGCCATCCATAAAGGCGTGGACGCGAACGGTCTTGACACCGTGCTCGGCAGCCATCTTGACCAGAGCCTCGACGTGGTTCATATGGGAGTGAACGCCGCCAGGGCTCATAAGGCCCATAAGGTGAAGGGTCTTGCCCTCGGCCTTGACGTCGTCCATAGCCTTGACGAAAACCTCGTTCTTGGCGATGGAGCCATCCTTGATGGCATTGTTGATGCGCGAAAGCTCCTGGAACACGATGCGGCCGGCACCGATGTTGAGGTGGCCCACCTCGGAGTTACCCATCTGGCCATCGGGAAGACCCACGTCCTCGCCCGAAGCGCCGAGCGTGGTGTGGGGGTACTTCTCATACAGGCTGTCAAGAAAGGGCGTCTTGGCAGCAGCGACGGCGTTCTCGCCATCGGCCGGAGCCAGGCCGCAGCCGTCCATGATAATCAGGAGTGCAGGAAGATGACGCTGTGCCATATGTCCTACTCGCCTGCCTTGACGACCATAGAGGCGAAGTCGGCAGCCTTGAGCGAAGCGCCGCCCACAAGGGCGCCGTCAACGTCGGGCTTGGCGACGAGCTCGGCGATGTTGCCGGGCTTAGCGGAACCACCGTACAGGACGCGGATGCCGTTAGCGAGCTCCTCGCCGAACATCTCCTTGAGGGTCTCACGGATTGCGCCGCAGACCTCCTGAGCGTCCTCGGCGGTAGCGGTCTTGCCGGTGCCGATGGCCCAGATGGGCTCGTAGGCGACGACGACCTGCTTGGGGCAGGTGATCTCAAGACCAGCAAGGCCAGCCTTGACCTGGTTCACGACGTGCTCGACATAGGTGCCGGCCTCGCGAACCTCGAGAGACTCGCCGCAGCAAAAGACGGGAACAAGACCGGCGGCAACGAGGGCCTTGGCCTTCTTGTTCTGATCCTCATCGGTCTCGTGGAAGTAATCACGACGCTCGGAGTGACCGATGATGCAGTAGGTGCAGCCAGCGGACTTGAGCATGTCGCAAGAGGACTCACCGGTGAAGGCACCCTTGGCCTCCCAGTACACGTTCTGTGCACCGAGGGCGATGGGGGCAGCCTGAATGCGGTCATGAACCGTGGTGATGTCAATGGTCGGAGGGCAGACGAGCACCTCGACGCCAGCCGGAACCTCGGGCAGAGCCTGAGCCAGCTCGTCGGCGAGCTTGGCGGCCTCGGCGACGTCGTTGTTCATCTTCCAGTTACCAGCGATAAGAAGGGTGCGATTAGGCATCGAGAAGCGCCTCCACTCCGGGCAGGGCCTTACCCTCGACGAGCTCCATGGAAGCGCCACCACCGGTGGAGATCCAGCTCATCTTGTCGGCCAGCTTGAACTTGTTGACAGCTGCGACAGAGTCGCCACCGCCGATGATCGAGGTGCAGTCGGCCTCGGCGACAGCCTCGGCGATAGCCTGGGTGCCGTGAGCGAAGTTGTCGAACTCGAAGACGCCCATGGGGCCATTCCAGAACACGGTCTTGGCGCCCTTGACAGCCTCGGCGTAGAGCTCCTCGGTCTTAGGACCGATGTCCATGCCCTCACGATCGTCGGGGATAGCGTCGGAAGCGACAACCTCGGGGACAGCGTCCTCGCCAAAGTGATCGGCAACGCGGTTGTCGATGGGGAGCAGGATCTTGACGCCCTTCTCCTCGGCCTTCTTAAGCATCTCGCCGGCGCGCTCGACCCAGTCCTCTTCCTTGAGGGACTGACCGACGGACAGGCCCTGAGCCAGGAAGAAGGTGTAGGCCATGCCGCCACCGATAATCAGGGTGTCAGCGGAGTCGATGAGGCTGTCTCTTATACACATCTGACGCTG
>ENA-OZKB01000891-OZKB01000891.1-human-gut-metagenome-genome-assembly--contig:-NODE-891-length-14634-cov-7.167021_pt1 | contig 14634 bp, 10 predicted proteins | sample MGYA00244821_ERZ653753 | MGnify/ENA primary metagenome ERZ653753 (study PRJEB26926, sample SAMN06165256) | human gut metagenome | biome: ENVO:00009003; feature: ENVO:2100002; material: ENVO:00002003...
CGAGATTGCCTCTTGTCTCGTGGGCTCGGAGATGTGTATAAGAGACAGGGCAATATCCATTTGAAATAATTCCGCCTAAGGGTTATAAGGAAGCAATAAATGCCTGCTGATGCAGGCGCCTGAGAGGTTGATCCACCTAGTATTTTGATCATAATGAAGCAATAAATGTGTGCTGGTGCAGGTCATAGTCATAACCATTAATGAAAATATATCCAAAATATCTATTGCTGTAGGTTTATCTTGAAATAATAGCATTTGGACCGTTAGCTCAGCTGGTCAGAGCGGTCGGCTCATAACCGAAAGGTCTAGGGTTCGAATCCCTGACGGTCTATTACAGTATTGTTGCTGTGCCTGTCATTAGCATGTTTTCTGATGGCAGATTCCTCCATACTATCAGAAAAGGAGAAAAAATATGGATGAGAAGAAATATCATTATCCATCATCGGATAATGAAAGAGCTATTGCAGATAAAAACAGAGAGGCAAGAGCCTGTGGATTATCATATGGTGCTTATATCGCAGGGGTAAGCAATGTCAGAAATGAACAATCGACAAAAAGGGTTCATTTCTGGTGGAATGAATAAATCAAAAAAAGCAGGCGTTGAACGCCTGCTTTTTTCGCAGTCTTTGGTTCTAGAAAGGAATTTGTATGAAGTCGATTTTTGTAACTGAAAAAAGTTCAGTGGCAGAGGAATACGCAAGGATACTTGGTGTCACGGAACGGAAGGATGGATACCTTGAAAGTGACAGGTATATCATCACATGGTGTGTAGGACACCTTGTAACAATGTCTTATCCGGAAAAGTATGATGAAAAACTAAAAAAATGGTCGCTTGATACACTGCCATTTCTTCCGGAAGATTATCTTTATGAAGTCATCCCAAAGGTGGCAAAACAGTTCAACGTGATCAAAAAGCTGTATCACAGGGATGATGTAGCAAGAATCTATTACGCAGGAGATTCTGGAAGAGAAGGAGCATATATCCAGGCACTTGTAAGACAAGAAGCAGGTGTACGTTCCGGGATAGAGGAAAGGGTTGTCTGGATCGATTCACAGACAGATGAGGAGATCAAGCGTGGCATACGTGAAGCTAAACCATATGCATATTATGAAAATATCATCGCATCCGGCTATGAACGTGCAATCGAGGACTATTCTACCGGAATCAACTATTCAAGGATATTATCCTTAAAGTATGCAAAACTTATCTGCAGTGCTGCAGGATTGAGCAGTTATACGCCGGTCGCAGTCGGACGCGTCATGACATGTGTGCTTGGCATGGTCGTGCGCAGGGAAATGGAGATTAAGAACTTTAAAAAGACTGAATATTACAGGATTTTGAACAAGATCAATAAGTATGACTGTGCGATCAGCGCAGAGTGGAAGGTAACGCCAGAGAGCAGCATGGCAGGTTCGCAGGCATTGTATGATAACAAGGGATTTCTAAAAAAAGAGGATGCGTATGCTTTTATAAACAGGCTGCCGGATAAGATCCGTATTGAAAGCGTTGAAAAGGAAAAAGAGAAAAAGAACGCACCGACACTTTTTAACCTTGCGGAGCTTCAGGCAGAATGTACGAAAAAGTTCAAGATCAGCCCAGATGAAACGCTCGCAGTGGCACAAAAACTGTATGAGTACAAAATGACCACATATCCAAGAACAGATGCAAGGGTACTTTCATCTGCGATCGCAAAGGTAGTGGCAGACAATGTCAAAGGGTTAAAATCGTTTAGTGAAGAGACAGCCGTTATTTGTGATACCATACTGGATAATGGCTATATAGATAGCATACAGAAAAGGACGAGATATGTAGACGATACCAAGATAACAGACCATTATGCGATCATCCCGACAGGGCATGCGATTGAAAATTATGCAGACCTGAATGATCAGGAAAAGAAAGTGTATGAATTGATCGTGCGCAGGTTTTTAAGTATCTTTTATCCTCCGGCAGTTTATTATAAAGTCACATTAAATGAGAAAGCAAAAGATGAACTGTTTGTAAGGACGGTCAAAGTATTGCAGGATCCGGGGTATATGAAAGTTGCCGGTCTGCCACAAGAAGATCAGGATGCAAGGAGACTTGCAGAGGCAGTCAGCAATCTGACAGAAGGAATGGAAATCCCATGCAGTTATTCGACTGCACAGGCACAGACATCCCCACCAGCACGTTATACATCTGGTTCCATGGTACTTGCAATGGAAAATGCAGGAAATCTCATAGAGGAAGAAGAATTAAGGGCGCAGATCAAATCGAACGGTATCGGAACATCTTCAACCAGAGCCGAAACGATCAAAAAGCTGGTACGTCTTGGGTATCTGTTGCTAAATAAGAAAACGCAGATATTGACTCCGGCACCGTTTGGGTACATGGTTTACGAAGTGGTGGATCAGACCGTTCCGAGCCTTTTAAACCCACGCATGACGGCAAGTTGGGAGAAAGGTCTGCAGAAAGTAGCAGACGGGGAGCTGGAAGCAGCTAATTACCGGAAGACGTTGATCGAGAACATAGAACGAGAATGCGGCAATATGATACGCAATGATTATGTTGTCGAGATCAAGAAAAAGATCGCTGCTTATGTCCAGAATGAAAGTTACGAGGATGACCTGAAGCCGTTTCAGGAAGAAGTCCTTGAACTTATTTGCCCGGTGTGCGGAAAACATATTAAAACTGCTCCGTTCGGATACTGCTGTGAGGGATATAAAAAAGACGGCGGCTGTACTTTTGCGATAGGAAAGATCGCAGGCGTAAAATTGACAAAAGACCAGATGAAGATGCTCATTACAGAAGGACAAACAGAAGTTATTGAAGGATTTGTCTCAAAGTCGAGGAAAAAATTTGCGGCTGCTCTTAATCTGCAGATGGATGCAGAAGGAAAGCCAAAATTAAGCTTTGATTTTAGTGCAGTTGCGCCAAAGACACTTTCTGCCCGATGCCCGAAATGTGGAGGGGCAGTTCGTATCGTAAAATTCGGATACTGCTGTGAAAATTATGTAAAAGATGATCCAAATTCCTGCCATTTTGGGATTGGAACGATCGCAGGGAAAAAACTGTCGGAAACACAGGCAACGACACTTATTAAAGAGAAAAAGACAAACATCATAAAGGGATTCAAGTCAAAAAGTGGAAAATCCTTTGACGCAGCATTAAAGATGGATGCAGAAGGAAAGATAAGTTTTGATTTCCCGGAGCGGACAGATCCATCCGAATCAGATATCTCATGCCCGAAATGCGGAAAACTGCTCATCAAGGATATGTATTCCTATAACTGTACATGCGGTTACAAGATCTATCACAGGATCGCAGGAAAGGCAATGACAGATATGCAGATGAAGACGCTGATCACAACCGGAAAGCTTGGACGCACGTCTGGATTTAAGAGCAAGAAGGGGAAATCATTCACTGCCGGGCTGGTATGTGACGAAAATGGAACAATTACATTTAAAATTTGACACTCCCAATGCTTAAAGGAATGGGCTTTACGGCAAGTTTTCGTAACGGCAATGCGGATAGGAGAACAGGATATGAGATTTGTCACAACAGAAGAAGAGTTAAGAAAAAATGCAGGAAATCCCAAGGAAAAGATTTCTCTGGTTCAGACAGAGATAAAAAAGTGGGACTGTCCATTTTCGGGCAGGATGATCACACGTCAACTATATAAAAATATAGAACATGATAAAATGCCATCTGAAAAGATGCTTGAGGATCTGCAGAAAATAGGTATAACGGCTGACAGAATTGTAAAAATATCAAATCTAAAAAAATAAGATAATGATAACAGTACGACATAAACATGTACAAGTATATGTTTACTTATATGTTTAAATATGATATAATATACAAGACAGAAAGGGAACATATACATATGAGTTCATGCCGATTATTTATCTGCAGGGAAAATTGTGATGGGATATGCCGTAACAGCGAGGAAGCCTGTATAAAGGAGCAGTGCAGCCATATCAATGGAAACTGCCGAATGTGCGTACAGAAAAACTGCATGTTCAAAATGATAGAAGCAAAAGCTGCTGAGCAGAGAAAGAATGATATAGAAAATAACAAAAACACGGTCGTTTCAACATTACAGACAAAGACAGATATTCCGCAGAATAATGAAAAAGAACAAAAATTAAAGACAGAAAGAAATGAAAAGCCGGGGAAAACACGTATGCCGTGTGCTTATGTGGACGGATCCTACAATCAGTATAAAAAAATCTATGGCTATGGAGGGATCTTTTTTGACGGAGATCAGACACATACAATGCAGGGACATGGGAATGAACCGGATATGGTATCCATGAGAAATGTTGCAGGCGAAATCGAAGGAGCCATGGCAGCGATCCGATATGCCAAGGAACATGACATAAAAGAGTTCATCATGTACTACGATTATAGTGGTATAGAACAGTGGGCAGCCGGCAGATGGAGTGCAAATAAGACTGGAACACAAAAATACCAGAAATATGTGCAGGAGTGTGGTATAAAGATCCACTTCAAAAAAATAAAAGGACATTCCGGAAATACGGGAAATGAGATTGCGGACAACCTTGCAAAGCAGGCGGCAGGGATCACAGACAGGGGGTACAGATGATGCAGATGGAATGGGTAACAGACCAAAAACCGAAAGAAAATGGCACTTATATCGTGACGCAGGAAATCCATAGTTTATCAACGGGAGAGTTCATGAAAACAGAGGTCACGACAGCCCAGTTTGACGCAGCACAGGGAAGATGGTTAAGGGCAAAGCATTTAAAGGTGGCCGCATGGATGAAATTTCCGGAAGCGTATAAGGAAACAGAGACATAGATATTCAAGATAATAAAGAAACGCAGATCAATATAACAATTTATGGAGGATAGATATATGGATTTCACAAAATTCCAGAAATTAAATTCAATCATCAAAACGTGTTCGTTTGAGATGATCCCAATAGGAAAGACCAGAGAGACAATGGAAAAGCATAACGTCATTGAGGAAGATGCAGAGAGAAAGAGCAATGCAGAACTTACAAAGGAAGTAAGTGATTCTTTCATCAGGGAGTTTATTGCAGACTATAAAGAAGATATGGACTGGAAAGATCTGTATGATGCATATGGAGAAGACCGTGCAAGATTCACGGATATCATGAACCAGAAAGCAGAAAAGCTTGCAAAACGTTTTTCTGATTCCTTTAACGAGTATATCAATACTTTCTTAAAAGCAAATGGTATCAACGACAAGAAATCAAAATGGAGTGATTCCGGATATGTGGACGTGGTGCTTCCGTTATATGTATCCATTCATCCGGACTTCAGTAATGATAAGTATGAAAGGGCAGTAGCTTCATTATTGCACTGTTCCAATTCCCTGTTCAAAAAATACACGACAAGTTATGCAAGGATCATTGCAGGAACAAAGAAAGGTTCTTTTGCAGACCGTTCCATGGAGAACTTCCAGACTGCCTGTGCGAACAGCGTCATGTTTGATCTGATAAGCAGAAATTTAAGCAGTGTGGGAAGTCATGATGCATTTAAGGAAGTATTTGCGGACGCACCTTTGAACATGAATGAATACCTTTCACAGAAGGGTATCAGCCGTTACAATGAATTTGTCGGAGACAGTTTTGATGAAAGCGGTCAGGTCATACGCTATGGAGTGAATCACTATATTAATGAATGGAACCAGACGCATCCGGATGAACGTATGCCAAAGATGCATAAATTAAAGAAACAGATTTTATCCATTGTAGAACCTTCATTCCGCATCCGAACAATTAATGATGAAACAGAACTTTTTGGGACATTTGATAATATCAGGACAGCGGAACAACGTTATGCTGGAATGTTAGAGTCGATCTTGGAAAACATGAATACCGCAGACATTTATGATAAAAGCGGTATCCTTGTCACGTCTGCAGAAAGGGACAGCCTTGCAAATGCGATCACAGGGGAATGGAGTTATTTCCGTAGGCAGATCAAGGAAGAAGAAGAAAACCGTATCCGGGAAGAATATCTGCAGAAAAAGAACCGGGTAAAAACTAAATTAACGCAGAAAGACAATAAACAGATCGAAGATGCATTAAATAAAAGCATTTACTCGGTTGCAGACCTCAACAAAATGCTTGGGTCTGATTTTGGAACGATCGAAGAAAAACTTCTGGATGAATATATCAGAAATAAATCAAAGAAAGAAAGTGCATATGCGCAGCTCGTGAAAACGGATTTTTATGATAAGAAAACTATCCCGGCCGGAGATGATGTACAGCGGATACAGCAGTACCTTGATAAGGTTCTCAGTCTGACGCATATCGTGCGTGGATTGTGTGCAGACAGTCAGGATCCAAGGACCGATTTTGTGTTTTCTGATGATGTATCGTCTTTAGAGGACGACAGGGTACAGATCATATCCTGCTATAACCTGATCCGTAATTTCGTCACAAAGAAACGTGAAAAGACAGCGAAAGAAAAACAGATCCAGTTATGTTTCGGACGTCCGGCTCATTTTGAACAGGTATGGAACAACAAGCAGGAAGGCAAGTTCGGAAATGTGGATGCAGCACTTTTAGAATATGCAGGCAAGTATTATTACATGGTTCCGGCAGCCAAAAATGAAGCAAAACTCAACTTCCCGGTCACAGACGAACCACAGATGGGAGAGTGCTACAACTACCTTGCAACAAAGAAAGCGATCGGATTTGCCAAAGCCTTTGCAAAATTCTATATCAAGTCGCCGGAAGCAATGGAAGGATTTGAAAAGACAGAGGAACCATTTGAGATATCCGTTGGAAACGACACAATGATCATTTCCAGAAAAGTATATGAAGATTACGAAGCGAAGACCTTCCGTGAATCTGAAGAAGCAAAGAACAAGCTGATCGACTGTGCAAAGGAATTTTTATCCAAAAATCTGTCCTACTGTATCTATGACTGGTCTGTACTTAAAGAAGCAAATGACTATGTAAATTATGGAGAGTTCTGCAACGAAGTGGATTCCATAGCGTTCCGTGTGATCAATAGATATGTTTCAAAAAAACTGGTGGATGATGCAGTGGAAAGAGGAAATTTATATATGTTCGAAATTAGCTCACTGGATATGTATAAAGATAGCTCTCGCATGAAAAATATCATGGCGCTCCGGTTCAATCAGATAATAAACGGTATGTTTACCGGCGATAAATCCATTATCATCAACAATGCCCCACAGATCAGATACCGTCCTGTTGTCATTGAGAAAAAAGATGTGCATCCGGTTGGAAGCCGCCTTGTAAATAAAAATACAACCGATGGCAGAACCATCCCGGGCGATGTTTACTTGGAGTTATGTGCATATTATAATGGCAAAAAAGACAGTTTATCTCCGGAAGCATCCTTATACAATGAGAAAGTGTCTGTAAAGGATTCTGACAGAGCGCATATAAAGGACAAACATTATACAGAGGAAAAATTCCTTATTACATTTTCCTACACGGCAAACAAAAATGTCGCCTCTGCTACGTCTGGTTACCAACTTAATGAAATGGTAAGAAAAGAGATCCGTGAAAACGGATGCAATATTATGGCTGTGATCAGGGGAATTGATAATCTTCTGTATTATGCAGTTGTGGATGAGAATGGTAACAGGATTGAAGCCGGAGACCTTAATGTTGTCGGAGATACCGATTTTTATGAAAAGCTTACTATTCTAGGCAAACAGAGATATACAGATCAAAAAAACTGGAAACATGAAAATAAAGTTGCTGATCTGAAAGACACTTATCTTGGACAGGTATGCCGTAAGATTGCATCTATCGCAGTAAAAAATAATGCTGTTATCGTTATTGACAAGATCAATGAGAGCACAAAAAGGAAAAACGCCGCTTTCGATAATAATATGTATCGGAAATTTGAAAATGCCTTGGTAAATAGTCTGACAGACTATTATGACATAGGAATCAGGGGAGATGAGCCGGGTAGCGTAAAAAACCCACTGCAGCTTACAGTAAAAGAAGATAATGGATTTCAAAACGGCATTATCTTTTATCAATTTGATACTTTCACAAAAAATATCTGTATGAGAACTGGGTTTGTCAATCTGCTCAATACGTTTGAAATTAAAACAGTTGCAAGCAAGGTAGCATTTTTAAAGAAACTTTCTGGCATTTATTATGATAACGATATTAATGAGTTCGTATTTGAATTTACATGGCGAAATATTGGATGTATATTAAAAGACGAGGAACTGTCTTTGTATGATGGAATGGATAAGATCTGGAAGGTACGTACCCACTTTACAAGATACATGCGTAATGCAGAAAAGAATAAATATGTAGAGATTGACGGAACGGAAGTATTAAAAGAACTTATCAGAAAGAACCATCCAGATATGATCGGTGGAAAGATTGATGTTGACAGGCTCACGTCTGAAGAAGTTAAAAAAGTATTTGAAATCTTTACATTATACACAAATGGATATATTCCTAGAATGGATGATGCTGAGAGCGGATACATGTCCCCTGCGTGTGACTGGAACAATTTTGGAACAATCCGGTATGATGAAATGACGGCATTACAGCTTGCAAAAAAATCATCCCTTATGATTGGAAAAGTGAAATCTGGAAAGGATTGGAAAGACATGAATGTAAGCCGTGTAGAATGGCTAAATCATGTACTGAAAGCAGACTGGTAAAGAAAGAACAGATAGGATCTCTCAACTTGAGTATGGAGAGATCCTATAAAAAAGATAAACAATACCTGATGAAAATTGAAAAAATATTATTTAAAAAAAATCAAAAATGTTCAAAAGTAATATGATATGGGTGAATAGATATAGTAAAAGATTTTTCTGCAAACCTAGTTATAAGGAACAAATAAATGCCTGCTGTTGCAGGCATCTCCGAAATCCATGCCCTCACCGATTGTGTTATAAGGAACAAATAAATGCCTGCTGTTGCAGGCCATCGATAAAGGATTTGAAGCTGGAAAGATGTTATAAGGAACAAATAAATGCCTGCTGTTGCAGGTGCGGTTGCAACTTTCCATACATTTCAATCTGTTATAAGGAACAAATAAATGCCTGCTGTTGCAGGCAATTGTGAGTGGTTTATTTACCACATACATGTTATAAGGAACAAATAAATGCCTGCTGTTGCAGGCGTACATAGGGAGATGGGGCAATATGGAAGTTATAAGGAACAAATGAATGCCTGCTGTTGCAGGCGGTAGGTATATGCATAATGTTTTGTTTAGAGTTATAAAGAACAAATAAATGCCTGCTGTTGCAGGCTGTTATAGAGATTTTGAATATTCAAATTGAGTTATAAGGAACAGATAAATGCCTGCTGTTGCAGGCGTACATTGAGCATAATGTTTTTTCGTGAGAGTTATAAGGAACAGATAAATACCTGCTGTTGCAGGCAGCAAGACCAATTGATATAGATTGGAGCAAGTTATAAGGAACAATAAATGCCTGCTGCTGCAGGCTTGTATAAAAATGATAAAGTTACAATAACTGTTATAAATTTGTGGCGAAAACCCACACGCAATCGTGTGAGAGCAGTCAGAAAGTCGGATTTATTGCAAAAAAGTTTATTACTGATATAATATATTTCAATAGAAAAAACACAAGAGGAAGGAACAAATAAAATATGAACAAGATGGAATTAATCGACGTAATGGCTGATAAAGCTGGAATTACAAAAAAAGATGCAGAAAAAGCATTGAATGCATTTATAGCAATAACAGAAGAAACATTAAAAAGTGGAAACAAGGTTCAATTAATTGGATTTGGCACTTTTGAGACGGTAAAAAGAGCGGCCCGAAACGGAATCAATCCACAGACAAAGGAGGCACTGCATGTGCCAGAAAAAAATGTCCCGAAATTCACGGCCGGGGCATCGTTAAAGAAGATTGTAAAGTAACTTCTTTTTGACACGCCGTCAACAAGAAATCCACCGGCTTCCATAAGCTGGAGCAGATCACTTTTTTCATAATTTTCCACAAAAAGCAGGATGTTAAAACATCCTGCTTTTTGTTTACTCATGCGTTTAAATGTGTTATAATATGCAATATTATATGTTGATATATGCTATAATATACATGACAAGGAGGTTTGGAAATATGAGCTTTGTTCATCTGCATACTCATACAGGATATTCGATATTGGATGGGGCGAATAAAATCAAAGATTACATCCGGAGAGTAAAAGAACTCGGAATGAATGCTGCTGCGATCACGGATCACGGAGTCATGTATGGCGTGATTGATTTCTATAAGGAAGCAAAAACAGAAGGTATCAATCCTATCATTGGATGCGAAGTATATGTCGCCCCCGGAAGCAGACACGATAAGGGAGGCACAGGCGAAGAAAAATATAACCATCTTATCCTTTTGGCTGAAACGACAGATGGATATTACAATCTCCAGAAGATATGCAGTCAGGGTTTCATTGACGGCTTTTATTATAAACCAAGGGTGGATGAAGAAATATTGAGACAGTACAGCAAAGGGATCATCTGTCTTTCTGCATGTCTTGCCGGAGCATTGCCAAGGCTGATACTTGCCGGCCGCCATGAGGATGCAGTGGGTTTTATTGAACGCTATAAGGATATTTTCGGAGAAGATAACTTCTTTTTAGAGATACAGGATCATGGGATCCCGGAGGAACGTACTGTGATCACGGAAATGCTGTCTTTAAGCCGGGAGACAGATACAAGGATCGTTGCGACAAATGACTGCCATTACACAAGAGCAGAGGATGCAGAGCCACATGATGTGCTGCTGTGCATACAGACTGGAAAGACGATAGATGATCCGGACAGAATGCGGTATGAAGGTGGTCAGTATTACGTGAAATCCGAAGCAGAAATGAGAGAACTTTTTTCATATGCGCAGGAGGCGGTAGATAATACACAGATGATCGCTGACAGATGTCATGTAGAAATCGAATTTCATGTTACAAAAATGCCGTCCTATGATGTGCCGGAAGGATATACGGCATCCACATATTTGAGGAAACTGTGCCAAGACGGACTGAAAAGAAGATATCCGGATAACTGGGAATCTCTTTCAGACCAGCTCGAATATGAACTTGGTGTCATTGAAAAAATGGGATATGTTGAGTATTTCCTTATCGTGTGGGATTTCATCAACTATGCAAGAGAGCATGGCATACCGGTAGGACCGGGACGAGGAAGTGCGGCAGGCTCGCTGGTGTCTTATACAACAGGGATCACAAACATTGATCCGACAAAGTATAAGCTGTTGTTTGAACGATTCTTAAATCCGGAGCGTGTTTCCATGCCAGATATTGATGTGGATTTTTGTTACGCCCGTCGTCCTGAAGTTATCGAATATGTGAAGAAGAAATACGGAAAGGACTGTGTAGTTCAGATCGTCACCTTTGGAACCCTTGCAGCAAAACAGGCGATAAAAGACGTTGGCAAGGCAATGGAGCTGCCGTATGCTTACTGCAACAGTCTGGCTGCCATGATCCCGAAAGATGTAGGCATCACGATCAGCAAAGCACTTAATATCAATCCGGAATTAAAAGACCTGTATGATTCGGATGATACCGTAAAAAGACTAATAGACACGTCCATGAAATTAGAAGGACTTCCAAGACAGACAGGAACACATGCAGCCGGAGTAGTGATCTGCAGGAACGCAGCAAGTGAGTATGTTCCGCTGGCACGTTCGGCTGACGGGGATGGACTTGTCTCGCAGTATAATATGACACTGGTTGAGGAATTAGGACTTTTAAAAATGGATTTCCTTGGGCTGCGTACTCTTACAGTTATCAATGATGCGGCAAAGCATATTGAGAGAACAAAAGGGATAAAGATCAATATTGACGAGATCGATTATAACGATCCAAAAACACTTGACCATATCTCGACCGGGAATACAAATGGGATCTTCCAGCTTGAGAGCGCAGGAATGCAGAGCTTTATGAAACAGCTCCGTCCCAAGAGCCTTGAAGATGTGATCGCAGGGATTTCTTTGTACCGCCCAGGTCCGATGGAATTTATCCCGAAGTACATCAAGGGAAAGAATGAGCCGGAAAGCATCTCTTACGCCTGCAGTGAGCTGGAATCCATATTGGAACCGACATATGGGTGTATCGTCTATCAGGAACAGGTAATGCAGATCGTACAGAAACTTGCCGGATACACAATGGGACAGGCGGATAATATACGCCGTGCCATGAGCAAGAAAAAGCAGTATGTCATTGACGAAGAAAGAGAGTACTTTGTGTACGGCAATAAAGAGCGTAACATAAAGGGATGCGTTGCGAACGGGATCGATGAAGCAGTCGCAAACGGCATTTATGATTCCATGGTAGATTTTGCAAAATACGCATTTAACAAATCCCATGCTGCCGCATATGCGGTCGTGGCGTTCCAGACAGCGTGGCTCATGCATTACTATCCGGTTGAGTACTGGGCAGCGATCCTCACATCCGTGATAGGGAACGCACCAAAACTCACATCTTATATGCTTGCAGCAAAAGCAGACGGCATCAATGTAATGAACCCGGATATTAATAAAAGCGGAGCAGACTTTGTGCCATACGAGGGAAATGTCCTGTTTGCATTAAGTGGAATCAATGGAGTCGGGAAAAATGCTGCTATTGCGATAGAAGGATATCGTGAAAATAATGGCAAATTCGAAGATTTTAAAAACACGCTGGCTGTTTTGCTGACACTCGGCATCAATAAAAAAGCAATAGCAAACCTCATAAAAGCAGGAGCGTTTGATAGTCTTGGTGGAACGAGAAAACAGTATCTTATCGTATATGAATCGCTGATCGACGATATTACAAACGACAAGAAGAAAAATGTGTCCGGACAGATGAGCTTATTTGATATCGGGGATAATGATAACCCGATCGGGCAGGCACTTGTGCTGCCGCCGGTAGGGGAATTTGACAAAAAAGAATACCTTGCTTATGAAAAGGAAGTAACCGGCATCTATCTGTCCGGGCATCCTTTAAATGAATATTCAGATATGATAAGGAATCTCACAGATACGACTTGTGGAGAGTTCATGCGTGATGATAATGATGAAATCACCTTAATGGCAGACAGTGAAGCGACAATAGCAGGAATCATCACAAGAGTGTCACAGACTTATACGAAAAAAGACAGTAAGCCTATGGCGTTCATTACGGTGGAAGATCTCACAGGAAGTATCAATGTTGTGGTATTCCCAAAAAATTATGCTTCGTGCAGGCAGATCCTTGCGGAAGATGAAAAAATTGTTGTCAAGGGAAAAGTAAGTGTTGAAGATGGAAAAGATGCAGGACTTATGGCTGAAAAGATCACGTCATTTAACGATATCCCACAAAATGTATGGATCCGGTTTGCAGATATGGAAGAATATGAAAAACTTCATGCACAGATCGAAGCAACACTGGATGAAATGCCGGGAAAGGACAGTGTGATCTTTTACATCACAAGCGAGAAGAAAAAAGCAGTGAAACTGAACCGTGTTTCATGCAATGCGGATAATCTGGAGCGATTATACCGCATGATGGGAAAAGATAACATAGCAGTTACATATTAAGAATGTTAAAGGAGGGACAAGCGCATGGAAGCAGAAAATAGATTTCATCAGGAGACAGCAGAGGTGATCCGCAGATTCATTGATAACAGTGGACATTTTGACGGAAAAGAGGAAGCAGAATACGGGGAGCCATTCTATGGACATGAAATGAGAAACCATATTTTAGACTATTTTACCTTGTATGATGAGGTAGCTGTGAACTATATTGATTCACGCAAAGAAGAAAAAACAGAGGGAATCATCCTTCGGATATTTTTCTCTGGGATCGTAGTAGGAACGGCAGTAAGGAAAGGAATCATCTGGAAAGGAAAAAATATTTTTATTCATTACGAAGAAATACTTTCCATAAACCTCAAAAAAATGGAGAACAAAATTGCATATGCTAATCTTATGCTGTGTAAAAAGAGTTTGGAGCAGACACTTCCAAAGCAGCTTTCTGGCAATCAAGGACAAATAGAAACGTATTTGAAGCGTGATATATTTAAGAGAAATGATATTGACAGGGAAGGAACACGAGATAATCTGAAAAAATATTTTGAAAAGGTATTTCCGCAGATTTCTTTTGAGCAGTCCATTGTGATCACTGGAACATATGCGCTTTACTGGCCGTTTCAGCAGGAAGGCGTATCTTGTAAAACGTATCTTTCCACGGATAAAGAACGCAAAGATAAGCCGGTTAAACTTAAAACAGAAGTGATAAAAGAAGGAGACTTTTTCTGTGTCAAGAATATCGGGCATGAAGGACAGTTTAAAAATAAGATGGTCATGCACCTGACAAATCAGGATTATTCAAATGTAACCATATCATTTCTGTGGATGGTCGAATGCAGGGATGATAATGGAAGACCAGTAAAAATGCAGATGGTAAACGTTGTGCGTGCTGACAGGGTTTCTAAAACAGAACCGGGAAGAAATGTATATGATTTTACTGCTGTGACAGCGCCTTACATCGGAATATTTAAAAGCGAACTGGAACGGAAAAATCCGAAGGTGCTGGAATATCTTATGACACAGGACTGTTATATGATCCTGCTTCCTGAATCCGCAAATGGTTATGTTGTAAAATATCCTGTCTCTTATACACATCTCCGAGCCCACGAGACAAGAGGCAATCTC
>ENA-OZKB01000895-OZKB01000895.1-human-gut-metagenome-genome-assembly--contig:-NODE-895-length-14572-cov-10.779982_pt1 | contig 14572 bp, 18 predicted proteins | sample MGYA00244821_ERZ653753 | MGnify/ENA primary metagenome ERZ653753 (study PRJEB26926, sample SAMN06165256) | human gut metagenome | biome: ENVO:00009003; feature: ENVO:2100002; material: ENVO:00002003...
CTTGTCTCGTGGGCTCGGAGATGTGTATAAGAGACAGGTATATAACTTAAAATATAGATTGAGATATGATTAAAAAATACGCTTATGTTATCGGAATAGATACCGGAGTAGATACCGGAGTTGCTACATGGAATGTTACTGCAAAAAGGTTTGAATTGATAAAGACTACTGCGATTCATAAAGCAATGATGTATGTGAAACAGATGTATGACACGTACGGAGGAAGTATATTAGTTCGTGTTGAGGACCCACGTTTAAGAACGTGGTTTCAATCCAGCTACAAAAGTAGGGATGAGGAAAGAAAGATGTTGCAAGGTGTTGGCTCTGTTAAACGGGATGCTCACATCTGGGATGATTTTCTTAAAGATACCGGTATTCCTTATGAAATGACTCACCCGAAAGATTCAAAGACAAAACTCAATGCTTTATCATTCAGTAGATTAACGAAATATGAAAAGAGGACGAGCGAACATTCACGAGATGCAGCAATGCTCGTATTTGGCTATTAAACAGTAGGTTTGTATTGTGTTGTGTGCTTATTAAACGCATATTTTTACCCTAAAAGTGTGTTTAATAAGCACACTTTCTTTATATTTGCCATGTAGTTACAGATGTTACATCTTAAAAATAAGCGTAAAATGGAAGGATTATCGAGTTTAGAGGGTTGGGCACTGATAGCGACATACTTTGTTGCGATGATGTTGCTCGTTGTGTTCCTGCGAAAACACAAAAAGACGAAAGAAGAGTTTTTGGTTGCTAACCGGTCAATGCCTTGGTTACTCACAGCGTTTTCGATGGCAGCAACATGGGTGTGGGCTCCGTCAATGTTTGTTGCATCGGAGAAGGCATACACACAGGGGATTGTTGGCGTATTCTGGTTTGTTGTGCCAAATGTACTTACATTGATACTGTTTGCTTTCTTTGCCAATAAGATGCGTAAGCTCCGGCCGGAAGGATGGACGTTCTCGGACTATATTCGTGAGAAGTATTCGAAACGTTGCCATAATCTGTTTTTGATAGAATCGTTCGGGTTGCAGACGATGAGTTTTGCCGTTCAGCTTCTTGCTGGGGCTACCATCTTTTCAAAGATTACAGGAATATCGTTCACCGCTACTACGGTAGTGATGGCTTTGTGTCCTCTGGCATATACTTTCGCCAGTGGAATAAGGAGCAGTATTATTACTGACTTCTGGAAGATGCTTTGGATAGTGATTGTTTTATTGTTAGGACTGCCAATTATGTTTTCAAGTGCTGGGCCGGAAGCGTTGTTTAATGGTCTGGGAGGTGTTAGTGGTGGTTTCTCTGATTTGTTTTCGGGTAACGGACTAATGGTTACTTTGTCCTTTGGTATTCCTACAACGATAGGTTTACTATCTGGGACGTTTGGTGACCAGATGTTCTGGCAGCGGGTGTTTTGTGTGAAAGCTGACAAAGTGAAGCGCACAATGATAACCGCTGCCTTTATTTTTGCCGTTGTACCTATTTCTTTGGCTGTATTTGGCTTTTTTGCAGCCGGAACAGGTTTGGCTATATCCGACACACAACTGACAAATGTAGAGGCTGTGATGGCTTTCTGCCCTAAATGGTTCTTATACCTGTTCTTTGTGCTTATACTTTCCGGACTGATATCGACCGTTGATAGTATTATTTGCGCAGTGAGTTCAGTTGCCGGACACGATGTAGTGAAGCGGTTGGCTATGAACGAGAAATGGCATGAACGGATTCAGAAGAATATTTTTCTCTTTATCCTTTTCGCAAATGAAGTACGTGCAGCCCGGTTCGCAATGATTGCCGTTACTATTGTTGCTATTCTGATCGCAAACATTCCCGGTCTAACTATCCTATATCTTTTCTTGCTGTACGGGACGCTACGTTCATCCGTAATGCTTCCGACAGTGTTCGCTATTCTCGGCAAAAGAATGAGCGAAAGAGGGCTGTTCTACGGCATACTAACAAGCATGATTGTAGGTTTGCCAATCTTCGCCTATGGGAACTTCACCGGAAACATTCCAATGATTGTATTTGGTTCTCTCTTTACTATTCTTGCATCTGGGCTTATGGCTATTCGTCGTAAACCGTTAAAGCGTGGTCCGGTTGAAATGGTGGTTAAGATTGATAGTACTGGCACGGAAAAATGTATTGGAGAGATTAAAGCGATTGGAGCGGAATACCTGCGTTGTGCTGAAAAAATGGAAGGTCAAATATGTGCTTTCCAAGCATTAACGGAATCTGCAAGAGAAACAGCAAAGGAAATCCGGAAGTCAGTCTATCACTACAAGCAGTTACGAAGAAGTGCGTACCTGATGCGTCGGAAGAAGCAATCAAAGTCTAATCACAAAAAATCACGTAGAAAATGAAAAAGCTGTTTATCATGCTCGTACTGGTTGCCGTATCATTGGCAGCTAAAGCACAGGTTTATGACGGTATTACTCAACCGACCAAGTTCCGGATATTTATGCCGGTCACTACATCTTTGGAGGGTAACGGTTCTACCGTTGCTCCTTTTGTCGGTTATCGGGCAGATGTTGCCAAGTGGTTCTCTGTTACTCCGGTCATTCAATACAACATGAATACCGAAGCGGTGTCTTTGGGTGCCTGGTTGAATGTAAACTATCGGCAGTGGGTTTACCTTCTGGCCAGGTTCACGTACAACACGAAAGCAAAGATGTTCACCGAAACATTGTCCAGCACAATAAAACTCCCTGCCGGGCTTATGTTGGATGCGACATGGGATAATCTATATAACGGTCGGAAGTTCCTGAGTGGTGATCGATTGCAGGTACTCGGAGGTCTGGATTATGGACGCTTCGTTTTCAATGCCGGATATTCCATGCGTGCGCTGCCGGGATTCGTGGCAAACATCCGGTTTAAGGTGACACAGTATAATTGGCTACAACTAAAATACGATGAAGGTGCAAAAGCTTTCATTACGAGTGTAGCATTACAATTCAATGAGCTATGAAAACTGTTCTGGGTAAAAAGCAAACATCATCACACACAGACTGGCTTCGTGTATTCTCCAATATCGAGCAATATGTTTCGAAGCAGGAAACGGACAATCTGATTGACCGCCTGGTTGAGCAGGTGAAGCCACACATCTATGGCAAACAAGTTGCTTATGCTTGGAGTGGTGGGAAAGATAGCATTGCTCTTGGTTTCATTATGGAGCAGGCCGGAGTACATGACTGTTTGCTTGGACGTTGCAATCTGGAATATCCGGCTTTCATGCAATGGATAGAAAACAATCATCCGGCAGGATTGGAGGTAATCAATACGGGGCAGGACCTTAAATGGTTGGCGGCACATCCCGAAATGCTTTTCCCGAATGATTCTTCTTTGGCTGCAAAATGGTTTAGCATAGTTCAACATCGGGCACAGGATATCTATGTGAAGAAGCATAAAGTAGATGTTCTCTGCCTTGGTCGAAGAATACAAGATGGGAACTATGTAGGGCCAGGTGGAATGTACACCAATACAAAGGGTATCACCCGTTTTTCTCCTATTGCTGATACTAAGCATGAGGAAATTCTTGCAATCATTCACTATTACCACCTTCCATTACCGCCAATTTATGTATGGCCTCGCGGCTTTCGTGTTGGGACCCATTGTTGGGCTGCTCGACAGTGGTGTGGTAACGTGGAGAATGGTTTTAGAGAAGTTTACGAAATAGATAGTAGCTTGGTAGAGGAAGCTGCTAACTATATACCTTCTGCGAGGCAGTTCTTGCAGGGGAAAGTTTAATCAATAATTTGTGTAGGTATGAAAAGAAAGTTAGAGACAAAGAAAGTACTCCTATCAGAATTGAAGGAGTTTCCGGGTAATCCGAATGTGCATCCGGAGGAACAAGTAAAGGCTATTGCCGAAAGTATGGAACGATACGGGCAGTATTATCCGATTGTCGTTGATGAGAACATGATGATTCTCTGCGGTCATGGTAAAAAGAAGGCTTTGGAATATCGAGGTGATAAAGAGGCTTTTATTACGATGATGTATGGTCTGACTGATACGGAGAAGAAAAAGCTCGTTCTGGAAGATAATAAGATTCAAACTATGTCACACGTGAATTTTGGTGACATGGAGAAGCTGATTAAAGAAATCGGAGAAGTTGATATTATCGGCTTTACTCCGGAATATCTGGATGCGATCATCAACGAAGTTAGCTCTGACAATATGGGAGTGAATTTTGCGGAACCGGCAAAGAATGAACAAAAGTTCACACCGGAGAAAGAAGCTGCCGACAATCAAGAGATAGATGAGATTGAAGCCGGTATGCAAAAGGCGAATACAATAGTTTGTCCGCATTGTGGCAAGGAATTCACGCTTTAATGAGTTGAGTTATGGAAAATGTAGATTTATTCAAACCACTTCGGGAAATTCAATTTGTGGACCGGGATAAGGTAAAGCCGAACGACTATAATCCTAACAAGGTTTTGGAAAAGAATTTGAAGCTGTTAATGCAGAGCATCCTTACTAATGGTTTCTGCTTTCCTATTGTCGTTCGTCCAGACTTTACGATCATTGATGGATTTCACCGTTGGCTCGTTTCCGGCAGGGAACCGTTAAAGTCAATGCTCGGTAATAAGATTCCTATTGTAGTAGTGGCACATAAAGACGAAAGTCAAGATATGTACGGCACGGTTACTTTTAATCGCGCACGTGGTACTCACATGCTTGAACCTATGGAGAACATCGTTAAATCTCTGTTGGAGAAGGGGAAAAGTGTGGCAGAAATTTCAAAAGAGATCGGGATGAGTGAAGAAGAGATTTTCCGTCTATCAAAAATTGATCGGGAGGAATTCTTAAAACTCATGACTAAGCGTACTCAAAGGTTCAGTAAAGCTCAAATCATTCGCAGATGTACATAAAAGAGTTAGACATTAATGTAGTTGAAGCTGCCGAGCGTAGAATTCTCGAAGCTTTCAATAAGAATCAAAAAATTGCCGTCAGTTTCTCTGGCGGCAAAGATTCTATATGTATGTGCGACATGCTTGTTAAAACAATGCAGAAGTACTCAATTCCTTTCAGTAGAATTATCGTAGTGTTCTTTGATGAGGAAGCCATTTATCCAGATGTTGAGGCTATTGCTTTGGAATGGCGGTCACGATTCATGTCTCTGGGGGCTAAATTTTATTGGTTCTGTTTGCCTATAAGACACTATAACTGTTGCAATAGGTTAGCGAATGATGAAAGTTTTATCTGCTGGGAGCCGGGCAAAGAAAGCGTGTGGGTGAGACCTATGCCTAAGTTTGCTATTCGCAATCACTCTATGTTTCGCATGGGGATGTCATATCAAGAATTCGGAGATAAGATTTTTAAAAGTGTTCCTCCGATGGTTGGTTTAAGAATGGCAGAATCGATTCAACGCAGGCAGTCTATTGCATCTATCCGTACCTCGCACTTTCTTTATCCATTGTACGATTGGAGAGATTGCGATATCTGGTTATATATCAAGCTGTATAATCTCACTATTCCAATGACTTATATCTATTTGTATAAGACTGGTGTTCCTGCAAATAAATTACGTATCAGTCAATTCTTTAGTATTGATACAATCAAATCATTGCCAAAGGTCATGGAGTTTTATCCGGACTTATACCAACGGGTTATACGCAGGGAACCGAATGCAGACCTTGTTATGCTTTATTGGGATACGGATATGTTCCGGAGTTCTAAACAAGATCGGAAGTTTGAGTTGGATAAGGAAAAAGATTATCGTATCATATTCCGAGATGCCATGAAAAAAGCTGCATTACATCCCGACTTATATCCTGGTTATGGAGTAGCAAAGAAACTATATGCTAAGATGTCCGGTAGAGAATCTTCTAAAACGTGTCAATTGTCTTATCAGTTATTGATAGCGGGAGACCCGAAGAAGCGTTCCTATCGTGCTATTTTGGGGGCTATTTACAGAGAGAGGGGAGGAGGTGTATAAATGCCTAAAGCCGAAGAGGACATTCAGAAAGATAAAGAAAAATTGCTCAATTCATTAAAGGAATGTAGCGGTATTGTCACGTTTGCCTGTGAGAAGGTTGGACTCTCACGACAAACGTTCTACCGTTGGTATCGGGATGATTCAGAATTCAAAGAACGTGCTGATGCTATTAATGAATTGCAGATCGATATTGCCGAGGCCTCCCTTCTGAAAAAGATACAGAAGGGAGATACTACGGCTATCATATTCTATCTGAAAACTAAGGGCAAAAGCAGAGGATATACAGAACGTAAAGAGATTGTTGCCCCGGATGGAGTAGGGGTACAGGTGACAAGCAAAGATTTTGATGTATCGAAGTTATCAGAGGAAGAGAGAAAGTTACTGTTGAGTATTGCGGAGAAACAAGATAAATCAGCAAAAGAGTGAGTTTAGCGGAAGCGGAAATATTGAAAATGGCAAGAGCGGTCCAGTCTGACGAGTGTAGAAAGTCATTTTTCTACTTCGTTAAAACTTTCTGGGACGTGATAATACCGGAAACTCCGGTATTCAATTGGCATATTGAATATTTGTGTGAGGAATTGCAGAGGTTATCCGGTTACATAGTTCGACGGGAGAAGAAACCGTATGATATCATCATTAACATTCCTCCTGGTTCAACGAAGTCTACTATCGTAACTATCATGTGGCACGCATGGCTATGGACGCAGGATGCACGACTAAGGGTAATTTCTAATTCCTATTCGGGTGACTTGTCGTTAGAACACGCTTCGAAGTCGAAGGATATTATCACTTCTGACTTGTACCGTACTCTGTTTCCGGAGGTGATTATTAGACATGATAAATCTGGAAAAGGAAGTTACGAGAACACGAAAGGAGGCGCCAGATATTCAGCTTCGACGGGTGGTACTATTACGGGTAAGCACGCTCACGTGATTATTAACGACGACCCGGTAAATCCAAAGCAAGCCGAGTCTGCTGCTATGAGACTGCAGGCAAACGAGCATACAAAGACGCTTTCCTCTCGTAAGGTTGACAAGAAGAATACTCCAATGGTAACTATCATGCAACGACTGCATGATGATGATGTGACCGGCTATCTGTTGAAAAAGAAAAAGGATAAGATTAGGCATATATGCCTGCCAGCAGAAGTTTCCGAGCGTGTTAATCCTCCGGAATTGAAAGAACGGTATATCGATGGGTTATTGGACCCGATACGTATTGATCGTGAAGTTATCGACGAAGCGAAGGTAGACCTTGGTAGTCGTGGATATGCCGGACAGTATGAGCAGGCGCCTTCGGTTGAAGGTGGTAACATTGTGAAAGCAAGTTGGTTCGGGCATATACCAATGTCGCAGTTCATTTCTGTTCGTGGTGGTGCTCCGATGCATTTCTTTCTCGATACAGCATACGATGAAAAGAAAGCAAAAACGGATAATGACCCTTCCGGAATCCTTGCCGCATGTCGAATACAGAACAATTTATACTTGTTCCATGCGCAGAAGGTTTGGAAGGAATTTCCAGAATTAATGAGGTTCATCCCGGACTATGTGCGGGCACATGGGTACGATAGTCGCAGTACGATACGAATAGAACCGAAAGCGAATGGTATAACGGTCATTCAAGCAGTTAAGAAGTACACGAGGTTGAATGTTACCAGGACACCTGCACCGACAGACAGCAAAGAAGTTCGGTTACATGGTGTCTCCCCTAAGATTGAGTGCGGTCGTGTGATATTGGTTGAGGGTGATTGGAATGAAGAGTTTACAGATGAGGTGAGCCAGTTTCCAGCAAAGACGCATGATGAGTATGTAGATATTCTGGTTTATGCAATCAATTATCTTTTAGATGATGATTATACGGAATTATCAGAAGAGGATGAAGAAGATATATTAAGTGCTTTAGGTGGTTAATTTTTTAATATTGTAATTATGGGATTGTTTGATTGGATTGTTAATGGTGTGAATGCGGCAATTGGCCGCAATCAAGAGTTTGAACAGTTGTTGGAAGCTAAGGACGTTAATCGTGCTTTATCTCAAATGACGGATAACTCTGCAAGGGTTGAGGCTGCGTTAAAGGTGTATGATACGCAGCAGCATGAGGTGATGCGTAGGCCGAACAAGGCTGTGTTTGGAAAGAAAGACCCGAAGACAGGGAAACGAAAGTTTCTTCGGTGGGAAGAGAAGTGGAAAATTCCTATTCCTTATCCGGTTTTTATCAATGAGATCGCTCTCGTTTTCCTGTATGGCCGCCCTTTGAAATGGACACAATCTTCTAAGGGGACGGACCGGGCTTTTTCTCGCTACATAGATTTGATTAAAAGTACCAGATTCAATGCGAAGATTCGCGAAGCAAAACGTCTGGCAGGTGCAGAAGGGCAAAGCGCATTGTTATTTCATACGTACCGGAATGATGAAGGTAAACCGGACTGCTTGATAAAGGTAGTAGCGAAAAGTCTGGGTGATGATATATACTTCCGGAAAGACCAGTTCGGGCGGATGATGTGTTTTGCTCGTGGATATAACTTGCAGGAGGTTGGCGGTGAAATCAAATACCATGTTGATATACACACCAAAAAGACTATCTATCACTGTAAACGTAATGCTATGGGGTGGGATATTGAGGAAGAGGTAAACCTTGCCAAGAAAATATGTGTAGTTCTTTTTGAGCAAGAGCCAGAGTGTGCAGGTATTGAGCCGATGATGCACCGTAAAGAAATGATGGTAAGTCGTAGGGCTGATGTTAATGATCGATTCTCTGACCCTGCTTTGGTTGCTGATTCGGATATCGTTAATTCTCTTCCAGAAAAGGGAGAAGACAGTAAGCTGTTTGTATTGAAGCCCAGCATCGACGGTGCTAAGAAGCCGGAAATGAAGTATCTCACGTGGGATAATGCACCGGAGAATCAGAAGCAAGAGGCCGAGGAATTGGATGATAAGATTCACCGTTTTTCTTTTACGCCTAAGATTGACTTTGATACAATGAAAAGTCTTTCACAAATTTCTGCTAAAGCATTGAAGCAACTAATGCTTCTGGCTGTAATCAAGGCAGACAAGCATAAGGAAAAGCACGATGAATATGCTGATCGTATAGCAAGTGTACTTATTGCTATAATCGGTAATGTTTTGGATATCTCTCTTCGGGGTGAGTGTGATAATCTGGTTGTAGAACATGAGTTTCAAGAGCCCTTCGGTGAAGATATTGAAGCTGTTTTAAAGAATCTAATATCAACCAAAAACGCTGGTGGTCTGTCTGATGAAACATTTATTGAAATGAATCCTATCATCAAGGATGCTACTTTAGAGAAAGAACGTTTAAAGGCACAACACGAGAAAGAGTTACAGGAAGAGAAAGACCGGTATAAACAAGATGTGTTCGGTAGTGCCGAATAAGTGATATGGCAAAGATTGATGAAGATAAATTCAAACGGGCATTATTTCAAAGGACCGAAGGATATGCTGCAAATATTCGGGCGATCTACCAGGATGTTGTAGAGCGGCTTATTTCTTTAGTATTGGAAATAGAGCCAATCTATGACTCTAAGAAGATGTTTGTCTTTGCCGACTATCCTACTATCTCCGACAAAGCAAACGTTCTGCTACGGGAACTGTACAGCCGTGTATATCAAACTATGCAGTTTAGTATTGTCAACGAATGGGAGCAATCTAATTTGAAGTCGAATGAACTTGTCCGGTCTGTCTTTGGGAAGAATGCTATAGATAACAAACATTTCGCTCGATTCTTTGAACGCAACAAGAAAGCTATGGATACTTTCTTCTCTCGTAAGTCGGAGGATGGTGGTTTGAACCTTTCTCAGCGTATCTGGAAGTATGAAGGTCAGTTCCGGCAGGAGATGGAAATGGCTATTGATTGCCATATTGGTGAAGGGATGTCTGCTAATGTCATGGCTACAAAAGTCAAACAGTATTTGAATGAACCGGATAAATTGTTTCGCCGGGTACGGGATAAGCGCGGAGAACTTGTCCTTTCAAAAAATGCAAAGGCTTATCATCCGGGCAGGGGGCAATATAGAAGCAGCTATCGAAACGCTCAACGTCTGGCAAGGTCTGAACCAAATATTGCATATCGGACTGCCGATCATGAAAGGTGGTTGCAACTTGACTTCGTTGTAGGGATTGAAATAAAGCTTTCAAAGAATCATCCGGAAAAGGACATTTGCGATAAACTTGCCGGTAGATATCCGAAAGATTTCATTTTCAAAGGATGGCATTCAAACTGTATGTGTCATGCGATCAGCGTCCTTGCTTCGGATGATGAGATTGATATGCTAACCGACAAAATTCTTGCCGGAGAGGACACGGCAGGCTTCAAGTCAAAAAATGAAGTTACTGAACCTCCGAGTGGGTTCTATTCATGGATGCAGGAAAATGAAGATCGGATAGAGAAATCAAATAACCGGGGTACTCTTCCATATTGGATAAAGGATAACCCGAAATATACAGGTGTTAAGGTTGAGGCGATAAATACCGGTGAACGGGAAGAAATCCGGAAAAAGGCAAAGGAGAAATATCAATCATACGATAATGCGTGGACGAAGGCATATTTTGATGAGTACAGTGGAGGTTTTAATGTATATCATCAGGAACACCAATTTACCAACACACAGGGAGGTGGTGATGCCGAGAAGATTGTAGGTAAACTGTTGGCAAAGAATTGTGGTAAGCATGTGGAGTTCTTACCGGAGAATGGTAAAGGAAAGGGCATGCCAGATATGAAATTTGACGGGGTTACATGGGATGTGAAGTATATTGATAATGCCAATGAGAACACTATACGTACGTATATAAAGGATGCTCGGAAAGCTGATCGGGCAATATTCTATTTTACCAATGACAAGTATAAGGACCTACGTTCAGCCATAAACCGAGAGGTAGGACGGTTTAAGGCAATGGATAAGGTCGGTGATCTTCCGGACATTTACTACATGGATAAGGGGGGATTGCTGAAACTATTGTGGAAGAAGTAATTATTATATTTGAAATTGATTAGTTTTATTTTTACCTTTGTAAAAAAGAAAAAATATGAACGAGCCCTTATCATGGAGTGTTGTTATTGCATTCATCATTTTCATAGCCCAGCAGATTTTTAAAACTTGGTTAGATTATAGAAAATATCGTTCTGAGGTTGTTTTTAGTAAACTTCATCAAGAACGTGCGGAAACAATTAAGGAACTATACAAGAAAATTGTATTATTAGAATATGCTATGAGGAATTATCTGTATCCAGAGCATATTAGTAAGGATTTGGAATCTGAATCAAAAGATTCTTTTTCTCAAGATTGTTACCTTAAAAAGATGAATGAAGCATTTAGAGATACTATTGATTATTTTCTACTTAATAAACTTTGCTTGTCTGATGAACTGTGCAAAAAAATAGAATCCTTAATAGAGGAATATATTGATATGGGACAGAATTATTCTGATAAATTGGAAGATATTAGGGAGTCTGGTTTAGATTTATGGGCAAAAAGACGGTTTAAAGAAAAAAAAGAAATGCGGGAAAAATATCCCGAAAAGATGTCCGAACTATTGAAAGATTTAACAATCGAATTTAAAAAGACTCTCGGTACAAAATAAAAAAAATGGGCGGATTATTGCTCCGCCCGGGCTGGTGCAGAAAGCGGGAACATTACTTCCCTCACTCTTCCCACAATGCAAATGTATGAAATATCTCTGATAAACAAAATGTTATTCCGATTTTTCCTTTCTTCTTAACGCTCCTAATCGAATAGTGCATTTATCGTTACTGTACGGCTTTTCCTCTAGGTGAAATTTGGACTTTAGATAGCCGTAGCTTATTCCTAATTGTTCAGCAGAGAAAGTGTCGTAGATGGCAGCTTGCGAGCCGAAATAGAAATGTTTCTCTGCTTTGTTGTCAATCTCCACTGGTTCGGAGAATTCAACATGGTATACTTTACTTGTTTGCTTCATTTTGTTTCCTGTATTCTTCAAAGATTTCGTTAAATGATTCTATGTACTTTATGTTATTGGAAAATGTAATATTATTCTCTTCTGTATTCTGTGCAACATAAAAACTTGATTCTGATGGATAGATGAACTTTGATATGAAGTTATTTCCACTACTGAACCAGCTCAAACTCGATATATGATTCACACCGAATAATGCTATTAATTGCTTACTACTTTGGATGAGCATTTTTTCACGCGCTTTCGCATTTAAATGACTGCTCTCTGCAATCGTTTTAAGAGCTTCTCCTAAATCAGAAATGAATTTAGTCCGAGTTGCTTCATCGTTGAAGGCTTTTCTTATTTCCCTTTCTATAGCTCCGGATTTATCGTTTCCTTTTATATAGTTTATTTCTCCGGGCCTGTCAAGTGGAAGAGTAAACTCAGCACCTTTATATTTCTTTTCATTTAGAATTTTATGAATGTGTACACCTGTACCCCATTCAAATGCTCTACCACTGCCACTATCGTGATTATCAACTCGAATTGTTTGATTTTTTAATATGCTTGCAAGTTTCTTCATATTGCTATATTTTTCATTTTTACAAATTTAGTTCAAATATTTAATATCTGGTATATTCCTCCTTTATTATTCAAACATTGACAGTTGGCCTTTCAGTTCTGCGATGTATATGCTTCTGTTGGCAAGGCGTAGGATTACAGATTGAATTTGGTTTAACTTAGAGGCGTCTGATCGACTCTTATCGTTGCAAGTTTCAATTAGCATTTCAGCATCAGCAAATGTTGACTGGATTTCATGTTTGATTGATGTTTCAATTGATTTTTTACTTCTCATAGTTATTCGTTTTAATCGAAAAGGCTTAACTGAATGGGCTTTTTCGGTACATTTTCCTTGTTTTTCGTAATGTTTTCCGGGTTAAGCGTGATTGTTTTAACCTTTTTCGGTAGATTTTCGTCTTGAATTGGTTTTGGAGCATCTGCCTTTTTCTTTTCTTCATTCTCTAACCGGATGTTGTCCCATATTCGCAAGGTTACTGATTCTTCCTTGGTTATTTCCCTAACTGTAATTAATGGTATTGGAGAAAAAGAACTTTTGTTTAATCGTTCATTAATCTTCCAACCGGTATAAAAAGAACCGGGGTCTAAGCTATCATGACAAATAACTTCTCCTACACATCCATGAATGATAAAGTTGCAGACTGTCATAAGGCAGCAGGTCCGGTCTATGTCTTCGGCACAGAGGTAATTCCCAATATTCCGTACATGCCAGGCGAGTAATGTTCGTCCGCTACCACATGCAGGGTCATTGATATATTTCCCTGTGAATTTTTCATTATTATCATTTATTTCAGCCATCATATCACAAATACCTGTTGGGGTGAAGAATTGCCCAGTTCCTTGCTGTTTCATCTTACTTGCTACACAGGACATATATAGATCACCGAAAGCATCGTACCATTCATTACGGATTAATTGCTTTTGCATAACTTTAATCCACTCGCAGAGCATATCCCAAAATACAGACGTTTGCTCTTTCTTATACTTCCAGCTTTCCAAAGGCTTGGCATCTGGTGTAAAGTAGTGGATTATGTAGGTGAGGAAATCATTAAAAACTTGGCTAACATCAAATCCGTTATTATATGTAAAGTTGTTAATCAGTTTTTCAAGTTCCCTCACCTCTGTAGGAGCTTCGTAATTGCTTGACATGGCTTATCCCTCCATATCTTCCAGAAACTCATTCAATGCGGTTTCTGCTTCATTTTCTGTTAGGCCAATACCTGTTAGGGCATCAATAGCCATTTCTTCAAAAAGTTCGTCCATGATTTTATAGTTCTTGTGGATTTTCTAATTTTAAACGGATGCTCTTTATAATAGCATAACTTTCATGTGAGGCTCTGTTCTCTTTTATCATCAAATCTTTTAATTTGTTGATAAGAGTTTCATCAGACGAAATTAGTTTACCAAATGCTATATATTTTTCCCACTGGGTACTATCAACTGAAAAACTACCGGATGTTCCTGTGCTAAACTCAATATCTCCGAATATCTTTGAATTTGACTCTATATCATATTTTTCTGGAATTTGTATTTCAAAATCGGCAGCGAAAGGTTGTTCCCCATTTCTGAATAGTTGGAGGACAATGCGCATGTTATCGAAGCGTTGTATCATCCAGTCTTTTCCAATTACATTCTGTATGATTGATTGGGCTTTTTCTGTATAATTAGTTGTGATAGCTTTCGCGGAAGCAATAGCGGCACTTAGTTTATTATTAAGTTCTTCAACTATCTTTTGCCCCTCATTGGTTGATAGGAATATTCTACGTTCCTCATCTTGCTTTAGTCTTTTTGCGCGTTTCTCTAATTCCTTTTGGATATTGGTTATTTCCATTTGTAGTTCGGCAATAGACATTCTCATAATATTCTTTCTCTGTGAATATCGTAGGTTATCTGCTTGATATTCTGACTGTAATTTGATTAATTGCTCTTGAAGCTCTTGTTTACTGATTTTCATAATGGTGTTGCGTTAAATGGTTAATAATACTTTTCTTAAATAAATTATAAATATATGTGCTTAATAAGCTCTTTTTGTTAGCACAAATATATATCATATATTTAATATATGAAAGAAAGTAGGAGGATATTTTTAATTTTATTTATTTTGTTCTATGTAAATAACTAATATTCTGTATATTAT
>ENA-OZKB01000898-OZKB01000898.1-human-gut-metagenome-genome-assembly--contig:-NODE-898-length-14550-cov-6.078855_pt1 | contig 14550 bp, 9 predicted proteins | sample MGYA00244821_ERZ653753 | MGnify/ENA primary metagenome ERZ653753 (study PRJEB26926, sample SAMN06165256) | human gut metagenome | biome: ENVO:00009003; feature: ENVO:2100002; material: ENVO:00002003...
ATTAAGTCGTCGGCAGCGTCAGATGTGTATAAGAGACAGATATTAATAAGAACTTGCCGGCAAGTAGAGGAAGAACAGGGAAAATTGGATAAAGATGGTCTATGCAAGTATCCTTCCATCTTATTTGGCTTGGAAACGGCTATCTGGCATTTCTTTGCAGGGAGTTGGGCTTTGTCCGATACGGCTTTTTCTCGTGGAGAGGTAGGGATTCAAATTAATGGTTTGATCTGGATGGGAGATTTTGAAAACATGTTATCCCAGATCGAGAAAAAGATGGAAGCCGGATTCCGTTGCGTCAAACTAAAGATTGGCGCTATCGACTTTGAAAAAGAATTGGCATTACTACGTCATATTCGTACCCATTTCTCTTCTAAAGAAATAGAGTTGCGTGTAGATGCAAACGGTGCTTTCTCTCCGGGTGATGCAATGGAAAAACTGAAACGTCTGTCGGAATTTGATTTACATTCTATCGAACAGCCGATCCGTGCCGGACAATGGGAGGAAATGGCCCGGCTCACTTCTGAATCTCCGTTGCCGATAGCATTGGATGAAGAGCTGATAGGATGCAACATGCTGGAAGAAAAAAAGAAACTGCTGGCAACCATCCGTCCGCAATATATCATCATTAAACCATCTCTCCACGGAGGAATATGCGGAGGGGATGAATGGATTATGGAAGCGGAAAAGCAACATATCGGCTGGTGGATCACTTCCGCTTTGGAGTCCAACATTGGTTTGAATGCTATCGCCCATTGGTGTGCAACATTCAATAATCCGTTACCACAAGGATTGGGAACGGGTATGCTCTTTACTGACAATATAGAAGTGCCTCTTGAAATCAGAAAAGATTGCCTGTGGTTTTGTAAATGATGGTATTTAGTGGTATTTAAAGGATATTTTGATGATATTCGATCGACAACAACAGCGCTTGCTACTGGAAGGAAAAGAATACACTTTTGAAGAAATAAGCCAACTGATAGCAGGAGGAGCAGAAGCTCATTCTCCTGCTTATTGGGATTTATATCTTTTCCTGAACGAATGGTTTAATGATTCTCCTGTTATTACAGTTCATACATCGGGCTCCACGGGTATACCTAAAGAACTGATGGTACGCAAGGATCAAATGATGCAAAGTGCACGTCTGACTTGTGAATTTCTGAATTTGAAGAAAGGTGAGTCGGCATTATTATGTATGAATCTTCGTTATATCGGTGCAATGATGGTGGTCGTACGTTCATTGGTTGCAGGCTTGAACCTGATTGTTCGTCCTGCTTCCGGTCATCCGTTGGCGGATATAAAAGAATCTTTGAGATTTGTGGCAATGGTCCCATTGCAAGTTTATAACACGATGCAGGTTCCCGAAGAAAAAGAGCGATTAAAACAAACGGATATTCTGATTATAGGAGGCGGAGCCGTTGATGAGGCTCTGGAAACGGAGATAAACCATCTTCCGACTGCCGTTTACTCCACTTATGGCATGACTGAAACTTTGTCGCATATTGCCCTTCGTCGTCTGAACGGAGCATCGGCTTCAGAACATTATTATCCATTTCCTTCAGTAAAATTGTCTTTATCCGCAGAGAATACATTAATCATTGATGCCCCTTTGGTATGTGACGAAACATTGCAAACCAATGACATTGCACGTATCTATCCCGATGGAAGTTTTATGATTCTAGGCCGGAAAGACAATGTGATTAACAGTGGAGGAATTAAGATTCAAGCAGAGGAGATGGAGAAGTTGCTCCGCCCGTTTATTCCTGTGTCCTTTGTCATTACTTCAGTTCCGGATCAGCGCTTAGGGCAGGCTGTCACTTTATTATTGGCAGATCAGCCCGACACAGAAGAAATCGGAAATAAACTACATGAAATACTGGAACCTTATTATCGTCCCAAGCATATATTGACAATAGAATCCATTCCGCAAACAGAGAACGGAAAAATAAACCGGGCAGAGTGTCGCATCTTAGCCAAACAAATGTTGATGACGTTTTACCCTCACACCCTCACACCTTGATTCAATCCCTTTATTCATCGGTGTTTCAAGTGTGAGGGTAGAGGTGAGGCCAGGGTGAGGGTAACTTTTTACCCTCACCCTGGCTCGTCTTGTTCCCAGCTAATTTATACTATATTTCCCTATATATCATACATTGATACTTAGGTATTCTTTTGTTAAGCTCTAATGTTTTACAAGGGCTCACCCATGTGAACAAATCTGTTTACAACCGTAAACGGATTTGTTCACAACTGATAGCTTATCTGTCCACACAAGTAAGCCCCTGCTAACTATTAAGCAGAGTGATATAAACAACAGGACTAATACATATATAGAGTACGACTGTTTTTCAAAAGAAAGGCATATACCAGGAAGAGAACATGAGGATGTAGATTATGCACGAAGAAATAACAAGAGTAATAGTGGCATATACTCCTTTAATTCATTACGTAAAAGTTCCATCGTTTTTTGTTTATATCGATTGATAGACTTCACGCTAAGATTCATCTCTTCTGCAATCTCTGTATGAGTTTTGCCTTCAAAGAAACTTTTAATAAAGACCGTTCGATAGTTTTCGGGAAGTTTGTTTAATGTCTCATACAACATTCTGTATAGCTCATCAAGAGTATATATACTATCCGGTTCTGTTTCATAGACAGGAGCTTTCTTCTGTATATTTTCCGCATAGCTCCATTCATATTCCTGATGTTTCAGGAAATTCAGGCAGCTATTTTTTACGCACATTTTGATGTAAGCTAATGCGGTGTTCGATTGAAGATCAAAAGAATCAGTATCCAGTTTATCCCATAATGAGGTGAATACATCCGAAACGATGTCTTCACGTGTTTCTTTATCATCAACAAACCTTTTTGCATACAAACAAAATGGGGCATAATACTCCTCATAAAGTTGTTTGAAAGCCCGTTCCTTAGTCTGTTTGGAAAAAGATATTTTCATTATTTAGAGGTTCTGTAGTTTTTCATTTTGCTGCAAATATATAATAACAATAGTTCGTTAAAAATTAGCCAAGCCTAAGCGGCTCTGGCAGTAAATAAAATTAGTTCTTTGAAAATTTTGTCAATTAATGCCGTGTCCGGTTGAATGCCGAACACGCAAATAAATCTTTCAAGCATATAGGCATTGTGTATCATGGATTTGCATGAGGAGATTGAATATGGTATTCCCATCCTTTTGCATGCGGCCTTGGCAAGATTGATTGCCGTGAGCGACGCGTTGAAGTGGAAGGCCAATTTTCTAAAGTCAGTGGACTGGCAGTTCGTAATTCCCGCGTACTGTTTGCTGTCTCTGAAGCAGAACTCTAGCTGGAAGCGCGTCCTGTAATATTCAACGATATCGACCGTCGATAGCGTCTGATCTGTCGAGAAGTAGAGCTGCCACTTGTCGTCCTTATCCGCATCGGGATACCAGACGGCGAGACTTATCATTCGCTTTAGGGACTTGGACCAAGACTTCAATCCATATAGTTTTCCCTTGTCGACTTCATGCTCCGTACATTTTGAGGTGTCAATTCGCGAGAAGTCTATCTTTCCGTCGTATAGTTTGGGCCGCCCTCTCTTTCCCGTCGGCTTTTCCGTTGTGGGATAGAACAGGACCGCATCATTCCTGAACCTGCTGATGACATGAAATCCGTTGCAGCACATTGGCGTGACAAATGTGTTTTTGGAGAAGAACGCATCCGCCACGACAATGTTCGACAACCTTTGGAGATGCTCCCGTCTTTTGATGAGATAGCCTGCGTACCAGTCGACAAGACTCTTGTCCACGTTGTCCAGGGTTTTGGAATCCGGTGTCTGGACAGAGCCTAGAGTCATGCATTCATGACTGTCGACATCTATCACGCCTATTCCCATGATCTCCAGCCCGCGTTTGTATTCGCTAGCGCAGCCTGACCAAAAATATCCTATCCATGGAGTTTTCTTGCCGGACTTCGGTATATATGACGGGTCTATCGCCAAGGCTTTCCTGCCGCCGATGAGATGTCTCCCGACAAGGCTCTCGTTGAACGAGAACCAGTCGAATGATTCGTTTTCAAAATGATTGCGGTACGTCTGTTCGGAGAACTTTCCGTATCGCCCCATCTGAAGGAAGTTTATGCGGTCGGGTATGGCCATAAACAATTTTATCGCATCCATGAAGACCTTTTCAAATGGTTTGCTTAAATTTGCCACTGATTTGAGTGCTTCAAAGCTCTCGGATTGGTATTGCATGAGGATTGATTCCATAGTCATAATCAGAAGGGGTGATATACTTCTAATTTACTAAAAATCAACGACTTATGCAATACTTTTCTTGTATATTTACTGCATTTGTCGCATCCCAAAACACTGAATCCTTACTGTTTGGAGATTCATCTATTGACAATATTTCAATGAACTTTCATATGGTTTGAGCTGGCTTTAGCCTGCTCGATTGTTAAATTTTAAAATTATCGGTAAAATTTACCGAAGTATTGTAATAAGATAATTATCAAAGCCTAATTTTCGATTCTTTTTTTTGCTTTCAACACTAATGAATAGAAAATAATCAGATGAGGCTGTCCTTTTGTATATAGGTTGATTGTATTATATATAAACGGGATTAAAATATGAAAAACAAGTTTTTTTTATTGGCTATAACCTTTTGTTTGCCAATACATTCTCAAGGAGTTTCCAAGTCTTTTATTCCGATGGCTGAAATACCTGCCGGAAGTTTTTATATGGGAAGTGACGGATTAGGCGAAGATTTTGATGAGGCTCCTATCCATCAGGTAATAATCTCTCGCCCGTTTCGTATGGGAATCACTGAAATAACGAATGCGCAATATGAATCATTCCGTCCGGAACATCGGGCATTACGAGGAAAAAACGGTGTTTCGCTGGAAGATGATGAAGCAGTCGTCAATGTGAGTTATTCCGATGCTGTTGCCTTTTGTGAATGGCTTAGCCGGAAAGAAGGCAAAAACTATCGTTTGCCAACAGAAGCGGAATGGGAATATGCTTGTCGGGCAGGCACATACACACTATTTTCTACAGGAGACGGGTTACCTGCAGTTTATCATCGGAATCAAAAAGTGGTTCGTGACTTTGATCCGGTATCTTTAAAAGTAGCCCAGACTCCTCCTAATACATTCGGGCTTTATGATATGCATGGAAATGTGGAAGAATGGTGCTTGGATTGGTATGCTCCTTATTCCGCAGAAAAGCAGAAAGACCCGGCAGGACCGTTGACCGGAGAGTTTCGGGTCACTCGAGGAGGGAGTCATCACACCCCGGAGAAATACTTGCGAAGTGCCAATCGACTGGCTATGCTCCCGGAAGATAAACATTCCCAAACCGGATTTAGAATTGTGGAAGCAGATACTCGTTTGAATGTATCGGGAACATCTGCCCCTGTCCCGTTCAATCAGAAATCTGTAGAAAATACATCTATAAAATGGAAAAAAGTATCTGCTATCACACCGATGTTTTTGCCTCCGATACCATTTGTGGTACGTCCGGCATGTGATTCGAATACCCCATTTTATCTGCATAATCATCAGCCTGCAGTTACCTGGTGTGATAATGGAGATTTGCTGGCAATATGGTTTTCTGCAAATGAAGAGAATGGGAGAGGGATGGTAGTACTCGGTTCCCGCTTGCGTGCCGGGCACACTGATTGGGATGTGGCTTCTTTATTCTTTAAAGTTCCGGATCGGAATATGACAGGAAGCGCTTTGCTCAATGACGGGAAAGGAAAATTGTATCATATCAATGGAGTGGAAGCATCGGGAGACTGGCAGAATCTCGCAATGGTACTACGTACCAGCACAGATAACGGTGCTTCATGGAGCACTCCTAAACTGATAGCTCCCGAACATACCAAACGTCATCAGGTAATAGCTGGTACGATTCGCACACGTGAGGGATGGCTGGTTCAAGCCTGTGATGCGGGTCCCGGCAGTCATGACGGGGCAGCTGTTCAAATCAGTAAAGATGGAGGAAAAACATGGTGCGATCCTTGGGATGGCGCTCCTTTGCCGGATTTCAAAGAAGGAGGAACGGGAAGTACAATCGCAGGTATCCATGCGGGAATTGTACAATTAGGGAACGGAAGTTTGATGGCTATGGGGCGTGGTAATAGCATACGGAATAAAGAAGGAAAGCTCCGAATGCCAATGAGCATATCAGATGATATGGGAAAGACCTGGAAATATGTAGCAAGCGAACTCCCTCCTATTGACGGAGGCCAGCGTCTTGTTTTAATGAGACTGAATGAAGGGCCTTTGCTATTGGTTTCTTTTACAGACCATCCGCAACGTACGCCTTTGGAAGAACGTGGTCTGGAATTTAAGGATAAAAATGGAAATGTGAAGAAAGGATATGGCATGTATGCGGCTCTTTCCTACGATGAGGGAAAAACATGGCCGGTAAGAAAACTACTGACGGACGGTGAATATCGTTTTTTAAACGGTGGAGCATGGACGGGATATTTCGAAATGGATGAAAATCATGCTGAACCACGTGGCTATCTTGCAGGAACACAAACTCCTGATAATGTGGTTCATATCCTTAGTAGCCGATTGCATTACCGCTTCAATTTGGCATGGCTCGAAAAATAAAATAAAAAAAGTTTGTTTTTGCTGTCCTTTTCCAATTACTTCAGTTGTATTATAAGTGTAATTACAATTAAAAGATAAGATTTTGAAAGAAAATATGGAAAATATGAGTCCGGAATCATTGCTCCGTAAAGCACAAGCATTGGGAGATGATATTAAAGAAATGGAATCCATTGATGTATTGGGTGCCTATTATCAAGCACAAACCAAAATAAAAACTAATAGAAGAAAGAACATGTATAATCAACTGATGCGTTATGCAGCATTTCTGACTATACCTTTATTTCTCTCTTCTCTGGTTTTGGGATATTTATATTTTAGTGGAACAGAAACCGACGAGAAATATGCAGAGGTGGTAACCGCTACCGGTTCTGTCATACGTTATGAACTTCCGGATCATTCTGTAGTATGGTTGAATGCAGGTAGTACATTGCGTTATCCTACCACTTTCAAGAAAGACAACCGGTTGGTAGAACTGAAGGGTGAGGCATATTTCGAAGTGCAGGCAGACAAAGATCGTCCTTTCTATGTAAATACTCCGAATGGCTTGAGCGTATATGTTTATGGTACCAAATTTAATGTAGCTGCTTATGAGGATGATAATTATATAGAAACAGTATTGGAAAAGGGTAAGGTAAATGTGATAACCCCCGATCAGGAAACAATCGTATTGGCTCCTGGAGAACAGTTGCTTTACGACAAACAGAGTCAAAAGTCGAAAAAAAATAAAGTGGATGTCTATGGAAAGATAGCTTGGAAAGATGGAAAACTAATTTTCAGAAATGCTTCATTAGAAGAAATCCTGAAGCGTCTGGAACGACATTTCAATGTAGAAATTCAGTTTAACAATAGGTCTGGAAAAGAATATAAGTACCGGGCTACTTTCCGGACTGAAACTCTGTCGCAGATATTGGATTATCTGGCCAGGTCTGCCGATTTAAAATGGAAAATTGAAGAACCGCAACAACAGGCAGATGATACATTATCAAAGACTAAAATTAGAGTAGATTTATATTAGAGTAGTAACCCTTAAAATAAAAGCCCATGGAATAACACAAGAGAATAAAAGAAAGGAAGAAAGCTGCTACCAACAGCTGTCTTCCTCCGAATTTTCCAGATTCACGGTACAAGGTCTCGCAAACACTAGCCGGAATCAAACCATAGTTCATTTAGTAATAAACTTTAGTTAGCCACAAATGTATGAAAAAAAATCATTCATTTACAGCATTATGTCCTAAATATGCTTTAAATCTAAAACTTCCTTTAGTTATGAGGATTAGTCTAGCACTACTTTTCGCAGTAGTATTACAACTTTCTGCCGAAGATGGTTATGCCCAGCGAACGCGGGTTGCCATTTCAATGAACAATGTATCTGTAGAACAGGTACTGAATAAAATAGAGGAGACGTCCGACTATGTTTTCCTTTATAATGATAAAACAATTCAGAAGAATCGTATTGTTTCTGTGAGAAACAATTCAGGTAAGATCCTGGATATTCTTGATGAGGTATTTAAAGGAACCAACATTACTTATACAGTGGTTGATAAGCAGATTATCTTGTCTACCAATAAATTGAATGTAACAGAGCAAGATCCGACTATTCAGGTAAAAGGTACAGTGAAAGATACAAAAGGAGAACCTTTGATCGGAGTGAATGTGAAAGTAAAAGGAACAACTACCGGTGCTATTACAGACTTCGACGGAAACTTTCAGATTCAAGCTAAAAAGGGAGCGGTATTGGAGATCTCTTATATTGGATATGCTTCTCAAGAGGTGAAGGTTGCAGATAATAAATCGCTTTCCATTGTGATGACGGAAGATACCAAAGTCTTGAATGAGGTTGTTGTAACGGCTTTGGGCATTAAACGAGAAACTAAGTCTTTGACATACAATGTGCAGCAGATTGGCGGCGACGAAGTGGCAAAGGCGAAAGATATGAATGTGATGAGCAGTCTTGCCGGTAAGGTGGCGGGTGTGAATATTAATGCAAGTTCATCCGGTATTGGAGGTGGTGCCCGTGTGGTAATGCGTGGTACGAAGTCTATATCAGGTAATAACAACGCTCTATATGTAGTAGATGGAGTTCCTTTGGCTAATATATCAGGTGAACAACCCGACGATCAGTATACGGGTGCCGGACAATCCGGTGACGGATTGGCTAACTTCAACGCTGATGATATAGAATCAATTTCAGTACTTAGCGGATCGGCCGCCGCTGCACTATACGGTTCGGCTGCTGCCAATGGTGTGGTACTTATCACAACGAAGAAAGGGGCTGTAGATAAAACCAGATTGACTTACAGTAATAATTCAACTTTCTATTCACCATTCCGATTGCCGGAATTCCAGAATACGTATGGTTCGGAAACTGGAGAGTGGTATAGTTGGGCATCTAAATTGTCATCTCCTACCGATTATGAAGTTAAAGATTTTTTTCAGACAGGTTACAATGTAGCAAACACTGTAAGTCTGACTACAGGGACACAAAAAAATCAAACCTATGTATCCGTAGGTGCTGTGAATGCCCGGGGTATCATTCAGAATAATGACTTGGACAGATATAATTTCTCTGTTCGTAACACGACCTCTATGCTGAATGATAAACTGACGATGGATTTAAGTTTTATGTATTCTAATGTAAAGGAACAGAATATGTTGTCGCAAGGAGAGTATGCCAATCCATTGGTTCCCGTTTATTTATTTCCGCGCGGTGATGATTTCTCGAAATATCAGTATTATGAACGATATGATGTAGACCGTAACATAAAAACACAGTTCTGGCCATTGAAAGAAAATGGATTATCCATGCAGAATCCTTACTGGATTACGAACCGGAATATGTATACCAACAAGAAAGACCGTTTTCTGGCAAGCGGTTCACTAAAATATACGATAACAGATTGGTTGAATGTTTCCGGACGCGTGAAACTGGATAAGGAAACTATCAACTCGGAAAAGAAAATGTATGCTTCCACTTTGAATGTGATTGCTGAAAACTCGGATAAAGGAGCATACGTGCAATCGAACAAGAATACCAGTCAGATATATGCGGATGCCATGTTGAATATCAATAAATATTTCTATCACGACACATGGAATCTGACAGCATCTTTAGGTGCCAGTTTATTGGATTTGGATTATAAGGAGCTTAATTTTGGAGGAGGATTACTGACCATTCCTAATCTGTTTACTTCTAACAATGCGAACGTTTCCGGTAAATTAACCTATAAAAATACGAACTATCACGACCGTACCAATTCTTTATTCGGAACATTCTCATTAGGATATAAGGGCATGGTTTATGTAGATGGTTCGTTACGTAATGACTGGATATCTGCTTTGGCAGGAACAAACCATTCTTCCATATTATATCCTTCTATCGGTGCTTCAGCGATTCTGACTAATATGTTTACAATGAAATCTAACATTCTTTCTTATGCAAAGGTCCGCCTTTCATATAGTGAGGTGGGTAATGCACCGGAAAGATTCAGAGCTATCACTACGTACGCAGTGTTGGGAGGATTGAATACCACTTCTTATTTCCCGATAAAAGACCTTAAACCGGAGAGAACTCATTCATGGGAAGGAGGATTTAATTTAGGTCTGTTTGATAATAAACTGACACTGGACGTGACAGCTTATAAGACATATACGGAGAATCAGCTCTTCAGTCCGGAAATTTCTACAACAACCGGATATTCTAAATTATATGTAAATGCAGGTAAAGTAACGAATAAAGGTATTGAGTTAGCTCTTGGCTTTAAACAGAATATAGGGCCTGTAGATTGGAAAACAACTTTACTATGGTCGCTCAACAGAAACCGCATTGACCAATTACTCCCTGAATATACAAATGAAGAGTTGGGAGTGACAGTACATCTGGACGAAATGGATGTCTATTCGTTAGGCGGTGCCAAACAGCGGCTAACAGTAGGGGGCTCTATGGGAGATGTATATGTGAATACAATGAGAACTGATGAGCATGGACATATCTGGATGAATTCAATGACGGGTACATTGGAAACAGATAAGAATAATTATGTCTATGCTGGTAATACCAATCCGAAATATACTCTTAGCTGGAGAAATGAATTTAATTGGAAAGGAATCAGTCTCGGATTTATGTTGAATGCCCGTGTAGGTGGTATCGGAGTTTCTGCCACTCAAGCTGTAATGGACTATTATGGAGTGTCTAAGACATCGGCAGAAGCGCGGGATAATGGTGGCGTGAAAGTAAACGGCCAGATGATTGATGCCCAGACATGGTATCAGACTATCGGAGCTAATGGTACAGGTTATGTAGGTTCTATGTATGTATATAGTATGACGAATGTTCGTTTGGGAGAATTGACATTGGGATATGATATTCCGATCAATAAATGGTGTAAATGGATTTCTGGATTGAATGTGTCCTTTGTAGGACGTAATTTATGGATGCTATATTGTAAGGCTCCATTTGACCCGGAATCTACTGCAAGTACAGGTACTTATAACCAGGGTATGGACTATTTCATGCAACCGAGTTTGAGATCGATGGGATTTTCTGCAAAGATTTCTTTCTAATTGGATAACCTTTAAAAAAAATAATGATGAACATACGTAAGTTTTTTAAAGTAAGGAACTACTACTTACTCCTTGGAGTAATCATGATAAATGTAGGTTGTACGAAGAATTTTCTGGAGTACAATACCAATCCTAATGAAGCAACCGATGAGATGACGGATTGGGATAATGTGAGAACTGGTTCTCTTCTTTTACAGATGGAGCAGAACGTACTGGTGGTAGCACAACCGGGACTTAATATCGGTTCGGACAGATATCAGACTGTGGAAGTGATGGGTGGAGATGGTTATGTCGGCTATTTTGGTTTTCCTGCTCCCAGTATCAATTCTGCCGGTCGTTACAATTGGGATAAAAGAAGTTGGTATGGTGATATGTTCACTACCAATTACCTGACGACTATGAATGCCTGGCGTGAAATAAGAAAAGCGATTAACAATGACGAAGATCCCCGGTTTTCTATGGCACAAATTCTGAAAGTAGCGGCAATGCATCGTGTGACAGATACCTATGGCCCTATTCCTTATTTGAATTTTGGAGTTTCAAAAGAAGTGCCTTATGATTCGCAAAAGGATGTTTATTACAGATTCTTTGAAGAATTGGATGGAGCTATCAATAACTTGGATAGTTATGCTGCATCCGGAAGTAAAGTTTTGTCATCATGGGATTGTGTGTTCAACGGTGATGTTACATCTTGGATAAAGTTTGCCAATTCACTTCGTTTGCGTCTTGCATTGCATCTTGCCTATGTGGATGAAACAAAGGCAAAAAGTGAAGCCCAACTGGCTATTGGCAATAGTTATGGATTGATGAATGTGAAGTCTGATTTAGCAGAACTTCAGCATATTACTCCGATAGCGACTTATGAAAGTCCTCTGTATATTCTGAAAGGATGGGATGATATTTGTATGGGAGCGACGCTGGATTCATACATGAATGGTTATCAGGATCCACGACTTTCTGCTTACTTCGAGGCAGGTACGGGTGGAAAATATCGGGGTATAAGAGCCGGAATGTCAAAGGACGTAAGTAAGGATAAATATATAACAGGAATCTTTGCCGAACCACAGGCAACCGCTACTTCCAATGTAGTGTGGATGCGTTCATCTGAATCATATTTCTTGTTGGCGGAATATGCTTTGCGTTGGGGAACGAATGCCGATGCTAAAAAGTATTATGAAGATGGAATAAGAATGTCATTTGATGAACATGGTGTATCAGGAGCTGACGCGTATCTGACAAGAACTGCGGCGGGTGGATATGTGCCTGCCAATTATGAGGATCCGGTGACATCATCTCATTCCATGGATGCTTTGGGGACTGTTTCTATCGCTTGGGATGAATCGGGAGATTTTAAAACAAATCTGGAACAAATCATTACTCAAAAGTACATTGCTCTTTATCCGGTGGGACAAGAGGCATGGACAGAGTTCCGCCGTACCGGTTATCCGAAAGTATTTCCGGTTGTTGTGAACGAAAGTTCCGGAGGTTCTGTAGACACAAATATACAAATCCGCAGATTACCTTATCCGGAATCGGAATATAATACGAATAGAACAGAGTTGGATAAAGGCATCACACTTTTAGGTGGCGTAGATAACCCGGGTGTCAGATTGTGGTGGGATGTGCCTAATAAATAATTGGTTACTTAAATAATGCAGAATATGAAAAGAAATTATGTATATTTTTTGTTCACCTATCTCTTGACATTTGTTGTGAGTGGTTGTGATACGGATATTGAACCGGAAGTTATACAGGCAGCTAATACTTATAATGAAGAATATTATCAGAACCTGCGTGAATATAAGAAAACAGATCATGCTATTTGTTTCGGCTGGTATGCCGGTTATACTTCAGAAGCATCTCCTTCGCAGGGGCTTCATTTCACTGGTCTGCCGGATAGTCTGGACATTGTCAGTCTGTGGTCAGGTATTCCTTCCAACAATCCGGCTTATGTAGAAACTAGTTATTATAACGAGCGTTATTTGCCGACTGCTTATGAGGAAATGAATTATATCCGTACAGTAAAGGGGACTCGCGTTGTGATGTGTACGATTTGCCGTATTGGAAGTACGGAGTTTCCTAAAACCGACGCAGGTATCGAGGCTTATGCTTTGCATCTTGCGAGATGTGTGTTGCGTAATGATCTGGATGGTTTGGACTTGGACTACGAACCGGAAGGCGACTGGTTGCAAAATGATAACTTTACAAAGTTTATAAAGGTATTGGGAAATTATTTCGGTCCTCAATCGGGTACAGGCAAATTATTAATTGTTGACTTCTATAATCAGCTGCCTCCTAAGGAAACAGAACCTTATGTCGATTATTTTGTACGACAATGTTACACCACCGGTAGTGCTCAAAGTTTGCAATCTAAATTTGACCAGCTTAGCAGCTGGTGTCCTCCTGAAAAATTCGTTGCTACGGAACAAATGGGATGGTACTGGCAGAATGGTGGAGTCGAATTTACGGAAGCCGATGGAAATAAAGTAGATTCATGGGGCAATCCAATCTATTCTGTAATAGGTATGGCACGCTGGAATCCTACACAAGGACGAAAAGGCGGATTCGGTGGATATTATTTTGAATATGAATACAATACCACTCGTCCTGCTAATCAGGCTATAGGTGATAAAGAGAAAGCCGCTATTCCTTATTATAGCCTTCGGCGTGGTATTCAGGAACAAAATCCTGCCGGAAAGCCTGTACAACAGTCTACTAAACAAGAAACGGAAGAAGAAAATGGATGAATTTTAAATTTGTATGCAAGGTATGAAAACATTGAATAATATAAAAAAGATATGGGGAGCTGCTTTGATAGGAATAGCTTCTTTTATGCTGCTGGGATGCCAGGAAGCCGCTCAAAAAGGTGACGGGTTGTTAATGACCGGAACATCTTCGGATAGATTGGTAAAGTTCGCCATTGATGGATTTCCATCTGCGTATGCTGTTTCTGTGACTTCAACTTCTCGCGTTGAATCGGATATTCAGGTGAATCTGGCTGTTGATGCAAGTCTGGTTGATACTTATAATGAGGAAATGGGAACCAATTATTATCCCATTCCGGATAAATCATATACATTTGAAAATCCGGAGGTTACTATTTCAGCAGGACAGGCAATTTCTTCTGCTGCCTCTCTTTCAATTGCCGATGATTCGGAATTTGTTCCGGGACGTGTTTATTTGATACCGGTTACCATAAAAAGTGCGACGGGAGATTTGGATATTATAGAAGCAGGGCGTACTATTTTCCTGAAAGTATCTCGAACATTGCGTTTCCATGCTCCGTATGTAGGACAGGCTTCTATGGCTTATCAATTTTTGCTTCCGGATCCTATTCCTTCTTTGCCTACTTATACCTGTCTCTTATACACATCTGACGCTGCCGACGACTTAATAG
>ENA-OZKB01000928-OZKB01000928.1-human-gut-metagenome-genome-assembly--contig:-NODE-928-length-14326-cov-8.118983_pt1 | contig 14326 bp, 14 predicted proteins | sample MGYA00244821_ERZ653753 | MGnify/ENA primary metagenome ERZ653753 (study PRJEB26926, sample SAMN06165256) | human gut metagenome | biome: ENVO:00009003; feature: ENVO:2100002; material: ENVO:00002003...
GTAGAAAACTGCGCCACAGCCTTGGCAGGCCATCGCGCAGCGATTTTGTTCAATTCCAATTTATCAATTACAGGTGACATTGAAAGAGTCAGCCCATTCAAGGTGCTGGCTCTTTAAAAATTCCATTCTAATAAATTGCACGACAACTTATAAAAAAATATGCTCCACATTATTGAAAAATGTATATAAATGTATAAAAGTATCAAAATCGAATAATTATAAGGACTTATGCATCAGACACACTTTTGTAAAAAGGGAGTTTTAAAAAGCATATGAATATAAAAATAATCTTGACATACAAGCCACAAAGGTTTACTATGGTTAGCGTAAGCTAATTAAATAATTATTCTTCAGGGCAGGGTGTAATTCCCTACCGGTGGTATAGCCCACGAGCCGCAAGGCATGATTCGGTGAGATTCCGAGGCCGACAGTAAAGTCTGGATGAAAGAAGATGCAAATATGATATATGTAGAGTATAGATAGCTGGGTTTCAGATTCAGTTTCAGATATAGATACAGCACATATCATAGTTATAACAGATATCTACTCTGGAGTGTTTTGATACATTCCAGATTTTTTTGTCTCAAAATTCATTTATGATGAAATGCAGCTAGTGCATGTTTATCTGAGATTATGATATTTGAAATCATTAGGCCCTGAACGATAATAGTTCAGGGCTTTTTTATGCAGAAAGGAACTCAAATGACTGATGAACAATATATGAGAAGGGCGATTGAGCTTGCAAAGCGCGGCATGGGATATACATCGCCAAACCCGATGGTCGGAGCTGTGATTGTAAAGGACGGCAGGATAATCGGAGAGGGCTGGCATGAGAGATACGGAGAGCTGCACGCGGAAAGAAATGCGTTAAAGCATTGCAAGGAATCGCCACAGGGAGCGGATATGTATGTGACTCTCGAGCCATGCTGTCATCATGGCAAGCAGCCACCGTGTGTGGAGGCAGTGATAGAAGCCGGTATAAAAAGAGTATATGTGGGCTCGGATGACCCGAATCCGCTTGTCGCCGGGGGCGGTATCAAAATCCTTAAAGAGCATGGGATAGAGGTTGTCACGCAGGTGCTTAAAGACGAGTGCGACAGGCTGAACGATGTATTCTTTTACTTTATACAGACCAGACGTCCATACGTTGCTATGAAATATGCCATGACGATGGATGGAAAGATAGCCACATATTCAGGACTGTCAAAGTGGATAACAGGAGAAAAAGCGAGAGAACATGTGCAAAACCTGCGCCACAGATATAAAGCCATAATGGCAGGAATAGGAACAGTGCTTGCAGACGATCCACTGCTTACATGCAGAATCGAGGGCGGAGTAAATCCAATCCGCATAATATGTGATACGAACCTTAAGCTTCCACTGGAATCGCAGATAGTAAAGACTGCAAAGGAAGTGCCGACGATAGTTGCAGTCAGTGAGAGATATCGCGAAACCGCACAGTCAGAAGCCTTGTCTGAAACTGAAAAAGTAAGTATAGAAGAAAAAATCGGTAAATATGAAGAAAACGGAATAGAAATTCTGTATGTAACTGAAAAAAACGGTCATATTGATTTCAATGACCTCATGCAAAAGCTCGGCGAAAGAAGCATAGACAGCATCCTGCTTGAGGGAGGCGGAATACTCAACTGGTCAGCCCTTAAGAGCGGGATTGTGAATAAGGTATACGCTTACATTGCACCAAAGCTTTTCGGAGGGGCGGATGCAAAAACTCCGATAGAGGGCATGGGAACCGACTCGCCGGCACATGCCGTGATGCTTGGAAACAGTAAGGTGACAAAGCTTGGTGATGATTTCCTTATCGAGTGTGATGTTGTGTAATTGATGTAATTGCTACTGTTTCGCCTTGGTGAGAACGGAAACAATTGTAAACAATTTATCATGTAAATTATGCAAATGAGTGTGAGGAAAATATAGAAAAAGAAAGGCGATACACAATGTTCACAGGAATAGTTGAAGAAGTTGGAACAATAGATACAATTTCACGTGGAGCAAACTCAGCAGTACTTACAATCAGAGCTGAAAAAGTGCTAGCTGGAACAAAGGTCGGAGACAGCATAGCGGTAAACGGTATCTGCCTCACGGTCACAAGGCTCATGCCACATGCGTTTACAGCGGATGTCATGCACGAGACGCTAAACCGTTCATCGCTTGCAAACGCGATGAGAGGAGCACATGTCAATTTGGAGCGTGCGATGGCAGCAGATGGCAGATTCGGCGGGCACATCGTGTCGGGACATGTTGACGGAACAGGCAGGATTGTGGAGGTCAAAAAGGATGACAATGCCATCTGGTATACAATACAGGCCACACCACAGCTCATGCGCTATATAGTCGAGAAAGGCTCCGTCACAATCGATGGAATAAGCCTCACAGTCGCAAAGGTGGCAGAGGACAATTTCTCGATATCAGCGATACCGCACACGGTAAGCCAGACTGTGCTAAAGGACAGAAAAGTGGGAGCTGTCGTAAATCTGGAAACAGATATCATAGGAAAATATGTTGAGAAGCTGTTGTGTAAAGGGCAACCTGAAGGAATAACAAGAGATTTCCTGGCAAAATACGGCTTTTAACATAAAAGAACAGGTATCGTGCGGTTTTGCAAATGTGCGTGGGCTGAATGGTTAAAAATCATGTAACTCAATAGCTATAAAATCACAATAGAAAGACGAGGACATAAAATATGAAATTCAACACAGTAGAAGAAGCACTTGATGAGCTTCGTGCAGGAAAAATAATACTTGTCACAGATGATGAGGACAGAGAGAATGAGGGCGATTTCATCTGTGCGGCAGAATTTGCCACAACAGAAAACATCAACTTTATGGCGATGCACGGCAAGGGTCTGATATGCATGCCGATGTCGCAGGAATATGTAAAGAAGCTTCGTTTTCCGCAGATGGTGCAGGAAAATACAGACAATCATGAGACAGCATTTACAGTATCAATAGACCATGTCTCAACAACCACAGGCATTTCCGCAGCAGAGCGCTCAATCACCGCAATGAAATGTGTCTCTGATGACGCAAAGCCTGAGGATTTCAGACGTCCGGGCCACATGTTTCCGCTTCTTGCAAAGAAAAACGGCGTACTGGAGAGAAACGGACACACAGAGGCAACAGTCGATTTATGCAGGCTCGCAGGACTAAAGGAATGTGGACTGTGCTGTGAGATAATGCGTGAGGACGGTACCATGATGCGCACAACAGAGCTCATGGAGCTTGCAAAAAAATGGGACATCAAATTCATCACAATAGCGGCACTTCAGGAATATAGAAAGATACATGAAAAGCTCGTTGACCGTGTCACAGAGGTAAAGCTACCGACCAAATACGGCGACTTCAAGGCATATGGCTTCGTCAACAGATTAAACGGAGAGCATCATGTGGCACTTGTAAAGGGCGAAATCGCAGATGGAAGAGATGTGCTCTGCCGAGTACATTCAGAGTGTCTCACAGGAGATGTATTCGGCTCACAGCGCTGCGACTGTGGCCAGCAGCTGGAGGCAGCCATGAGACAGATAGACGAGGAGGGCAGAGGAATACTGCTCTACATGCGTCAGGAGGGCAGAGGCATCGGCCTGATAAATAAGCTGAAGGCATATGAGCTTCAGGAACAGGGTATGGATACACTCGAAGCAAATCTGGCACTCGGCTTTGCCGGAGATGAGCGCGAGTACTATATCGGAGCCCAGATATTAAGAGAGCTTGGCGTACACAGCCTGCGCCTTCTCACAAATAACCCTGACAAAGTATACCAGCTCTCAGAATTTGGTATGGAAATCAGCGAGCGTGTGCCAATTCAGATGAGCGCCACAGCGCATGACCTGTTTTACCTGAAAACCAAGCAAAACCGCATGGGACATATACTCTCATACTAGCAAAAATAAAAAAACAAAAGGAGAACGAAAAATGAACGTAATCGAAGGAAAAATGACACAGGATGGAATCAAGGTAGGAATCGTAGTAGCAAGGTTCAATGAATTTATCACAGCAAAGCTCTTAGGAGGAGCAAAGGACGGACTCGTAAGACACGACGTGCCTGAGAAAAACATAGACGTAGCATGGGTGCCGGGAGCATTCGAGATACCACTCATTGCAAAGAAGATGGCAAAGAGTGGAAAATACGATGCAATCATCTGTCTCGGAGCAGTAATCAGAGGCGCAACAAGCCACTATGATTATGTGTGCAACGAAGTATCAAAGGGAATCGCATCAGTATCACTTGAGTCAGAAATCCCGGTAATGTTTGGAGTAGTCACCACCGAAAACATCGAGCAGGCAATAGAAAGAGCTGGAACAAAAGCCGGAAACAAAGGATATGACTGTGCACTTGGTGCAATCGAAATGATAAATCTCGTCAGACAAATCGGATAATATGATTAAAGGGTCAAAAGGTATCATCGATGCATACTTGCATGTAATTCGTTGTATATCTTTTGACACTCATATCATTATATAGAATAATAGCATAATCCCCGAGGTTCAAATATCATAGATATTTGAACCTCGAATATTTATTATATTTCAAATTGTAAATTATTGTCACAACGTAAGTGGCGTAAGCGCCGGGCATCCATGCAGCGCACACGCACTCCCCCACAAAAAAGAAGAAAAATTTAATATCTAAAGAATTGCACGAAAAATCTGTATATAGTATAATGATAATTCAGGAAAACAAAACGGAGGCCCATGAATTTTGATAGATATACATTGCCATTTATTATATGGAGTGGACGACGGCTCAAAGTCGCTCGAGGAATCGGTAGAGATGCTCAAGATAGCCAAAAAGCAGGGCATCACAGGCATAATCCTCACACCGCACCTGCGCCATGGAATGTTTAAGCATCCGATTGAAAAGATAGAGCGACACTATAAAAAGCTGATGCCATATGCAAAGAAGCTTGGAATAGAATTAAAGCTCGGCACAGAGTATCATGTGGCAACCGATATGATAGATGCCTTTTATGGGGGGCTGTGTCATACACTGGCAGATACACAGTATATACTCACAGAGTATTCACATTCCAGCGAATACTCGTTTATATACAAGATGACGCGCGAAGCTATATTTGCAGGATATATACCGGTGATAGCACATGTAGAGAGATATGAGTGTCTCAGAGATATAAGCCGTATAGAGGATTTGCAGGAGCTGGGAGCGCTCATACAGGTCAATGCAGACTCAGTGCTTGGCATAGCTGGCAGACACTTCAAGAGATATACAAAGAAGCTTTTGAAGGCAGGACTTGTTGATGTAATAGCAAGCGACAGCCATGGCACAAAGGAGCGCGTCTGCAACATGAAAAAATGCTATGAGTACGTGGCAAAGAAGTTCGGTGATGACTACGCGCAGGAAATCATGCAGACAACACCGGAAAATATAATAAACGGAAGATAATAAGTGTAAATGCGGATATCCAGACAGGCACCAGCCTGACAGACCCGATGGAGCTGGTGATAAATACCCACAACCGCAATGCAATGCTTTTGCAGCGCGCCGAAAAGTACAAAAAGGTAGGGATTGCAAGAGTTGTGATCATAGAAAATATCAAGCAGAGGATACTGGGCAATGCATCCAGATGGAACAGTATCATAGATTTTGGAGGCGAGCTCGTACACCAATATGAGCTGGAAAAGCCAATGAGCCTGCAGGCACAGTGGTGCCTCGAGATAGACTTCCCGGATGAAATCAATGCGTATATAGCAAAGAACTTTACAGACAGGGAAATCGCAGATTACGGGCTTACAATGAAGGACTTTATAAAGTGGTGGATGGCACCATAGGCTGTACAGCTATGACATATATTATCAAACACTTATTGAAGCATGAATAAGGAGAACATGAAAATGGAGATATTAGACTTAAACAACGATGAAGACACAAAAACAACCGATGAGATGGAGCCAAAAAAGCCGGAGGAAAAAACATCACCTGTCAAGGAAATCTTAAGCTGGGTGTTAACAATCGCATTCGCCATTGTAGCGGCAATACTCATAAAGAACTATGTCATTATAAATGCAAATATCCCATCAGGCTCGATGGAGAACACCATACAGATTGGAGATGACATATTTGGCTTCAGGCTCGCATATACATTTTCAGACCCAAAGAGAGGGGATATAGTCATATTCAATGCACCGGATTCGCCTTCTGAGAAATACATCAAGCGTGTAATAGGTCTGCCGGGAGAGACAGTCACCATAGAGGACGGTCAGGTGTATATAGACGGTGAGGCGCTTGAGGAGGATTATCTCAAGTCAAACCAGAGCGGTGAGGATCCGTGGACAGTAAATGCCGGACCTTACGAGTTTAAGGTGCCACAGGACTCATATCTGCTGCTCGGTGACAACAGAAATGGCTCATCAGACGCAAGAGTCTGGGAGCACACATATGTGTCTAAGGACGATATACTTGCAAAAGCAATATTCAGATATTACCCGTTCAACAGATTCGGAGCGGTGAAATAAGCTGTAAATCAGGATATAAAATAAAAATAGAGGTAAAGTAAATGCCAAAGACAGAAACAGACATTGAAAAACGAAATAAATATGGCATGCTGTGCGGTATAGTCGGTATATTTTTAAACCTCATACTCTTTGCCGGCAAGCTATTTGCAGGAATGTTTAGCGGTGCAATCTCAATCACTGCGGATGCATTCAACAACCTGTCAGATGCAGGCTCATCAATCATCACGATAGCAGGCTTCAAGATGGCGGCACAGAGAGCCGACGAGGAGCACCCATACGGACATGCGAGGATGGAGTATGTGGCTACACTGGCAGTTGCAGCAATCATACTCATCATGGGCTTTGAGCTGTTCAGGGATTCCTTTGGCAAAATCATAAAGCCGCAGGACATAGAGTTTTCATGGCTTATTGTAGCGATACTACTGGCATCAATAGCCGTAAAATGCGTCATGGCGGTATACAATTTCTATTTTTCAAAAAAGCTTGATTCATCAACACTCGAAGCGACAGGCAGGGACAGTCTGTCAGACTGTATCGCTACATCTGTAGTACTTGCAGCCACACTCATAGCGCACTTTTCAAGACTCAATCTGGATGGAATAGGCGGTGTATTTGTGTCATTGTTTATATTCTATTCAGGAATATCGTCAGCCAGAGAGGCGATAGACCCGCTGCTTGGAGCAAAGCCTGAGCCGGAGTTTGTCGATAGACTCAAGGAGATGGTACTGGACTTTGACAAAAACATACTCGGTATGCATGACCTTATGGTGCATGATTATGGACCGGGACACAGGATAGTATCGTTTCATGCAGAGGTGCCGGAGGACGGAGATATGGTCGAGCTGCACGATATAATCGATAATCTGGAGCGCAGGATACGAAGGGAGCTGGGCTGTATAGTGACCATCCACATGGACCCGATAGCGATAGAGGACGAGGAGGTAGCCGGACTGAAGGCCGAGGTGCTCTCCGTGATAAAAGGGCTGGATTCGCACATAAATATGCACGATTTCCGTATTATCAGAGGTGATACACATACGAATCTGGTTTTTGACATTGCAGTTCCATTTGGTTATATCACCTCAGATGATGATATATGCAATGCAATACAGGAAAATGTCAGGAAAAAGCTTGGAAAGAATTACTATACCGTGATAGAGGTAGACCGCGACAATTACATAAATATATGATATTGTAAGGGACATATATACGAGCTTCGCCGGTGGCTGTTGGGGGAAAGAAACGGTGCACAATAATATCGAATCTCTTAAATAATGCCATAGAGGCATGCGAAAAAATACAAGAGGACAAAAGAATAATTGAGTTTGAGATAGCCGGTTATAATTCACAAATATTTATCTCGGTTTGTAACAGTTATGATATGGAGAGTATTATAAATCAAAAACAAAAGTTTATTACTACAAAAGAGGATAAGCTGAATCATGGTATTGTGTTAGAAAATGTAAGGAGAACTGTAAAAAAATATGATGGAGATATGAGAATATCTCAGGAAAATGAAAGATTTATTGTATCAATAAATATATAATATACTAATAGGAAAAAGTTATATAAAAAAGTAATCACTATGTCGTTCATACCTAAAAAGTGTCGTTCATACCATAGTGATTGCTTTTTTTGTGCATAAAAGAGTATAGTGAATATGCAAACAATGATTTTGACCATATTGGTGCCAGATACCATTACATAAAATTATAATTAAATTTATTAGATATAAATTCACCATAACAGTAGATTGTGTCAAATGGCACCGAAATCATACCAAATAGCACATATATATTGTTTGTTTTTTCTTATGGTGGTAGTATGTATAGCAAATAGAGATACTGATAACACTGTTAAAGCTTCAAAATTTAATAAAGATATCTATATAAATTTGGCAAAAAATGAGGAGTACAAAGAGATGAAAAAATGTATTTTAGTGTGGCAGGTGCCGGTAATAGAAGGAGAGCCGTATAATCCGGTGGAATATGCTGTCTATGTGAGAAAAGCAAAAAAGTTTGCGGAAGCATTGAACCGGTATTTTGCGGAAAAAAATATGGACTACAATTGCGTGCTGGACAAATCAGCCTGCAGCCTCGATGAGATATTTTCTCCACAATATCAGGCAGTGCTGTTTGCACCGGAGGCTAAAACAAGACAGTGGCTCTATAAAAAAGAAGTGCAGAATGAGACCGTGAAAAAGTATTATCTGGAATACATGGAGTACAATAGTGCGCAGATAGAAAAGGTGACTGAATTTTTGAGCGAATAAACCGGGAAATAACACATTTACATCGTGCTATCCTTTTAACTCAGTGCGAAACGCTTGCGGCTCACAACTGTGAAGGTACTGAACAGTTACATAAAATTATAATAAATAGCATATTATTATTGACATACTAATGATGATTACTTATGATGAAAATTGCTAAAAAAATGTCAAGGAAACATATAAACGTGAAAAAACAAAATCCAATAGCCATGTTACCAATAGCAGTATTTCTCGTACTGTATCTGGGATTGGGAATACTTTTTGAATATGTAATGAAAATTCCGATGGGGTTTTATAATGTGCCCATCATAATAGCATTTCTCGTGGCAATACTGGTGGCATGTCTGCAGAATCGTAGTGTGAAATTCGACCAAAAGCTAGAGATAATGGCACAGGGACTGGCTGACAAAAATATCATAACAATGCTGCTCATTTTCCTTACCGCGGGAGCATTCGTGGGTGTAGTAGGTCGAAGCAGTGCGGAGAGCGTGGCATATTTCATGCTGTCACTGATACCGGCAAGGTTCGCGGTGATGGTGCTTTTTGTTGTGGCATGCTTTGTGTCTATTGCGATGGGGACATCGGTTGGAACCATAACACTGATTGTGCCGATAGCGGCAGCAGTATCGGATGCATCGGGCTTTGGTCTGCCGCTTTGTATAGGCTCCGTAATGGGTGGCGCGATGTTCGGAGACAACCTTTCCTTTATATCAGATACGACCATTGCCGCATGTAACGGACAGGGCTGTCAGATGAAGGACAAGTTCAGGGAGAATTTTTTCATTGCACTTCCGGCGGCAGTAATGACGCTGGTTGTTATAGCAATTCTTTCATTCAGGACAGATATCGCGGGCGCTGTATCGCAGGAATATCATCTGTTGCAGATAGTACCGTATATTCTCGTGCTGTTCGGTGGAATTGCCGGAATAAATGTATTTGTAGTGCTTATAATAGGAATCATATCGGGAACGGTCATAATGCTCGCAACAGGAAATACAGCACCATACGATCTGCTTACCAATATGGGAAGTGGAGCGTCAGGTATGTTTGAAACCTGTATGGTAGCAGTGCTTGTGGCAGCCATGTGTGCGCTGATCCGTGAATATGGTGGCTTTGATGCTCTGCTTTCGGGTATTTACAGGACGTTCAGGGGCAAACGAGGTGGACTGCTCGGTATGGGACTTCTGGTAGGACTTATCGATATTGCCACTGCCAACAACACAGTTGCTATAGTTATGGCAAATCCGATAGCAAAGGAAATGGCTCAGAAATATGATATAACTCCGCGTAAAACAGCGTCTATACTGGATACATTTTCGTGCATTTTTCAGGGGATGATACCATATGGAGCGCAGATGCTCGTGGCTATATCGGCAGTACACGAGCTGGGGCATGATTTGTCAGCCTTTAATATACTGCCGTATCTGTTTTATCCGATGTTTCTGCTGGTAAGCTCGCTGGTGGCGGTTTTTGTTGTTGAAAATGTGAGAAAATTTAATTGAAAAAGAAGTTTAAAGCGAAAAAATAATGAGGTTATAAATGAAAATGCCGGATAGAAATATGATATTTCATCCAGCATTTATTATGTATCAATTAATTCTACCTTTGATGTTTGATATAGGATTTTTACCATCATTTGTCGTCTGTCTGATATGGCTTGTCAACCAGTGTGTATAGAATCTCGATTATGTTGTAAAGCTGCGTGAATATCCATATAATAAAAAGGGAAAACGTAGCACGATTATGGATATGTAGTGACAAAACATGAAAAGGTGGCTGAATTTCCGGGAAACAGTCACGAAATAAATACGATTAAACAGGTGGGAATAGGGGTGTTTTTGAAAAAAAGCATAAAAAATACTGCATACGTGTTATACTACATTATATAGATGTCGTATGAAATATGAACGATAAACATATAAATAAACACAGGATATGAGAAGTAATCGCAATCGCAAATATATTTTGTGAAATACAACAATTGCTTTCTCATAGGAAAAGGAGATAAAAATGCCGGAAAACAGTAGCTGTAGCAGCGCGGGAAGCTGCACAAAATCAAGCTGCGAGGGCTGTCCATCACATAATGGTGGACCACAGAGCTTCCTCGTAGAGCAGAATAAATTTTCAAACATCAAGCATGTAATAGGAGTTGTCAGCGGAAAGGGCGGAGTAGGAAAATCATTCGTCACATCCTCACTGGCAGTAAACATGGCAAAGAAGGGCTACAAGGTAGGTATCCTTGATGCCGATATCACAGGACCGTCAATACCAAAGATGTTTGGCGCACATGACCAGATACTCGGAGACGAAAACGGCCTGATGCATCCGTATGAGACAAAAGAGGGCATCAAGCTCATCTCAGTAAACCTGCTCATGGACAACGAGGAGGATCCGGTTATCTGGAGAGGCCCAGTCATTGCCGGAGTAGTAAAACAGTTCTGGAACGAGACAGCATGGGGCGATATAGACTATCTATTCGTTGATATGCCACCGGGAACAGGAGATGTACCTCTCACCGTATTCCAGTCCCTCCCGGTAGATGGAATCGTAATCGTCACATCACCACAGGAGCTTGTCAATATGATTGTCAAAAAGGCCTACAACATGGCAGAGGCAATGCATATCACAGTGCTTGGTGTGGTAGAAAACTTCAGCTATCTCAAATGCCCTGACTGCGGCAAGGAGATAAAGCTTTTTGGAGAGAGCCATATAGACGAGATCGCCAAAGAGCTTTCAGTACCGGTACTTGGCAAGCTGCCACTCGATACATCATATGCAGCTATCGCCGATAAGGGTGATTTCTACAGCATAGAAAACGACCACCTCGAAAAAGCAACCGAAGTACTTGAGCGCATTTAAATATTTTGTAACTGTTCAGTATCTATATAGTTACAATATTTCTTTATGAAGCAGGCATATATATCCGCCGGGTGCGGTATATATGCCTGTATTTAATAGAAAACCTTTAAGCATAATTCGTACAGAATCTTAATCGCATAGCGTAGCTGCTGGGTGTGTGGTCTGCGGCACCTGAATTTGTGGCATTCGCCCCGCACAATTAAATATTAAACTTTCTTTAAATATGCGATTTCCCTATTTACATTTCAATCCATTGGCTTCATAATCATATTACCCACCGGTTAAACAACAGTTTTTATACTCAAAATTTACAAAAACAACCAAAATAGGGAAAAAGAGTTAATTTTATTATCAATATTTACCCAAAAACAATAATTTTAACGTCAATTTTTATAAAAAAATGCCCTTGTTTTTGTGCATATTTTTGTCTATATTATCATGTAGTAAAGAGAAGGTAAAAGAAAGGCAAATAGGAGGAAAATATGAAGAAAATATTTGATGTATTGAATGTCATTAAACAAAAGCTCTTTGTAAAGAAAGACAAGATTCATTCAGAAAAATATTATCGCAGAATTGATTTTTTAAATAAATATTCGCTTTTATTCCATGCGATCATAGCGATGGCTATCGTATTTATAGTGGAGATTATCTCGCGCAGGAGCTTTATCTCTGCATGTAAGTTCGTAGATGCACATACACTTGCGTTCATGTACAACTCATTTTTAGTGTTTGTATCATTTTCACTTGTGTATCTGTTCAGGCGCAGGGCTTTTGCAAGGGTAATAATTACAGGCTTTTGGACTATCCTCGGAATCATCAACGGCTGTGTGCTTTCAAACCGTGTCACACCGTTTGGTTATACTGATTTAAAGTGTATTCCGGAGCTTTTAGCCATGAACAATACCAGCTATTTCACAGCGCAGCAGGCTACAATAGTTGTAGTTGGACTTGGTGCATTTGCACTGTTTCTTGTGGCTCTTTTTATCAAGGGACCTAAATATACAGGAAAAATCCGTTATGCAGGTGTTTCAGTGGCATTTTTAGCACTGCTTTTCGTGGCAATCCCTGTCACAACCAATGTGGCACAGAATACCAATGTGGTTGCTAGCTACTATTCAAATATCGCCCAGGGCTATGATGATTATGGCTTTGTATACTCATTCTCATCTACTGTAGTGGACCGTGGAATGAAAAAGCCGGAGGACTACAATAAGCAGAATGTGGAAGATGTAGAGCAGAAGGTCAATTCTCAGAAGCAGACCACCACAGTGGACGGAAAGACCGGTCCAAACATCATCTGTGTGCTTTTAGAGTCATTCTGTGACCCGGACGAGATTAATTTCCTTAAGGTGAATGAGGATCCTATTCCTACATTCCATGAGCTTGAGAAAAACTATTCAAGCGGATATCTGAATGTACCTGTAGTCGGAGCAGGAACTGCTAACACAGAGTTTGAGATGCTTACAGGGCTCAGCATGCAGTATTTCGGTACAGGAGAGTATCCATACAAGACTATCTTAAAGCAGACAGATTGCGAGAGCATTGCCTCTGATTTATCTAAGATTGGATATGCAACACATGTAGTGCACAACAACGGCGGTAATTTCTACAGCCGTACCAATGCATTTTCTAAGATGGGCTTTGATACCTTTACAAGCAAGGAGCTCATGAATATCACAGAGTACACTCCAAACGGAAGCTGGCCTACAGATGATATTCTCGTCAGCGAGACAATGAAGACCTTTGATGCTACACCGGATCAGTCTGATTTTACTTATATCATCACAGTTGGTACTCACGGTGACTATCCAAAGGAGCCTGTTATTGAAAATCCTACATACACCGTATCAGGTGTTGAGGATGAGGGCATGAAAAATGCCTGGACATATTATGTAAACCAGCTCAACGAGGCTGACCGCTTCATCAAGGAGCTCACAGATGAGCTTTCTAAGAGAGATGAGGACACCATCGTTGTTATGTTTGGCGATCACCTCCCTACAATGGGACTTCAGAATTCTGATATGAAGTCAGGTGATATCTACAAGACAAAGTACATCACATGGAACAACATGGGACTGCCAAAGGAGGATGCTGACCTTTATGCTTACCAGCTTCTTGCCAAGACTACAGACACTGTAGGTATCCATGAGGGAACTATCATGAACTATCATCAGACTCAGATGAACAGTACAGATGAGGCATCATATCAGGATGGTCTTGACCTGTTACAGTACGATATCCTTTATGGAAAGCGCTACTGCTACAACGGCACAGATTTATATCCGGCTTCAGATCTTGTCATGGGAATTGACAAGGTGGAAATCACAAATGTGTCTGATTCATCAACCGGTGATACAGTATATATTTACGGTCATAACTTTACCAACTGGAGTAAGGTTTATATCAACGACTCCAAGGTGGCTTCGACTTATCTCTCAGCAGGTGTGCTTGCTATCAAGAAGGAAGACATCAGTGATGGTGATGAGATAACTGTGTGCCAGGTTGGATCTAGTGATACCATTTTCAGAAAGTCTGAGAATGCGTATACATATGTGGATCCTGCAGTGGAGCACGACAGTGAGTCGGAGACAGATGAACTGACAGAGAACCAGTAAAAAATATAATCCATGCCCCGCCGTCCTTGGCGGGGCATTTCTGCGTTGTGCGCCTAGCGGCGCACGTTTCTAACGGGTTAAAGTCCCGAATC
>ENA-OZKB01000935-OZKB01000935.1-human-gut-metagenome-genome-assembly--contig:-NODE-935-length-14248-cov-5.741915_pt1 | contig 14248 bp, 20 predicted proteins | sample MGYA00244821_ERZ653753 | MGnify/ENA primary metagenome ERZ653753 (study PRJEB26926, sample SAMN06165256) | human gut metagenome | biome: ENVO:00009003; feature: ENVO:2100002; material: ENVO:00002003...
TATCTGACCCGCCCCGTCTGGGAGCCGGTCTTTGAGCCGGACGCCGCCACCCTCTCCGGTATCGGCGATGCCGTGGGCAAGGTCAACGCTGTCATCCCCGGCTATTTCGGAAAAGAGAACCTGCGCGACCTGACCGGTGTGCAGGCCGAGGGATGAGCAGATGGACAAGCAGGATATTGCCCCCGCGCTGCTGGGGCGCATCCGGGCCGACTTTCTCCGCCTGCTGATGAACGCTGCTCCTTCGGCGGCCACTTACCCTGCGGCTCTGGACTACGCTGACCTTGTCGGCGGCGCTCTGGCCGAGGCGTTCCGTCTCCATCTCAGCGCCGACACGCTTCCGGATGGACGGATGTACTGGAACATCGCCGACCGCGTCCTCCGCCCCCTGCTGGAGGAGGACCATGCACTGGTGGCTGACGCCGCTGCTGCCGTACAGCAGCAGCTCAACGAAGCGGCCGGTCTCCGTCTGCTGGCCCAGCGCGTCCCGGTGGATGAGGACCGCATCGACGGCATCCTGAACAAGGTCTGCGCCGCCGAGCACTACGAGGATATGGCCTACATGCTGGATGAGCCGGTACGGACTTTCTCCCGGATGGCAGTAGACGATACCCTGAAAGCCAACGTGCAGTTTCAGGGTCGGGCCGGTCTGCATCCCCGCGTCGTGCGGCGCACCACCGGGAGCTGCTGCGAATGGTGCAGCAGGCTTGCCGGAAGCTACGACTATCCCCATGTACCTGCCGACGTCTACCGCCGCCATGAGCGCTGCCGCTGCAAGGTCGAGTATGACCCGGGCGATGGCCGCAGGCAGAATGTGTGGGATAAGAAGTGGACGGAGGATCCCGAAGCCCTTCAGGCTCGCAAAGAATTTGCGGAGTCTCCACTTGTCACTAAAATCCGCTTTCCGAAAGAGGCCTTTCTGCAGAACGTCCTCCCGGAATATCTGCGGACGGCTGCTCCGGGAGTCGGTTTCATCTCATACGATGCTGGTTACGATATGGTCCGCCATGCAGACGAAGTAAAAACAGCACAATGGCTGCACGCCCATTTGGGCGGCGGCATCGTGCTGTTGAACGAAGCAAATAATTATAAAGCGATGACTCCAGACTACATCTGGAACGACAAGCTCTGGGATTTGAAAACGGTTTCTACAGAAAGGTCCGCAAACAGCGCTGTTCGGCATGGTTTGAAGCAGATCCAAGAGAATCCCGGCGGGATCATCCTGAACTATGAGCAGAATACGATTTCTCTGGAAACGCTGAAAGATGTCCTACGGAAAAGATTGACTGCCAGTGCGACGCAGGATGTAGACATCCTCGTCATCTGCAAAGAGAAATTATTCACTGTTCAGCGATTCACTGCAAAAAAATAGAGGTGTCGAGCCCCCACCATATAGCGGAGGCGCACCTCATAGCTATTATATAACACATTTTCGTCTTTTCGTCAATATTACATTTTCATTCTCATAAAGGAGGCCCCGCCGTCATGCCCCGAGCGTCAGAAAAGGCCGTCCCGGAAAAGCTGGGCCGCCAGACGCCCACGGCGGCGGTGGTGCTGCCCTACACCACGACCCACGGGCAGGAGGCCATCGACCTCTACAACACCACCGGGCGTACCGCCCAACAGTGGCAGCAGCTCCTGCTCTACGACATCCTCGCTGAAAACGAGGACGGCCTGTGGGTACATACCAAATTCGGCTACAGCGTCCCCCGCCGCAACGGCAAGAATGAGATCGCCGCCATGCGGGAGCTGTACGGTCTCCAGCGGGGCGAGAACATCCTGCACACAGCCCACCGCACGACCACCAGTCATGCCGCGTGGGAGCGCCTGTGCAGCCTGCTGGACAAGGCCAAGATAGAATACAGATCCATTCGTGCCTCTGGCCGGGAGAGCATCCGGTTGAAAAGCGGTGAGGGCCGCATCGAGTTCCGCACCCGTTCCTCCAAGGGCGGTCTGGGCGAGGGCTTCGACCTGCTCATCATCGACGAGGCGCAGGAGTACACCGACGATCAGGAAAGCGCCCTCAAATATGTGGTCACGGACAGCCGCGACCCGCAGACACTCTTCTGCGGCACACCGCCCACGCCGGTCTCCTCCGGCACGGTGTTCCTCAAACTGCGAAACGCGGCCCTGCAGGGCGAAACGCAGAACACCGGCTGGGCCGAATGGAGCGTGGAGCAGCAGACCGACCCCCATGATGTGGCTGCCTGGTACGAGACGAATCCCAGTCTGGGTACCATCTTTACCGAGCGCAGCATCACCGACGAGATCGGCTCCGACCCCATTGACTTCAACATCCAGCGCCTCGGCCTCTGGCTGCGGTATAACCAGAAATCGGCTATCAGCAAAGCCGAATGGGAGGAGCTGAAGGTCGCCGCCCTGCCCGAGCTGAAGGGCAGGCTTTATGCGGGCATCAAGTTCAGCCCGGACGGGGCCAGTGCAGCGCTCTCCATCGCCGTCCGGACTGCCGACAACAAAATCTTCGTGGAAGCCATCGACTGCCGCCCCACCCGGGCAGGCAGTGGGTGGCTTTTGGATTTTCTGAGCAAGGCCCAGTTCGCTGCTGTGGCGGTGGACGGTGCCAGCGGGCAGCAGCTCCTGGCCGACGCCATGAAAGCCGCCCATCTCAAAGCGCCCGTCCTTCCTACCGTCAAGCAGATCATCACTGCCAACGCCGCCTTTGAGCAGGCACTGTTCGCGAAATCGCTCTGCCACGCCGGACAGCCAAGCCTTGTGCAGGTGGCTTCCAACTGCGAAAAGCGGGCCATCGGCACCAACGGCGGCTTCGGCTACCGTTCCTTGACCGAGGGAGGCCATATCGAGCTGCTGGACAGCATCATCCTCGCCTGCTGGCAATGCTCCGAGGGCAAGGAGAAACGCCGCCAGCGCACCAGCTATTAACTACGCCGAAGCAGGGCCTCCGCCCTGTTTTTTATATGCATCTGTCAGAATGGAGGTTTTCTCATGGCAGAATTTGAACCCATCACCACGCAGGAGGCATTCGACGTCGCCGTTGCCGACCGTCTGGCTCCCTTCGCCGACTACGACGACCTCAAGGCGCAGAATGCCGACTATGCCTCCCGCATCCATGCCTTTGAGATGTCGGAGCTCAAGACCCGCATCGCCCACGAGGTCGGCATCCCCTTCGACCTCTCCCAGCGGCTTACCGGTGAGAACGAGGACGCCATCCGCAAGGATGCCCAGTCTCTCGCCAAGCTGCTCAAGCCCCAGACCCCCAAATCGCCCCCGCGCAGCACCGAGCCCGCAGGCGGCAGCAGCCGCCGCGATGCCCTGCGCGCCTTCACCAACAACCTGATGAGCAAAGGAGAATAACACATGGCAGACATTCTGAGCAAAGGTTCCCTGTTCCCCGAGGAGCTGATCCCCGACTTTATCAAGAAGACCACCGGTGCCTCTGCGCTGGCCAAGCTGTGCAGCGCCACCCCCATCCCCTTCAACGGCGTCAAGGAGTTCACCTTCTCCCTCGACAAGGAAGTGGACATCGTGGCAGAGAACGGTGCCAAGACCAAGGGCGGCCTGACCGTCGACCCCATCACCATCGTCCCCATCAAGATCGAGTACGGTGCCCGCATCTCGGACGAATTTCTCTACGCCTCCGAGGATGCGCAGCTGGACTACATGAGCGCCTTTGCCGACGGCTTCGCCAAGAAGGTCGCCAAGGGCCTCGACCTGATGGCCTTCCACGGCGTCAATCCCCGCACCGGCACGGCCTCCTCCGTCATCGGCACCAATCACTTCGACTCCAAGGTGACGCAGGCTGTGACCATCGCCTCCGGCGACAAGCCCGATGAGAACATTGAGGCCGCCATCGCGCTGGTGCAGGGCGCAGACCGGGACGTCACCGGCATGGTGCTGGCCCCGGCCTTCAAGTCCACTCTGGCCAAGCAGACCACCGCCGACGGCGCAAAGCTTTACCCCCAGCTGGCATGGGGCGCAAATCCCGGCGAGGTGAACGGCCTGCGGGTGGAGTCCACCTCCAACCTGTCCTCCGGCTCCAGCCTCGACCGCGCCCTTGTGGGCGATTTCGTCAACTGCTTCAAGTGGGGCTATGCCAAGGAGATCCCCATCGAGGTCATCCGCTACGGCAACCCCGACAATGATACTCAGCTGGGCGACCTGAAGGGCCACAATCAGGTCTATCTGCGCGGTGAGGCCTACATCGGCTGGGGCATCCTCGACCCGTCCGCCTTCGCCCACATCAAGGCCGGCGAGTAAGGAGGAGATGGCCATGCTGTACCGCAACAAAAAGACCGGCGCTGTTATCGAAACGGACTGCCTCATCTCCGGCGGCGACTGGGAACCTGACAGGGCAGACGTCGCGCCTGACGCCACGTCCGAGGCCGACACCGAGGCTGACCCTCCCGCTGCCAAGTCCAAGCGGAAAGGCAGGGCGGCGGTATGACCTACGCCACCGTGGACGACATGACCACCCTCTGGAGGCCCATGACGGAGGCAGAGCAGGCCCGCGCCGGCCCTCTGCTGGAGGTCATCTCAGCCAGCCTTGATGTTGAGGCCCGCAAGGTGGGCAAAGACCTGCCCGCACTGGTCGCTTCGGACTCTGCACTGGCTCTGGTGGCCAAGAGCGTCGCGGTCGATGTGGCTGCGCGGGCGCTGATGACCAGCACCGATCAGGAGCCGATGACCCAGCTGACGCAGGCCGCAGGCGGCTATTCTGCCTCCGGCTCCTTTCTCGTTCCCGGCGGCGGCCTGTTCATCAAGAAGTCTGAGCTGGCCCGGCTGGGGCTGCGCCGCCAGCGGATGGGGGTGATCGAGCTGTATGGCAGCTCTGATTAAGGGCATCCCGGTCACGCTTTACGAGCGCACCAAGACCGGTGAGGATGAATTTCACGAACCCGTCTACGCCGAAACGCCGGTCACAGTCGAAAATGTGCTCATTACGCCTGTTGACTCTGCGGCATCGCCCACAGAGTTGCAGCTTTCCGGGCGTCATCTGGTTTATGAGCTTTGCATCCCCAAGTCCGACACTCACAAATGGGAGGGCTGCGCTGTGGAGTTTTTCGGGAAGAGATGGCGCGTCCTGAACGGCGTGCAGCAATACATCACCCAGCTCACGCCTCTGGACTGGGATAAGAAAGTACAGGTGGAGCGGTATGAATGATTTTCACTTTGAACTGAACCGCTCCGGTGTCCGGAAACTGCTGAAGAGTAAAGAGATGCAAAACTGCCTTTCCTCCGTCGCTTTTGCGGCGCAAAGCCGTCTGGGCGATGGATATACGGCCAGTTACTACACGGCGGACACCCGCGCAGTGGCTGAGATAAGCGCCGATTCGCTCTCCGCCCGGAAAGAGAACGCCGAGACCAACTCCATCCTGAAAGCGCTGAAGTGACTATGATCGAAGAAATCATCCTCAATTATCTGCGGGAAAGCGGTTTCCCCTGCTATCTGTCCGTGCCGGAGGAGCCCTCCGGCAATTTTGTTGTACTGGACAAGACCGGCTCCGACCATGACGAGGGGCTTTTCCACGCCACGCTGGCCGTGCAGTCCTACGGAAAGAGCAAGTTCAGCGCGGCCCAGCTCAGCCACCATGTCGTGCAGGCCATGCTGGATGCCGACACCCTGCCCGAGGTGGTCAGCTGCAAGCTGGTCACCGACTACGATTTTCCCGACACCACCCGGAAGCTGCCCCGCTATCAGGCAGTTTTCGAGCTGGTACATTACTGAGTTTCTGAAAGGAGCTTTTCCTTATGGCAAACGCAAAGAACGTCACCGCCGCAAAGCCCAAGGTCGGCGGCGCGGTCCACCGCGCCCCGCTGGGTACGCCTCTGCCCACCGACGCCAAGAGTGAGCTGGACAAGGCCTTTGAGTCTCTCGGCTACATCTCCAGCGACGGCCTGACCAACTCCAACTCGCCCTCCAGCGAGAACACCACCGCATGGGGCGGCGACACCGTGCTGACCCAGCAGACCGAGAAGCCGGACACCTTCGCCTATACCCTGCTGGAGGCGCTGAACCCGGCCGTGCTCAAGTCGGTGTATGGCGACAAGAACGTCACCGGCACACTGGAGACCGGCATCACCGTCAAGGCCAACAGCGATGAGCAGCAGGACTGCTGCTGGGTCATCGACATGGTGATGAAAAACAATGCAGCCAAGCGCATCGTCATCCCGGACGCTGCCGTTTCTGCCGTGGGCGACATCACCTACTCCAACGGCGCGGTGGGCTACAACACCACTCTGACCGCTGTACCGGATGATCATGGCAACACCCACTATGAGTACATCGTCGCAGCCGGCGCAGAGACGCAGGCTGCCAAAGAAGCTAAGGAGGTCAGGGCATGATCACTGCTGAAACCAAGGACGGCTTTGCTGTCGAACTCAGCGAAGAAGCGCTGGACAATGTGGAGCTTCTGGACGCGCTGGCCGCGGTGCAGGACTCCGACGTCCTGTCTCTGGGCCGCACCATCCGCCTGCTGATGGGCAAGGCGCAGACCAAGAAGCTTTATGACCACCTGCGCACCGAAGACGGCCGTGTACCGGTCGTTGCCCTGAGCAACGCTCTCGGCGAGCTGATGGAATCCTTCCGCGCCGGAAAAAACTCTTCTTCCTCTCCGGCCTGATCGCATCGGACGAGGGGAAAGACAAGCTTATCTGCGATTTTGCCCAGTATTACCATGTGCTGGACTGGCGCAGCCTGCCGGTGCGGCTGGCGGCCACGCTGGCCGCCGGTCTGCCGCCGGACAGCCGATGCATGATGCATCTGGCCGGGCAGAAGCTGCCGGAAAAGACTCTGATGGATGCCGCCGCGGTGGATGCTCTGCACCGCATCGAATGGCGGCTCATCGGCTGCCCCGGCAGCCGCCCGCCCGACTCCATCCTTGCCGCCCTCACCGATCCCGATACAGGCGGCACCGGCAATGTGCAGAGCTTCGACAGCCCGGAAGATTTTGAGGCGGCACTTGCCGCCATGAAAGGAGGTTGAACATGGCAGACGGCATTGAACTCGGCAAAGCTTATGTCCAGATCGTACCCTCGGCCAAGGGCATCAAGGACAGCATCGTCGAAGAGCTGGGCGGCGAAAGCGCCCGCGCCGGTGAGTCTGCCGGACAGCTCTTCACCGGCAAGCTGGTCGGCACCATCAAAACGGTGCTGGGTACTGCCGCCATTGGGAAGATGATCTCCGACTCGGTCAACGCGGGCGGCGCTCTCCAGCAGAGCCTCGGCGGCATCGAAACGCTGTTCAAGGACAGCGCCGACAAGGTCAAGACCTATGCCGCACAGGCCTACAAGACCGCCGGACTTTCGGCCAACGACTACATGGAGTCCACAACCAGCTTCGCGGCCAGCCTGCTTTCCAGCGTCAGCCAGGACACCGACGCGGCGGCGCAGCTGGCCAACATGGCGATGGTGGATATGTCTGACAACGCAAACAAGATGGGTACCTCGATGCAGGACATCCAGAACGCCTATCAGGGCTTTGCGAAGCAGAACTACACCATGCTCGACAACCTCAAGCTGGGCTACGGCGGTACGCAGGCTGAGATGCAGCGCCTGCTGAAGGACGCCGAGAAGATCTCCGGTGTCCACTACGACCTCGGCAATCTGGCGGATATGTACAGTGCCATCCACATCATCCAGACAGAGCTGGACATCACCGGCACCACGGCCAGGGAAGCCACCACCACCCTGACCGGCTCCTTTGCCTCCATGAAGGCCGCAGCCCAGAATGTTCTGGGACAGATGGCGCTGGGTGAGGACCTTCAGCCCTCGCTGGAGGCCCTTGTTAAGACGGCCTGCACCTATCTGGTGGACAACCTCCTCCCGCTGGTCGTCAATGCGGTCGGCGGCATCCCGGAGGCCATCGCTGCGCTGGCCCCGGCCATCCTTCAGACCGGCACCCAGCTGCTGCAGAATCTCACATCCGGGTTTGCCGCAGGCATCCCGGATTTTTTGTCGCAGGCGCTGCCCGCCGTCCTCTCCTTCACCGAAGAGCTGCGGGCGAATTTCGGTGATTTTGTCTCGGCAGGCATCGACCTCATCCTCAGCCTTGCAAACGGGCTGGTGGAGGGCCTGCCGCAGCTCTTCGCCTACATTCCCGATATTGTCATCAATATCGCGGGCCTCATCAACGACAATGCACCGAAAATTTTAGCCGGTGCGGTCGGCCTCATGGTGCAGCTGGGCAAAGGCCTTATCGACAGCATCCCTCTCATCATCCAGAATATGGGCAAGATCGTGGAGGCCATCGTCTCGGTGATCTCCGCCTTCAACTGGCTGAATCTCGGGGCAAACATCCTGAAGGGGCTGGCCAGCGGCATCAAAAGCATGGCGTCGTCTGTGACACAGGCCATGCAGCAGGGCATCTCCGGCGCGATCAGCTGGATAAAATCCCTGCCCGGGCAGGCTGTGCAGTGGGGCAAGAATCTCATTCAGAGCTTTATCAGCGGCCTGAACGGCACCGGCACGGCGGCGACCATCGCCACTGCAGGCATTCAGGTCGCTAAGACTGCTGCACAGCCTGACACCGACTGGTCCCTCAGCGACGACGTGGTGGATAAGGCCGAGGCCAATGCATTCAGGATGCAGAACCTCGCAAAGCAGGTCGAGGACACCATCCCGGCCTACACCAAGTCCGGCGACGCTGCGGCTGCTGCCGCCCAAAAGGCCGGCTCTGCCGCAAAGACTGCCGCCTCGGTGGTGAACTCCTACAGCGACACGGCCTATGAGGTCGTCGGGAACACCAAGCGCACCATCCAGACCATCAACGAGGAGCTGTCCAACGGCACCGCCCAGCAGAAGCAGACCATCACCTCCACCAGCCGCGAGATGGTGGACGGTGTCCTCAAGGACGTCAAGACCGTCGAGACCATCGCGGCGGACGGCAAGCGGACGGTCAACCAGACCATGGAGACCGTGCGAGACGTGGTGAACACCGTGACGGCCACCACCACGGCCCTCGCGGACGGGGTCAAGACCACCACCCAGACCGTGACCAAAACTCTCGCGGACGGCACCACCGAACAGCAGCAGGTCATCACCCAGACGCAGGACAAGGTCATCGATGGGGTGCTCCGCACGGTGGAGACCGTCAAGACCATTGCCGCCGACGGCACCGAGCAGGTGGCCGAGAGCATCAAGGACAGCGCCGCCAAGACACTGGACGGCCTCTGGTCTACCCTCAAAGACCGCGCCAACGAGGGCATCCTCGGCACACTGTGGGAAGCCGTGAAGAGCGGCGACTGGGTGGGCATCGGCAAGTGGGCGGCATCCGCCCTCTACTCGGGCCTGACCGCCGACCAGAAGCAGCAGCTCACCGACTACGCCCTCTCGCTGGTGGACGGCCTGAACGGCGTTCTCGGACAGGGCGCACAGGGGCTGGCGCAGGGCGCGGCTTCTCTGGGACAGCAGCTCTTCGAGGGCATTACCGGCCGCTTTGGCGACGTTGCCTCTCTGGCCGGGCAGCTGAGTGGCACCCTGCAGGACACCTTCGCGGCTCTTAAAGGCCCCCTCGGCACAGCGGCCAAGGCCATCAGCACAGCCCTCTCGGGCAACCTGCTCTCGGCCTTCCCCACCATCTTCGCCGCGATGGGTACCCTCGTCACCACGGTCGGCTCTGCCTTTGTCGCCATGCTGGAGTCCATCGGTGCGGCCATCTCGGCTACCGGCATCGGCCTGCCTGTGGGTGCTATGGTCATCGCTGCAGGCGTCGCTCTGGCTGTGGCCATCGCGGCCATTGCCATGAAGCTGGGGAGCAGCAGCAGATCTTCCGTGAAGACGCCCAACAGCAGCTCCGGCTCCGGCAGCGCCGTCACCGCCCCCAGCTACTCGCTGTGGGACTACGAGAAAGAAACCGCTCGGCCTGAGCGCAAGCCCCGGCCCTCGTATGAGATCAACCAGTATATTTACTCCAAAGCGCAGACAGCGGCTGACCTGATGCGCGAAGCACGATACGAACAGGAAAGGGCGGTGCTTGCCGGTGTTTGATGCCATCTTTACCGCCAGCAGCGGCCAGAGCTTCAGCTTCGGCTACAAGGCAGGCGTGCTCTACAGCATCGACCCCATCGGCGATCTGCCGGTGGAGCTGGAGACCAGTCAGGGCTACCAGCAGGTGGGTGCCACCGTGGAGAGCCGCAGCATCTCCGGCGTGACCCGCACCATTACCGGGCGCATCCTGCGGAATACTGCCTATCTCAAGCGTCAGCTGCGGGATATTTTCACCCCCGGGGCCACCGGGCGGCTGACCGTGGCCGGAAAATACTACTGCGACGCCGAAGTGCAGCGCTGCCCCGCCATCAGTGCCGCAAACCTCTGGCCCACCTTCAGCTTTCAGCTTTACTGCCCGAATCCCTACTGGCGCAGTGTTTCCGAGACCAGCATTTCGCTGTTCTATACGCAGCCTGCGTTCCGGCTGCCCGTCTGCTATAGCACCCACCAGTTCGGCCTGCGCATCCAGTCGGATTTTCTCAAGCTCAGCAACCCCGGCCCGGACACGCAGGATTTTGTGCTGACGCTGACTGCGCAGGGCGTCGTACGAAACCCCGGCGTGCGGGATCTTGCTACCGGAGAGTATCTTCGTTTTCTCACCGAGATGCAGGACGGCGACGTCATTCGGCTCTGGCGGGAGGACGGGCGGCTGCGCATCGAGCAGATCATCGACGGCGAGACCTTCAATGCCTTCGAGCTGTTGGATGAGAGCAGCACCCTCTGGACGCTGCGTCACGGCACACGGGCATGGATACGCACTGCCGACAGCGGCATGACGGCGCTCTATCTGACCCTGAGTTTCAGCGCAGCGTATGCATCTCTTGTAGTGGAGGAAAACTCATGAGCGGCGAAAAAGCATCTGCCCTGACTGCCAGCGGTACAAAGACGATCTTTGTCTATGGCCCCGAGCTGAAGCTTCTGGGGCGAATCGAGAGCTGGGTGTCGCTGGTCTGGCCGGAGCGGTACAACACCTACAAGAACGTGCAGGGGGCGCAGCTGGAGCTTCATGAATCTACCAGCCTGCAGGCCCTCTGCCGCCCCGACCGGTATCTCTGGCTGGCCGGCAGCGAGCACCTCATGCGGATATGCTCCGCCCAGACCTCCGACCACCGCCTTGTGGTCTCTGCCCGCGACGCAGCCTACATCCTCGACGAGCGCAGCAGCCTCCAGACCCTGAAGAATTTTTCGGCAGAGACGACGCTCCGCCAGCTGGTCACGGCCATGGAGCCGTGGCCCGGCGTCGAGCTCGGCGACCTGGCCGAGATCACCGACACCTACACCGGTGAGGCCGCACCCGGCAGTCTGCTGGATGTGGCCGAGCAGGTATGTCAGGAACTGGACATCGGCTTCCGGCTCCGGTTCGACCCGGCAGAGAAAAAGCTGCTGTTCGAGCTGTACCGCCCTCTGCTGGACCGGAACGCCCGCTATGCGCCCCAGTACGGCAACCTTACCGATCTGACCTACACCGAGAGCACGGCCGATTATAAGAATGTGGTGATCGTGGTAGGCGGCGACGCCACCGTCACGGTGGGCGCAGAGAGTGCAGCAGGAATTGCCCGGCGTGAGCTGGTGGTGGATGCCGCCAGCCGCACCAGAAGCAGCAGCCAGACCCAGAGCGACTACCTCGAAAGCCTGAAAGCCCTCGGAACGCAGGAGCTGGCCAAGCACACTCGGCTTGAGAATTTCCGCTTTACCCCTACGGATGAGGTCACGGTGGGCAAAGTCGTCGCCGCGAGCCTGCCGGGTACCGACATTCAGGCCGCCGCCCGCATCACGTCCATCACCCTGACATCCCAGAAGGGCGAGAACAGCGTCTCTACCGAGATCGGAACACCTATCATCAGGAGAAGAACATGAAGCTTGTGACATACCCCCTCGACGGGGTGACTTACAGTGCCGAAGATGTGGCCGCTTATCTATGCACCCGCACCTCCGGCGTCTACTCTCGCGATTCAAACTTTGCTGTGACCGTCAGTGGCCCCCGGGAGATCACCGTCTCCCCCGGTCTCGCGTGGATCAACTACGACGACTTCAAGGGCATCTCTGTCTGCGCCCGGGAGCGCGGCACGCTGACGGTACCCGACGCAGACGATATGCTGCCCCGCATCGACCGGGTAGTGCTCCAGTTTGATGCCAATGCCAATCTGACGGCTCTGAAGCTCAAGCCCGGCACTCCGGAGGCCGAGCCCACTGCCCCGGAGCTGATCCGGACGCACTTCATCTATGAGCTGTGTCTGTGTGAGATCTCCGTTCCGGCCGGCAGTGCAGAGATCACTGCCGCATCCCTCACCGACACCCGCACCGACGAAGCCCTCTGCGGCCTCATGCGGGACGGAGTGACCGGGCTGCCCATGGAGGCGCTGGGCGCACAGGCACTGGCCAAGGCCAAAGAGACCGCCAAGCTTTGCGACAAGCTGCTGGCCAGTTACACCGGCGGCTATCTGGGCATCTGGCCGGTGACCCTGACGGCGGACGGCTGGGCCGAATGTACCGACATGCCCGGCTACGTCTACAAGCAGACGGCAGAGCTGCGGGCGGCGAGAGAGGCAAACGTCCCCTCCGCCGTACCCACCCCGGAGACCTTCACCGTGGCGGTGGCGGCGGGGCTTGCAGGCGTCTGCGAGACCAAGGACGGCAGCATCACGTTTTGGGCCGAGAACGTCCCGGAGGGCGGCATCCAGATGCAGGTGGAGCTGCTGGGACCCTCGGCCTCGACCGCTGACACCGGAGAGGACACCCTGGGCGACACCGTCCTCGAAGACACGACTTTGTAACGGAGGCAAACGAAAAATGAAGTATGTGAAACAGCATTTCGTCACCGGCATGAAAGTCAGCCTGCCCGACGTGCTCAACCGGATGGAGGACGGCATCGCCGCCGCCTGCGCCGCAGCCGTGGAGGGCATCGGCAGCGTGACCACCGGCGACGCCCCGGCGGCCAGCATCCGGGACGGCAAGCTCTGCCTGACTCTGCCGCGCGGCGACCCCGGCCCGCAGGGCGACCCCGGCGAGGGCCTGAGTGACAACGCCAAGGCCCTGCTGCTCTCCCTGTTGGCCGGCACGGCCCTCGACAGGGACGCCGCTCTCGCTGCCCTGCGGGCGGAGTGGGGCCTCGCCGAGCCGGACGACACCACCCCCGAGGCCGCAGAGGCAGACGAGGGGGTGCTGTAAATGGCGCTGGGAAGCGTCGCCATCAGCGGCGGCATGAGCAAGAAAACGAAAGAGAGGTTGATGTATATGGACGGTAAGCTGGTTTGGAGCGCAGCAATGGGTGCGTCTGGCGGTCTGAGCGCCACGGCACCGGACACCGTGGACTATATCGTAGTAAGGCCGATGGCGATGACAACATCATCATCCACTCAGCCAAAGGATGCCCGGGTGGCTCGCGGAGGCACTGGCAATGTGGCGTGGTATCAGACTAATGGCTCCTACAGCAACGCCAGAACTAACTACTCCTATGGCAAAATTGCCTTTGATGCCAGCGGCAAGATAACGTTGTCTTATCCGTGGGATAGTAACAACGAGTATCTCACGGTCGAGGGCTACCACTACTACTGACAAAACAAAAAGCAGCCCCGGGTGGGGGCTGCGGGAGGGGTTATTTGTCCCTGTAGTGGGAGCCGCACTGGACGATCTTGACCACGCTGCCATCAATGCGGTAGACGATCCGGTTTGCATCGTCGATGCGGCGGCTCCAATAGCTGGCCAGATCGCCGCTGAGGCGCTCGGGCTTGCCGATGCCCTCATAGCCGTTGCGGTCGATGTCCTTCAGAAGCTGTAGGATCCGCTTGAGCATCCTGCGGTCCTGGGTGGTCCAGTATTCAAAATCTTCCCATGCTTCTTCTGTCCACGCCTTAATCATCGAGCTTGACCTCGTGGATGGTGCCGCCGGTAGCCTCCATCTCCGCGATGGACTTACGCAGCCGGGCCTGATTCTGCTCTGAATAGAACGGGTCTACCGAAAGTTCAAAGGGCAGGCGCTGCTCCCGGGTCATCTTTTTAGCCAGCATAGTAACGGCGGTGGACATGGACATTCCCAGCTCGTTGCAGATGTGGTCGAAACTGTTTTTCAGATCGTTATCCATGCGGATGCTTACAGTGGTCTGTGCCATAGTATCACGCTCCTTCTGAATACAGAGTAGCACAATTTCAATACATTGTCAACAAATATAGAAAGGATTCAGAATGTCCATCCGTGAATATACCCTGAGCAAAGACGGCGCCCGTCAGCTCTCGCCCAGCTTCAAGGTGCGGGAGTTTGCCTGCAAGGGCAGCGACGTCGTGCTCCTCG
>ENA-OZKB01000949-OZKB01000949.1-human-gut-metagenome-genome-assembly--contig:-NODE-949-length-14065-cov-15.137116_pt1 | contig 14065 bp, 10 predicted proteins | sample MGYA00244821_ERZ653753 | MGnify/ENA primary metagenome ERZ653753 (study PRJEB26926, sample SAMN06165256) | human gut metagenome | biome: ENVO:00009003; feature: ENVO:2100002; material: ENVO:00002003...
GCAATCCAAGGTAAAAGCGGGGATAATAATAGCTGGTATCCGGCACTAATGGAAGTCCAAGCTGGGACGCCATTCTTTTCAGAAATCTCCAGTCTGTTTCCTGATACTGTATCAGTGTCCCTCCTGTTCGCATGTCGCTCCCCGGCAGTATGCAGGCGCAGTGATCGGTATCTGCTGTTACGGCACTGGCAATCCCCATATAAGTCTGTACTTTTTTCTGAAATACCCGGTTACTTTTTTTCTGATCTAAAAGAATGGTTCCTGACACAGCCTGTATGTCTGCAATCCTGTATCCTCTTTCTTCTTTGATTTCCACCTTTTCCGGATATCCGCTGAACAACGCTCCCGCAGTATTCCCCTGCCCCAAAAGCTGTATGGGTGCATTCATGCTGTTTATGCCTGTCTCGTTTTCTGACAACAGAAGTCGAAAGTTTCCTCTGGCATGTTCCCCTGGCACCTCCCATGTCTGAAAATCAAGGATCTTTTCCATGGCAAAGGAACTGATAAATTTTAAATCGGAATATTCAATTCTCCTTTGTAATCCTTCTGCCATAAACCTCTCCTATTCTTCCTGACCTAACGAAGCAGGTAAAATATATTAGTATGAGTACCAAGGTCTTACTTCATAAATTGATATTGCTTGGTTCAAATCTTTCATCTTATATGCGTCCCCTTCCGCACTAAAAACACTTTGTCTACCAATTTACCCTCGCTTTGATATAATTTACATTACATAATTTCTCAATCGCTTTAATTTCATTTTTACTACAATCACCATTTTTTCTTATAATATAAACTTCATAAACTGTTCCATCACGTAACATTGGAATATCAGTTGTCACTGGTTCTCCAAACTTATAAACATATCAAAAAATTATTATTCTCTTACGAACTTAAACCTGAAAAACAACTATTATCAATTTTTTTGAATTTATATTAACATCAATAGATCATACTAAATACTTCTTAACTATATTTATTATTTTTTCATTTTTCGTTCTTTCAGCAATATCTAAAACACTACAATTTCTTACATATTCGTTTGAATAAGTTACTATCAAATTCCTGTAATTTTTCATAAGTTCCTCTACAAGAAAGGCATTTGAAAAACGAATCGCACTAACTAAAGGATTATCTTTCATCTCTCTACTGTTAATAACAATACCTTCATCTATTAATTTTTTTGCAATTATATTGTTGTTCTTTTTTATTGCCGTCATAAGTTCCAAACCGTCAAAAGCATTAATATCTATACCATTTTCAATAAGCCAAAGTGCTTCCTTTTCTTTCCCTTCTGTGATTGTATAATTAAGTAACGAACCTTTAGGGACAACTATATTTATCAAATCGTTATTCAAAATATAATCTTTAAAGCCTTCAAAATCTCCTGCCAATTCCAATACCTTAACTATTTTTTTTAAATTTTCTTCGTTTTCTCCCCAAAAGTTTTTTTCCGAATAATTTAAATAAAATTCCTGATATTCTTCAGAATCAAAAGTCGGTCCTGTTAAAACTGCATCGACAAATTCTATTGGCGGTATATATTTTCCATTTAATATATCATCTATAATAACATTTGGCGCCGCATATCTTATTTTCTTTTTTAAATCAATGATGCGTATTTCTCCAAACCCTTTTACATACTTTTTTCCATCAATCTCTGTTTCACGACATACACCATTCAAATCGCTATTTAATGGATTCTCACAATATAAAGTCAGCTTTTCTATGAATATTGAATCAAATGTCTCTTTACTTTCCACTGTACTATCAAAATTTACATTCCACCCAATATTGTATGCATTTTCAAAATGTTGATAACAATACTTTGTCATATCAGAATTCATTATTCTCTCTCCTCGTATACAAATCAGATATTTATATAATTTAACATAAAATAGCACTCACCAAAAGAAAAGTATCTATCATTTCGCATTATAAGCAACCAAGTGCTTCTAATAATAATTTGCTTCTTTCGCTAAAACACCAACCACATATTGTAATGTCACTTGATTTTATAACTGATTTCAATTCTTCTGAGCTCAATTTACTTACATCGTATATTTTTATATTTAGTGAATCCCCCCATACTTTTAAATCTTCGTTCAATAATTGTTTTCCCGAAACACCATTATACTCGCTCAGTAATGATCCATCTGGTCCTCCATGCATACCAGAAACTATTGAAATATCTCCAGAAGATTGATTTACAATTTCCGCAAATTGACTTTGCCTTATATTCCCTGTCGAAACATATACACTTTGATTACCACCAACTTCTACCTTATAAAATGTAGGTTCATTATAAAATCTTGCATCCTCTATAGCTGCCAAATTTTCAATGTCATAAAAATCAGATATGCAAGAAACCTCATTTCCGTTCATATCAAATGAATACTGACCACGATATGCCGTTTTTTTACCAGTCCTTAGTTCATCTATGCCTTTAAATACAAAGTGTATTGCCACACCAGTAAGAAAATCTGCCCCATCTGTTTCCAGTCAAACGCATGTATTTCTTTTTTCTCCTTAGTTTCCTATGATGAAATAATATCAATATATTCTTTATACTCTATAGGAATCGGTCTATTAAAAACTAAATCTTTCATAGGATCCACATTTTTACCAAATTTATAACAAAGATATAATCGTTCATTAAATTCTGCATAAATTCGAACATTAGTTAATTCATATTTATCTATTGTCTCATTATCTGTAAACGGAATTTCAGGCATGATATAAATACAATTTCCTATATCTCCTTCTATTAACGCTCCTCCACCATCTCCGAGAAACATTATCTCCCGTTCATCTGCCGTACCTTCCCATAGAGTTATCTTTCTAGCGCGTATACCCAACATATGGATCTGATATACAGGCGGCTTATACTCCTTAAGCGGCTCCACTTTTTGCTTATAAATATTGCTGCATGAGATAAATTGTTTTGTAACGTAGGTACAGAATAAAATAGGCGCTTTATTTAAATCAATATTTTCCCAATTATTATCTGTATTAAATAAATTAAATACTAATAGCTGAGCTCTATTTATCATTTGTGCCAACACATAAACATTTTCTTTTCTATTTTCATCTCTACGTCTGGTTTCTATGCTAATTACCTGATTAGCCCGCCAAATTACCCTTTTCATCATTTAAATTCCTTTCCTTCTAAGTCAGCAACCACCAGTTCAACTGATGTTTTGCTTTTAGCCCTCTAAAGGGCTAATGTTACTGCTCTCCACAAAGAGCAGTGCCACAAGCATTATTACTGATCCGCTTATAAAGCGGTACTTCTTGAATCTTCTTTTCTTGATTCCTCTGCTTGCTCTTTAATATATTTTTGTACTGCTTCGTCGGTGATATTACCAATTGTTTCTACATAAATATCACCTTGCCCCAAACGCCATACCCCACTTACTCTGTTTTTACCTGCACTTGTCATAAATCATTAACGTACTTTTACCCTTCAAGTATCCCTTAAAATTAGATATACTGAGTTTTGGCGGAAGCACTACAATTAGATGCACATAATCCACAAATACTACATTTGTAATAATATCCACATCTTTATATTTACACAATGTACTAAGAATCTCCCTTACATCTTCCCTCAATTTCCCATACAATACTTTGGAATAAAAACTATATGATACTGGCATTTCCATCGAGTGTGATGAACTTCTGTTGTCCATTTGAACCTCCTATGCTACAATGAAATTTGGCTTGAGACACCAATTTCATTGTAGCATAGGAAAATTTTTATTGATATCCTCACCGTTTCCAACTACTCTAATCTCCTCAGCATAGCTAGGAGATTAGACATTTCATTTACAATAAACTACTTTATTATTTTGTTTTTCCAGATATTCATCTGCCTGTTTAAAATAAATATCTTTGTTAGGATTATTTACTCCTACTGGATTTTGTTTATTAGCAACTTTTGTTATATCTCCTTCAACTTGGGAAAGCTTTATTTCATAATAACGTTGCTCTAATCCTCTTGCTATTTGTTTACCAGTTTCATCTGGCTGGAAAAATACTGGGCTAGGAGCTACACCTCCAAATTGTTTAAAGTTACCACCATATCGTCTATTAACTATTTCTTGTGCAGTTAAGTTTAATTCAGATGGTGCGCTTGCATATCCGACATATGGCAAACCATTTTTCACTCCTATATAAGTTACATGAGTTCTACCAGTTCCTGTTTTCACATCTAACCCAAATAGATCTATCTCTCCCAACGTATTAAAAACATACCCATAAATCGTCGGATTACCACCTGCCAATCCAATCGGATCATGCTGCGTATAACATCCTTCCTCTGGCGAATAATACCGGAAACGATTATAATACAATCCCGTCTCTTCATCCTCATACTGCCCCTGGAAACGGAATGGAATTAAATTCTTTTCACCTAATGCTTCCTCCGTTTTTACACGCCCATAGATATCCAGATTTCTTTCCCAAACCTTCTTTCCCTCTTCATCATAGGCTTCCACTGGAGTTCCCAGATAGTCACTTATAATACTGTAATTCCCATCCTTGGTGATTTTTCCTCTGGGAATAAAGTCATCCTGAAATACCCATGTAATCAGATTATCCGGTATATTTTCTCCCTGCCCTGCTTCTTTTTTTGCTTTTTCCTCCTCTCGTTTTTCCAGCTTCAAAATATAATCCGCTTTGAAATCTACTTTATTTTCAGTTTTCCTTCTGCCCACTGTGCATTTCTCTTCCCATTCATGAAACAAGTTGTTTCCATTCCACAGGAATCTTATTACTTTTTGCTGCCTTCCCTCTGATACTCCTTTACTATGTATACTGGTTACTGACTTTTCAATCCTCCTGCCAAAAGTATCATATTGGAAGCTGACACAGCTTTTGTCCGGTCTGGTTACTTCCCGGAGCATTCCGTTTCCAAAATAACGGTACGTCCATGTACCTCCATCCGGTTCTATTTTCTTCGCCAGATTTCCCTCTTCATCATAGAAAAATTGCCTGCCCTTGGTTATAAGCTTCCCATATCCTCCCTGATATTTGTTCCGCTTTTCCTTCAAGTTAATACAGGATTTCTCTAAGCGGCTGCCCGCTCCGTAAATACGATCACTGCAATCTTTTGTTTCATACAGATTTCCTACAATATCTGCACTTCTAAAAATTGTCTCAAAACCAGATTCTTTTGCACTTACTAAGTTACTGAACTGATCATAAGAATACACTGTTGTTCCTTTTGTCAGTCCATTCGTAACCTCCTTTAACTGATAATTCACATCCCATTCATATCTGTGCCTGCGCAATGTATCCGACCAGCCGACAACATTTCCAAAAATTCCCTGATGAGCAGCGTCTGCCTTACTTCGCTGATTACTTACTTCGTGAAAAATCGGTCTGCCAGCTTTATCATAATCCCATGCACTACAGATATTATTAGAGAACAGACGCTGAGTCTCCTGCCCCAAAGCATTATATTCCATCCTGGACACCCACGGCTTTTCTTTATCCAAATATGCCGCCACTTGTGTCGCCTGTCCCATTTCATTCCGACTGGTAAGTATATTTGCTCCAAAACTGCTTACTGTCTGAATACAGTTTCCCAATTCATCATACTGATTAGATATCCAGTGCCTGCCCTGCCACTCTTTCGTAATCCTGCCCAACGAATCTCGTTCAAACTTTACCTTGCCATATTGGTTTTCCACCTCTATTAGAGCGCCATTCTTATTATAAGTAAAGTTCTCATAAGTTTTGTCATAATAATCAGTTCTTATCACACGTCCCAGTTTATCATAACAATACCTTGTATATCTGCCTCCCGGACGATTAATTTTTGTAACAAGACCAGAATAATCTCGTTCATATGTGCGGGTTAAATTGTCATACCCTGTCTCCTTAACAATATTCCCCTTTACATCTCGCTCAAAACGATAGACTTCTTCCTTTTCATTCGTAATGGAAACCAACTCTTCCTGCTTGTTATATTCATATACTATTTTTCGATTACCCTGCCTTCTTGAAGCTATATTTCCCAATATAGTATATGTAAATTCCACCTGTGTTTTTCTATCTTTTGCGCAAAGTACATTATCATAGGCATCATAAGTAAGCTGGACTTCGTTTCCATCTGCCAGTTTTACTCCTATCATACGATTTAAATTGTCATATTTGTATGTTTCCACCGCACCTAAAGGATTTTTTGCCGTGAGGCAATTTCCTCTCTGGTCATATTCCCACGTAGAAAAACTACCATCCGGCAGCGTAACCTTGCTCAAATTCAAGTAACTATCATACTCCAAAAGAACTTCTGCATGATTTGCATAAATTACTTTTTCCACCAACTTATATTGGTTATACTGGTATACGGTTTCCATCCCTGCTTCATCTACCGTTTTCTCTAACGTGTCATCATCATGATAAACCCACTGTCTGATTCCTCCTTCCGGGTTTTTTACCTCCACAAGCCGCCCTGTTTCATCATAAGAAAAACATACTTTACTCGCATCTGCCCGCGTAACCGCTGTAATTTGCGACCAGCCATTATACTGATACAACGTAAAACGTCCTTCTTCGTCAGTCTGACTTATCAACTGATATTTATCATTATACTCTTCTCTTGTTTCAGTCAAGTCAGGATATATGATTTTCGTACAGAGCATTCTTTCATCATAATGATATTCACTGAGTCGGTTTTCCTGTTGTATTCTAACTGTATTATACCTTTCCTCATCATAGTAATCAATCTGCAAGTTTAAGACATCTCCGTCTCCCCATGTTCCAACTGCTCTAGCTCCTTCCTCATACTTATCATATTTCCAATAGAAGGAATTCTTGTTTCTATCAATTTTCCGTACTAATAAATGATTCCGGTATTCCAAACAAGTATCTGCACCAACTGCATCAGTGATTTTCTCTAAATCCTGTTTTTCATTATAAGAATAACAAACCAACACATGTGAATCCTGGCAATTCTCTTTTAAAGCCACCTGTGTAATGCGTCCTTCAGGGTTCGTTATGACATCCAGTTTCCTTCCTACACTATCTACCACTTGACATAAATATCCGTTATGGTCATAGAAAAACTGTATGTGATGCCCCTGCGGATTCTGTATCTTAGTAAGTTTATACGGTAAATAACCATTTGAACTCGGATCAAACAGATAACTATATCTGCTTTCCGGATCAAACAATTGGTAATGATCCTCTTTTCTTCTTAAAAGAAGTTTATTTTCATCACTAAAAACTTCTTCCCCTATTATAATATCAGGGAATACACATGCACGCCCATCATTTAAAAAAACTATTACTGCCAGTTCCTCTTCCAGTACTTCCAATCCCATCTCATAATTGTAACGTGTCCCATGTCCCAGATGCCCCGCAACTTGACTAGCGCTGCACCAGATACGCCGCCATTGTAATGGTAAAGGTCCCGGCAATTCAAAATCAATGGTATCATATATCACATTTCCTGTAATTAAATCTACCGGATCTCCACCCAATTTACAAAATGCTTTTTCTAACCATTTAGGCATATTTTTACCAAATTTTTCCAATAGCTTACGAGAAGTCTTTCGAATTGCTACAGATGTTGCCGGCATTATAAAACCTATTCCAAAAGATATCAATCCCTGTTTCGAGTCATAAGTTCCACCTTTAAAAAGAATATCTATCCCTTGCGAAATTGCATCTGTCAAAAAGGAAACTCCACCACTGACGAACATTTTAGTAAGGAGCTTCGCTCCCTTTAAAGCTTTGATTCCCAAAATTGCGCCAGATACTGCTCCCTCGATTGCTCCTTTTGCACCAGCTAAAGCATAATCCTGCCAGTCACTTACCTCTCCCCGCATAATATCTGATACCGCCATCACTCCAACTGCAAGCGTCCCGCTAATTGCAGCCCCCATACCTACCGCAGATGCAGAAACCCCGATAGCAGCCAATGCAGCACCTCCCGAAGCCACTACTGCTGCCGCCGCCACTGCAACCACTGCAACCACTGCCAAGCCAATCAATACGTTTTTCAGTAATTTCCCCCACTCAAATTTCTTTTCTTCATAAGCAATTTCTTCATTCAGCCGGTCAGTAAAAATCGCCTTTTTTCGCCCTTCATAAATCAGATTATTTCCTGCTTTAATATGAGTATCACCATCTGAACCCCCAAGCAAATAAAGTGAAGATTCCTCCTTTGCCCCCGCAACAATATTTCCTGTCTTGGCAAATATCTTTATTAATTCTTTTGCTTCCAGAGAAAGTTTCTGTTTCGTAAAAATATTTAAGTCTTTATCGCTTCGAATAGATACCCCATTTTCGGCAACCATTTTCATAAATAACTTTTCGTGTGCCTCAAAACTAATATCTGTTGCTCCCAGCTTTAATTCTTTTCCCTCCGGTATTCCCATGTATTTCAGCCTGGGGTTGGAGGTCTTAGCACAACTGCCCCCATTTTTCCGCACTGCATTCATCGCAATCGCACTATTTTCATCGCTGCTGGAAAAATACAGCGAAAGAGTACTGCCAATTTCAGGCATACAATAAAACAGGTTATTTGCCTGCGATGCATAAGGAAACCAGCAGGCAGGCCCCATATTATGCCCCCCATCTATCTTAAGTTCTAATTTTACCCGCTGATTTTCTGTTTCCAAAACCTTGCCCAGTAAAGAAATTCCCTGTATATGAGCATTACTTTTTTTAGGTATGCTCAATGAAGCTTCAAATCCCAATATGTAAGTATAGTAAAGTGCACCTTTCATTAAGAAAGTCTGACTTTCTTCTATTACCATTGGATGTCCTTCATACTCTACAATATTACCCAGTTCGAAACGTTCTTTACTTCGTAGATGATACTTTACAAACTGCTCCTCCTGCACCCAAAAACCGGCTGCAACTGCCTCCTGATACTGTGTTGCATCCTTCTGGATGGTTACTTCACCCGCGCTTTTTATTGTTTCAATATTTTTAGGCAGACCAAACCAGAGCCTTGGTCTCCTTCCTAATACATCTGCTACCAACTGTGTTTGAAAATGAGTTGCCAGACGTTTACAAAACTCCCAGTCTGTTTCCCGATACTGAAGAATAAACTTCCCTATTTCCTGATCTGGAGATGCTGTGCTATTGACAAATGCACTCCCCTGGTAATTTGTCAATACCTGTTGAATTAATGCAGAGTAACTCATTTCTTTATTCTGAAAAGAACGGCTCTTTTCCTCATAATCCAATAAACTGCTCCATGATAATCCATTGATTTCTACATAGTAAATACAATCGTGGTAAGATATACTTACATCTATCACAACACCAGAAAAAAGTAATATTTTCTCCGAATCTTTCTCTCCATATACAACAATAGGGGCTTTGCTCCCTACCTGATGAATGCATTCCTTCCCCGCTTCTTCCTGTAAAACACCTTTTACCCATATCTGACCATGTTGGTTTAATTTTCTGGTAATCCTCAGTTCATAAACCATTTGAAGTAAATATGGACATTCTACTTTTATCTGCCCCTGCATGAATTCATCCGGAATTCCATCAAGAGAAAGTTGATTATCACTCATTTTTATTCCTCCTTTGCGCGTACACGGAAGCCCTATCCCTCTCTTACATTAGTACACTCCCTGTCCGGCATCCATAAATCCAATAACCCCTCCATACTTACAGGTAATTGTGCATTTTACAGTAAGCGCCGGTTCTCCATCCACCAACGTTTCTTCTTGCGCATCTGCCCATTCCTTTGCTAATTCTGGTTCACACAATTTTCCCTCTATAGGCAATGGAACCTCAACTGGATTTCCATCCTCGTCCGTAACTTGTAACAAATCCTTTGTATCCTCAATCTTTATATCTATCCCGTCTTTTGTTTCTGACCGACAAGCCCCAAAAGGTGGAATATTCTTATCAATTCCCACTTTACAATCTGTCCTATTCATCATCGCTTTATCTCGTATATACGAGCCATGAGATGCCGGCATATCCAATTTTCTTGTATGTGTTCCACAAGAACAATACATAGTTGCCCCCCGCACTACATAAGGATAGTGCATCTCTTCTGTTTCAGTTTTCATTTCATCTGACATTTTATCTGCTCCTCCCTGCTATCTTCACTGGCTCGAACCAAATTCCATTAGCCTCTCTCCGCAAAATACTTTCTGCTATGTCTAACCGCACCACAACTTCCCTGTTAAAATCCTTTGCCATAAAGATTTTCCGCCCCTCAGTCTTTTCCACATCTAATACGAACTCCTGCACATTCCCTTTTTTATCATATTGGGACTGATTTGAATCTGCACATACAATCTCTGCCGGACGTATCAAACAATACGGCGTTTGCTTTCCACTTTCTTTTTCAATCAGCATCACCCGTTGAAGATCCATATCCTGCTGATACTTTTGTAATATTTTTCTATATTTATCTGCAATCAAAGGATATGGTTTTTCCAGATAATCCGGATAGTCTATACACCGCCCGGTATATTCTTTTACATATGCAATAGATTGCTTCATAACATTCGTACCAATACCCTCTTTTGAAAACTGTATTTGCGGCAACAAACGTAATCGTCTATCTGTTTTCATGATAAAGTAATCCACTGCCAACCTCCTCCGGGAACTTACAATCCACAATCTGAGCATCTTGAAAATTAATCTCTTCTGCCAGCAATACTTTTGAAAAATCTACTTGAATCAATTTTGCTCCTGCAAAAGAGACATGCTTTATTTTTGCTCCTGCAAAATCAACTTGTTCTAACGTTGCTCCTGAAAAATCTGTATCAAAAATCTTCATTTTTTCCATCTTTGTGTTTTTCAGCATCGTATTTTGTAAATTACTAAAAAGTAAATGGCTCTTATTCCAACTGCTTTGAGTAAAATTACATCCTACAAATGAAGAAAATTGAAATTCCAATTCTTCATAATTTCCTTTTGACAAGTCTAAATTTTCAAAAATCTCATAACTAAAAAGTTTTTTCTTTTTGGATTGTAGATAACTTCTTACCTCTTTGCTATCTTTTATGGTATTATCTTCCTTATACAAAATATCAAACCGATCCAGATACCCACCAATACAGACTACAAAACACGGTGCCCTCTCTATCCTCTGGTACGCCTCTGTCTGAACAACCTTCCGCATCCCTGCCCGAATCAATTCAGCAATATAAAAGAGATACAACTTGCTTTCTGCAAATACCCTTCTTTGTGCCTCTGCCAAGCTTGTCTTTCCATTGGATTTTTTTCGTAACTCCTCCACCAAATCCCCATACTGCTCTAAATAAGAATAAAATTCTCCCACATGATAACTGTCACTACATTCCACGTAATCCAAAAACCAATTCTCATCATACGCATCCAAACGGATTTCATGCTTTTTCAATAAAATATTGGTTTGCAACACAGAAAAATGGATATAGGCAATGGCTCCTTTTCTTCCCTGCCTCTGCATTTCATAGATTTTATTACAATATTCAGAAAAACAATCTACAAACTGTTCAACTAACTGTTCAAAATGACTTTTCACATAGTAATCCAGTTCAGCAGCCAACTCTTTACCTTTTCGTTGAAGGTCAATTCCTTGCACACACTGCACCCCCTCACCTAATTAGATTTTACTTCCTGTCCTGTTACTTTTATATCTTCTTCTATTTTGACAGATGCTGTTTCATTACAGCTTAAATCAACTCCCGTAAGTCCGATAATATTTATATTTTCCTCCGCACTTAAAACTATATTCTGATCTGATTTGAACTCAATATCTTTATCGCTTGTAATTAAAACACCCCCCTCATCCGTTAAGGTAATAACTGTACCATCCGCAATAATATAAATACCTCCCGGAGTTAAACGAATTTCTTTGCCGTCTTGATTACGAAGAGACTTGACACTAGGATCATCTCTCTGCCCACTATATTCTCCGCTGCCTCCAGAAACACTATCACTGTCTCCACCAGGAGAACTGTTATTTACTTCTTCATGTACAGAACTTATCGCATAGCTATGCTCTTCCACACCATCTGGAAAGTAAACTCTTACACTATCACCAATCTCAGGCATACAATACCATCCACTTCCATCTTGTGATGAATAAATTGTTGAATAAGGGAAAAAACACAATTTTCCCGGATTATGTCCTGAAATTTCATCTATTTCCAGTGAAACCTTTACCTGATCATTTTTAATTGCAACAATTTTTGCATTTAATGAAGCTCCGGCTATCCGTTCATTCCATTGGTGAAGCTGACTCATTCCTTTTCGGGTTGTTAATGTCAAATGGTATACAAAAATTCCCTTTTCCATACGTGCCATAATCTGATACACATATAATGTCTGTCCCTGAAACTGTACTTCATCTCCGATATCCGCAGGTGAATATGTTTCCACCTCATAGTAAATAAAATCCTGTTCGCTCAATCCACTGATACCACTGTTTGACAATTTTAAATACTTGCCAATATCTTGTTTTACAACATAGTTAACCGTTTCTAAGTTCAGTTTTCCATTGTCTGGTACACCAAAATAACATCTTGGACAATTTATATGAACATCATTAACCAAGCCCGTATGAAAATGTGAGGCCAGTCTTCGAGAAAATTCCCAATCTGTCTCTTTGTACTGCACAATAAATTGTCCTATACTTGCATTTTGAGTAATAACATCCCTAAACGCAGCATCCGCATAATCAGCGGCTACCTGATTTAACAATTCACTGTATAGCATTTGTTTATTCTGAAAGCTCCGGCTCTTTTTCCCTATATCCAAAAGATAACTGTAGGAAATAGCATATACTTCCATATAATAAGAACCCTGTATGGCTTTGACTTTCACATCCTGCACAATTCCCTGAAACAAAATATCTCTATTTCCGTCAGTTTCTCTGACTGACAAACTCACATTGCTTCCCTGACTGTTATTTATCACATAACTGTCCTTTTTTTCCTCTGGAAGCAGTGCCTTAAAATAAAATGTACCATGTTCATTCATTTGTTGATCAATACGTACATCTAATAATTGTTCTACTATATAGGGGGCTACTTCTATATTTTGAAAAGAAATAATTTTTTCCATATTTGCTTCTCCCCCCTATTCTATTGTTTCTACCGTTTCGATTGACTGTATCATTTCAAAGGCAACCGGTCTCCAATATTTCATCTCTTTGGTTCGACAATTAAAACTTCCCATCAATGGTTGTCCCTTCACTGCCAAATAGAACATAAGATTGTATAATTTCCCGTCCATAGCAGGATTTGAAAACTCCACATAAGCAATCTTTTTCCCTAAAACATCCACCGAACCTATTTCTCTCTCTTTAATGCCTAGATTTACTCGTTTCATCATACCAAAAATCTGATTACGAAAATTTTCTATTGTTGCATCGCTTACCTCTCCTTCCATATATTGAAACATCAGATTTATGGTTCCTGTTTCATCTGTAAGAATTGTTTCCGGTCGATGTTCAGACGGATATTTATTTTTAGTCATATCTGGATCTAATGGTACAAAATTCTTCGGCAGCATCATGGTAATTGTATCTTTTGCCAAAAGACTACGTTCAAAATATATCCATTTTCCAAAAATCCTGACACCAGTATATATATTGCGTTCTTCCACTGTTTCTGACTGATTAACCTTAGAACTTTCTTTTTTTTGTTCTGCCTTATTCATCATGTCAATAATTTGTTCATCAAAAAATTCTTCTTTTCCCATCTTTTTCTCTCTTTCTTAAACCATCATTCAATTACTATAAATTTGCAGTTTGTCATTTCAATCCACAATAATCACTCTGGTATTTACTTTTTCTTTTTTGAATTTTCCCATATTATCCACGATATTCTCCAGCTTCTCATACACCATTTGGTTATCGTACGACATGATCTTAGCCACTACAGCTTTCTTCATCTTATTACTTAAATATGCCGCAATCACTTTCCTCTCCACCCTCCCCTGTGTATTCCAAACCAAATTGCAAAATCCAAAATCAAACTGATCTTTCTCCTCCATGTTCCAAAGCTCTTCACAAAACTGCTTAACCACCAACGGATGCAGTGTTTTCTCCCCAATTCCTGCCACCGTAGCACAGATCAGATTTACC
>ENA-OZKB01000976-OZKB01000976.1-human-gut-metagenome-genome-assembly--contig:-NODE-976-length-13800-cov-6.293343_pt1 | contig 13800 bp, 13 predicted proteins | sample MGYA00244821_ERZ653753 | MGnify/ENA primary metagenome ERZ653753 (study PRJEB26926, sample SAMN06165256) | human gut metagenome | biome: ENVO:00009003; feature: ENVO:2100002; material: ENVO:00002003...
TTTTTGCCTAACGGCATTATAGCATATGCAGAAAATCTTTTCAAGATACCATTTGTAAGAGAAAAAATCCCTTGACTTTTGCCCGACATAATATATAATAAATTTATGCCCGACAAAAGTGAGGTGAGAATATGAGTCCAAGGACAGGCAGACCAACGGATAATCCCAGACCGAATAAATTGAGTATTCGCATAAGTAATGAGGATAAAGAAATATTGGAAAAATATTGTGAAGAAGAAGGTGTGAACAGAACAGAGGCAATAAGTCGAGGGATTAAGAAGTTAGTAGAAAAATAAAACAGTCGTAGCACCGACCAAAGCACACACGACTGTTTTGGGTAGAAGTTTCCTTCTGTAAATATTATAATGCAGCAGGAAACTTCTTTCAAGAACTAAAATTTGAAAGGAGTTTTATCATGCAGTTACCGCAGACAGTAGAAGTAAAAGAAATTAGAGTTTTAACCAGTAAACAAATTGCTGAAGAATATGGAACTACTCCAGGTGTGATAAAAAAGAATTTCTCTAATAATAGAGAACGCTTTGTTAAAGGAAAACATTACATATCACTTACAGGTGATGAGTTGAGAGCTTTCAAGAACCAGGTGAATAATGTTCACCTGGTCGCAAATAGGACATCTCACCTATACCTCTGGACTGAAAAAGGAGCTCTTCTTCATGCTAAGTCCTTAAACACGGACAAAGCATGGGAAGTATATGATTACCTGGTTGATTTTTATTTTCGGGCCAAGGAAAAACGACCAGAGAAAAAGGAAATAGTACCGGTTCCAGCAAAAACGGTAGAACAGGTTAAGGAAGGGTATGATATAGCACCTTTGTTTCGAGAGGTTTTGGAAATGCTCCCTTTAGAGGCTTTAGATGAAATGGAAAAAGCATTTCGAATAGGCCATAGTAAAGCAATAAAAAAAGCAGCAACCAGTGTGTTAGCCGAAAAAATGAAAAGACAATTAATGTAAGTTTTTGGGGCGTCCTTCATATAGAGGGGCGCTCTTTTAATTGTGACGTCGCAATAGAAAGGAAATGCTATGAAAATATCAGATAATGGATTAAATATCATAAAAAAGTTTGAAGGTTGTCGACTAACGGCTTATCAGGATACCGTAGGTGTCTGGACCATCGGATACGGCACCACAAACGCAGACAAAGCAATCACCGGAACAACAATCTGCCAAGGTCTGCGGATCAGCCAGGAAACGGCAGATGAATGGTTGCGCCAGTCTGTTGATAAAAAGTATGGTCCAAAAGTGGACAAGTATAGTGCTTACAACTGGACGCAGCCAGAGTTTGATGCCTTGGTATCTTTTGCGTATAACATCGGAAGTATTGACGGATTGACGGCTAAAGGTACTCGTACCCGTTCTGAGATAGCAGCCAAAATCCTGGAGTATAATAAAGCTGGCGGAAAGGTATTATCTGGCCTCATCCGCAGACGTCAGGAAGAGAGGAAGCTCTTTTTAACTCCCGTTACAGTAAAAACAGGTTGGCAGCAGGAAAATGGAGGCCGGCGCTTCTATTTAAAAGACGGCTCAGGAAAATATGTTTCTAATGACTGGCACAAGGATGGAGAACTCTGGTATTGGTTCAACGGTGCCGGCATGATGGTCCATGACACCTGGTACCAGTACAAAGGGTCTTGGTATTACCTTGGATCTGATGGTGCTATGCTTAAAGGCCTGCAGACGATTAACGGCAAGTGGTACTACCTGGATCAAGACGGCCGCATGGCAACGGATCCGGTAACATTGACACCGGATCAGGACGGCGCCTTACAGTATCCAGGCCTTGTAAAATAGAAAATCACACATCTGATCATCGGTTATATCTTGCCAAATTTCAACACCTGATTTATGATGAAAATATAGAAAAATTCTGCCAAAATCTAAGGAAAAATCCCCTATACGCACTTACAATCTGGTCATCCACCGTGGACACTGAACCTGCCGTCCGTCACAGTACTGGGTCAATATGGGCTGGCGTACACCGGGTCTTGAAAGGAAGCTGTCAAAGATCTCATCGACTACCTGGGAGATGCTTTCAAAGATATTCCTGCCGTAGATCCATTTATGGTCAAAGGCAGTGGAAGAGGTAATGGTAAAATCATAGCCCTGGTTTCTGTACCACTCCGTGTATACACGATTTAAGGTAAAGGACATGATAGCCAGTACATTGGCAGTAATGGTACTTTGGGGCCAGGTGGAGTAGATTTCGCTGGAAGCCACATTTTTAATATAATCTCTGTATGGTACATAGTAATCCTTGGCGGTGGAGTCTGTAGGCGCTCCGTCGTGGACCACAATGGTCTGTGGGACCACCACACGGCTTAATACGATCTCACCGCTTTCGTGTACCGGTTTTACTTCGGCTTCAGCAATCTTTGGGGGATAATTTCCAAATAAAGTGTGGTCTGGGATGACCACTGGGTCTTCAGGAGGTGTGCCGCCTTCATCACCTGTAAGTGCTGCAGGCTGGATGGCCTGTGTTCCTGCCAGGATCTCGGTTCCGGAGATATTTAAGGGTTTAAAGCCTTCTGCTTCCACCAGCACATCATATTCAGAATAAGGCTGGTAGATACCAGGCTCTAAACTGTATTCCTCAGGAGGCGCAGGAAGAGAAATGTTTTCCGTCTGTCCAGAAGAGTCTGTAGTCAGCTGTTCCAGCACACGTTCCGGTTCTCCTTTGGAGCTGATGGAAACTTTTGCGTTCTGTATGGGAAAATTATTCCGGATGTTGATCACCTGGATCTGTAAATTGCCTCTGGATATAAAATCCTGTCCATTTGCCATAAAAAATGCCTTCTTTTTATACCGTCGTTTTCAGTATATGAGAAGGCACTTTTATTTTATGACAGCTTTTTTATCTGTATTTTTTAAATCTCAAATCCACGGACTTTCAGATAATTTTTAATGGTTTCCACAGCACCGTCTGTTCCAATGGCTGCTGTATTGATCATCAGGTCGTAATTTTCCGGAAATTCCCATTCTTTTCCTGTATAATAGCGGAAGTAATCACGGCGCTCCCTGTCGATGCGCTTGATATTTTTCTTTGCATCTTTTGCTGCGTAATATTCTTTTTCAATGGTGCGTTTTTCCCTGAAATCCATATCCGCATAGATAAATACACGTACCAGGCCTTCCATGCCCTCTAAAACGTAATCTGCGCAGCGACCCATGATAATGCAGTCTTCTTCAGCTGCCAGTTTGCGGATCACCTCTGACTGGAAGCGGAACAGGTTGTCCGCAGATGTCAGGTCAGAACCAAAAGAGGGAGCTCCTTTTTCAGGAGTCAGGCTCTTGATGATCTTATAAAGCAGCTTATTTCCGGCTTTTTCGTCAGCCATATAGTAATAGCTTTCCTTGATGCCGCTTTCATCTGAGTTCATGCGCAGAATGTTCTTGTCATAAAAATCCAGTCCAAGTTCCTGGGCCAGTTTGGTTCCTACTTCGCAGCCGCCGCTGCCAAATTGTCTTCCGATGGTAATGACCAGTCTTTTTCCGTCTTTCATATGCCTGCCTCCCATTTTATTGTATTAGATGCATTTAGTATAGCATATGGAAGAGGCAAAAAACGTGTTTTTCTGTTAATTTGACAAAAAACTAATATTCTTAAGAAAACTTACGCATTATTTTTTGTATTTAATACCCCTGCTTCACATATTACAAAATCAATGGTCCGGTCGTGGGCCTCCATTGGGATCTCATCACACATAAGGGCAGTGCGGCAGAGGACTGCCTGGGTACCGGTGATCTGTTGTAAATACCGGTCATAATATCCGCCGCCGTATCCCAATCTTTCTCCTTTCATGCTGCAGGAAAGGCAGGGGATCAGTGCCAGATGGATGGCTTTCGGTGAGATTTTTTTACAGCCTTCTTTTGGCTCCAAAATTCCGTATTTTCCAGGTTCTAAGTCATCAAAAGAACGGATCTTATATACCTCCATAATGCCTTTGCTGATACATTTCGGTACACCCACCTGTTTTCCTCTTTTTAGAAGATCTTCCAGTACAGGCCTGGTATTGATCTCATCTTCTGTGCCTACAAAACAGAAAACAGTTTCAGCTTTTTGGTATACATCCCAGGAGGTGATGGCTTTAAAAATGGCAGTATCACTGGAACGGCAGGTATCTGGATCAAGAGCGTTCCTTTTTTCTTTTAATATTTTCCGGAGTTCTTTTTTCTGCAAGTCTAATGGTCTGTTCATAGTTGGTTTCCTTTCAGAATAGAATTTTTTCAAAATGAAATTCAGTTATACAAAATAATCGCCATACTGTTCCCGTAAAAATCGGGTCAGTTCTCCTTCCGATTTTCCGGCTGCTTCCACAACAAAGCTGCTGGTCAGGAAACGGTGGGTCTGAGGAGAAAATCCTTTTTCCAGCAGGTGGTCAATGTCTGTATCCTTTACAAAAAAGTTCATACGGATCACAGGAAGTTTCCGGTTGTGAAGAATGTTGTAGATACGGGTGGAAAAGCAGAAAATATAATCGTATTCCAGCTGTTCCAACTGGTGGATCTCGTTGATATTTAAGGTGCTGATCCACTGAAAGGAGATATGTTCCCGCAGTTGCTCTAAAAAGAAGCTGATACGTTCAAAGTTAATGCTGGTCATAACAATGATCCGTTTTCTGTTTCTGGAAACGGTCTGGTTTCTTAAAATATGTTTCTGGAAAATAAGGGTCAACGTGGATAAATGCTCATCCAGAAACGTAAAGCCATAGGCAGCTTTAAAAATAATACTGTAACGCTTTAACTGCTCATATAAAACAGGAAAATGTCCTTTTGTATCCTCTACGGTCTTATCTACAAAAGTGCAGTGGAAATGGTCCAGATTGATCTCACGGTAGAAGTAGGCATATAGTTCCCTTAAAAATTCATCCTGGACCGGAAAGGGAGAAGGAAGTTCGCTTACGATCTGTTCTGTGAAATTTTCCGTTGCCTGCCAGAGCCTTGGATCAAAAGGAAGTTTTAAAGGCTGGGCGAAATTTAACATACTTAAGGCAACATTATAAAGCCGGTTCTGCCGGGGAGAGTCTGTAAAATGGATGTTTAAAGGAGCCAAAGGCAGTTTGTAAGAGTAGGCAGATGTATCTTTTACAGTCCGTGTTTTCATAATACAGATAAAAAGCAGCAGGAATTTTTTGGAGGGATAATTTAGGGACCAGCCTGTTTCTGAGAGAAAACGGGAAAGAATTTCGGTTGCTTCCTGAAAACTGCAGGAGAGATATTCCGTTGCCAGCTCATAGGTCTGCTTCTCCAGAGGCGTATTTGCAAAACGGGCAAGTACCTTATTTTCTGATGTAAATTCAAACAGAGGATGGAGGATGTCAATGACCAGAAAACGCAGCTGGAGCTCATCGCCCTGAATAGAAAGCCCTTTTTTCTTTTTTGTCACCAGTTCCAGGCCATAGCGCGTTAAAAATTGCCGCAGCAGTGCTGTGTCCTGTTTTTTCGTAGTAAGGGAAAGACCCCATTGTTCATAAAGCTTGGATGAGTTTACATAATTTTGAAAAAAGATGGCAGTGATCATCACCCGGATCCGTTCATCAGAGGAGCTGAGATAATCCTTTTGGTCCAGGTTGCGGATAAAGGAAACCAGGTCTTCATAGCTGATGCAGCTGTAGCAGATACTTTTTTCAATCCGGACCATAGGTTCACTGGAGTAAAGATTGATCTGTTCAATGGTACGGCGGATAGAACTTTCATTTTTCTGAAAATGCAGGGCTGTTTTGCTTAAGGGGATCATCTGCCGTTTCTGGATGTAGCGCAGCAGGGTCAGGTCATTATAACTTAAACTCATTTCATTCCTCCCAGAGTATATTCCCATGTTTTTGCAGGTACGTAATCTTAATACCATTATAAAATAAAGGTAAGTAAATGCAAGAATATATTGGATATTTTTTGCCTTGAAGCGTCTGTGTAAATCTGACATAATGAGGATAGTTCACAAGGCGCCTGAGAATAAAAAGTGACAAGTTATATCTTCTGTATGAAAGAAAAATTACAGATAATGCACAAAAGAATGTTTTGTGCGTGTATGGAGGGAAAACAGAATGAATAAGACAAAATCAAGTTGGAAGGATGGGATCCAGACCTTCGGACGTTCTCTGCTGTTGCCTATCGCTCTTCTTGCACCCATTGGTATGGTCATGGGTATCTGCAGTGCAATGACACAGTCCTATATGATCGCAAAATTTCCATTTTTAGGAAATGAAATAGTAAAGCTGATCTTTTCCAGTTTGCAGACGATCACCAATATCGTATTTAACAATATTCCCCTTCTGTTTGCTATGGGTGTTGCCCAGGGAATGGCAAAGAAGGAAAAAGGAATCGCTGTATTTGCAGCAACCGTTGGTTATCTGACGTTAAATGTTGTAATGAGCGTATATTTAAAAGCAACCGGTACTTTAGCTGATCCTGCTGTTGCAGCACAGGTAGGACAGGGTACAGTTCTTGGAATTCAGACTTTAAAGATCGAAGCTATGGGTGGTCTGATCGCCGGATTGGTAGCTGCTAAGGTTGCAGATAAGTTTTACCGTTTGGAACTTCCGTTGGCATTTGCATTCTTCGGCGGAAAGAAATCCATCCCGATCATCACATTTGCCTGCATGATCCCCATCGGCCTTGTTGTACCGATCATCTGGAATGCACTGACCAGCTTCCTGATCAGCATTTCTTTCATCTTCACAACACCATACATTGGAAGTGCTATTTATTATGCATTAAATCGTGCACTGATCCCATTTGGTCTGCACCATGTACTTGCTTCCCTGGTACGTTTCACAGAGGCAGGCGGTACTTATATGATCAATGGACAGGAATTTGTAGGTATCTTAAATGCAACCAATGAGATCCTGTTTAACTTAGGACCTGACAGCGAATACTGGAGCCAGCTGATGCCAACATTAACCAGCTACCTTGGCGGTGCCCAGATGTTAACCACTCTGTTCCGTGTTCCGGCCATCGGACTTGCTATGTATCACACTGCTTATGCTAAGAACAAAAAGATCGCAAAGGGTGTTATCCTTACCTGCTGCCTGACTGCATTTTTAGGAAATATCACAGAGCCTCTGGAATTCTCCTTCCTGTTTATTTCACCGGCACTGTTTGTACTTTACTGTGTAATGTGTGGTATTGGCCTGCTGCCTTACCAGCTGTTCCATATCTGTATCGGTTATATCCGCGGAACTATTTTTGATTTTGGTATTTTCGGACTTCTGTACGAACATACACAGTGGATCTACCTGGTTCTGTTAGGTGCTGTAAACTTTGTTGTATTCTATTTTGTATTCAAATGGTTTATTGTAAAATTCGGACTGGAGACTCCAGGAAGAGAGGACTTTGAAGTAGAAGAATCAGCAAGCCAGCTGTTAAAAGAAAAGAACTGGCCAGCCATCGCAGCTCTTGTAGTAGAAGGACTTGGCGGAAAAGAGAACATTGTAAATGTTGAGAACTGTATTTCACGTCTGAGAGTGGATCTGAAGGATCCGAAGAAGGTAGATCAGGTCAAGATCAAAGACTCCGGCTGTGCAGGTATTTTCTTCCCGTCAGAAAAGCATATCCATGTAGTATTTGGACCTCATGTAGAGTTTGTACGCCATGCTGTAGATGACCTGCTGAAAAAATAAGAGGTGAAAAAATGAGAGCTTTATATGATTCAAAAAGCAAGCTGGATGACAGAGGCATCAAATATCTTTTAAGCGAAGAGAACAAATATAAAACCTGGCTGAAAGTGGAAGGGGCGCTTGCCCTTTCCCAGGCCAAAGAAGGTTTTATCCCGAAAGAAGCAGCAGAAGAGATCGCGTCTGTTCCTTTTGAGACCCTTGATCTGGAAGAAATGGAAAAGATCAAGGCAAAGGTGGGACATGGTTTTGTTCCATTTGTGAAAGTGCTGGTAAAAGCCTGCAAGGGAGAGGGAAAGAAATACGTTCATTATGGTGTGACTACCCAGAATATCCAGCAGACCTCCCAGCTTTACATTACCAGACAGGTAACAGAGATCTATAAAAGTTTTCTGGCTGATATTTTAAAGAACCTGGCAGCCCTGGCAAGGGATAATGCAGATGCAGTTATGCCCGGAAGGACCCATGGAAAACATGCCATTCCTATTACCTATGGATACAAGGTGTCTGTATGGATCAGTGAACTGCTTACAGGCCTTGAAAGGCTGGAAGAAGCAGAAAAAAGGATCTTTACGGTTATGATGGGCGGTGCTGTAGGCGGCTTTAACGCTACCGGCCTTACAGGACGTAAAGTCCAGGATGATGTGGCAGAACTGCTTTCCATGAGTTCCATGGAAGTTCCAAGCCGCAATATGACCCAGATGAAGGTGGAATACCTGATGAACCTGTGCCTTTTATGCAATACCTTCCATAAAATGGCAGAGGAAGTGTATTACACTGGCATTGAGGAATTCGGGGAAGTCCATGAAGGATTTACACCTGGAACCATTGGAAGCTCTACCATGCCTCAGAAGATCAACCCGAAGTTAGCCAAGGGCATTATTGCCAATTCCCAGAAGCTTTATTCCCTTCCTGCAACCGGACTTTATTCCGGAGTCCGCATGTTTGAGGGAGACAGCAGTTCTTATATGCTTTTTGACGGACTGATGGAAGAGGGAATGGAACTGGCTACGGAAGTGATCATCCGCGCAGAGGAACTGACCCGTACTTTATATGTTAATAAAGAAAGACTTCTGAAAAATGCCAATATCAACAAGGGACTGGACAACAGCGAATACGTGATGATGAATGTAGCTGCAAAGTTAGGAAAAGACGCAGCCCATCAGCTTCTTTATGATAAGGCAATGAAAACAGAGCTGGAAGGAAAGAATTACCTTCAGGTGTTGTCAGATGATGAAGTTTTATCTTCTATGTTTACAAAGGAAGAGCTGGAAAAAATGATCGCTCCTTCCAGTTATACAGGAATTTGCAGCGTTCTTGCCAGGGAATTAGCAGATAAAGCGGAAGCCAAGGCAAAAATGATGACAGAGAAATAAAGAAATAAGATAAAGGAATAAAGATGGAATGCCGGATCTGACCGGCAGGATAGAAGGAGAAAAAATGGGATTATTTGGAAAAAAGAAAGTAGATTTTGTGTCCCCGGCAGGAGGCAGACTGATGAATATTACAGAAGTGGCAGATCCTGCCTTTTCTTCTAAAATGCTGGGTGATGGATTTGCTGTGGATCTGACAGACGGAGAGATCGGTGCGCCTTTTGACGGGGAAGTAACAGCTGCGTTTCCTACAGGACATGCTTTTGGCTTAAAGAGAAAAGACGGATTAGAGTGCCTGATCCATGTAGGAATGGACACAGTCCAGTTAAATGGCAAAGGCTTTGACGTTAAGGTAAAACAGGGCCAGATGGTAAAGAAGGGAGATACCCTGGTAGTTGTTGATCTGGATGAGGTACGTGCTGCCGGAAAATCACTGGTAACACCGGTTATCTTCACAGAGGGAACACCTGTGAAAATGTTAAAGAAGGATACACAGATCTCAAGGGGAGAAGAAGATATATTAAAGTTCTGATCAAAGAGAACCTATAAGCAGGAGGAGAAGTATGCGTAAACCACATATTATTACTATCGCGGGAGCAGGAAGCGCCCGCGTTCCTGCATTGGTGGGAACACTGGTGCAGTATAAAGAACGTTTTCCGGTATCTAAAATGATCTTTTATGATATTGACGGGGAACGTATGGGAAAGATGGAGGCCTATGACTGCCTGGTATTAAAATGTTTTTACCCGGAGTGTGATGTTGTATTTACAACGGATGAGGATGAAGCCTACAGCCATACAGATTTTATTTTCTGCCAGATGCGTGTAGGAAAAACAGAAATGCGCTCCCTGGATGAGAAAATTCCTCTTAAGTACGGTCTGATCGGACAGGAGACCTGCGGTCCGGGCGGATTTGCCTATGGAATGCGCTCTTTGGGAGCCATGAAACAGATGGTGGAAAAAGTACGTTCTTATTCCAAGGATACCTGGATCTTAAACTATACCAATCCGGCAGCTATCGTGGCCTTGGGACTGGACCAGATGTTCCCGGATGATAAGCGGATCTTAAATCTCTGCGATCAGCCATTTTCCATGATGAAAAGTTTTGCAAAGATCCTGGGAGTGCCTCAGGAGATCTTAAGGGCTAAATATTTTGGTTTAAACCATTTTGGATGGTTTACAGACCTGTATGGAACAGACGGAAAGAATTATTTTGACCAGTTAAGGACCTATCTGCGTGATCATGAATTTAAGCCTTATAATGCAGAGCAGAGATCCAAATCCTGGCTGGAGACCTATGTCCGTGTAAATAAATATATGCAGTATCTGGATGAGTACGTTCCAACTACCTATCTTCAGTATTACATGTTCCCGGATGAGATCGTAAAAGAAAGTGATCCTAACTATACCCGTGCAGATGAAGCAAAAGACTCCAGGGAAAAGGATGTATTTGAAACCTGCGCAAAGGCAGTAGGCAGAGATACCATGGATCCGTCAGAAATGCTTACAAACAGTGTGTTTGGAAATCTGATGGTGGAAGTGGCAGAGTCCATTGCCTATGACCTGAACAATGAATTTGTAGTCCTGGTGCGCAATGAAGGGATCATCCCCAACTTTGAAAGCAGGGCGATCATAGAAGTAGCGGGAACTATTGGAAAAGATGGTGCAAAGGGCTATCCTTATGGTGACATCGATCCTTATTATAAGGGACTGATGGAAGGACAGTATGCTTATGAACAGCTGACAGTAGAAGCATTCCGGGAAAAGAGTTATACGAAAGCCCTGATCTTAAATCGATCTGTGATCGATCCTTCCAAGGCAGGAGCAGTTTTGGATGACCTGATGGAAGCCAACAAAGATTACTGGTATCTTACCTGATACAGAATGGAGTGACATGGTTCTTTATTCAAACTATATTGTACTGGAACACGGGATCTTTGAAGGGTTCCTGGAACTGGAAAATGGGAAGATAAAAGGGCTTTATGAAAAATGGCAGGGAGAATATAAAGATTATTCCGACAAGATCATTTTCCCCGGATTTATTGATATCCATGTTCACGGCTGGGCTACCGGTTCTTTCTGGTTTGAGAAAACGCCCCAGTCTCTTCGGGAGATGTGCCGTACCCTGCCTTTTGCAGGTGTTACTTCTTATCTGGGAACCACAGGGGCAGATCCCATTGAGGAGATCAAGACCTGTATCCGGGCTGCTGATCAGGTCAGCGAAGAAGATCCTGAGGGAGCGCAGCTTTTAGGGGTTCATCTGGAAGGACCATTTATCAATCCTGTATACAAGGAACACCAGATCCAGACAGCTGTGGGACACAGTGCAGCTACTTTTGAAGAGATCAAGAAAATGCGGGCCTATGGTCTTGGGGGATTTACCCACACATTCAGCGGAATGAAGGGATTTCACCACAGGGAACTTGGAACTGCAGGAGCAGCTTTGTATTTTGATGATATGATCTGTGAGTTTGCAAAGCAGACAGGAATGACGGTGTCCCATGAAGCTTTTGAGCTGGCTTACAGGATCAAGGGAAGCAGCCGTATTGTGCTGACAACAGACTGCTGTGGTCTTGCCCAGACCCAAAGCTGTTTTGATCATTACGTAAGAAAGATCCGGTTTGTAAAAGACGGGGATCAGGTGTGCTTAGAGCACTATGACGGAAAGAAAGAATGGATCAATCCAAGGGATTATCAGGCAGTAAAACAGGTGGAGATGAGTTATGCCCAGTCGGTGAAAAATATGGCAGATCACACAAAAGTGGGGCTTTACGATATCATGTTGATGACCAGCTTCAATCCGGCTCATTATATCCATGCAGATGACTGCAAAGGCAGCATCCGGCCTGGAATGGACGCAGATCTGACCATCATGGATCAGAACCTAGATCTGATCTGCGTTTACTGTCGAGGAAAGGAAATACAGGAATGAAATGTGCAGTCAGTGATTTTGACAGAACCTTATATGTGGAACGGATGATCAGTGAAGAGGATAAGAATGCGGTTTTAAACTGGCAGAAGTCCGGAAATCTCTTTGTGATCGCCACAGGAAGGAATTTAGGGACCATAAAGCCTATTTTTGAGTCTTATGGCTTTTCGCCGGATTTTTGGATCTTAAATAATGGTGCCATGATCGCAGACAGGGATGGAAAGATTCTGTTTACAAAGCTGATCCCAAGGGAAACGGCATTAGCAGTATTGCGCTATCTGCAAAGTGTAAATGATGATGGAAGCGGTGTATCCCTTACAGACCGGAAAGTATGCCTCCTTTCTGAAAAAGGGACCAGTACCCAGAAAGCTTGTGATGGCGGAACGATCACAGCCGATCAGTTGGAAAGTCTGGATAATATTGTACAGATCCACAGAAGAAATCTGGACCTGAAGCATATAAAAGATCTTTGTAAAGACATTGAAGAGCGTTTTCCGAAAGTTTCTGCCTATGCAAATCTGTGGAATGGTGATATTGTAGCCAGAGGCGTAGATAAGGCAGTTGCTGTAAAATGGCTGAAAGAACATTTTCCGCAGATCGAAAAGATCCGTTGTATTGGAGACAGTGTCAATGATCTGGGAATGGTACGGGCCTACCAGGGAGCAGTTCCGGATGTAGCAGATCCCGAAATCAAAAAAGAGGCAACGCAGATTGTAAAGAGTGTAGCAGAGTTTCTTGAGAATTTTTAAATAAAGATCCTGATCAGAATTTCAGATCAAAGTTTAAACTAAAAAGCCGTTTCCGGGTTTGAAAGTAAAACCAGGGAAACGGCTTTTTGCTATGTTGTTTGTTATATTAGGAATACGTCACCGCCAGGTGACAGCTCCGTTGGAAACAGATCTTTATTTCGCTAACAGATTTTCTGCAACGACTTCCAGGTTCTTTCTGATGGCAATGTGCTGCGGGCATACAGACTCACATTTACCACACTTAATACACTGGTCAGCAGCTTTGCGTCCATGACCGCCTACCAGCCACTGTTCCTGATGAGCTGCCATTCCCTTATCTTTGTACAGGGTCAGGTAGTTCATAGCAGTGAAGGAGCCGGAGATACCGATATCCATTGGACAGACTTTTGCGCAGTAGTTACAGGTAGTACATGGGATCAGAGGGATGCGGGCTAATTCTTCCTGAGCCTTTTTAAGGGTATCTTTCTGAGCGTCAGTTAAGCCGGTGAAACTCTTCATATAAGAAAGGTTGTCAGCCATCTGTTCTACATTGCTCATACCGGAAAGGACAGTGATCACACCTTCCAGGTTGGCAGCAAAACGTACAGCCCAGGATGCTACGGAAGAGTCAGGTTCAGCAGCCTTTAAGATATCTGCAACAGACTCCGGAGGATTTGCCAACATTCCGCCTTTTACAGGTTCCATGATGATCACAGGTTTTCCGTGTTTTCTTGCTACTTCATAACATCTTCTGGACTGAACAGCCGGATTTTCCCAGTCAGCGTAGTTGATCTGCAGCTGTACAAATTCCATTTCAGGATGTTCTGTTAAGTTTCCGGTTTCTTTATGATATTTTTACCGTCCGGTCACTGCATCCAGGGAATTATCTGTATTAGAAGAGATAAAACGGATGCTCAGTTTATGAGGCAGGCATACGATGGGTTCCGGGCCATGGGAGTGGATCCCCTGTTTGACGCAGATCTGGTCTCTGCAGTCTGCTTCGATCACACCGATCCCTTCTGGGGAGATCTGGATGGTATTCTGTTCTCCAGGTTCTCCAAGGGTAAAGGTTTCCGTTTCCTTTACTGTACTTAAATCTACGGTGCGGATGTCTTTACCCTGATAGGTGATGACTGCAACTG